>Ga0210401_10002051_pt1 | contig 22578 bp, 41 predicted proteins | sample IncBWH32MmetaG_FD_150866 | JGI IMG/M metagenome (GOLD analysis project Ga0210401, IMG submission 150866) | Forest soil microbial communities from Barre Woods Harvard Forest LTER site, Petersham, Massachusetts, United States - Inc-BW-H-32-M | ecosystem: Environmental > Terrestrial > Soil >... | reverse complement strand
TCACGCAGCCTGAAAATCGTGGGGCCGTGGTTTGTCGTGCCCTGACCAATCGAACAGAAACACCCTTCCTTGCTCAACTTTTATCTCTAAAGTACTCAGGTCCTCTGAAAACCTCTCTCCAGGCATTCCTGATTGTTGGCTGACAACAAGGGTATTTAGAAGTGGCCAGCCGCGTCGCTTACAGTAGTCGTGTACGAGTCCAAGTGCGCGTTTAAGTCCGTGCCTAGCGATTCCGGTGTAGCCTTCGACGGCTGCATAACTCAGAATCTGTTGAGTGCGAGCAGCCAGCGCCAGCAGCGGCCACAGAAGCACGGCTTGCTCTGCATGGGTCATACGTTCATTTTCCATCGCGTCTCCCGAACTTTAGGAATTCGTCCCGCACCGGGAAGGCCGACAATGCACTTATTTTACGGCCTTCCCCTCGCAGGTCAGAAGATCGGCGATCAATCAGGCGGAATGTTTCTTATCCACGACAGCGGTCGATAGGCTCGCGTTATTGCGCCCACTGATTTTCGAGACGAAGTGGCAGAGTTCGCAGTTGACTATGTGCTTTTCCAGGTGCGAGTATGCCTTGGCATAATCCACCTGCAAGCGCATTAGTTCATCGCCCGCTTCCCACTCCCTCAAGACGGAGTTGGCGATCTCTTCGCGACGGTTTTTCCAAGTATCCAGCGACTGCACGCAAACGCATAAGAGTCTTTCATACTCGGGGCAAAACGCCGTTTTGTAGAGAAGTTCACCTTCCATGTGCTCCTCCCGCAGCTCTTTAGGAGCATGTCGCACACCAAACTAGCTAAGTCGCAAGCATGGAGAAACTTGTTACAGGTATGGTTTTTCTGGAGTGCAGTTCCAGTACGAAACTTCGCACTGGTATTTGGTTTGGCTCTGTAATTCTTACCAACCGAGATGCTGTTGTGGTAATCGCGCTTTTTTGTTGGTGGGGTTCGGCACGTTTGAAATTGTCGAAAGTGCGTGCTGTTCAGAATTGCACAGTCTTGCGGAACTCATCTTGGTAACGTCTGACCGCCCCACCCCAATACCCGCTGGAGGATGAATCATGCGAATCAAGATGTTTACCGCGTTTCTGACGTCAATGCTGCTCGTGGCATTTGCTCTGAACGTTGCCGCCGCGGCTCCCGATCAGCACTCAGGGACGTGGAAGTTGAATCCTGATAAGTCGAGCTACAGCCCCGGACCAGCACCGAAGAGTAACACTGTAACGATCAACTCTGACGCAGATAGCATCAAGCTCAGTTCCGATGGAATCGACGCTAAAGGGAATCCGACTCACGTCGAGTACACCGCAAAATACGACGGCAAGGACTACCCAATTACTGGCGTGCCGAACGTTGACACGGTAGCGTTAGAACGGCCCGATGCCAACACGATCCGGTCCACTATGAAAAAAGGTGACCTGGTTGTGATGACCGTGACGTCGGTGATATCTAAAGACGGGAAAACGCGAACCTCGACTTTCAAGGGCAAGAATGCGGAAGGACAGGACATAAATAACGTCGTCGTTTACGACAAACAGTAAACCGATTTCTTCAATTATTTATTGATGATATGACCGGGGGTCTTTCGCAGGATCGTCGGTGGGCCTGCGTTGATTCTTGTCTCAAGGTATTGGGGACTGCCTGAAAGTTTGACGAGGATCTATCTACTCATGGATGCATCTTCGAGTCCGATGCTGGGGTCGACTCGGCTTTCTGTTTCGGCGCCTCACACACATAATGTTTGATTGTTACTTGGGCAACCAAAAAGATTGGTTTTTGATTTCGCTTTTCCGGGTTGTCTTTGATGTATTGGAGGACCAAGTCAAGAGTAGTTCTTAGCGTAGCATTCTCGGGGACACAAATGCGCTGTCCAGTGTCGGACCAATTGAGCGCGAGCGTGCCAGCCACCCCAGCAACGTAGGCGAGGCAAACGTCAGGCGGACGATTGTTATCATATTGGCAAACTGCCAAAAAGTCGTCGCCACTGTTTATGATGTCCGAAGTTTTCTGGGCTTCCGCAACGCTTGAAATCGTCAAAGCCAAAACTATCAGGATTAGAGTTTTCACATACGGTGCATTCATGCCTGTGCCTCCGAAAATACATTGGCCAGCTCACGTTCAAATTCCTCTATCGAGTGGGGTCGCCGATTTCTCGACCCCTGACATACGAGACCAACCAGGACGCTTTATTGGCGAGCAATAAGATGAGCATTCCAAGCTTCATCAGGCACGTCCGTTTCGACTGGAAACACTTCGTGAGAAGAATGCAGCGTCCTTTCATAGTCAGCAATGGAACGAAAGTTTGAGAGGATGAAACTGAAGTGCTAGCGGCTTGTGGGAATTTGCAGAGCTCAATATTGACAGCGTTTACCAGGAGTTGCGAAGCAAATCGGGCACGGAGGGTGCATACTGATTGCAGAGGCACCGCATGTTAGCAACTTCAGTCGATTGGAAGAGTAAACGCGAAGAATTGAAGGCCAAGAGGAAACCGCTATTCACGCGGTACCTGAACAATCCAAACGATATTCGTATGGCGCTAGAACTCAAACAGATTGACGATCAGATCGCGGAATGCACCGAGCGGATGGAACTGAAGAAAGGAAAGCGGGCATAATCGTGGTTCCCAGTCCCTTCTCCTGTTTCGGCGTTAATCAGGAGTTAGCCGTGTCAGTTCGTTCTTCGCTACTCGTGCAGCACCACACTCAAGAGAGAAGTATTGATCTGGAGACCGCCGTTGTACTCGATGAAACCTAGCTTCCGGAATTTGTTCATGAAAAAATTGACCCGTGGGCGCGTCGTGCCGATCATATCTGCCAGCGTTTCTTGCGACATCTTGGGGAGAACTCCGTGGGGCTGGTCTTCTTTGCCGTAACGGGCAAGCAATAGAAGGGTGCGAGCGAGCCGCTTCTCGGTGGAGTTGAAAAGCTGATCGACCAAGTCTTCCTCGATTCGAATGTTCCGTGCCAGCATGAACTTTATGAACCGGTCGGAGAGGCCATGCTCCTCGTGAAGCACCTTGAACATCTCATTCTTCTCAATGACGAGCACAGTGCTAGGGGTTATCGCAGTAGCCGTTCCCATACGAACAGACTGACCTGCCAGACAGCCCTCACCAAAGAAGTCGCCGGGTCCCAGAATCGCCACGACCGCCTCTTTGCCGATCTCGTTAACGACGGTGAGTTTCACACCGCCGCTCTGTAAGTACATTACGCTCTTGGCGGCATCACCTTGAACGTAGACGACTTCCGCACTCTTGAACTCCGTGACCTTTCTCGCCACACCGGCCGAATCGAGAAAAGCTTGGGCATCGAATGCACGCTTTTGTTTGCGTTTTTTGTTGGATTTAATGGTGCTTGACCTCGCGATTGTTCTCACGCAAACCACCGCTTGGCCCAAATGCTAGCAGCATAATTCGTCTCCAAGCAAGACCCGCGAGGGCTAGTACTAGACTGGCACTCGGTACAGTTCGAATCACCTCAACATTTCGACTTCAATTTTCAGTGTCTGGAGGTTCCGCTCGTGTGCCACCAAGAGCTGAGCAGTTGCCATGGTGGGATTTCCCACATCAACCTCCGATCACTTCTTTACTCTGTTTGTGTGATCTCCATGCTGAAACGACGTGAATTTAGCCCGCCGACAAAGTTGGCGCGGCTCGATTGACGCCGACAATCGAAAGTTGCAGGATGAGGCCGGAGGTCGGTCATGCCACAAGTACAAATGAAGCCGTCTTACATCCCCATGACTATTTCCTGCGATCACTGCCTGCAAGAGCAGATCGTGCATATGCAAGCCCGAACCGGATTTTGGCAAATGGCGCATCAATCAGTTAAGTGTGTAAGGTGCGAGAAGTATTTTGAGGTGATGATTCCCGACGCAATCGTCGCCGGGCCGTTCCTTCCACCTAAAGTTTCATCGGCATAATAAAAAGAGCGATACGGATTACGCTCGTCGCTCTGAACGGCCCGGCAGGGTTGCCGTGATATAGTGGGGCAACTCCGAAACTCGAATGGTTGTGAAGGCCCGGTGCAAGCTGGGCTTTTCTTTTTCGGCCCCTGGCCCTTTCCAGTTTTCATCCACCAGCTCCAGTCAATTGTTCCGACCAGCACAACAGTGGCCGATTAAAGTATCCGCAATCACCGGGGCAAAGCCTCCCACCCACCGTTGTGTTCCTTCGCATAGTTCCAAGGCACGCCTGTGACATCAGCGGGTTCGCCGCTGCGGCCTTTAGCCTTCCTTCGCGCTACTGCGTCCTTCCAATCTGTCCGCACTCCCACATTCGCTTGCTCTTGGCTGAGGATGAAAAATTCGTTGGGTTTGTCCGTATCGCTAGGGACCAGGGCGAATACGTAGAATAACTGCGGCTTTTCCTTTTTCTCGCGCATTCGCCAAAAATTTGGTCCCTTGTGTAGCCCCTTCACATCCACAAGGAAGTGCACGCCCGTGGGGCTAACAACCATGAGATCGATGATTGGGTGATTCCCCAACGTAAGTGCAACCTGGTAGCCGCGCTTGCACAGTTCGCTGGCGACTGCGAATTGAGCAGCCCATTGGGTTTGATGTGGCGAATGCAGTGGTTTCTTGTCCATGCTACTCCTCCCAGTGGAATTACTAGCTCTTGTTCAGTTGTAGTGCATGCGGTTACTTTTGCCCTAGAGCCACATCGACCATCAAAGGCACATGGTCGCTGACTTTTGCCCATTCCCTATATTTTCCGACCTCGACCTTTGGGTTCTCTCCAAACCAGCGGCAATCGAACTCGTCGCCAGCAGGTGATTGGATTGAGGCTTGAGAACATTCAGGGATAACAGCGATGTCAGGGCAAAGGTGGCGCACGAAACGGCGCTTCTCTGAGAAGCCCATTTTGCAATTCCAAACGAGAATTTTCATGGGCAAGCAACTAAGCGGAGAGGATCGTGTTCATCGGAGGTCCTCACAGTAGGGACGACCGTAGAAATCAACGGGTTTCCCATCGGGACCCAGAGTAGGGTACTTGTCCCAATCAAATTTATCTTTTGTTCTGTCGGAGCCATATTTCACAACGTCATCGATAGGATTGCCGGTTGTCGGCCTTACTTTTGGAACTGTTGAACACATCTTGCCCGTCTCAGTGTCGAGAGCGGTTCCCGTTTCCTTTGAGATTAATTGAAATCTCCCTGCGTCATGGTGATGGAAACGCAGCAACGCGACACCGGCAGCCACAAGCAAAACCGATTCTGCGATTGCAATTGATTTCCAATAATTCATCGAGCCCCCGGATAGTTCAATCCCGCTGCCACACACTGTCGAAAATCTCAGGGTGGTCGAGATTAGACAGATTTCTTCGTCGCAGACAGATGCGCGATGATGCTGTTGGCGACCTGTTTCGCATCTCTGCATTCCTCACGCACGTCCAATCGCGTCCAGCTTTTCGCTTTGTCGTGTTGATGGTGCCAGCAACCACCACCCGGTGAATAGATGTGGTCGTGGTCTTTGATCTCTACGTAGCCAGGGAATTTTACTTCGGCACCAATGCCGCGTGACCGGAGCACTTCGTACACCCGGAAGAGCACGTCAATGCTGGAAGGCTGGTCCATTTCTCCCCTTCGGCGCGCCATTACAGGGGCTTTGGGGCGCTTTTTCTGGCTCTAGGCTGAAACAACTTGTTCCACTCTTTCTTATCTTTGTAGTAGGCTTCCATTTTTGCCAGCGCCGCTTCCCGTTCTTCTTGTGATTCCCAGTTGAAAACACGGCCTGCCGCCTGTTTGCTAAGCTGTTCTTTCATTCGTTCGGCTTCTTGTTTCAACTGCTCAGGCGTAAGAGGCTCATGCTTGTAGTGCTCTTTCATGTAGATGCGTATGAGTTCTAGAAGCACGGACATTTCAGAAGGTGTCGGTATCGGTTCCATTTGCACACCCCAGTTTTGAGAGGGGAAGACTTCTAAGCCTTTCCCTATACTACATCACATGTTCAATTGCAGAATGACGGCTCTGCCGATCTTACCCGAGGTGAAAACCGAGGCCGGCACCTTCGACTGCCGCGCGTACCGTGGGCTCGTCCTGGAAAGAATAAATATCCGTGACGGACTCAGCCGCATGTCCGACCTGGCTCCGGATGATCTCCTCCAGCACACGGCACTTTCGGAGCCACGAAATTCTGAACCTTCTCGCGGCATGTGGGGCGGCATCAGGGACGTGTTGGGCCATCCGATAACGCAGTGTGGATTGCTTCAAGGGCAGACCGTTCTTACTTTGGAAAAGGAAGCTACCGTTCTCACGCTTTTCTTCGGCGGCGAATGCAACCAAAGCTTGATTCAACTCACTGCACAACACCACGTTCCTCCGACCCGCGGCGGTTTTTACGCGGCCGGTCTCTTTACCACGGAAACACCCGTTTCGAACTGACACAACCGCCGTCCGGGGATTCCAGGAAGTCTGCTCCTCATTACCATTAACCCGCACGGCTTGGGCCTCACTCACCCTGAGCCCGGACCCGCAAAGAAAACCATAGGTTAATCTCTCTTGCTCCGTCTTAGCCTTGCGAAGCAAAGTCTCTACCGCATCGCGCGTGAGGCAAGGCGTGTGTTGTTTGTCGCGTTCCACTCGTGGGGCGTTGATGACGCGGCGCTTCCAGGTGCGGGGAAATAGCTCTTCTCCTTCGGTATCGGTGGCCGAAGAAATGATGAGCTTAATTACAAGAATGTGATCGGCCAGTGTGGAAGGTGCCCACTTGAACCGCTTGGCAGAAATCACAAAGTTCTGCATCGCCGCATTTCTAAAATCATCAAGTTTGGTCCACGGGCCTACGACGGACAAAATTGTTTTTGCTCTGCTCTCAAAAGTGGCGAGCGTTGAAGGCGCTACTGGATCGCAGTCTCGATTGCGGAGTCCTTCAAGCCAGCGCGCGGCCTGGAGTTCAAAGTTGTAGACAGGCGAAGGTGGTGTAGCGGAATTGGGTGTCCCGAAGATGTCCGATAGGTCTTCATCCACTGCTACGTATTTTGAGAGTTCGAGAAGTCCGCCGGAGGCCGACATCAGTTATCTCCTTTATCTGAACTAACTACTTGTGGTTCCGTCATTGCTTCAATCAACCGATCTGCGTCATCTTGGGTGATTGCAGCCACTGCCCGTCCGTTGTTTTTTCCAGGAAATCGCACCATGAGAATATTGAATTTGTATGATTGGCGCAGCAAACGTAGAAATCCTGATTTGCTCCGAGGTTTACCTTTGATAAGGAGCTTTTTCTGCTTAAGCAGCTCCACGATTGACACGTATTTCTTCTCTTTCTCTTTCTCTGGCATCTGCAGTCCTTTCTCCGACCGCAATGAAGGTACCACACTATTAGGCGCGATGTCACACGATTGTGAAGTGTTGTGTACGGTCACCTTCCGCGATCCATTCCAGAATTCGCAGGCGCTCTACTGCATTCAAGGCCACCCACTTCCGACCAAACTCTCCATCCGCAATTGAGTCCAGGTCCTGTAATTCAACGGGCTTTACCTTCAGACCAGTCTCAAGTTCGAAGCGGCGCAAGGTCCTGCCCCTCAAAAAGCTCGATCGGGTTCCGCGCTTGGTCAGTAGGATAGGCGCTCCGCGCTCGCGGTGAATGCGGACGCGCAAGCGTACCTCGCGCTCGTCCGGCTGCAGGCTCCGATCAATGCGATAGCACTGCGCCCACACGGCCACCAGGCGCTCGCAGTTGCGCACGACCATCACTCCGCTTCTGTCGTCGTTCACCACATGGGGCTCCGTCATATCTGGTCTCCCTTTCACCTTGGGCGAATGATGCCCGACAGCGCCACCATCACCGTGATGGCGCTGGCATGCTCACTCGTCTTTCTTTGCGAACGACGGAGCGAAGAACTCAAACTGCTCCGGGTCGATGTCCTTCAGATATTCCCACTCCTTGTCAGACAGCAGGAGTTCATCAGCAGCGGTGGACTCAAGATTGTCAAAATCTAGAACATCCACATCTACGCTGATCTCTCCCTCTGTGTGCGCGAGGTCAGCAACCCCACCGCGTACCGTGACTATCGCGTAGGGGTTGCCACACGCTTCGGTGAGTTTCTTTCGCGCCGTCTGCAACCTTCCGTGCTCCAAAGCGCTTGCGGCACTCCGAAGCAATCGTGCTTGCTCTGCTCTTTTCATGGACACTGTCCCTCCGAATTGGAATCTGCGCGGGGATCGAAGTCTCCCGCGCGTCTTTCAAAATGCACGCCACTGGCCCACCAAACGGCGAGGCCAATAGTCGCAAAGATAAAAAGCGTTAGAATGCGCTTCACTTGCTCACACCTCCCATTGCGATGAACTTTTCACGAAAGGTTTTTGCAGAGGTGTACTCGCCATCGGAGGACTTGCCTGTCCTGATGTAGACCAGTTCCGTCTGCAGGTGAATGTGCAGTCTTTCGAGGAGAGCCTTGGCCAGGGTTGGCCCAGGGTGATACTGCAGAAACGGGAGCAGGCCGGACAGCGCGCTATTCAGAACGTTGTCCGTCATGCGGTCCCATTGGTCGGATTCGAGCGTGCGGTGTGGTGGAATTTTCCTTGTCACCTTTCCTCCTTAAAAATGAGTTCGTAGAGACTGCTAACCCGTCTCGGCATCCGCACTCTTTCGAATGCGGACGGTGTGACGGGTTACTTCTTTCTGTTCAACTTGTTCAACTCATTCCGCCTGACCCCTTGCGAGTGAAGGTGGCCGAGCAAATCACCACGGCTTTCGAATGTAATTCGTCGCACAGTCACACCAGCCTTTGAGTTTTTGCTCATTGCTTTCTCCTGTTTGGATTTGGGATTGTGAATCTAGAAACGGGCAAGCCGGTGTGTGTTAGATCACACCGCATAATTGCCGCGAAGCCTGCCCGTAGTGAATCACTCGCGTGGAATGATTCACGGCTGGCAAACTGAATTTGGGGTTAATGTTTGGTGCGCCGATAGTGGGGGTGGAGCAAAACGCACTCTTTACTTGCTCTCTGGCCTCGCAACGATCCATCCGCGCGAATCGTACTCGATCCCGCACAGGCAGACGTAAGTCATGGGCATACTGGCCACTACTGGAATACTCAGGTGGTGGCCACACTCACAGTCAAGATACATGCACGGGAGAACGCCTTCAGGCTCCCGCTTTAATGCTCGCTTGGTGTACATGGTTACTTTTCTCCCTTCGTCAGACTGTCAGCTAGGCCGCTAAAATTTCCGTTTCGAGACTCATTAGCGCGTCTCGCACATTGTTCTGACTGTCGCGCACGATCCGCAGAAAGTTCGGCGCGTCTCCCGTATGGCCTACCTCTGCCTGCCAGATTCGCTCAAGCAGGTTTGCCGTCTGTTCGGCCATGCCATGAGACTGGAAGGGTATCTGCCTTGTGCGGGAGAGAAAGCGATCCTCTAATCCCTCAACCGTGTTGCACGTAAAGAAGAAAATGGTATTGGGAGGAAAGGCAGTGGCGTCTAGCTTGGACAGTAGTGCAAGTTGTGCTGGCTTGCTCATTCGATCCGCCTCATCCACTACCACAACATGGAATGACTTGCCGGTTGAGGGTACGTAGTGGCATTGCCTGACAACATTTTCAATGTTCTCAACGTTGCATTGCTGGCTAGGTATGTGGTGGAGTTCGCCGCGGATCGCTTCACAGAATGCCAGAGCCATACTTGTCTTACCTGTGCCTGACGATCCAACGAAGAGCCAAGCGGACTGATAAGGCGCGTCCGCAAACTTGGCAAGGATACGCTTTGGCTTTTCCAGTCCAACGAATTCCGCGAATGAGTGCGGCCGGTACTTGTCTGCCAAGGACGCGGGAAACAATAACCCCGCTTGCTCTGGCAGGTTGCTGAATAGACTCATAAGTCTGTGCTCCCTTCCGTTTAGGTACATCGGACGCAAGCCAGGATCGCTGGCCAGCGCATGCCGTACCTATTCGCTGTCTTCCTGCTCAACGTCCGTGTCTTCCTCCTCGAACTCTCCGCCCGTTTCCGGGCAGCATCCGCAATACATCCCTTCCTCTACTTCGCATCCGCAATGAAAGCACTCAAGAAAGGGAACCCATTCGGCACGATCCGCGATCCAAGTTTTGCGGGAGTTCGGGCAGCCAGTCTCATGGCAATAGACGCCATTGATAACGAGTGCTTCGCACTGGTCGCAACGATTGTGCTTTGGACTGGCGTCGATTGCCTTCTCTATCGCTTTGACAAATTGCTTCGCCGATTGTTTCCGTTTCACGATTGCACCTCGTTTTCTTCCGGTTTTGCGGACGTGTTGCGGATGTAATCGCACGCCTTTTGCGCCTGACTGGCCGCTGAGACAAGCAATTTAGAGTCAGACTTGAGCCGAGTAATCCACGATTGCAGGTAGGCTGCGGAATTGGCGAGTGTGCCTTGCTCAATACCGGCCACTCCGCAGAGCATGGCCGCGCCAAGTTCAGCAACCAGTTCTTCCTTGCTGTAAGACTCAGAGCCGAACGTGTTCAACTGTTCGATTCCCTCGCGGCCTACGCGCGAAACATGGCCGGTTGAGTGAGTGAGTTCATGGAATAGCGTGGAGTAATACTCTGCAGGCGAAGCGAACAAATCACGCGCGGGCATGCCCACTGTATCGTTGCTAGGCCGATACCACGCGCGGGCAGACTGTTCTCTCTGCGGAGGGTTAGGCATACCGGCCACAAGTGACTCGCACTGCTCAAGAGACGGCACGCGCGTTACTTGCTTGTCCAAGCCTAGCTTCTCGGCAATGCCGTCCGTCTGGCACAGGTTAAGCACGCTGTAATATCGCAGGAGAATCGCTTTAGACTTGCGGTCCGTGCCGTCCGTTTTCCGGACTAACTTCTCCTCGCCGATGTGCCAGAAAACTACAGGCGTACTCTTCGCGCCTGCCTGAACGTGTCCGCCCAATTTCTTGGCTTGATTGAACGTTAGCCAGTACCGCGATCCGTAACCCTGTGAGCCGAGGAGAAACACGTTAATCCCTCTGTACTCTTTCTGAGAGATTAGGTTGACAGGGGATTCTGTACGCCACGGTTTGCGCCAGGGAACTACGCCAGACTCCAATTGCTTGATTATGTTCTCTGTGACTATTTCGTAGACGTTCGGCATGATTCACCTCTGAAAAGATTTGAAGAACACTTCGCGCAATGCCTGCTCTCAAGTTCAGGCATTGCCCGCTGTGCTCTGTGGTGTGCTAAGGGGAAAATGCGGGGAAGGGAATAAGACGGCGCTGGGAGCCCCGATTAGACTGGCACGCGGCCGATTCTAATCTCTGGCGCAATCCACAACACTGGCAAGTCAGATTGCCAGATCATCACGGACTTGCCGGACTCCTCAGCGATTGCCCTTGCATATCGGATTGCGTTCGCTTCGTCTGCTATCTCGTTCCCGTTCACTTCGAAAGCTTCGTTGGCGTGCATCACGCGCGTGCCGTTCACTTGCCACCCCCAGCCAAACGAGCTTCGCGGATTCGCTGGGCACGTTCACGGGCTTTACGCTGTAATTGATTGCGGAATTGAATAGCTTGCATGGCGTCTCCTTTGAAAACATCGGACAGCGAACCCTAGAAGATTCGCTGTGTGTTGCTGTCAAAGTTTTTGTTGGGGGTTCGTTTTCTACTGAACGGAGTGCCTGTCACCGTCCCAGCCATTGCCTGCCGGACACTTCCCCGGACTGACTGTCCTGCTATCACTGGTGGGCTTAATCCGTGTTCCGTACTGCCATTCGGCGCGACCAGTGCGTTTTCTGGTAGGCTCTTCCGGTGACTGCATCCGGTATTTCTTGACTGCCAGATGCCGAATGCATGTGCATGATGAGTGCCAATCGTTCACATACGTGCAGGTTTGTGAAAACAAAGAGAAGTGATGCGGCCAGAAAATTGCTCTGCTGACGGAAAGTGTCAGGACTTTTCGGGAACTTTACTTCCGTGTGTGACCGATGCCCAACGTGCTCAATCGTTTACATACGACGAAATGTGTCACTGAATTTTGACGGTTTTTGTCGTCGGGCTCGGACTGAACAGGGAAGGGAACTGACCGAGCGAGGGTTCACATCTGGAAGTGTGTCTGTTTGTTCAGTTTTTCTGTTAAATTCGCGTGCGACTGCGCATAAATGCCCTCCCGGCAAGCTTTTGGCTAAACTAACGCCCTCTCGCTAACCCAGGATTCTGATCCGGCCGGTTTTCTCCTCCCCCGTACCGTTAGGGATTCGCGCGCGGGTTGTCGTCTAGTGTCTGTTATGTTGTTGATTATAGGGACGTTAATGGGTGTCAGAGGCCGAGGGTAGGGTGCAGGGACTTTCGAGTTTGCGCCAGCCAGGACCGGTGACCCGATGAAATCGAAACGCGGAACTGAAGTACACCGATCAAAGTGCGCAACGGGATCCAAAACAGAAAAGATTTTGCTAGAACTGAAGTACAGAAAAATACGCCGCTGCTGCGAAGAAGACTCAGGTGCCGGCGTGGCGTTCGCAAAACCGGGACTCCGGGTGGGCGTGGGCCAGGAGTCGGGCTACGGTTTCCGTCGATCGGTTTGGCGCGGGAACATCAAAGTCAAAAGAGCATATTTTGAACGCGTTCGCGTTAGAAATATGTCGTTTGCTAGAACTTGCGGACAGTAGAGTTTTGAAACGTGAGCGAAATCTCGCGTTAAAAATATGTCGTATTTTTCGTGGTGCGCGGAAAACCCCAAGAAATAATTTTTCACAGTTGGAACAGATTTCGCGTCCCGCGTTGATCAATTACCAAAACACGTTTTTCTTATTTTTGAAGGCTATTTCTTATTTGTATTTTTCAAAACTACATATTTTTAACGCGAGGTACTTTTCCCTTTGGTGTACTTCAGCTGGTCTCTTTTTCTTTTTATGATTTATCTAACGCGAGACGCGAAATCGCTGCCTTGTGGCCCAGTTCTTCAACTGTCCGTAACCCAATTGATCCCCGCCGTGCCGCGCGCACCCTGTTCGCGCCCCACTCGCGACACCCAAGCGACCACGTCGCGGCGCGCCCCGCGCTCACGACTCCGCCGCGCACTGTGCATTCTGGCGCCGGCCCCGCGGACTCTCCGAAAGAATCTGCGCGTCGCCAAACCTGCATCCTGGGCGCGGGCCGGCTCCCAATCGGGGGACCCACCCCGTGGGTCGCCCGTTTTCAGATCTAACCCGAAGACGGTAATAGCGGTTGCCGGCGTTTCCAGGCCCACCGCACGCTTGATCCTATCCTGGGTCATAGAATCTGCGCGGCCGGCCGAACGCTGCGCCCTGGACGCCCGTAGCGCGTAAACCGCTGATTCAACATCGGTTGGTCAGCGCGGGATGTCGATTCCAATCGGGATGGTTGTACCTCTTATACGTACTTTATCGCTTGTCGCGAGTTGTCAGCCGGATGGGGCGGTTCTTCGGAACCCGCATAAACATTGATGACAAACGCCGACATGTGATCCCGCATCATGCCTTTTTGAACTATTTGGACCGTGAATTTTGCAACGTGTCAGTACCGGGACCCGATCCTGGCAGCGCCGGACGCCGTTCACTGTCACCAATGTTTATGGGGTGACAAGCGACGACAAGCACCACATGCCGTAGTTCGTCGGTCTTGTGGGAAGGAAGAATCCATGGGTACGCCACGAATGTGGTCGTGACACCACTCGCGAGTCTTGTAGAGAGGGAAGAATCTTATGCGCCGATTCCTCCTTGTGGACCACGAATCCGGGGCGCCACGCATGTCACGACTTGTCACTCATCGTCAGTTCTCGCGACAGGGCACGCCAAGAAATCACGACAAGTTCGCGGTGACAAGAGCCGTGGGTCTTGTGGGGAGGAAGAATCTCTCCAAAACGCGCGAGTACGATCGCCAGTTGCACACGGTGACAAGGTTCATCAGTTAATTGGACCAGGCGCGGCAGTAAACGCACCCAGTTTTTCGGGGGTGCGGTTTATTTTTTGTCCAAAACGAACGTGAAATAAATATGAAGAGGTGAACAGATGTTGGACGCAGATTTGATCAGAACACAGATGTTTGGTCTTGGAGTCAACATGGCGCAGCTTGCGGAAATATCCGGAGTGGCCCCCAACAAACTCAGTCAGTTCGTGAACGGCACCCGCGGCATTCGAAACGACGAGATCACTCGTCTCCGAAACTCTCTCGCTGACCTGGAGCAGCTGATTGAGGTGGCGCAACCGTTCCCATTGTCTTTCAAAAATACCGGCCGTATTCGCGACTTGATTTTGAGTCTAAAGCGCGGCGAGCTCCGCAACAACTTGTCAGATGCGCCGAAGGTTATATGAGCCCCAAACTTTATTCAGCACCAAGGCCAGAAACGCTGGTCACCTGCAGCCATGTTTTCGAGGGAGAAGCCGCGCCGCGCGCTTCGGTGGATAGCATGGACGCGAAGATCGTGTGTGCAAACTGCTTCAAAAGCGAAACCGAGGAGTTCTTGCGAATCGTGAGCTTCACCGCTCTCGACGCCAAGCTCCGCGGCGGACTGGCCGAACTTTTGAGTGTGGATAAAAAGATCGACGATTCTCTCGCGTCGGCGCCGGATCCGTTTTTCGGGCAGGAACCCGAGCCCGAACCAGAAAGCGAACCCGACGAAGCAGAAAGCGAAGACTCGGAACCAGCAGAGGACGAACCCGAATTCGAGGACCCGGATGAGAAGGCTTTCTTGGCCAACGGCAAACGTCAGGATGAAAGTGGAATCGTCTACGAAGAAAATGTGGCGCAAGACTACATATTTCTAACGACGCGGGAGCTTGGCGAAGACGGCGCACCAAAAAGAAATCAGCGTACCGATCGCGAGATTCATCTGCAACTCATGGAAAACCCGACTTTGATTCCGCCACGCTGCGAGATCCACGGCACACCTGGCTGTTTTAGTTGCACCCACATTTTGAAATCGATCCAGTATTACCGCGATCATCCCGACAAGCGCACAACCGAGGGTCTTCCAACACCGCCGAAATATAACGTGACGCCCATCACAAAAGTTCTGTCGTTGGAAGAAGAGGTTAGACAGGTTCAAGAGAAATCAAGAATCGCGAAAGCAGCAAAGAACCCAACTCAGCCTAAAGCAAAGAAGTGGGAGCCGAAGAAGATTGAGAACCTTCGCCGTATTCACAGTTATAGTGCGCGCGATCTGGCAAGCTGCTTCGACGATGCCGGCTTCAACGATAAGGTTCCACGGACGGACTATCGTCTTCTGTCTTCCGACGATCGAATCCCCGAGAAGCATCTCCACTCAAACGCCGAGATTCGAAACATGAAATGGCGGGAGCTTCATCAGCAGATCATGAGCGGGGAACGCGCAGGTCGCCGTCACCCGCAGACTATGGCCGAGCTCTTAAACATGCTGCCGCTTCGTCCGTTCCCGCTGTTTACGCCAGGTCAGGTTGCTTTCTATCGAGATTACGCCAACGGCAATTTTCGGAAGGAAGAGCTGGAGTTCCGCATCGCGAACGGTTTCTACGGTCGCGCAGGATTTGAAACCAAGGATTACCTGGTTGTTTTGGAGAACAGAATCATTGTCCGCGGCTGGCAGCGATTGCTGCTAAAACCCAAAAAGGAAGTACGAGTCGAGGATTTCGATCGACTCCTGGAGGCCGGCCACGACATGGAGGCCCTAGCGATCGCGAGTGGTGCTGCTTCGATCGGTGGGAGCGTCATCTCAGCGAAGTGGAAGGATACCGCTGGGAAGGCCTTCAGTCGCAGCGGTCTGGATTCATTTGAGCACGGCGGCCAGATTAAGACCTGGCACGGAACCGGCGACCTTCCCCAAGAAGGTGGCCCAGACTACGACGATTTCAGCGACGAAGGGCAGGCTTGATGGAAGGAAATGACCGATTTTTCCGTTTGCAATATTTTTGAGCAATTTCGTAACCTATTGAAAAAAAGCACGATATATGTGACAGATTCAAGGAAAACAGAATTCGGAGTGCCGAAACGGATGGTTTCTGCCCCTATAGGTAGAGGGGGAACACCCCAGGAGCTCATATGTCAGTCGCGCAAAACAAAGAATTTCTAATCCGTGTCGACGGCGACTTCTTCGTGCAGGAGGTGTCTGCGAGCCCTCGCGGTCTTGAGGTCCACGGGACGCGGATAATCTCAGCGGCCCTTCATTTCGACTTCTCGGCGGCGGAACGCCAGTGTCAACAATTGCGCCGGCGGGGGTATCCATATTGTGTGACAACCACGATCGATGGCCGACCGGTCACAGCGGGGGTTCTCCGCGGGGAAGACTCTTCCGCGAAGGATGATTTGCCTCGCAACGAGAAAGAGTTGGATGCGATGCCAGCATCTGAATTCAAACGCCGGATGAAGAACGACGCGCCTTTTGTTGGACGAGTTCACGAGATTTGGAAATTGAAAGCAGAAGGACAGAAGTAGTTGCTGTAAGAAGCGAGCCCCGGCCAGATCAGCCCAGGCAACCAGTGGAACGCAGCCGGACACCCCAGGTGATCGGCTCGATGGAGTGGTCATGACAGTCAGTGAACAGAAGCATCGGGAGATCCCAATCGATTATTGGGACAGCGCAAACGGAACGTTCGTATTTCAGTGTCGTTGTGGTCGCCAAGAAATAGGACCGTGGGAAGAATCCCGCTGGTTGATGGTTCGCCACATTGAGGAATCTCATGCCGACGCGAAAGTGAAATTGGATCTTGATCGGTTGGAAGATCTGATTGAGTTCTTGGTATCACCGAGTCCGCTAAATTCTTGGGAGCAGTTGCAGTCAGATTCACAGGTTTGAGTAGCGACCAGAAAAGAGGTCAAGGGAGCTAAGGCTATGACGAAGTTGAGCGAAAAGATTGTCTGGAGACGTACACCGGAAGAAGTCTCCAACCATCTCGCCGAAAGGATTCAGGAAGTTTCGGGCTGGTACGCAGAAGATGCGGACGGAAACCCGCAAGAACCGGATACCAAGCTGGACCTGGTGACGGCGGTCGTGCAAGGTGAAAACAAAACTCTTCAGCGTCCGTTTTCTGAAGACAAGGTGAATGAGCTCATTCGATCCGTTCTCGACGGGACCTGGCAGAAGCCGGCTGTTGACGACAACAGGCCGAAGTTACAACTCGTGGTCCCTCAGGTTGTTTCTACAGCTGTGGAATTGATTCAGAAAGTCGGTGTTGCTGAAGCCGAAAGCATTCTGGCGAAGGCCATAAGCGCCAAGCAGGACGAAGCGGCGCAAGAAGAGATCGACGACTTTACTCCGTCAACGACCGAACCTCCACTTCCTGGCCCACCGATACCAGAGGACGCACTGTTTGGGTTGGCGGGGCAAATAGTCAACAAATTGCGGCCGCAAACCGAGGCCCATCCGATGGGGCTTCTTCTGGAGTTCTTGTGCGCATTCGGAAACATCGTCGGGCCGAGCGCCTATTATGGGGTAGAAGATTCAAAGCTCTACACCAACATCTTTTGCGTGACGGTTGGCCAGAGTTCGAAGGCTAGAAAAGGCACCGGTCAGAATCGCATCAATCGAATCGCCGAGCAGCTTGATCAGAAGTGGTATCGCGAGCGGCGAACCAGCGGCCTGGGATCAGGCGAAATTGTTATCAGTTTGGTCCGCGATCCGGCGGAAGGTCTCATCAAGGATAAGAAGACTGGCGAGATAAAAAGGGAAATGATCGACCTCGGAGTCGACGACAAGCGGTTGTTCGTCAGCGAAGGAGAATTTGCTGGCATCCTGGCTGTAGCGAATCGCGCAGACAACGTCTTATCCAATGTGATTCGCGATGCTTGGGACTCCAAAGAAATCCGCAACATGGCGAAGTCTGGCTCTTCCGTTTGTTTGCACCCTCACATCAGCATTTCAGCGAATATCACCAGAGAAGAATTGTTGCTTCAAATGCGCGAAGCCGATCGCTTCAACGGATTTGGAAACCGATTCCTTTGGTGCCACGTGGAGCGTCAAGCCTTGCTGCCACACGGTGGCGAGGACATCGAGTGGAACGACGAAATCATCAAGCTGTTCGAGTGTGTGACGTTCGCACAAAGCCGCAAACGTGTCTACATGGACCGCAACGCACGGTTGATGTGGGAGCGAATGTACGAAGAACTTTCCACCGCGGCACCCGGAATCGTGGGAGCAGTGACTTCGCGCGGCGAAGCCCAGGTCTGCAAGCTGGCTTTGATCTATTCGTTGCTGGATAAGTCAGAGCATATCGGTGTCGAGCACCTTAAAGCGGCGAAGGCCGTCTGGGGCTATTGTGAAAGTTCGGCGCGTCAGATTTTCCGCGGCGGCGCCAGCAAGGAAGAAACGCTGCTGGTGCAATTCTTAGACGGCAAGTCGAAAACGATGACGGAAATACGAGAACAGCTTTATCGACGGAACCGAAAGGTTACGGATATCCGGCAAGACCTTGACAGGCTTATTTGCCTGAAGCGGGTCGCCGAAACCAAGGATGCAAAAGGCAAACCAAGATTCACATCAACGGGAGTGCAGTGATGGCCAAAACAACGCACCAAAAAAGGGTCGAAGACTTCAAGGCTCGCTATGAAAAGCACCCTGGATCCTTCCACGATCAATTTGCCGCCCTGTACGGTCTGCTCGCGCTCCGCACGATTGGCCGTCACTTGCGGGAGTGGACAGAGAAGCGTCTACACGAAATGCGATGCGAGTATCTCGAACCCGCAGCCCAGCAAGAACTCGACCTGCTCGAAATTAAAAACGAGGAGGCCAAAGAGCGATTGGCCCAACGCGAGGCCGAACGCGCCGAGAACATTGCAGCCGGCCGGCCGAAGAATCAAAGCAAGGCCGAAGCGAAGCTGATCGAACGCCAGCCAGTCGCGACCGCCCCGCCATCACCTGAGGAGGATCCGTGGAAAGACTTAACGCCGAGCAAGTAGCAGCATCGATGCGGTGGGAACAGGAAGCCCAGCGGTTAAAAAGCGTGACCAAGAGCTTTGCTGGTGAAGAACTCATCAACGCAGGGTTGAACGCTCGGCTTGTGAACGAGAACAACGTTGTGACGTTGTGGTACGCCGCAACGCGTGCGTTGTGCGACGGAATGCCGGTCGTGCCGATCTATGCACAAAACAATGTCAACCGGTTCTGGAACGCGGTATCCGACTATTTACGAAAAGAAGGCTGGTCACAAACGAAGCTAGCGGAATTGGAAAAAGCTCGCCCCTGGTGGAGTTCAAGCATCTTGGGCGAGTTAGGAGAGTAACGATGTACAAGGAAAATGATTACGCGGCGATTCTGGCCAAGAGCACGGAGTGGCCTAAGTACGGCAATCCTCTGGCCTTCGCCAAGATCCTGAAGTTTCTAACAGAGAAGCAATATATCCCCTCCCAGGTTTCGCTCAACCGCGCAATCCGAGAACTCGGCCTCCGCCGCATCGATGGCAAAACGTCGGCGGATGATGCCCGGGAAGCGCGCGCAGCAGCCCAGGCAAACCTCGATGCAGTTGTTTCTGAAATTCAAAGAACGCCGTTGACTCCCGAATTTGTGAACGAGGTGGCGTCGCTGGGTCAACTCAATCTTTCGTGCCGATACTTCGCAGACAGCATTGACGGAGAACTTTTCCGCATCAGATACGATCGCGCATGCAAGGAATTCGGATTTAGGCCAGCACAGCGATTCGCATCAGTCGCCGCGGAACAAGAGGCTAGCGAAGCCTTGGAGTTGACCGCGGCGGAGTATAACGCAATGCCGTCCCATTTGGTCGCTCAGAAGATGCGAACGGATTTGAAATTCAAGCAGGCCGTCTACCTGCTACTTGCTTCCGGGAGGATCCGCTAATGTCGAACATCAGCGGAAATACTCGCGTCTTCATCTGGTTCCACGACCCACGTTACCCGCGTATTTGGGTCTCAGGTGTCAATACCACCACGAATAAGCTTGGAGAAAAATTGTTGAGTCCCGTCCTGGTCGACACCGCTAGCGAAGCCTCGGCCTACCCGTATTCGATCGCCCTGATTATGAAGCGCCGATTCGACACTGAGGGTTTGTTGAACCCGGCGATCTACGAAGCGAGGTTCAGCTTGACGCCTGACGGAGAAGAGATCGCAGGCCACAACAGAAGCGCAGCGCCAGCGTCGGATGACAGAAAGGTCATGTACTACCGTGGATTTATTTTCCGTCCGTATATCCCGTCCGGGTGGTGCCTACACCTATTTGACGGTCCCAGGCAATTGGAGAGCATTAAATCGGACAAGATTGAGGACTGTTATTTGAGAGCGGAAGAGCGGAATCTTTTGAAATTTGGAGAGAAGGCACCCGAGCCACCGGCCCCGGAACCAGAAAGGAAAGTTTACAGCGGACCTCGCGTCCGACCAGGAGATAGTCATGGCACAGTTTGATAGCGATGAAATTGAGAATTACCGTTTTGGGAGTCCGCTTTGGAGTGGTGACCAGGACCCCATTTTGAACTACGGAGTAAACGAAGAAGTGTTCTGGAAATACGTATTGCTCCGCAGTAAGGGCTTTGCGCGCCACCTCGATTCACCGGATAACCGCGCAACAGCTGTTGCCGTCTACATTCAGCGGTTTGGAACGCCAGTGATCGCCAGCGAGCTCAGCGAGTTGATCCTGAAGCTCATTAGCATTCAGTATTCGGGCTTCACCGATCCAAACGCAAAACCCGCAGAGCCGGCTGACACGCGGCCACGCGATCGCAACGGCCGGCTGATGTCGCCCAAGGCAATCAAGTGGCAAGAGTTCGAAAAGTGGGTGAACGACCCACAGACCTCTTCTCGCCAGGTTGACGTTCGCAGGAACAGCGATCCTGAATTCCGAGAGTTCTACTCGACCATGCTGAGGAGAGAAATCTCTTCTACGCCTGTGGGTGATGGAGTTGAGAACCTCAACACTACCAATGCACCGGCAAAGAAATCAGTGCCCGAAGAAGTCCAGTTGTGGGCGCAAGACTATCGCACGCGATCGATCGCGGAGATCCGCAGAGTGATGTCACCAGCGATGGTGGGCCCAGTTGTGGCAGCAGAAAATCAGAGGATGTTCGACGCAGCTACAGCAGCTGGGTTGATCTAGGGAGAAAGGAAATGAGTTTCATAACACAAGCATTCGACGACCTGGTTACAGGAATCAGCAGACGCGAAATCGTGGATGAAGTGATGGGAGAGATTCGAAAATGTGACAAGGACTTTTCGAATGTGCTGAGCTGCTACGACACTCCGAGATTGCGAGACCTCATGCAGACGTTACAGCAACTGGAAGATGTTGATTACCTTCGCGATGTCTGCAGTCAGCCGGGGTTCAGCCAGCAAAGCAAAGATGATCAGCTTGACGCCGTAGCCAGAGCTGCTCGTCAGTCCTTCGAAAAAATATTCATTACGCTTCTCGATCGCGGCAGCCTCCACCGTCTGTTGGTGGCAGAACCGACCGACGAAGCAGAGGCGGAAGTTGTTCGTATGCGCCAGGAGGTTCGCCAATATGAATCTGAGCAGCGTGAGCTTCAGCAACAAGCCGCAGCTATCGCAGCCGAGCCGGAACCAGTTGTTGAAGATCCCCACGATGTCTGTGTCAGGGAGTTCCACAACCTAGGAAGTGGAGCGTTCAAAGCGAAATACATTTCGAACAACAACTATCGGCACATCTACGAAACTTGCGTGTCGCAAGGACGAATCTGATCATGGCAACCAGAAAATCCAGAAATAAACGCGAGCGTCGCAAAAGACAAATGCTACCCAAAGAAAAGTTCGTAAAGCGAACCAGCCTAGAGGCTCGTGGCATCCTGAGCCAAGTCGCGAACGCTCTGACGATAGCGGATGCGATTCCGCGCTCGACGATAATCATCATTCCGGCGCCAACTACCGGCCTGCTTCAACGTCTGCTTGCCGATAGGAATCATCGGTAGACAAGCCCGAACAAACAAAAGACCTCTAGGCTTTCCCCAGAGGTCACATCGGCCTGCCGGCATTGTTCGCCGGTGGGCTACTTCTGTTTATAGGAGAGTTGAGATGGCAAACGAACCAGAAGAAATTCAGAAGTCCGCCGACAGCCACAAGGCGCATTTTCTACGCAAGCTCAATGCCGGAGGTTTCCGAGATCAAGAAAAAGGTCTGGAAGGCGGCCACAGGAATCCGCGCCCAGCGAAAAAGAAGAAGAAGGAGAACTACCAGTGAACGCAAGAGTCTACTTTACCGTTTCACGACAAGGATACGCCCTGGACAATACTCGGTTCGAGTACAAGCTTCCACCGGGGCTCGACGAGCGCCTCGAACGCGGCGACAGGATTTCGATGGAGCCTCAGGACGTGCCGGAAGGTTCTGAGATCGTTCTTAAGCGCACTCAGGCAGACCCGACCGGTATCGCCTACATATTTATTGAAACGGGGAAATTTGCGGAGCAGGTTGAGCGCAATGAGTTCGAGAGCGTGGGACCGCCTTCGAGCGGATCGTGGACTCCCCAAACAGGAAACCCGTCATACGCATCCGGCGCCAAGCCAGACAGCGGTCGATTCTTCGGTAACCGCTGATGCCGTCCCGATCAAATCAGCCCATGCGGTTCACCAACTCCGGAATCATCGGTGAAGCTAGGCGGATGGATCTGCCGCTGAGTGGGCGAGCGTGGTGACTTTTTCCACGAAGTCGCGGATCGGTTTGGAGAACAGCGCCACTTCGTCCGCCGGGACCGCGCGGTTGTAGTTTTCCGATGCGTCGTGCAGCGAAGGATCGGAGA
>Ga0210401_10002050_pt1 | contig 22580 bp, 21 predicted proteins | sample IncBWH32MmetaG_FD_150866 | JGI IMG/M metagenome (GOLD analysis project Ga0210401, IMG submission 150866) | Forest soil microbial communities from Barre Woods Harvard Forest LTER site, Petersham, Massachusetts, United States - Inc-BW-H-32-M | ecosystem: Environmental > Terrestrial > Soil >... | reverse complement strand
CGAGAAGCGCAAGCCGTCCGCTTTTTTTGGCACGCCGCTGATGAGCTATCTCACGAACGCGGGCGCGGATTCGCTGATTCTGACCGGCACCACGACGAGCGGTTGTGTCCGCGCATCGGCGGTCGATGCCCTCAGCTACGACTTGCGCGTCACGATTCCTGAAGAGGCGGTGTTCGATCGCGGCGAGCTTTCCCACAAAATTTCTCTCTTCGACCTGCACATGAAATATGTGGACGTCACCAGCCTGGCTGAGGTGCTTGGATATCTCGAATCGCTTGAGGCCGGTTTGTTCGACGAACGCTATCCACCGGCGGCGCGCGCTGCGAGCGCACGCTGACGATCGAGGCTTGCCATGGCCATCTGCAGTGAAATTATCGTTCCAGCCCGCGAAGGACGCGGAGTCAGCCTTCGTGCGGGCCAGCTTCTTGACATTGTCGATCTCGAAGGACAGCAAGTCGGCGACCTCGTCGCATGGCGGCGCACCGACCCGCGCGAATACATGTCCCCTGCGCACACGGTGTCCTGCAACGCCTCGATTCAATTGGGCGCGGGATCGCAGGTGTTCACGAACCATCGCAATCCCATCTTCACAATCGTGCGGGACGATGTCGGCAAGCACGATCTCTTGGTCCCGTGCTGTGATCCGCAGCGCTTCGAGCGCGACTTCGGCCGTAAGGATCACCGCAGCTGCCTGCGCAATCTCCAGGAAGCGCGCGATCTGCTGGGCAAAGCGTTCGACATTCACGGCGAACAGGCGTGGAATGTGTTCATGCACAATCGCGTCACGCCTGAGGGGAAAGTCGTGACGGATCCTGCCGCGCATCCGTCGGGTTCGACCATTACGCTGCGTGCGGAAATGGATGTAGTGGCGCTGTTCTCAGCCTGCCCGCAGGACCTCACCCCTTGCAACGCTTTCAACCCGACCCCGATGAAGCTCGTTGTGCGCGATGAGTGATCTTCGTGAGAGATTGATCGAGCGACACAGAAAGCGGCGAGGAGGCTGGCTTGGAAATCCGCAAAATCGTGACATTTTCCGAGGACAGTTTTTCTGAGGCGGGACGCCCCGCCGATCCGCCATTGCGCAAAGTCGCCGTCGTGGCCCTCGTTAAAAATCCCTTTGCGCAGCGTTACGTCGACGATCTCTCGCCGCTCACGGAGGCGAGCCTCGATCTCGGCCGGCGAATCACGTCGATCGGCAAGGCGGCGATGGGCGCACTTGCGGCGCAAAGCTACGGCAAGGCGGGCTTGGTGGGCCTCGCGGGCGAACAGGAACATGCGGTGGCGATGCTCACAACCGTTTTTGGCAACGTGATGCGTGAGGCGGTGGGCGGCGGCAAAGCGTGGATTTCCTCGATGACCAAGCGAGTCGCTCCCGGCGAAACCATCGACATCCCCCTCGCGCACAAGGACGCGCTCTACGCCCGCTCTCATTACGACGGGATCACAATTACGCTGCACGACGCTCCGCTGCCCGACGAAATTGCCATCATCGCCGCGTTCGCAAATCGCGGACGCGTCAATCATCGCGTCGGAGGACTCGCGGCGCGGGACATCAAGGGAGTGGACGGCCTCGTCTGACTCGCCGCGGAGGCGCACGGGATGCGCGTTGCCATCGTCAATCTGGGAAAGATCGTAAGCGGCGATTGGCGGAATCCGTTCGCGGCCGGCGATGCGATCATGTGCGACGATGGCGGCCACATCGTTTCCGTCGGCACGGCTTCCGCCGCCGAAGTGTCGAGCTGTGACGTTGTCATCGACGCGGACGGCGTCACCGCGATCCCTGGCCTGATCGACAGCCACGTTCACACCACGTTCGGCGACTACACTCCGCGCCAGAAGACGGTCGGCTTCCTCGAAAGCTACACGCACGGCGGAGTCACAACCGCGATTTCCGCGTCCGAAGTTCACGTGCCCGGACGGCCCACCGATCCCGCCGGCATCAAAGCCCTGGCGGTTGCCGCGTTCAAAAGTTTTCAGAATTTTCGTCCCGGTGGAATGCGCGTGCACGGCGGCTCGGTCATTCTCGAGCCCGGGCTGAAGGAATGTGATTTTCGCGAGGTCGCTGGGCAAGGAGTCTGGCTCGCCAAGGCCGGTTTCGGCGCGGTCCAAACGCCGTTTGACTATGCACCCATGATCGGCTGGGCGAAAACTGCCGGCATGATCACCACGGTCCATACTGGAGGCTCCTCGATTCCGGGATCCGGCGCCATTCGCGCCGAGCATCTCGTTGCGATCCAGCCGCACGTGTCCTTTCACATCAACGGCGGCCCCACGGCGCTGCCGGACAAGGACTATCGCGTCATCATCGAGAAGACCAGCGCGGCGCTGCAGGTGTGCACGGCGGGGAATGTGCGCACCACGATTCTGTGCGCCAATCTCGCCCATGAGATGAACGTCTTCGACCGCTTCATTATTGCTACGGACACACCGACCGGCAGCGGAGTCATGCCGCTCGGGATGCTCTACACGATCGCGCACTGCGCCGGCTTGACCACGATGCCACCAGAGTGGTTTGTATGCGCAGCGACGGGCTCGAACGCGCGCGTTTACCGCCTTAATTCGGGTTTTCTCGCTACGGGCCGCGACGCAGATATCGTTTTGCTCGACGCTCCGGGCGGCGGCTCGAAATCCACCGCGCTCGACGCGATCAAGAATGGCGACATCGCCGCGGTCTGTGCCGTGATTACTGATGGCGTGCCGCGCTTCGTCGGGAGAAGCCGTAACACGCCGCCGAGCATTCGCCAGGTGCGCGTTGCGGAGTGCCGTGTGCCGCGAGATTTTTCGGCGTAAGCCGCACAAGACGCCTGCACAATTTTGGTGCAGCGCGCCGGGCGGCTCTTGATTCAGCACACCTCGGAAGCTACCATCGTGAGCCTCAAGGATTCGTGACGAATGACTGCTGGCGCTTGTGATGCCCGGGAAGATGTCGCGACGGCGGCGCGCGCATTCAGCCGCCTTCAATATGTCCACGCGTTCGGCCACGTCAGCCTGCGCCTCGAGAATTCGCTCGTGATCACTCCCACTCGGCCGCCGCTTGCCGCCGTGCGCTCCGGCGACCTGATCGAAGTGGATTCGGATGGCAAGGTCGTTTCAGGCGATCTTTCGGCGAGGCCCATCGAAGTGTTTCTGCACATTGGGGTGTACCGCGCGCGCGCCGACGTGGGCGCGATCTGCCGCACCCACGCCCCCCACGCCTCGATTTGGCCGGCGAACGGCAAAGCGCCCGCAATCCAGCACGGATTCGGCGGAATTGTCGGAGCGGTTGCGACGTACGATTCTTGCGATCTGATCCACAGCCCTGAAACCGGCGCTCGCGCCGCCGCAAGCCTGGGCGCCGCGAATGGATTGATGTTGCGCGGGAACGGCGCTCTCACGGTGGGCCGCACGGTGGCCGAAGCCGCGGTGCGGATGTGGAGCCTCGAGGAACGCTGCGCGCAGGCTTGGAGACAGGGAAATCACCAGGCGCCCTTCACGCAGGAGGATCTGGCGCCCCGCGCCCGTTGGTATCCCGCGGAAGCAGAGCGGACCTGGACTTGGATGAAATACTTAGGTTCGAGTGACTTCGACGGCGACGCGTCCTGAAGCGCTCGCCTCGCGGTAAACTCGCGATTTACCTGCGGGATTGAGCCACGACGCTTTCCCCGCCGTTCGATGACGGCACCGGCTCCGGCCAATGGGAGATTGCAATCGTGACACCCATCTCGCGCAGACAATTCAACAAAGCCTCACTTGCGGGCTGGGCATCCTCGGCCGTCGCGGGCATCGCCGCTGGATTCACTTCGCGCGCCTTTGCCGCCGCAACCCTTAATTTCCAGTCCATCTGGGTGAACGATCCCGAATTCATCGGCTACATGATTGCGATCGACAACGGCTACTATGCCGCCGAGGGGCTCAACGTGAACTACATGCCCGGCGGCCCTGACGTTATCCCCGAAGGCGCGCTCCTTTCCGGCAAAGCTGACATCTCGCTGACCCACCTGACCGGCGTGGTACGGGCCGTGGCCGAAAAGGGAGCTTCGCTGAAAGTCATTGGAACCCAATATCAAAAAAGCCCCATCGGCGTGATTAGCCTCGAGCAAAGCAATATCAAGGGGCCGAAGGACCTGGCCGGAAAAACCGTGGCGTGTCCGCCGCTGACGATTGCCACGTTCCAGGCCATGCTCAAGGTCGAGGGCGTGCCCAGGGAAAAAGTGCGCGTGGTTCCTTACACGTTTTCTCCCGCGCCGCTCGCTAAGGGCGAAGTGGACGCGATCGTGGATTTCATCCTTGAAATTCCATTTCTTGTCGAGCAACGAAGCGGAAAGAAAGCTAGCTATTTTCTGCTTTGGGACGCGGGCATGCCGCTTTTCATCGATCTGGTCACCGTGACGGCGGACACCCTCAAAACGAAGCGGAGCGAGCTGGTGCGATTTCTGCGGGCGAGCCGCAAGGGATGGGCCGAGAACAACTCCGATCCCGCGAAATATCCGGCCAAATTTGCAGGGAGCTGGTTCCGCGGCAACGGCAGTTCGCTGGAGGCGGAGATCTATCACAACAAGGCGCAGATTCCGATGATGGCAAGCCCGAAGGGCCTGTTCGCGATGGATCCACAGGCTATCGACGCGAGCCTCGCGGCGCTCGAGCGAGTGGGCCTCAAAGGATCGAGAGATATTTTTGATTCTACGCTGCTCGCGGAGGCCTGAGCGGATGACCGACGAGCAGCGGAAAGCCCAGTCCCACGAGGCCGCCGGCGTCCGCATTGAATGCGTCAGCAAGACGTTCCGCGTGCGGGGAGTCTCCACCGAGGCGCTGTCCTTGGTCTCACTCGAGGTCCTGCACGGTTCTTTTGTCGCGATCATCGGTCCGTCCGGCTGCGGAAAGTCCACGCTGCTGCGGCTCGTCGCCGGCTTAGAAGAACCGGACAGCGGGACGGTGCTCACGCGCAACGAGAAACCGCAGGCTTTTCGCGCTCGCGGTGAGCTGGGCATCGCGTTTCAGGATTCGGCTCTGCTTTCCTGGCGCACGGCGCGGCGGAATGTTGCGCTGCCTCTTGAGGTTCTCGGCAGGCAAGTCAACGGGAACCGCAAGCGCATCGACGACCTGATCGAGCTTGTCGGTCTGACGGGCTACGCCGACGCGCTGCCCGCTCAACTCTCCGGCGGCATGCGCCAGCGCGTGGCCATCGCTCGCGCGCTGGTCACGAATCCATCGATGATTCTTCTCGATGAGCCGTTCGGCGCGCTCGATCAGATTCTTCGCCGATCGATGAACGTGGAGCTGCAGCGAATCTGGATGGCCAGCCCGATGACCGCGCTCATGGTCACGCACAGCATCGACGAGGCGGTGTTTCTTGCCGATCAGGTCGTCGTGATGCAGGCGCGGCCCGGGCGCATCACCGATACGATTGCGATTCCGTTCGCGAGGCCGCGCTCTTCGGCGCTTTTTGCCAGGCGCGAGTTTCACGAGGTCTGCGATCTGCTGGCGGCCAAGCTCGAGCCTTCCTCCACGTGACTCACATCATGAAACGCGAACACATCCACGCGGCGCTCGGAATCTGCGCGGCGCTGCTGCTGTGGGAAGCACTCGGGCGATCTTTTCACGGCGTGCGCGACCTCATCGCCGCGCCCAGCCTGATCCTGGCGCAATATTGGACGGACGCCGGGCTCTATGTCCCGCACCTGCTCGCCACGATCCGCAGCGCGGCGATTGGATTCGCCATCGGCAATTGCGTGGCAATCGCCGCGGCTATTTTGTTTTGCCGATTTCCCGCGCTGGAGCGCGCGTTTCGCGGGGTGAACATCGCACTTTTTGCCATGCCCGCCATCGTCGTTGGCCCGGTTCTTGCGATCATTTTCAGCGACAACCTGCCGCAGATCATCCTCGCCGCGCTGGTGGTTTATTTTCCGACGATGTCCGCCACGCTCGTTGGCCTGCGCGAAATCGATCCGAGATTGCCGGATGTGGTCGCCAGCTACGGCGGAGGCCCGGGCGCGATTCTGCGGTTCGTGAGGTTGCGTTCCGCTTTGCCAGCCATCCTCGCCGGGCTGTGCGTCGCAGCTCCTCTCTCGGTTCTCGGAGCAATGCTCGGCGAATTCGGTTCGGGTGTTCGTTGGGGCCTTGGCAGTTTTCTTCTCGGTTCGCTCGGAGACGCTGATCCGGCGCGTTTGCTGGGGATCGGCTTCGCCGCCACGGCTGTTGCGCTGGCGGGCTACGGCGCCTTTGCGTGGATCGGCCGGCGCACGGTGGGCGCCTCGGTCGCGGTAACGCTCGCCGCCGATCGCTCTCCCGACGAAATTTCCGCCGGCGGCCAATATTCTTCCGCGCTTGGCGCGACTCTCTTCCTCACGGCGGTGGTACTTCCGTTCGTATTGTGGTGGCTGATTCTGCGAGTTTCGCGGGTCAGCCCCATCATCGCTCCCGGGCCAATGGAAACGTTCCGCTATTTGGCGGATGGTCCCGAAAGCGCCGACGCTCGTACCGCGTTGCTCTCCGCCCTCGGCCAGACTCTTCCGCTGGCGGCGCTTGGTTTGGTGTGCGGCGTGATCGCGGCCTTCGTGCTGGCGGCGCTCACGGTCGTGCGCCCGGCGGTGGCGCAGGCGCTTTTGCCTCCGGCAATGCTCCTGCAAAGCATGCCCCTCGTCGCGCTGGTTCCGCTGATCCTTTTGCTTTTCGGCCGCGATACGCTCGCTTCCGTTTTGATTGCCGTGCTGGTGGTATTTTTTCCGGCATTCGCTCTGCTGGCCCAGGGATTCGCGCTTGTGCCGCGAACTGCGCGGGAGCTGGTGCATGTTTACGGAGGGACCCGCACCCAGGAACTCGTGCTGGTTTCGGTTCCCTACGCTGCTTCATATCTCTTTGCTGCGGCGAAGCTTGCGGCACCGCGCGCCCTGCTCGGCGTCATGGTCGCGGAATGGCTCCTCAGCGGGAAAGGGTTGGGCAATTTGCTGAACTCTTCGCGGGGCCTGCTGGATTACGACATGGTTTGGGCGGGAGCGGTTGCCAGCATCTTGATCGCGGTCGCCGCGTATGAAGCGATCTCGTGGATTGAGAGATTCTCGCACCGGGGGCCTTGACGTGGGGGCAGGAGCGCTCTCTTTGTTTCCTGTCTCAGACAGGGTACAATGCCCGCGCCGAAATCGCGGCTCTTGACGGCAGTCCGCCGCCGTTTTTGAAATGAATAATGAATGATGGTAACCACTACCGATCGCAAAGTTCGCATCCTCGAATCGAGGAATAAGATTTGCCCGCCGGCGAAGCTTGACGACGAGCTTTGCTTCTATAGCCCCCAAGAAAACGTCGAAGCCCTCGAACATCCGCGCGTGCGGCGGTGGATCAAATTTGTTCTGCACGACTACGTACCCAAGGTCGATAAAAGGTTCCGAACGATTCTCCTCCTTTTGCCTTGCACCAAGACGAAGCCTTATCTGCTGAGTCCCGAGCATCTGCACATCAACGCGGGCCTGATCGAAGCCGGCTTTCGGCCGATGGGAGGGGAAACGTTGGCCGGCGATTTTTCTGCTGACCTGCCGCCGGATTTTTCGCCGGAGGTGCTGTCGCTTGCGCCTCTGCGGAAGGGAATGGTCGTCATTCACCGCGCCGTCATTTCCGAGCCGCTGGTGTTCGTCCCGTACGACTACGTTTTCAAGATCGGGAAGCGGCCGTCGCCTGCGTGCGCTTACGATGATCCGGGGCTGTTCGAGTCGCGCGGCAACGCGGTGTCCCCCTGGCGCAAGGATTTTACGGGGATTCGGATTTCGCCGACGAAATGGAAGTGGGGAGACGAGGAGCGCCGCGCCTATGTCGCGATGCACAATGAAATGTCGGGGAAGTTGGCCCAAGTGATCTCCAGGCTTCGGCCCCACTACGACGCGGTGGTCGCGTGGGTCTCGCCGGGGCTAACGCACCGAAGTTTCATCCTTGAACGCGGGCAACGGAAAGCGAACGGTGTCGCCGCGACGCGCGTGGCGGTTAAGAAGAATCTGCCGCTCCAGGGAGTGAATGATTTGCTGGCCCCAGGGGATCGAATTGAATGTCTGCCAACTGTCAAACAATGTGCGCTTGCGAAGGCGCGATTGGCCAAGCGGCTGCGTCGCCCAGTCTCCGCGATTGGGGGGTATTATTCGCGGGGAGGCGGCGGCGCGACGCCACTCGCCTTGCCGGAAATGTTAGAGTTTCTGATTGCCCGTTTGAACGAGGCTTGAACGGGGATTGAACAAGCGATGACGGCGTCCACTCCAATTTCGAGCGGCGAAATGCTGCGGATCCTCGCACCCGCGACGCGCCGGGAACTTGCGGCGGTCCCTGTTGCTTCCGCCGACTTGGCTGCGAAAACGATTGCGAACGCTGTGGCGGCGCAGCCTGCCTGGGCGGCGCGGCGCACGGGCGAGCGCGCTGAAATTCTGCAGCAGGCGGCGGCGCGGATCGAGGAAGAATCTGCAAATTGGTCGGCGCTCCTCGCCGAGGAAAGCGGCAAGATCCTCGCGCAGGCGCAATTCGAAATTAAACTCGCCGCGGCGATCACGCGCGGTAACGCGGAAAGGCTGTTGTCGATGGGCAGTGCGCCGCTGCCGACGGAGACGATCGAGTCGACCGCCGACGACATCGCGTGGGTGCGGAGGGCCCCGCTCGGAGTAGTTGCCGCGATTTTGCCCTTTAATTTTCCGGCGGAGCTATTCGCGGAGAAGGCTGCGGCCGCGCTGGCGATGGGCAACGCGGTGATCGTCAAGCCGCCCGAGCAGGATCCTCTTACCGTCATGGCGATGCGCGAAGCGTTCATCAGCGCAGGCGTTCCGCAGAATGTGCTTGCGATCCTCGCAGGAGGGAGGCAGACGGGCGCAGCACTCTGCGCCGATCCGCGCATCGCCGCGGTGAGCCTGACGGGATCGACGCGCGCCGGCATCGAGGTTGCGTCGGTGCCGCTGCTCCGAAAGCTGCACCTGGAGCTTGGCGGTAATGACGCCGCGATCATCTGCCACGACGCCGATCTGGACTTGGCGGCAGGCGAGCTTGTTTTCGGTCGCACACTGATGAACGGACAAGCGTGCGCTTCGAACAAGAGAATCATCGTTCACCGTTCCATCGCGGCTGAACTGGTCGAGAGGCTTTCAATCCTGCTCGCTGCAATGAAGGTCGGCGATCCGCTCGATTCGAACAGCGCGATCGGCCCGCTGATCTCTGCGGAGGCCGCCGGTCGTGTTGCGAGTCAAGTTGCACGAGCCATCGAGCAGGGAGCGAGGCTCGTTTGGGAATCTGCTTCCTCGCGCGAGGCGTTTTTCAGTCCCTGTATCCTGGCCGATGTTCCGCGCTCCGCCGATGTCGCGAAGGACGACGAAATTTTCGGGCCGGTGTTGACGTGCATTCCTTTCGACAACGAGGAAGAGGCCATCTCGATCGCCAATCAGTCTTCCTTCGGCCTTTCGGGATGCGTCTTCAGCCGAGACTGGTCGCGCGCGCTCAAGCTTTCCGAGCGTCTTGCCTGCGGCGGGGTAGTGGTCAACGGCACGGGAAACTACAGACCGCCCTTTGTGCCGTTCGGCGGAGTGAAGCAAAGCGGACTTGGCAGGGAAGGGCTCGGCTACACGCTCGAGGAGATGAGCCAGCCGCGCTACACGGTGCTGAGGCGCATTCGGAAGAGCAGCGGGGTCGCCGGGATTTCATGACACGCACGCTTAAATTCGTGTTGATGGCGGCCGCCCTGATTCTTGCTGGCTGCCGCGGGAAGTCTGGCGACTCTTCGCCGAATCCCGCGCAGCCGGTTCGCGTCATCCTCGATTACTTGCCGAATGCCGTTCACGCCGGACTGTACCAGGGGGAAGCAGCCGGATACTTTCGCGATGAGGGGCTCAGCGTGAGGATCGATGCGCCCACTTCCTCCTCGGACACCCTGCGGCTCATGGCTGCGGGGCAGGCCAATTTCGGGCTGGTCTCGCTTTTGGATTTCATCAGCGTTCGCGCCAAGGGCGAGCCTCTGAAAATTGTGATGGCGATTGAACAGCGGCCGCTGGGCGCCGTGATCGCGCTAAAGAAGTCTCATATTGAGCGGCCACGGGACCTGGCAGGCCGCCTCGTGGGAACCACGGGAGTGATCAGCGACGACGCCGGGGTGAAGTGGATGGTCCAGCGCGACGGCGGCGATTCGTCTTCGGTGCGCCTGATCAACATCGGGTTCAATACCGCGCAGCAGATTGTCGCGGGAAACGTGGACGCGGCGTTTGGATTCTGGAGCCAGGAAGGCGTGCAGGTTAGCGCGCGCGAGCCGGCGACGGTGATGCGCCTGAACGACTACGGAGCGCCGCCTTATCCGGAACTGATCGTTTTCGCGCGCGAAGACTTCCTCGCCAAGCATGCCGAGCTCACGCGGAAATTTCTGCGTGCGGTGGCACGAGGGTACGATGACGCGATCGCGAAGCCCGACGTTGCGTGCGCCGCCATGGCGGCGCGCGTGGAGGGAGAAACGACGGTCGGGCTGAAGCCCTATCTGGAAGCAGTGACTCCGGTCTTCCGCGCGGACGCGCCCGCGTTTGGGCAAATCAATATGCCCGTCCTGCGCGACTATCTGGCTTGGATCAAGGCGATCGGAGTTCTCGACGTTCATGAGGACCCCACGAATTTTGCAACGAACGAATACTTGCCGCCGATTCCCGGCGCCCAGGCGGCAAAACAGTGAACGCCGCGGCCATGAGAGTTCGCGGCGTGAGCCGGACGTACCGCGACGGAGCGCACTCAGTGACTGCGCTGGAAGGCACGGACCTGGACATTCCCGAAGGAAAATTTGTTTCCATCGTCGGGCCGAGCGCGTGTGGGAAATCCACGCTGCTGAATTTGTTCTGCGGGTTGGACAAGCCGGACACCGGATCGATTGAAACTCCGGCGCTCGGCGCAGGCGACTTGCTTGGACGGGTCGGCTACATGCCTCAGCAGGATTTACTGATGCCGTGGCGGACGGTCGCGGACAACGCCGCCGTCGGCCTCGAATGCCTCGGCTGCCAGCGCGAAGAAGCGCGCACGCGGGCCAGCGAACACATGACCCGGTTCGGGCTGAACGGATTTGAACGCTCGTACCCGAGCCAGCTTTCGGGCGGCATGCGCCAGAGGGTCGCCATGCTGCGGACATTTCTCTGCGACCGGAAAATTAATCTGCTGGACGAGCCGTTCGGAAAGCTAGACGCCATCACGCGCGCTTCGATGCAGACCTGGCTGCTCGACTACTGGCAGGAGAATCGCTGCACGATCGTGTTCGTCACGCATGACATCGACGAAGCGCTGTTTCTGTCCGACGTGGTGCATTTGATGAGCCCTCGCCCCGGCCGAATCGTTCTTTCGCTCCAGGTGGATGTTCCGCGCCCCAGAAAATATGGAGAAGTGGTGACCTCGGCGCATTTCAACGGGCTGAAGTCGCGCCTGCTGGCGAGTCTGGGGAAAGCGTCATGAAGTCGGGAGTCGGGCCGCCGCTGCTGCTCGGAGCGGGATTGATTGCGCTGTGGGAAATTTACGTCCGGGCGGCAAGGATCGATCCGTTGCTGCTGCCGCCGCCGAGCGCCGTGGCGCAGTACATCGCGCACAACGTGGGACTGCTCGCCCGAAATGGGGCTTCCACGTTGGCCGAGCTCTTGATCGGATTTGGATGCGGGCTGATCATTGGCCTCTCGCTGGGGATTTTGATGCAGATTTGGCGCTGGTTCCGCGAGGCGGCGTATCCGTGGCTTGTGGCCACGCAAATGGTGCCGATCCCGGCGGTCGCGCCGATCCTCGTGCTATGGTTTGGATTTACGATCGTGCCCAAAGCGGCGACCGTGGCTCTCATGTGCTTTTTCCCGATCGCGGTGACCACGGTGGACGGGCTCAGCTCGGTGAATCCGGAATTGATTCGCCTGCTGCGCACATTCGGCGCTGGGCCGTGGGCCATCATGTCCAAGGCCGCCCTGCCGCACGCGCTGCCAAGCATTTTTTCCGGCGTGCGCGTCGCCATGGCCCTGAGCGTGGTTGGGGCGGTGGTCGGAGAGTGGGTCGGCGCGACGCACGGGCTTGGCTTCCTGATGCTGCACTTTGAAAATCGCGGCGAAACCGCGGGGCTTTTTGCGACGGTCACCGTGCTCACCGCAATGGGCATCATTCTGTTTTTTCTCGTGGGTTGGGTGGAGGGCTGGGTGATTCCGTGGCGGCGGCATGCGAAGGAGAATCCGTGAGCGCGAATATCACGCTGGTCCGTGCCGGGCACATTCTGACGATGGGACCGCTCGGCGATCTTTCCGGCGGAGCGGTCACGATACGTGACGAGGTTATTGCCGACTTCGGCCTGTTTGCCGAGCTGAGTCGGAAATATCCGGGCGCCACGGTCGTGGGCGACGATTACGGAATCGTGATTCCGGGGCTCGTCAACGCGCACACGCACCTTTCCGAGGCGCTCATCCCGGGTATGGCCGAAGATCTTTCGATCTGGGTGTGGGCGACGCGGCTCTTGATGCCGGTGATGCCGCACCTGACGCGGGAGATGGCGCGGGTAGGAGCGATCTTCCGCGGCGCAGAGGCGCTCCGCTCCGGCGTCACTACACTCAATGACATGTTCTGCCATGCCAACCCGGCCGAGTGCGCGAGTCTCGGCTCGGTGGACGGTCTGGAGGAGATCGGCCTGCGCGGCGTCGTGGCGTTCGGCGCGGAGGACATCGCCTGGGGCGCGACAGCGCCATTGCCGGTGTCGAGAATCGTGGAAGAGCACCACGCGCTTGCGGAACGCTGCGCAGCCTCCAAGCGCGTAGGCTTCCGCGTGGGAATCGGCACGATGCTGGGACAAAGCGATGAGTTGCTGAAGGCGTCCGGCGATCTTGCCCGGGCGACGAAGAAGGGAATTCACACGCACCTTGCGGAGGTTCGCGAGGAGAAGACGGCGGCGCAGATTCGCTGGGGAAAGAGCACGGTCGAGTACGCCGCGGAGATTGGGATTCTCGAGGCGGACTGCATCGCTGGGCACGGCGTGTGGGTCTCGCCGGAGGAGATCGAACTGATCGCCGCGAAAAAGGCGGCGATTCTTTACAATCCCACGGCCAACATGATCCTCGGGTCGGGCGTGTGCCCGCTCAGCGAATATACGGCGCGCGGCGTCTTGATGGGAATCGGCACGGACGGAATGGCGAGCAACGACAGCCACAACATGATCGAAGCGCTGAAGGTTGGGGCGCTCCTGCAAAAAGTGCACCGCCAAAATCCCGAAGTGGCCGATGCGCGGCTGATGCTGAAGATGAGCACGATCGATGGAGCGCGCGTCCTCGGTCTCGGCAACATCACCGGGTCTCTCGATGTCGGCAAGCGGGCCGACATCGTGAGGTTTGACGGCAATTCCTTCGGTACGGCAGTGGTGCACGATCCTTACCAACAAATCGTGTATGGCGCCGGCCCCGATTCCGTGGCGGATGTCTGGGTGGACGGCCACAGGCTGCTTGCCGGCGGAAAATTCGTGTCGTACGATCCCGTCTCGATCGTTCCCAAAGTCCGCGAGCTGGCGCGCACACTGGCAAAAGCCGCCAATCTGTCGGAATTGTCATGCCTCGCACGGTAATCATCGGGGCGGGGCACAACGGCCTGGTCTGCGCGGCGTATCTTTCGGCCGCGAAACATCAGGTGACGGTGATCGAGCGAGCGACGGCGCCCGGTGGCTGCACGATCACGGAAGAGATTGTCCCCGGCTACCGCTTTAACACCGGGGCGATCGAACTCGAAGGCATGGTCCACAGCGGGATCGACCGCGAGCTGGGCCTGGAAAATTTCGGCTTGAAGTGGGTGCGCGCCAACCATCTCCTCGCCGCGCACGTCGGCGATCGCACCGCCCTGTTTCATCGAAACCTCGCGACAACGCTGGAAGGATTTCGCCGCAATTTCGGCGCTGACGCCGCGGCGGATTGGGAGCGCTTTGCGGCGTTTGCGAACGCGGTCATGTCCGCCGTCGGATCGCTCCAGCATGTGAAATCCCCGGGCCTCGGCGACATCAACGAGATCCTGGACAAGCTGGGAGAATTCGGCAATGACGTCGGGGGGTTGATTCGAACGGTGCTGTCCCCGTCCTGCGTCGTGATTGACGAGCGGCTGCGCTGCCCGGAGATGCGCGCTGCCGCGGCTGCGTTTTCGAGCCACCCGCAAATGCCGCCGTGGGCGCCGGGGAGCGGCCTTCTGTCGTGTCTGTTGCCTTCCTCGCACGGGGGGCAGGGCGCGCGGCCCCTGGGAGGAACCGGGGAGCTAATTCACGCGCTTCTGCGAGCGCTAACGGCTCGCGGAGCTGAAGTGAAGTGCGGTTCGCCTGTCCGCGAGATTTTGGCGCGGTCGGGCCGTGCAGCGGGCGTGGCCCTCGATTCCGGCGAGAAAATCGAAGCAGACTATGTCGTATCGACCATCGATGTGAAGCGCATTGCCGCGCTCCTGCCGCAAGAACTGCTCACCGCTCCGTGGCAAAAAGCGGTGGCTGCGGCGCACTCCGGCCTCTTCAACATCGGCGAAATCAAGGTGGACGCCGCGCTGGATCGCCCGCCGGTCTTTCGCAGGGAGATTCCGGAATTCGCCGGGTCGCTGAAATATCTGATGCACAAGCCAGACGCGTACGTGGCCGCCATGCGAATCGTTACCGGTGGCCGGATTCCCGACGAGTTGCCGTTGATGGTGGTGATTCCCTCGGCGGACGATCCCTCGCAGTGCCCGCCGGGAAAAGCGACGCTGTGGGCCTCGGCATTTGTGCCGGCTGCGCTCACGGACGGAGACATCTGGCCGACCGCAAATGAGAAAGCTGCGGAAGCGGTGTTCCGCACGCTCGAGCACTTTGCTCCAGGGATCACCGCCTCGGTCGCCGGTCGAAAAATCACCGGGCCGTCCGATTGGGAGGCGAGGCTTGGCAATCGGGCCGGCAATCCGAATCATCTGGACATGACCATCGATCAGCTTTTCGCCCTTCGCCCGGCGCCCGGATTTGCGCGTTACCGGACCCCGGTTCCTGGGCTGTATCTCTCGGGCGCCGGCACGCATCCGGGCGGAGGCGTTCACGGAATGCCGGGGAAGCTGGCCGCGGCGGCGCTGCTTGCAGAGGAGCGCGGTGAAAAAGCGGCAGGGAATCGGCCATCGCTCCTCAGCTTGGGCAAGGCCGCGTGGCGCCTGCGGAAGATGTTCAACTGAGCGGCGACATCTATGACGATGGATCCTTACGCTGAACTGACGCTGTATCAAAGATCGGCGGCGCTGATGGCGGCGGCCAAGCTGGGCGTGTTTGCGGCGCTCGCGGACGGGCCCTTGGCGCCACCGCAAGTGGCCGATCGCATCGCTGCTCCGGCCGACGCGGTCGCTCGGCTGTTGAGCGCGCTTGCCGCGCACGACTACGTTGCCGTGGATGGCGAAAAGTTCGCCTTGAACGATTTCTCGAGATCGTTCCTCCGCGAAGGGGTCGGCGGCATGCTGCGGCTTGCGTGGAAGGAGCACGTTTTCTACACGCTTTGGAGCCGCCTGGACGAAGCGGTCTCGACCAGCAAGGCGCTTCTGCCCTCGTTCCCGGATCGCGCGGCGCGCGACTTTCCTTCGATCGAGAAATTTCTTCTGGCGCTGAATGATCTGGCGGAGATGGCCGCACCCGGGGTGATTGCTACCGGCGCGTTCGGGGGAGCCGCGACGATTCTGGATTTGGGCGGAGGGGGTGGGGGCTACGGCGCCGAACTGGCGCGCGCTCTGCCGAGCGCGCGGGTGACGCTCGCGGACCTCTCCGAAATTCTGCCTGTCGCAAGGGGTCACCTGGAGAGGAAAAGAATTGGCGACCAGGTCGAGCTGGTGTCCGCCGATTTTCTGAAGGACGGCTGCGGCCTCGCAGGGCGGCAATTCGATTGCGTTTTCCTGTCGCACGTGCTGCACGATTTTGACGCGCCGACCGCGGCGGCAATCGTTCAGCGCGCCGCGCGGCTCGTCCGGAGCGGAGGACGGCTCGTCATCCTCGACGTGCTCGTTCCCGACGGCGGCCAGAAGAACCCCGTCGAGGCGCTGTTCGATCTGATGATGCTTGTCGAGGTGCCCGGCGGGCGCTCGCATCGAATCGCGGAGGTAACAGGGTGGATGCAGTCGGCCGGAATGGCGCTGCCAACTTCGCACAAGCTCTATTTTGGAATCCTCATCGAGGCCGCGCCGCTCGCGTAGGGGGGTTATCCTCAAGTGGCGAAACTCACCGAAAACGGCTCATTTTAGGCTGTTTCTTTTGCGTACACGACTCGCGCCAGGCCTGAACCTCAGCGGTTGTATATTCTCTTGCAGCCATGAGAAAATAGTGGAATGAACAACCTGGTCGGCCTGCTCATCGCGTTCACCATCACGTTGTTCTTCGTGCGCCGCTACCTCAAGGAGCAAGAGCGCCAGGCGGAACTCGCCAAAGAAGCCGTGAAGAAGGGGTCGCTGCGCTCCGACGGCCCGCAGTCCCAGCATCCTCACATCGACAACCAGTATTGCATCGGCTGCGCGACCTGCACGATGGTTTGCCCCGAGGGCGACGTGCTGGCCATGCTCGGCGGGCAAGCGGTGATCGTCAATGGCTACAAGTGCATCGGGCACAGCCTGTGCGCCGAGGTTTGTCCCGTCGGCGCCATTACAATGGTCATGGCCAGCCCGAGCGTGGGCGCCGACCTGCCCCAGCTCAATGCCGAATTCGAGACCAGCGTGCCGAACATGTTCATCGTGGGCGAGCTCGGCGGCCTGGCGCTCATCAAGAACGCCGTCAACCAGGGACGCGACTGCGCCGATACGGTTGCCAAGCGGATACCCGGCATCAAGAAGCCAGGCTGCGGTCCGGACGTACTTGACCTGCTTATTGTTGGAGCAGGCCCTGCGGGGATCAGCGCTTCGCTGCGGGCGATCGAGAAGAAATTGAATTACCTGACCGTAGATTCAGGGGAAATCGGCGGCACTGTTTCCAAGTATCCGCGCCAAAAACTCGTGCTGACCAGCCCGGTCGAGTTGCCCCTTTACGGAAAATTCAAGAAGACCGAGCTCTCTAAGGAAGACCTTCTGAAGATGTGGCAGGACATTTTGAAGAAGGCCGACTTCAAGTTCAGCCAGGGCGAGAAAGTCGAAGATATCAAGAAGGGTGAAGACGGAATTTTCACGATCACCACGATCAAGGCCCAGCATCGCGCGCACTCCGTAATTCTGGCGCTGGGCAAGGGCGGAATCCCACGAAAGCTCGGCGTCAAGGGCGAGGAATTGCCCAAGGTGATGTATCGCCTGATTGAGGCCGATCACTACGTCAACAAGCAGATTCTCGTGGTGGGCGGAGGCGACAGCGCCATCGAGGCGGCCATGGGTCTTGCCAACCAGGCAGGAAACAAGGTGACTCTCTCCTATCGCAAAGAGGCCTTCACGCGAATCAAAGACCGGAACGAAAAGAGAGTTCAGGAGTGCATTCAGAAGGGTAAGCTCACTGCCATCTTCAATTCCATGCCGGTGGAATTCAAGGAAAAGTCGGTCATCCTTGAAATCAACGGCCAGCAGAAGGAAATTCCCAACGATTTTGCATGGGTCTTCGCCGGCGGCGAGCCGCCCACGGCATTTCTCAAGAAAGTCGGCGTCCGCATCGGACTGCACGACTTGACGACGGAAGCCAGCACCGAAGTGAAGTCCCATATGGTCCACGCGTAACTAGCCGAGCGAAGCGAACGTTTCAGACCACCACGAAATTCAAAGTCCCCACCCTTCCGCAAACCGGAAGGGATGGGGCACCCTCAAATTCGAACCCTAGGCCACCCGTCCCACCCACCGGTCACCAGAAATTCAGAACAACGTCTTGGCTACCCGCTATCTCTTGATACTTAAAGGAAGCATATTTTCAGAACGCCAGTTATCGACGATTCTACATGTTCATGGAACTCGCCACTATAATAGAGGTGGCGAGTAAAGTACAACATGCCCGCCAATTAGATAGTACTTGATGACGGATTTGTTGAATTCGGAATACGCTTTCGCAAGTTCCGACTGATCGGGATTCCAGCCGTCGCAGTTAAGGGCGTAGGAATTACGGCCAAAAGTCAAGATTTTGCAACGACCAGAAGCGTTCTGTAACTCTTTGCGTGCGCGTTCAGTTCCCGGCCCATTGTCGATTATCTGCGGCAACTCGTCCAGTGAGTTTGGCAAACGGCGAAATCGCACTTGGAAAACGTAAAGGGCTTCGTTAAGACCACTCAGCTCAGTCTCGCGTTTGGGATAACCAACGCTCGTGTCATCGATGGGTGGTGAAGGTACCGACTTCGAAGCTTGAATGATCTTCGCAAGGGCTGCATATGGCTCAAGCTCCTTGTCCGTAATAGGTCTCAAACTCGGCCGAACGGTAAGCACCGCGTATGACACAACACCCATGAGGAGCAACGCAGCTGCCCCTGCCGGCCACAGCGTTTTCCGAGTCAATTTCATACGAGTTCAGGAATCATTTCTTCCCGGCACACTTCCCCAAGAAATCAGCGATCTTTTTGAGGGCGGCAATCACGTCTGGTCGACTGTTCATCGTATTCTTTATCGTGTCCGCGCCACCCGGTTTCGGAATGCCAACCGCCCCTGCTTGTCCTCGCACGTCTGTAATTTGGCTACCATCAAAAACCAGCGCGTTGAGATTCGCGTACTCGTACCAGTGAGGGACAGGAAGACTAACGCCGTGTCCGCTAAATCCAATGCTCAGGCCCGTCTGCGAGTGGTATTGAAACGTCGCCGAGGTACCTCCGAAAACTATCGCGCCGCCTGGAAGGTATTGATCTCCACTCGCATATAGCGAGACTCCATTAACGTCGCGTACCTGTTGAGGGATTGAGGATCGTCACTGCTCCCGCTCGACAAGTCCGTCGAATTAAAGCGCCCGAAGCGATTAACATAGTATCTCGCCTCAGCGTAGTCATTGCCCGTCTCCGCGTCGCGCTCGTACGTCGTGAATTTCCATTTGTCGCTTCCGTCGCCGCTCGATCAACTCCCCGGTCGCCTCATCCATCATGGCAATCTGCTGATAGCGCGTGTGAAAATCACATCCTATAATTATCATTGCTCGGCTCCTTTCTTCCGAGCCTTGGTCGTTAGCGCTACCAAGTCTACTCGGAAGGAGGAGCCGACAACGTCATCTAATCAGCCCGCTGTCTACTGTTAGACTCGTTCGAGGGAGCCGACAACGTCATCCAATCAGTCTATCGCTTCAAGGATTCACGTCGCGATATTTCTCAAGAGTTTGAGCATTGATGTGGTGCCCATCGCGCAGAATTTTCTGGATCCCTTGAAGTTCTTCGTCTGGCGAGATCACCTTATCCGACACCTGATCCCACACATCCGCTGTGTGCTTGTTTACGCTAAAGTAACCAAGTGTCACAGAACCAATGTGTCCCTGCTGCTTGTTGTCCACGACCCAAAAGTTGTAAAAGTCTGTTGTGTTCTGTGATGGTCCCGTTTCCACCTCCCAGCCAATGCGTCCCCCTTGCCTCCTAACCTCCCGCGCCCGAGGCAACAGATAGACCAGGACTTCGGCTTCGGTAAGCGACAACGGTTCTGCCTGAGGGGACTGCGTAGCCAATGTTTGTTGGTCTTGAGACCGAACACCCACGAAAAACAGCAAGACGAAGAACGCTGCTGTGAGGCTATGTCGGATAATCTTTACCATCATCCTTTTCTTGTTACCCACTGGAATGTTCCACCCTTCAGTTATGTCCGAACACACAATTAATGGCAGCCCGTGCCGTACCTATCGCGTCGACATACGCCTGAAAAGTACCATTCAGACTATTGAAAGCCATCGGCGGCGCGGTAAGTGCCCAAGCGAACGTTTCGGGAGAGATCGCAGGCAAGGCAGCAACTCTCCGGCCTTGTCGGCCGCGCGCAAAACCCATCGCGGAGTTTGGGAATCCGGGACTGGGATATATACTATAGGTTATTCCGTTTGGCGATGCATATTGGCCGTTATTGCCGGGATACGGATAGGTCAATCCGAAGTAGTTGTTATAGGTCTGGGCGATCGGGCTACCACCCCAATCGCTTTCATTGCCGGACAAGCCGAGTATGTTAGCTGTGGTAGTGTTAATCGAGGCAGCTGCTGCTTGTGCCGCTTTGTAATTGGCCGAAACGAAATTTACAGCTTTCGGGTTCACACCAGCGCAAGGATTCTTTGGGGGCGGCATCGTCGACCGGAATGGAGACGGGCCGAAAGTACGGCCACCCACGTCCGGCGCGCCAGAACCCAGGAGGCCAGCGGCGTCGCCATTCCGGCAAAGGTCTCGCTGGCTTCATCATTGGAAAATATGTTCGTCCGAGTGCCAGAAGATGTTTGCACTTCCTCCAGCGTCTGGCCGGTACCCCGCGTTCGAAAGCGAATCGTGCCCTGATCCGTCGCACCTCCGGCGGTGATCGTCACCGTACCGGTAGCCGTCGAATCAGTTGGCACGTTGCCGCCCATGGCGGCAATGGATTGCTGAAATGCCGCGACAGCTTGCGGGTCGCGTTGAAAGACTGCTTGGGCCGATGCGGGTTGGCTTTGTTGAGCGAACAGCGGAAAGGTCAGAAGGGCTGCAAAAACGAGCGCAGGAACAGACCTGGAGCACATGCGGTCCTCCCTCAGACAGCAAGATTCAACAAAACTCGTGGCCCGAGCTTCGCGGTGAGACACGTGAATCGGCCCAACGCGCCGAGGTATAACCGATACGTTAAGAAACGGATAGATACACTAACACCCCTGCGAGTGTCAAGACTTTTTTGATGTGTCGCTATCGAAGGTGGGAAATTACTGCGCTTTGGGCATGCTCTGCCCGTTGAGTGGAGGGTGGCCTGGGGGGAGCGCTTGCGGGCCGCCGCTGCTACCATTGCCGCCTCCGGGTACGAGATCGCGGAAGCTGGGCATCGACCCCGAAGAAGGCGACGACATCATGTTGGGATTCGCGCCCGGACCCGGGTGCTGGATCGATCCGCCCATGGGCTGGGCATTTTGAACGACCCAGACGCCGTTCTGCTTTTCGAGCGAGTAGGAAACCTGCATGCCCGCGCCCGGAGGGCCGCCCGCCTTGGGCCTGAATTCGACTTGCGCCTGCGCCTGATTGCCTTGGACGGAGAAATTCGTAACGTCCATGTTCATGGCGCTCAGATTGATCGTCTTCAGGGAAGCCAGGTGCTGATTGATGCCGTCCCGGATGGCGTCGGCATCGCTCGCCTGTTTCTTGCAGCCAGCGAACAGGGACAGAACTCCGACGACGATCAGGAAGTGTGCCGCGCGTTTCATGCGTCTCTCCAATTGCTTACCTATAACCCATGCCGAGCACCACAACAATGTGGATGATGGCCAGGACCGCGAAGGAATAACTAAACGGGCGGTGAATGACGTGCCAGAGGTTAAAGACCTGCTTGGTGCGCGACAGGAACAGGATGCGCTTGGAGAGTGAGGCCTGCTTCCGAGCGGTTTGAATCGCGTGCTCGAGCTCGACGTTCTGGGTCGGGAAAAGTCCAAACAGCGAGGCCAGCCACGCGCCGAAGCCGCCCGCCCGCAGGCGCAGCCAGGAAACCTGGAAAGGCCTGCGCAGATCGAGCCAAATCATCCAGCAGAAAGCGATGAGCATCGGCGTCCGCCCCACTTGCGTGGCTGTGGGCAGCGCAAAAAGGTCGATCAGGCTGGTGCCGATCTTTTCGTGCTTTTCCTCGGCGTTCCAGCGAAGCTGGACCTCCGTCTCCGCGATTTCCTTGTGGGTCAACTCCGCCGCGTTCAAGGATCGCGGAATCTGCGCGTACAGGTAGCGGCCAATGAACCCGCTGGCGGTGACCATGCTCATGCACCAGAAAGCCATTCCGGCGATTCCGCCAAACTTAAAGGAAGAGTGCAACGCAATCACGAGCGGCGCGGCCGTGCCCAGCACCACGTGAAAGTCCAGCCAGTGGCGCGAGTTGCCCTGCCTTCCCAGCCAGCCCCAGCGCTTGCGCAGCGGATACAAATAGATGATGAAAAACAAGAGGACGCCGAACACGCCCAGATTGACGCCGATGGGACCGCTCGGGCGCAGCAGCATGTGCTTCGGCGAGAACGGGCGCTCCTGGGAACCCAGCAAATAGTAGTCCATGCCATACAAGGAGAACCCGCCCACGAACGCAAAGGCGATGATCCACGAGATCAGGACACGTAGGCGATGCTTCTTCTCGGCATCGACCTGCCCAATAACGACGGATGAAACAGCGGCGGATTGGCTCATGGCAATTTGCCTATTTCCTCATGGACGTTGACGTTGAATCTCTTGTAGTCCGAGAACTTGTGCAGGTTGCGCCAATGCTGGCGGGGTGTATCGACGTCAATCACTGCGGACTCCGGAATCCACACGGATTCGGCCGGGTCGTGAAACGTATGCAGCGCGTAGTGCACTTCGCTGCGCAGGCCGGCGAGGCCCAGATCGCGGAGGCTGGAATCGACTTTGGCTTCCAGCTTTGCGATCGTTCCGGACTTGGGGTCGATCCAAAGCGTGCCGGTCAGCGGCAGCGGATAATTCTTTCCGCGCAGGCGAAGCGTCGCCGGCGATGACGCACCCGGAACGGGGACAAAACGGATCATATCATACGAAACGCCGCCGATGGATTCGCTCCCCGCGGGCTCGAATGTGTAG
>Ga0210401_10002049_pt1 | contig 22591 bp, 21 predicted proteins | sample IncBWH32MmetaG_FD_150866 | JGI IMG/M metagenome (GOLD analysis project Ga0210401, IMG submission 150866) | Forest soil microbial communities from Barre Woods Harvard Forest LTER site, Petersham, Massachusetts, United States - Inc-BW-H-32-M | ecosystem: Environmental > Terrestrial > Soil >... | reverse complement strand
GGCATCCGGAGGCTTTTGGGGCCATCCGGAGGCTGCCGAGACGGCGAATACCACAGTCACCCAAACGCTACGCATGCGATCTCCTCCCCGGGGATGATGGCTCTCTGAATATCGTCGCACACATCTTTGGGGACCTCTCCCGGATTGGCAGGTCTGGACCTCGCCCACAATTGCAGTATCATAGCGACGTTGGCTACGCCCACTAAAGTCGCGCCAGTTACCGGTCGCGGACTCAAGCTGCGCTGGTACATCTGTGGGCTGCTGTTCTTCGCTACCACTATCAATTACATCGACCGGCAGGTGCTGGGCTTATTAAAGCCGGTGATCTCGCGCGAGCTGCACTGGACCGAGGCGGATTTCGGGTGGATCATATCGGCGTTCCAGATGGCCTACGCGATCATGATGCCGCTGGCCGGACGCCTGGTGGATTGGATCGGCCCCAAGCGCGGCTACGCTATCGCCGTCATCTTCTGGAGCCTGGCGGCGATGAGCCACTCGCTGGCGCGGAGCGTTTTTCAATTCGCGACGGCGCGGTTTGCGCTGGGCCTGGGCGAGTCCGCCAATTTCCCGGCGGCTCTTCGAACCGTGGCCGATTGGTTTCCGCAAAACGAGCGCGCCCTGGCCACCGGTATATTCAATAGCGGAACGAATATCGGGGCGCTGGTTGCCCCACTCGCGATTCCCTGGATCACGGTCCGCTTCGGCTGGCGTCCAGCCTTTCTGTTCACCAGCGTCCTGGTGCTGATCTGGCTGATCCTATGGTTCACGACCTATCGGCATCCGCCGGCTGCGGTGGTTCGGGCCGATAGCGCGCCGGCTGCCCGCCTGCCATACATGAGCCTGCTGACCGAGCGCAGAACCTGGGCTTACCTGCTGGGTAAGGTGCTGACGGATCCGGTGTGGTGGTTCTACCTGTACTGGCTGCCTGGCTTTCTGGACAAAAACTACGGGCTCAACCTGTCGGCCATGGGTGCGCCACTGGTGGCGGTGTACCTGCTGGCCGACGTTGGCTCGGTGGCGGGAGGCTGGCTGTCGTCGTCGCTTCTAAAGCGCGGCCTGACGCCGAATCGAGCGCGCAAGATCGCGATGTTTGTGTGCGCCATCGCGGTGACCGGCGTCATGTTCGTCCCGTTCACAAAGGGCAATCTGTGGTTGGCGGTGGCGCTGATCGGTTTGGCGGCGGGCGCGCATCAGGGCTGGTCCGCGAATCTGTTTACGCTACCGTCCGATCTGTTCCCGCAGGAAGCGGTTGGATCGGTGGTCGGATTGGGCGGGCTGGGCGGGGCAATAAGCGGCGCGCTAGCTGCTCCTTTGGTCGGCTATTGGCTCGATTTTTCGCACGACGCCTATGGGCCGATATTCATGGTTGCGGGCTCGATGTACCTGATCGCGCTGGGCGTGATTCACCTGATGGTTCCCAAGCTGGAAAGGCTTTAGTGAATCTGCCGCATCACATCGAAGCCGAGCGATAAGCCCGCCGGCGTGTCGGAGTTCGGCATTCCCGTATAAGTGGCGCGTGTTCCAGCGCGCTGGGAAACAGTGGTGCCGGGACTGTTGGTCAGCGCCAGCGTGAAGGCATGCCGCCATATCTTTTTCTGGATGCCGAATGAGTAGGCCGGGCGGTGAATCCCGAGCTCCCCGCTGTTGAGAAGCGTGGGGATGATTTCAGCGACCAACGCCACGGTGGGCCGGATATCGACCGCCGCGCCGAAGCCGATGGAGAAAGTGTCCACGCCCGGAAAATCCGGGATCTGGCTCGAGACCAGGCCGCCGGGCTCCAGGCGCCGGGCATTAAAAGAGAAGGTGGGAACAGCGTAGAACTGAGCGTGGGACGTGATGCTCCGCGAAAAAATCGTCTCGATATTTTCGGTAAAGCTTTTCTGGAAGTTATTCTGACCTTCCACCGAAACACGCACCGTCAAGTTCAGCGGAGCTTCGTGGTTTTCATCCAGCAGATTGTATGCCGCCATAAGTTGAATCGGCCGCTCGATAAACGACGGCGATCGGTAAACGGAGACCGAGAGCTTATCCGTCACCCCATACCGCAGGCCGAAGGATGAGATCGACACGCTGTCCAGCCCGAGCAACTCCGCTCCCTTGCCCTGGCCTGTAAAGGCGGTGTCCATGAAGCGGTGTGTGAAATTTACGTAGACACCGTGCCGATCCGTAGCTTTGCCGGTGGGCAGGCTGACCAGCAAATCGTCGCCGGGCTGATAGACGCCGGGGGCCGCGGCTTCCTGCTGCGCAGTGGAACTGGAGCCGGGCGCGGTCGTCGTGAAGGAGCGGATGTAGGTTGCCAGCTCGGTGATCTGCGCGTCGGATAGTTTGCCGGCCCAGGCGGGCATTCGGCCGGGCTTGCCATTGCGAATCGTGTTCAGGATTTGCTGGTCGCTGAGGCCGCTCTGGATGGAGCGATTCGTAAAATCAGGCGTTCCGGCCTGGCGCGTGCCCTTTCCATCGGTCCCATGGCAGCTCGCGCAGTTCTGTTGAAAAAGGCCCGCGGCGGGCGATGGTGTTGGCGTTGATGCTTGCGCACCGCCTGTCGCGGCCTCCCGGATACTCCCGGCAGCTACATTGACCACATATTGTTTACCTGCCACATCGAGCAGCAACGTCGAGTGGGAGGCGTCGAGATAGGAGACCCGGGGCGCGTCGCTCTGCGGTTCGTCCGCATTGGCATACGGAACAAGAACCAGACCGGCAGACAGAAGTATTCTGGCAAAACGCTCTTGCAGCATCATGCCGGTTAGATGCGTTTGAGACCATGCATGAAATTGCGGATTTGTAACAAGTGCGTAAAATCGCGAGGCCGTTAACGCACTCGCGACACTTCGAGTCCTTTGCCGATCTGGAGCGTGATCGATTCCGCGCCGGGATGTCTGCGGACGTGGGCGACGTAATCGGAAAGGGAATGTGAAATGATGTTGTCGGCGACGATAATTCCGTCGGGCCGCATGCGCAGGGCGTCGAAGAAGCGGATGTAGTCTTCTTTTTCACAATCGATGAGCGCGAAGTCGAGGGCGGCTTGGCGCGGGAGGACAGTGGCGGCATCCGCCAGGATAAAATCCACATGCCTGGCGAGGCCCAGCCGGGATAGCGTTTCTTTAGCATCGGCTTGGCGCACGGGCTCCTGCTCGATGGAGATAACGAGGCCGCCAGTGGCGCGAGCCGCGGCTGCCAGAGCGATGGTCGAGATACCGCTCGATCCGCCGATCTCCAGAATGCGCTTGGCTTCGATACCGGCTGCCAAGGCATGAATGAATTCGGCGCTGGCCGGCTCCAGATTGCGATGGCGATCAGCCTGCGGGAGGGCTTGCGCGTCCTGTTCGAGCTTGCGGGTCCACAGGCGGTCAATTTCGCCGCGGTCTTCGGTTGTGAGCATCGCTGAGCATTCTACCAAGCGGCGATTTTCGGCTATGATGACTAGAAACCGTCCCGTCCCAAAATCGAACCCAGAAACCTGGAGAGCTGCAATGGCTACGCCTGCCCCCACACTGAGCCTCAAAGAGGTTTTGCGGCTAAAACCGGTGCGCCGGTTGTGGGCGGCGCAAGTGGTCAGCATTTTCGGCGATTTCCTGGCCATCTTCGCGATCTACAGCGTGGTGTCGTTTCGCATGCACGCCACTGCTACCGAAATCAGCCTGATCCTGGTCTCATTCCTGCTCCCGCTGGCAATCGTCGGGCCGGTGGCCGGAGTATTTGTAGATCGCTGGAACGTCAAGCGCACCATGATCGCCAGCGACCTGACGCGCGCGGTACTGGCGGCGCTGCTGGTTAGTGCCACCGACATCCGAGAGATTTACGTAATTCTTTTTGCCTTGAGCTCTGTCTCCAGTTTCTTTATCCCGGCGCAATCGGTGACATTACGGACCATCGTTCCCCCGGCCGGCCTGATGAGCGCCAACGCGCTCATGCAAAGTGCCATTCAATTGGTCCAGGTTATCAGCCCGGCGATCGCCGGCGTTCTGGTCGCATCGGTGAGTGCCAAGGCCTGCTTCTGGCTGGACAGCGTGAGCTTTCTTTTTTCAGCGTTGATGATCTATAGGCTGAAGATCGATCGTGAACGATCCACGAAGCCTTTGAATCTCTCGAATGTGATCTCAGAAATGAACGCGGGAATGAAGTTCATTTTCACGCACAGCGCGGTTTCTTTCGTGATCATTTCCTTAATGGCCGGTATGTTCGCCATCCGATGCTTTTTTGCTTTGATCGCGGTCTATGTGCGCGACGTGCTACATGGCGGATCGACGCTTTTCGGCTCCATCAGCTCGCTGGTGGGTGTCGGTATTATCGTCGGCACGCAATTCATTCGCCATTTCGCGCGCACGAGATCGAAGGGACACCTCGTGATCCTGGGTTTGGTCGGGATCGGTATATCGATCGTCCTCATGGCTGCCTTTGCAAACATACCCGTGACGATGGTTGCCACGCTCGGCATCGGTTTCTGGGTCGGGTTCCTGATCGTCCCCACTCAGGTCCTGCTGCAGGAGGAGACGCCTAAGGATATGCTGGGACGAGTAAGCAGCAGCATGATGTCGGTGATGTCGCTCTCGCAGGTGCTGGCGATGTCGGGCGCGGGGCCAATCGCGGAGACGATTGGAATCCGGAATCTCTACTATTTGAGCGCGGCGTTACTCCTGGCCATCGCGGCGTTTGGTTATTCAAGAATTCCAAAGCAGGCCTGAGCAACGTATCTTATTCATATCCTTGGTGCTTGAGTCGGCGATAGCTTACCACGGAATGGTCCTTAGCAATCGAGTGGCCTAGTGTCAGGGGCCTTGACCCGGTGTTATTATGGCTAAAGATGTCGATGCTGTCGCCACGACTGCAACTGAAAGTCTCTCAGAAGCAGATTCTGACACCGGGACTGGTCCAGATGGTGACGGTCCTGCAATTAAATCGCCTGGAGCTGAAGGACATGATCACCCAGGAGATTTCCGAGAATCCGGTCCTGGAAGAGACGGCGGACGGAGTCGAGGAACTAACTCCAGAGGAAGTGCAGGCGATTCTCGAATCTGAGCGCACTTCTGAGCCATCCGATCAAACCATCCTTGAAACGGTGAACGGAGCAGCGGCGGCGGAGCCTGGAGTGGCCGCGGACGGTACCGAAGCAGCGGCCGGGTTTGATTACGACGGGGTTGCTCCGGCGACCATGGAGGCAACGGCTACTGCGCCGGCCACCGAGGTGGATGCTCCGGCTATCGACCCAGCTACCGAGCAGAAAACCGACAAAGACCCCTTTGACGAGATCGATTTCGGTACTTTTTTCGACGAATATCTGGATCCAGGGTACAAGAGTCCGGCTTCGGAAAACGTCGAAAAGCCTTCGTTTGAGACTTTCCTCTCCTCTCCTGTAACCCTGGCCGACCATCTGCATTCGCAGTTGAGCGTGCTGGTGATGTCGGAAGATGTGCGGGATGCGGCCGCGAATATTATCGGCAACCTGGACGAGAACGGCTATCTGACAGCCACGCTGGAGGAGATCGCGGAATCAGGCCAGCATTCGATCGAAGAGGTTCAGGAAGGCCTGCGAATCGTGCATTCGCTGGACCCGGCGGGCGTGGGCGCCAAGGATGTGCGGGAGTGCCTGCTGCTGCAGATCGAGAGCCGGAATGGCCGCGGTGGAGTGGCCTGGCAGATCGTGGCGGATCATTTGAAACTGCTCGAAACTCGCCAGATCAAGGAAATCGCCAAGGTGTTAGGCCGGCCGATGGAGCATATCCAGATCGCGCTGGACGTCATCCGCCATCTGGATCCCTATCCGGGACTGCGTTATTCAGACCAAGGCGCCCGCCAGATCGAGCCGGATGTTTACATCTTCAAAGAGGGCGACGACTACATCATCCAGTTGAACGATGACGATCTTCCGCAGCTTCGCCTGAACGCGCAATACCGCAAGATGCTGGATCGCGACCACGAGCCCAACAAAGAGATTCGAAACTACGTCAAGGATCGCTATGCCGCGGCCATCCAGCTTATTAAGAACATCGAGCAGCGCAAACAAACCATCCTGAAGGTTTGCCAGTCGATCGTGCGGCGGCAGCTCGAATTTCTGGAGCATGGCATCGACCAGCTTAAACCGATGATGATCAAGGAAGTGGCCGAGGAGATTGGGGTCCACCCCTCCACGGTAAGCCGCGCAGTAGCGAGCAAATATGCGGACACGCCCCAAGGCGTATTTGAGCTGCGCTACTTTTTCTCGGAGGCCGTGCAGGGCATCGCCGGCAGCGGGACGCCGCTGTTGATCCTGAAGCGGAGAGTGAAGAAGATGATCGAAGAAGAGGATGCGCAGCACCCTCTCACAGACGAGCAGATCACGGCTCGCCTGAAGTCGGAAGGTATCGACGTCACCCGTAGAACGGTTGCAAAATACAGAGAAGATATGAAGATCCCGTCCACGCATCAGCGGCGGACGCGCAACTAACAGAAGTTCTCCCGAATAAGGGAGGCAGTCCCATGAAAATCAACTATACCGGCAGGCACGACGCATTTCCTCCGAAACAGCGGGTCAAGTTGGAGGCCAAGCTGCAGAAGATCGCGAAACTGGTGGAGCGCAAGGGTGAGCGAGAAGCGCACGTTATTCTCACTCAAGAGCGGTTCCTGCAGAAGATCGAGATCACCTTCAACGCCTGGGAGCACTCCTTCGTCGGCATGGGGTCCGATCGAGACCTCGAGTGCGCGGCCAATACGGCTCTCGACAAGCTCGAAAAGCAGATCGTGAAGCTGCGAACAAAATGGCGCGATACCAGCCGCCGGCATAAGGACAAGGAAGCTAGCGTATCGCAGGCCCTTCCGGAGGCTCCGGCGAGCAAGGTCCGCGCCAAAGCCGGAAAAGATTCAGCGCCGCCAATCCCCAAAGCGGACCGCAAGAAGGTTTTTCGCGTCAACCACGGCGATGGCAGCAGCAAACCCATGACCTTGGAAGAGGCGATGCTCGAAATGGAAGCTTCGCAGGACTACATGGTCTATCGCGATGCCCGCACCGATCGCGTCACGGTTCTGATGCGGCGGCCGGATGGGCACTTCGACCTGATCGAAAGCTAGCCGAGTGGTCAAGCGCGAGCCGGCGGCTCCCAGTGGCAAGCATGCAGAGCCACAGCGCGCGGAACTTGTCATCATCACCGGCTTGAGCGGATCGGGCAAAGGGACGGTCCTCAAAGCCTTCGAGGATCTGGGTTACTACGCAGTCGATAATCTTCCGATCGGACTAATCCCGAAATTCGCCGAACTGACGCGGGAGGCGCCTAACGTGCGCCGCGCGGCGCTGGTGATCGACATCCGCGAGGGCCAGACTCTCAAGCAATTCCCAGCTATTTTTAAGAAGCTTCGACATCGCGTCGCGGCCACTTTGCTGTTTTTGGAAGCGGACGACCGCACCATCGTGCGCCGTTTCAGTGAAACACGCCGGCCGCATCCGCTGGGCGTGGATGCTTCGGTGTTCAAAAGCATCCGGAATGAACGTGAACTGCTGGCGCCTATCCGCGCCGTGGCCGATTACATCATCAACACCTCCAAGTTCAACGTGCACGAGCTGAGAGAGGTGATCGGCGACAAATTTCAGGGCGGCCGCGAGGAGGCCAAGATCCGGATCGACATCACCAGTTTCGGCTACCGGCACGGCGTGCCGCAGGACAGCGATCTGGTGTTCGATGTGCGATTCCTTCCGAATCCGAACTACATTCCGGCCTTCAAGAATCTCACGGGGCGGCATCCCAGCGTGGCGCGCTACATCCGGTCGTTCCCGCAGAGCGTGGAATTTATCGAGCGGATTTCCGAGCTGCTGATTTACTTGATCCCGCACTACATCCGGGAAGGCAAGAGCTACCTGACGATCGCGTTCGGCTGCACGGGGGGACATCACCGGTCGGTCATGATCGCGAGCGAGATCCGCAAGCGGCTGGCGCGGGCGGGGTTCAAGGTGAAGGAGACGCACCGGGACATGAAGCGGTAGAATGGGCGCCCCGAATGAAATTGCAAGCGCACCATTTACGTGCTATTTCTCGTCAAGGGAGCGAAAATGAAGACCAATTGGAATGCGGTTGCCGGCATCACAGCGCTGGTGCTATTGACCATGGGCACGGCCTCCGGACAAGGCAGACCGCAGCAACAACGCGACATCACCATCCCGCCGGGGCAGCAGCCGCCGCAGCAACAACAGCGAACCCAGACGCGGACGCCTGAGGAGCAGCAACCGACTCCGCTCGCGCCTGAACAAGGGCAGACGCAGCCGCCCCGCCGCGGCCCGGCGCCGGAAGAAAAATCGGTGGTGACGCACCACAGCGCTCGCATCGGAGGCCAGCAGATCAATTACACGGCGACGGCTGGAACTTACGTCATCAAAGCCGAGGACGACACGCCCAAGGCCACCTTCTTCTTCGTCGCATACACGAAGGATGACGTGCCCGAAAATCCGAAGCGCCCGGTGTCATTCGTTTACAACGGTGGACCCGGCGCGGCTTCGCTCTTCACTCACATGGGACTGGGGCCCAAGCGCGTCCTGCTCACCCCCGATGGACACGGCATGCCGGCGCCCTACCAGATTGTCGATGACGAAGATTCCTTCCTGGACGCGACCGACCTGGTTTTTGTGGACGCCATCGGAACCGGCTACAGCCGTCCGGCTCCCGGCCAGAATCCGGCGCAGTTCTACGGAATCATCGAGGATGCGAACTATTTCTCCGATTTCATTTACCAATACGTGACGCGCAACGAGCGTTGGGACTCGCCCAAGTTTCTGATCGGCGAAAGCTACGGAACTACACGCTCGGCGGAGCTGGCGGGCGTGTTACAGCAGCGGCACGAGATATACATGAATGGAATTGTACTGGTTTCCTCGGTCGCTTTCGCGAACTGGGGCGCCGACGATCGCTTCATCTTTTTCCTGCCCACCTACGTCACTACGGCCTGGTATCACCACCTGCTGCCGCCCGATCTGCAGAAGGAGAACGTCGAATCGGTGGCCCAAGCGGCGCGCCAGTTCGCGCACGGCGAATATGCGCAGGCGCTGGAGAAGGGAGACGAGCTGGCTCCCTCCGATCACAAGAAGGTGGTGCAGGATATGGCGCGTTTCACCGGCTTGTCCGCCAAGTACATCGAGGAGAGCAATCTACGGATCAGCCCGCAGCGTTGGTTCAAGGAACTTCTGCGGGACCAGCGCAAGACCACCGGGCGGCTGGATTCACGCTTCACCGGCATGGACGTGGATGCCGCCGGCGAGCGCGATGAATACGACCCCAGCGAGGCATCCTATGAAGGCGCTTTCACGGCCACTTTTCAGGATTACCTGCGGCGCGAACTGGGGTGGAAGAGCGAAGCGCGTTACCTGGTGAGCGGCAACGTCCGGCCCTGGGACCAGACGGGAAACACAGCGGTGGCGGAAGTGCTGCGATCCGCGATGACCCAGCAAAGCAACTTGAAGGTACTGGTGGTGTGCGGCTATTATGACGTCGCTACACCCTTCAACGGCATCGAGCAGACCGTTTCGCACATGAGCCTGGAGCCGTCCATGAGGAAGAATATCAGCTTCGCTTACTACGAATCGGGGCATATGGTTTACATCGATCGGAAGGCACACGACAAGCTGCACAAGGACGTCGACGATTTCATCAATGCCAGCTATCCGCGCTGACAATAATTCTTAAATCTGCTCCGAAACTAAGGGACTTGGCCAGTGTTGTACGCACTGAGCCAAAATGCGAACGCAGGCGAGATATTCCGGGACAGCCGCATGCGCTCTCGTGACGCTGATCCTCGCCGCCCCCAGTATCCTTCCAGGTCAGATGCGGGGCCGCCGGGGAACTTCTTCCGGCGCAACACCCCATCCGGAGGCATTTAAAGGTGTCGTCGTAACATTTCAGGGGAAGCTCAAGAAGCTGACCAAGAAAGAAATCATTATCGACCTGGTCGACAGTCACGAGTTGATGACTTTTCGGCGCAACAAAACCACCAAATTCCTGGACAATGACGCCGAGATCAAACCAGGCGCCATCGACTTTGAAAGTCTGGTGACGGTGGACGCGTCCGAGGATGTGGACCTGAAGCTCATGGCGGTCAGTGTAAGCGTTGGCGCTCGCAAAAAGGCTGATGCGAAATGATGCTCACCCATATTGGATCCTGCTGGCGTTGGCCATAACGCCGGTTGTGCGCGCGCAGGCGCCACTCACTTTCACGCGCGATATCGCTCCCATCATTTACCGGAACTGCGCGAGGTGCCATCGTCCCGGTCAAGACGCGCCGTTCTCACTGCTCACCTATGGAGACGTAAAGAAGCGCGCCACACAGATCGCCGCTGTGACCCGACGCGGTTCCATGCCGCCCTGGCTGCCCGAGCGGGGCTATGGCGATTTCGCCGACGAGCGGGGCTTGACCGCCAAAGAGATCGAGACCATCGCCCGTTGGGTGACAGCCGGCGCACCCGAAGGCCCAGCCGCCGAGATACCTCCGCCACCGGCTTTCACCGACGGATGGCAGCTTGGCAAGCCCGATCTAGTGCTCGAAGCGCAGAGCTCCTTCGAACTGCCGCCTTCCGGACCCGAGGTCTATTGGAACTTTATCTTCGCCCCCGATCTCAAAACGCGCCGCTGGGTTCGGGCCATTGAAATCCGCACCGGCCAGGAGCATCTGGTGCATCACGCCAACCTCTTGATCGACCGTGCCGGTTCCGCGCGCCTCGAGGAAGCCGCTCCGGGGCAGGGCTTTCCAGGTATGGACCTGGTTATCATGCGCAGCCCGTTCGACCCCGACGGCAATTTCCTGTTTTGGAAGCCGGGCAGCATGCCTTACGTCGAGCCGGATGGTTTCGCATGGCGGCTCGATCCCGGCAACGAGCTGGTGCTCAATACGCATTTGCGGCCGATGGGCATGCCGATGCCAGTGCGCCCTGCCATCGGGCTGTACTTCACGGATCGGCCGCAGACCAAGTTCCCGCTGCTGGTTCAACTGGAGGACGATGCGGCACTGGACATCCCGGCAGGCGCACGCGATTTCGTCGTCTCGGACGATTTTCGGCTGCCGCTCGATGCCGATCTTCTGGCCGTTTATCCCCACGCTCATTACCTGGGAAAGCTGCTGGAAGCCTGGGCTACGCTGCCGGACGGTTCGAGGAAATGGCTGATACGCATTCCCGATTGGGATCCCGACTGGCAGGCCGTCTACCACTATCGCGAGCCAGTCTGGCTGCCCAAGGACGCCGTTATCCATATGCGGTACCACTACGACAACTCTGCCGGCAATCCGCGCAACCCCAACCATGCTGCGCGGCGGGTGCGAGGAGGCAACCAGTCCACCGACGAAATGGGTCACCTATGGCTGCAAATATTGCCACGTGGCGCGGGCGACCAGCGGCTGAAGCTGCAGGAAGCGGTGATGCGCCATCACCTGGAAAGAGACGCCAACGATTTCGTGGCGCACATGAACCTGGGAGCGATCCTGCTATCGCGTTTAGACGCACAGGCCGCGGTGAGCGAGCTGCGGACGGCGGTGCGGCTGGAGCCGAATCGTCCGGAAGCGTGCAATATGCTGGGCCTGGGGTTGGCCAGGCTAGGGCGCAACGCCGAAGCCATTTCAGAATTCGAGCTGGCGCTGCGCGAGCGGCCCGACTATGCGAGCGCCCGCTTCAACCTGGCGAATGCCTTGGCTAAAGCCGGAAAGATCGATGAAGCTGTCGAGAATCTACGGCAACTGGTGGCTGCGAATCCGGAAGACTCGGCCGCTAAGGTTCGCCTTGCGGACGCGCTGACCGTCCGTGGCACGCTGCTGTTGCGGGATGGGAAGCGCGCCGAAGCGGTGGCGCAGTTTGACGAAGCGCTGAAGTTGGATCCATCGAATGAGGATGCGCGCAAGAATCGGGAGCAGGCGCTTCAGCACTAGTGGCATTTGTGGGCGGGTTTCCTTCCGATCTGCCAAGGGCTAACTCATTCGCCAATGGTAAGATGAGCTTTCGGTGAATCGGAATGACTTCCGAAAGTTGGCGGTGATCCGACTTGAGGATGCGAGAATTCTACTTCGCCACGGCAGATTCGAGGGTCGCTTCTATCTTTCCGGCTACGCTGTGGAATGCGGCCTGAAGGCTTGCATAGCTAGATTGACCAAGCGATACGATTTCCCGGACATAAGCCTCAAAGACGCATACACACGCTATTTGACCAAGCTGCTCAAAATCGCAAGACTGGAAGAAGCGAGAAATAGGGAGTTTGAACTTGATCGTGGATTTGAATTTAACTGGCACGTCGTGAACGAATGGAAAGCAGAGAGTCGATATGCGAACCCGGATAGGCAACAGACAGAGAGCCTATCTAACGCCGTTGCTGATCGCAGGCACGGAGTGCTCCGATGGCTAAGACAACACTGGTAGGGTACGCCACCCCCGACATCGGAGAGGGTCGTAAATTCCTCGAGCTGCTGAGCGAGGCCAAAATTAAAGTCCAATCGGCGCTCTGGCAGTGGAGTGAGTCTTCTGACGAGTGGCAGTTTCTCATCGTCACGCCTCTGGTAGAAGAGCTGGGTCTCAAAGAAGCCTATCGACGGCTAGATGACATTCTATCGACCGCCGAGGACCGGCCGGCCGTTGACCTGCTCAATGTGTATCTGAAGACGCCTGAGGCCCGCTTTTCCAAGAGCCTGCGCCGGGAGCTTCGGAAGGTTCGCGATCGCCGGGTGAGCAAGCGACCCGTGGGCGATCAATTCCTCGATGAGGCCTTCATCTACTTCGTCAAGTAATCTCTGCATCCACCTTACTTAAGCCTTTTCAACGATTTATAGTACTTCTTGGATACGACGATCCAGTATCGAAAATTAAATCTGTGTCATCCCGCGTCCTATTTACGCGTCTTGGTGTTTAGGTCGATAGCATTGGGGATACAATCAATGCAAGCGCCAGTCAGACGGAGGACGGGGATACATGGTGACACGGCGGTCGTTTACGGCTTTTCTGGGCATCTCAACGCTGGGCTTGGTCGGGGTTCTGGCGTCCGATGAAACACCCTTACAGATCCAACATGCCGAGTGCACTTTCTTCGGCCCGGATCATGACAAGTTCGTTCAGGCGGCCAGCCACGGATTCCGCAATGGACGTCCGGTCGGTGCCAAGCCTGACTACAAAGCCAGCGCGCTAACGCAAGCAGTAGCGGCAGCGCTGCCTCCACCTCCCGGAACTCGTACCGGCACCCTGATGAATCCGGCCACCAGCAACACGATCGATCGTTACCTGTTTCAAGCCATGGCGCAAGCCAATGTGACGCCGGCGCCCGCCACCACCGACTACGAATTCGTCCGCCGCGTAACGCTCGATCTCAACGGCCGCATCCCCACCGCTGCCCAGGTTACCAGCTTCGTCAACGATACTTCTTCAGACAAGCGGTCGAAATACATCGAGACCCTTCTGGCGAGCCCCGAATGGGCCGACAAGTGGACTATCTACTTCGGCGATTTCTTCCAGAACAATTCTCGAAACACGCAGATCGTGCGCTTTCCCGACGGCGTGGTGGCCTTCAACAACTATATCCGCTCGTCGTTGACGTCGAACAAACCCTACAACCAGATGGCGCGGGAGATCATCTCCGCCACCGGAACCGATAGCTACACGCAGGGCGAACTGAACTGGCTAGTGGGCGGCGTCGTGACCGGAGGTCCGCAGCAGGATATCTGGGATCAGCAGACTGCCAACATCGCCGACACATTCCTCGGCTTGGCACATGTGAACTGCCTGCTTTGCCATAGCGGGGCAGGTCACCTGAGTTCGCTGAGCCTGTGGGGATCGCAAATGACTCGCCAGCAGGCTTGGGGGCTGTCTTCGTTCATGTCGCGTACGGACAATCCCCGGACCACCGTCGCGACCAACGTATATTATTGGGGGCTCGCCGACAACACGCGCTACAAGACCGACTACCCGCTAAACACCACCACCGGCAATCGTCCGGCGCGCCAACCGGTCGGCACCCTGAAGAACATAGCTCCCGCTTATCTGTTCGGGAACCAGGGGCCGGGTGCACAAAACTATCGCGTGGCGCTGGCTCAATTCGTCACCTCGGATTTCCAGTTTGCGCGCGCGGCTGTGAATTTCATGTGGGCCGAATTCTTCGGAATGGGGATTGTCGATCCGCCCGACCAGTTCGATCCCGATCGGCTCGATCCCAGCAACCCGCCCACCGCTCCCTGGCCCACCGACCCCACCCAGGCGTGGCCCTTGCAACCATCCAATCCTCAATTGCTGGACGGCCTGGCCCAGGATTTCATCAACAGCAATTACGACCTGAAGGGCCTCATGCGCGAAATCACCAATTCCCAGGCCTATCAACTTTCGTCGCGCTACAACGGCACATGGGATCCCTCCTGGCAGACCCTGTTCGCCCGCAAGATGGTGCGCAGGTTGTGGTCGGAAGAGGTTCACGACTCGATCACGCAATCGAGCGGCGCCATCCCCACTTACAACATGGGCGCTGTCTACGGCACGACCAGTTGGGCGATGCAGTTTCCGGAGCCGCTGAACACTCCCGACGGCAATGGGCCGGTAAACAATTTCCTGAATACGTTTCTGCGGGGCAATCGTGATGACCAGCCGCGTAGGGGCGACGGCTCCATCTCACAAGCACTGGACCTGATGAATGACAACTTCGTGATAAGCCGCATGCAGTATTCCAAGGCGCCCAAAGGCGGATTGCTCACCCAGGTGCAGGGCATGCCCAACGATCAGGCCGTGAACACGCTCTTTCTGAACGTGCTCTCCCGCTATCCCACCAGCGACGAGATGACTAAAGCGATGGGCCACCTCGCGAGCACATCCACCCGCAACCAGGAACTCGAAGACCTGCTCTGGTCGCTATATAACAAAGTAGATTTCGTTTTCAATTACTGAGGAGCAGAGCGATGAGCGAACGTGACCGATTCAATAAATTCGTCGAGAGCCACCCGCATCCGCATCTCACGTTTTTCAACCGGCCGCACTTCACCCGCCGGCGGTTCTTTGAAGTTCTGGGAGCGGGAGTTACCGGCTCCTACCTGGTCGGCAGGGTGGCCAAAGCGGAAGAGACCACGCAAACCGGCGCAGCGATGCAGAATACCGCTAAGAATTGCATCTTCATTCTGCTGGCCGGCGCGCCCAGCCACATCGATACCTTCGATCTGAAGGTGATCAACGGCGTCACGCCCTCGAATTTTAGTCCGACCATGGTCAACGGATTGAACTGGCCCATGGGACTGCTGCCTAAGATCGGCGCGCAACTCGGCGACCTTTGCCTGGTGCGCTCCATGAACGCCTGGGCCCTGGTGCACTCGCTCGCCCAGACGTGGTCGCAGATCGGCCGGAATCCGGCGGCGGCGCTGGGCAACATCGCGCCTAATATCGGCAGCGTGGTGGCCATCGAAAAGAGCGTGCCCGGCCAGGTCTTCCCGCCTTTCCTGGCGCTCAACTCGCCCAGCGGCGTCGGCAATGGTTACTTCTCGGCCGAGTATGCGCCCTTTCGGGTGGTGCCGTCGACAGCGGGCGTTCCCAATACATCCAATCCGCTTGGCCAGCAGCGCTTCAATGACCTGTGGAGCCGCGTCCATGAGCTGGATGATCCTCTGCGAACCAATTCGCCCTACGGACAGCCGCTCCAGGATTACGACGCCTTCTACAATTCCGCCAAGAGCCTGACTTATAACAGTGTGGTCAACCAGGCTTTCGGCTATTCCTCCGCCGACAGCACGCGCTACGGCAGCAGTTCATTTGGCAACGCCTGCCTGATCGCGAAACAGGTGCTGGCGGCCAATCAAGGCACCAACTTCATCCAGATCACGTTCGGAAGCTGGGACATGCACCAGGATATCTACGGCCAGCAGAATCCGAAGGGCAATAATCTGTACACCATGGGCGCGCCTCTGGATAATGGTGTGTCGGCCATGCTCAGCGACCTGAAGTCCAGCGGCTTGCTCGATGAGACGCTGGTGGTAATGGTGGGCGAGTTCGGCCGGACAGTCGGCCCGGTGACTCCAGCGGGCGGCCGCGACCACTGGGTTCAGCAGACCGCCGTCTTCGCCGGAGCCGGAGTGAAAGGTGGCCGCGCCATCGGTTCGACAACAGCCGATGGGTCCACTACCGCCGATTTTGGATGGTCGCGCCAGCGCTTCGTCAAACCTGAGGATATCGAGGCCACCATCTATTCGGCTATGGGTATCGATTGGACCAAGGTTCGCTACGATGATCCGTTCCATCGCGGCTTCGAGTACGTCCCGTTTTCCGATCAGGATATTTACGGACCCATCAACGAGCTTTGGGCTACTTAAGCGCGAGCTTGCTGGCGCAGGAACTCTATCAGCAGCTTGCTCACTTGCTCCGGCTGCTCCTGTTGCACCCAGTGCCCGGCTCCTTCCACCAGATGAAAGCCGGTCATCTTAGTACACGCTTCGTTCCTCATTTTGTCGACCGCCCCAGGAGTCTGATAGACTCCCCAATCGCTCTTTCCGGAGATGAAGCAGGACGGCACGTCGATGGTACGGCCGGAGAAGGTCCGGAGCTCGGCACTCAGTTTGGCGTCGGCGCCGCGCCGATACCCATTCAAGCCGCCCTGGAACCCGGTCCTTCCGTACTCGGCGGCGTACACGTCGACATCGTCCTCAGAGAGCCACTTGCAGGCTGCAATCTCGGCCGCGGATGGCATGTGCTCCGCCACGGTCTTGCACATGTCTTTGCCCAAATCCATCACGTAGTAGGTAGGCATCTTGGCCATTTCTTCGGCACTGCGCGACTTCAGCGGAAAGGGCTTGTTCTCCTTCCAGTCGGCACTCTTGTAGTAGTAGTAAGCGCGGAAGAAAGCGTGGAGGCCCTGCGGACAATTGCGCATCTGGCTGTCGGCTTCGCGCGTAGTGTAGTAACGCTGATAATATTTTCTCGGACGGGGCAACGCCGCCAGTTGCTCATCGATGCCGGGTCCGGCCGGGACCGCTGGGCCGCGCGGCGGGTCGTTCACGGTGTTGAAGGGCAGCGCGGGCGGGCCGGCAAACGGGGCACTCATCATCGCGACCGAGCGGAACACATCTGGCCGGATAAGCGCGCACCAACCCGCGACCGGTGAGCCCGCATCGTGCCCCACGACGGCCGCAACCGACCGGTAGCCCAGCGCCGAGACCAGCCCCAACGCGTCCCTCACCATGTTGAGCATGCTGAAGGAACTGAGATCACCGTCGTAGCTGCCGTCCCAACCCGTGGTTCGCCCAAAGCCCCTTTGGTCGGGCGCGATAACGTGGTAGCCGGCCGATGCGAGCGGGAGCATCACCTTTCTCCAGCTATAGGCAAGCTCCGGGTATCCATGCAGGAACAGCACGCAGTGCCGGCTTCCGCCTTCAAAGCCAGCCTCCAGCATGTGAACCCGAAGACCGTTGATATTGTCCACGAAACGGGAGCGGATCCCTGCAGGGATCGTGGCCTGGCCGTAAGCTACATTCTGGTTTTCTGCCCTGGCTCTCGGGGCTGTCGCGGCCAACAGCAAACCGCCCAGAGCCTGAATATTTTGACGGCGTGTGAGAAGGCGATCTGGCATATATCTAGCTCTTTATTAGTATCTGCCAAGCGCACGGGCCCCGTTCCGGCCTTCATCTTTTCGCGTTTTGGTCGATATCTATCCTAAGAATGGACCTCGCCAAACATTGCATCGTCGAGCCAGGCAGCAAGCTGCGCTTGAAAGATCGCGACGCCGACGATACGTTCGGAAAAAAGCGCGACGACGACGGCCACCAAAAGACTCTGGACCGCCTGCGCGAGCTCCAGCATCTGCTTTACGCCGACAAGCGCTACGCTCTGCTCATCGTCCTGCAGGCGCTCGACGCCGGCGGTAAGGACGGCACTATCCGGCATGTCATGTCCGGTGTGAACCCGCAAGGCTGCGACGTAACGTCCTTCAAGGCGCCCTCACCGCAAGAATTGTCACACGATTACCTATGGCGCGTTCACAAGGCCGTCCCGAGCCGGAGCATGATCGGAATTTTCAACCGATCCCACTATGAAGATGTCCTGATCGCGCGCGTTCATAACCTGGTTCCAAAAGAGGTCTGGAAGAAGCGCTATGGACAGATTAATGACTTCGAGCAGATGCTTACCGAAAGTGGAATCACCATTCTGAAGTTCTTCCTCCACATCAGCCGCGATGAACAACGGAAACGATTCGAGGCGCGCATCCGGGATTCGTCCCGGAACTGGAAGCTCTCCCTGCCGGATTTCGAGGAGCGCCAGCATTGGGACGATTACACGGAGGCGTATGAGGCCGCCTTGCGGAAGTGCAGCACCGATCATGCACCCTGGTACATCATCCCCGCCAATAAGAAATGGTTCCGCAACCACGTGGTGGCAAAGTTGATCGTCCAGGCGTTGGACCGGATGAAATTAAAGTACCCCGCGCCCACGGTGGATATCTCAAAAGTCGTGCTGGACTGAGTCATTGCCATCTGGCAGCCGGCAACCGTACACGCGAAACTGGAGGCATGGACCTCGCAAAACATTGCATCGTCAAGCCAGACAGCAAGGTGCGCTTGAAAGATCGGGATCCGGATGACACATTCGGAAAAAGACGCAACGACAAAGCGCTCGAAAAGACGCTCGAAAAACTTCGCCGCCTCCAAAATCTGCTGTACGCCGACCGGCGCTACGCTCTGCTCATCGTCCTGCAGGCCCTCGACGCGGGAGGCAAAGACGGCACCATCAGTCACGTAATGTCGGGAGTGAACCCGCAAGGCTGCCAAGTCACTTCATTCAAGCAGCCCAATCAGGAAGAACTGGCGCACGATTTTCTGTGGCGCGTTCACAAGGCCACGCCCGCGCTCGGTAACATCGGAATCTTCAATCGTTCGCACTACGAAGACGTGCTGGTGGTGCGAGTGCACAAGCTGGTTCCGAAGGACGTCTGGCATAAACGCTACCAGCAGATTAATGACTTTGAGAAGATGCTGACCGGCCAAAAGGTGACCATTCTGAAATTTTTCCTGCATATCAGCCAGGACGAGCAGAAGCGGAGGCTCGAAGCGCGCATCCAGGATCCTACTCGGAACTGGAAATTCTCAATGGCGGATATCGAAGAGCGGCGCCATTGGGACGATTACGTGAAGGCCTACGAGGACGCTCTGCGGAAATGTAGTACTGATTGGGCGCCCTGGTACATCATTCCCGCTAATGATAAATGGTTCCGCAATTATCTGGTCGCGGAGTTGGTGGTGCACGCGCTAGACCAGATGGGATTAAAGTATCCCCGCCCAACCGTCGATATCTCAAAAGTAACACTCGAGTGAGCAACGCACCCACATACCGCACCAGAGAAGACGTCCTTACGGACCTGTCCAAAGCTCTTAATTTTTCGCTCCAGGCTTTGGAAAACAACCGTAAGGGAAAATTGGCCGGCGAACAATTCACAGCCCTTATCGGCCGTTTCGTTACCCCGCTGTTCCTGACCATCCTCTTTGCGGCCGGTCCGTTTCTGATTTGGAGCGCCCTCACTTCCTCCAGCCAGCAGGTATCGTTCGGCGCCGGCTTCCAGCTCTTTCTGGGGCAACTGATGAACTTAGGAGATCTCGCCGAATCCCAGGGTAAGTTCGCCGTGATTACGCGGGTTGGCTCGCTGCTGATTTCCCTGGTCCTGGCAGCCTTGATAGCTGCCCGGGTCTCGTTCGCGCTCTATTTCGATCTGCTGGAGGGAGGTGTCCGAATGGTTGAAGGGCGAGTGAGCGCACGCGAAGATCAGACTATTCGGCCCAACGGCCGCGATCCCATCGAAAAGTATTACTTCGACATAAAGACCGATCGTTATCCCGTCAACCTGGCCGCCTACCGGGCCATCGAGAACGGTTCGGTCTACCTGCTCTACCTACTCCCGCGCAGCCGCCAACTGGTTGCCATCGAACCGAAACCCTAATCGGCCGACGTGGCGAAGCGTCGCTCCCATAAATCACCTAGCCTGACTAAGAGAAATACCCATCTCTTCGTAATGCCTCAAAACCTATCTAATCTGCGCTGAACGTCCGATGGATTGGTTGCGACGTTCGACGAGTCGCCAGGAGCACAGATTTGTATCTGGTCCAAATATTTCGGGCAAGCCCTCTGATGGCCCTCGCGCTATGCATGTGCCTGGCAACGATCTTCTGGTGCATTCTTCTGGCGCGCCGCCAACAGGGCCGCTTGGATCGCATGCTGACCGCGTTACTCGGCATGATCGCGATTTACGAGGCGCTGCGCGTACTGAAGGACTGTGGTGTCATCCGCTTTGCCGGCGTTCAGCAACTGAACGGCTGGGTGGATTTCATTATCGCCGGCACTTACTTGCTGGCCGGTTTTATTCTGAAATACTCGGGCAGCGACCGCGCCAACACCAAGGTCCGGTTACGGCTGGTGGAGGCCAACGAAAAGACCATGGAGGTCGGAAGGGGCGCGAGCGGTCCGGAAACGACGCACGCCGTTTTCGATGCCTCTCCGCTGGCCACCTTCGCGGTGGATAACAAGGGTGTAGTGATCTATTGGAATGGCGCCGCGGAAAGACTACTGGGCTGGAAGCGGGAGCAGATCCTGGGCCAGCGTCTGCCCTTCGAAGGAAAAGGCCCGCTCCGCAACAGCCGTGGACACGACGTCGAGGCCGCCATTTGGACCGCGCCGATTAATTCGCCGAACGGCTCCCCCCGCGGCACGCTGACCGTTGCAGCCGGCAGTGTGGCATTGCGCGAGGCCGGCCTGTCGCCAAGTTTGCCCAAATCGGCGTTGGCGCTGAATCACTGATCCGTCATAACCGCCAGTAACCCGTAACCTGCTTGCCGACGCGAGAGAGCGGCGTTAAGCTTTGAGGGTGGAGTTACTATGACCCAGTCTCCGAATCGCCGCAGATTTTTGAAGAGTAGCGCCGGTGTAAGCGCAGCGCTTGCCGCCGGCGTAGGCGCAGGACGCGCGCAGTCGACCGCGCAGTCGACCGCGCAGTCGACCAATGATAAACCCGCGCCGGATGACCCTACCCAGGCGCCGGGTTCGCCAGCCCGGGCTTATGGCGAGCGATCGCGGTTCGAAAAAACCGGCCGAGCCCCGTCGTCGCAAGGGACCTCCTCGGGCGCGCCTTTGCAGGATTTGAACGGCATCATCACGCCGTCCTCGCTCCATTTCGAGCGCCATCATTCCGGAGTGCCGGACATCGATCCACGGCGTCATCGCCTGATGATCCACGGCCTGGTAGATCGCCCGCTGGTCCTCAGCATGGATGAGCTGAAGCGTTTCCCCTCCGTCTCGCGGATCCATGTCATGGAATGCTCCGGCAATGGTTTCCGGAACAAGGGCGCCAAGACGGCTCAGGACGCCCACGGCCTGGTGAGTTGCTCCGAGTGGACCGGTGTGCCGCTAGCACTGCTGCTGCGCGAAGCCGGCGTGCAGCCGGGCGCCAGTTGGATTGTGGCGGAAGGTTCGGACGCGGCCAAGATGACGCGCAGCGTGCCGCTCGCGAAAGCCATGAACGACGTGCTGCTGGCCTATGGCCAGAATGGCGAGGCGATCCGTCCCGAGCAAGGCTATCCGCTGCGGCTGTTCGTTCCCGGCTGGGAGGGAAACATCAGCATCAAGTGGCTGCGCCGCATCAAAGTGGTCGACCAGCCTTACATGACCCGCGAAGAGACCTCGAAGTATACCGACCTGATGCCGGATGGCAAAGCCCGCCAGTTCACTTTCGAGATGGATCCGAAATCGCTCATCACGTACCCCTCTGGCGGCCAAAAGCTGGCGAATCCGGGCTTCTACGAGATTTCGGGGCTGGCCTGGTCGGGACGCGGCGCAATTAAAAAGGTCGAGGTCTCGGTGGACGGCGGCCGGACTTGGAAGGACGCTCAACTGCAGTCGCCCGTGCTTCCGATCGCGTTCACGCGATTTCGTTTCGGATGGAAATGGGATGGCAGCGAAGTCGTGCTGCAATCGCGGTGTACCGATGAACATGGCGATACTCAGCCCGTACTCGCCGATCTGGTGAAGGCGCGGGGCGATCACTGGAGTTATCACTTCAATCCCATCCAAAGCTGGAAGATCTCGGCCGATGGGAGCGTGCAGAATGCGCTGGTTTAGTGCGCGCTCGCTCGGGCTGGTGCTAGGCGCAAGTCTCGCGTGGCCGCTGGCGGCGCAGCCGCCTACTTACGGCTTGGGCCGTACCGCGAAGCCCGACGAGATCAAGGCCTGGGACTTCGCCATCGGTCCGGATGGCAAGGAGCTTCCGCCAGGCAGTGGGAGCGCGGCCGAAGGCGCCAAAATTTACGCGGCCAGTTGCGCCGGTTGCCACGGCAAGACCGGCCAGGAAGGTCCCAACGATGTCCTGGTGGGCGGCCAAGGCACGCTCAACACCAACAAGCCGGTGAAGACGGTGGGAAGCTACTGGCCCTATGCGACGACCGTTTGGGATTACATCAATCGGGCTATGCCATTTAACAAACCGGGAAGTCTCACAGCGAACCAGGTTTATGCGGTCACTGCCTACCTGCTGTCGTTGAACGGCATCATCAAAGAAGACGCCGTGATGAATGCCCAGTCGCTCCCGCAAGTGAAGATGCCGAACCGTAATGGCTTCATTGGCGACCCGCGCCCCGATTGGAAGAGCAGGTGAACGCGAAGGCCGGCGCG
>Ga0210401_10002048_pt1 | contig 22592 bp, 19 predicted proteins | sample IncBWH32MmetaG_FD_150866 | JGI IMG/M metagenome (GOLD analysis project Ga0210401, IMG submission 150866) | Forest soil microbial communities from Barre Woods Harvard Forest LTER site, Petersham, Massachusetts, United States - Inc-BW-H-32-M | ecosystem: Environmental > Terrestrial > Soil >... | reverse complement strand
ACGTGCGACGCCCTGAGGCGTCGAGCAGAACGGCGCTGTTGTAAGCCGACCACTGATTCTTGGCGTTGGCGTTTGCATTCTTCTGCCGCTCCACATTTTTCTGCCAATCATCATTTTTCTGCCAATCCACGACGCCTACCAGAAACTCGCTGCCCGACTCTTTTGCGATACGAACCATGCGTGACGCAAACGACGGATCCTGCATGCTGAACGGCGCCGGAACTTCGGGCCAGACGATAAGGCCCGGCGTCTTCTTCGCGGCATCGATGCTGATTTGCGCGAGCTGATCGAGTTCGCCTGCATGAACCTGCATCCAGTCAGAGGGATACTGCTCGGACTGGGGGAAATTCGTTTGGACCAGATGCGCGATATGGTGTGGCGTCGCGATGGGCACCAGATATCCGCTGATCGCGATCACAATGAGCGCAAGCGTTACGACGAGCGCGGACTTCCAGGCCTGGGGTTCTCGCATTAAGGCTACATAAGCGAGAAATGAGCCGTATGCGGCAATCACGAAGGAGAGGCCCCAAATGCCGGTGATGGGTGCCAGTTGCAGAAGCGCGAGGCTGTTGCTGGCGGCGTAGCCGGTGAGATTCCATGGGAAGCCGATGAAGGGAAGATGTGTGCGCGCAAATTCAAGCGTGACCCAAAAGAATGGAGCCAGCACGCACGCAAGAACGATGCCTTTTCTTCGCGCGACGAAAGCGACACTCATCGAGAACGTGGACCAGATGATTCCGCCCGCGATTCCGAAAAGGCTAAGGATTCCTGCGGAGAGCCACGGATCGACGTTGCCGTATTGACGCATCACTGTGGCGATCCACGGCAGGCAGATGGGATAGAAAACAAAAGCGTGAAGGAAACCGTAGAGCGGAGCTTCGCGAGGCGGCGCGCCGATCGAAGCGAGGACGAGCATGCCGATCGAAATCCAGGCAAGCAATGGCAAATTGAAATTTGGAAAGGACAATGCCAAGGCAATGCCGCTGCCCAGGGCGAGCAGGACTCGCGTCTGCCGGCTGAATGTCATCTAGCGTTTGATTATAGACTTGAAACCGGCTTGTTCGAGGGCGCGCTTGGAAGCGTCGGCGGATTTTTCGTCGGCGTACGGGCCCACCTGGACGCGGTAGAAATTGTCGGTGGTGGGCGTAACGACGAAAGACGGAAATCCTTTTTGCTGGATGGCGTCGGCCATGGCGAGGGCGTCACTCTGCCGCGTGAGAGCGGAGACTTGCAGGACGATTGAGCTCTTGCCCATCTTGGGTGGCTGGAAGCGGCCTGGAGGCGTTGCGGAAGCGATGGGCTTGGTTTTCGCAGCCGGTGAGGAAGAAGGCCCGGTGTTGCGCGTTCCTGCTGCGCCTTCGTCAGTTGTGTCTGGATTCTTAGGTGATGACTTGCCGTAGAAATCCCAATCGCCGGATGCTGAGGGTGGCGCCGGATCGGATTGTTTCGATTTCGCTGCGGCCGGCGCTGGCGAAGGTGTCTCGCGAATTCGTTTATCCTCTGCGTGGACCGGGCCGCCGAATTGATTGCGACCCATCACGTAGCCGAGCGTAAAGAAAACGCCGCAGAGCAGGACGACGCCGAGGAAAAGTCCCACCAAGTGACGGCTCTCGAGCACTCGATCGCCGCCTCCACCTCCGCGTTGTCCTCTTCCTGCCATAAGCTCCTATTTTTTCGCTGCCGCCTGCACCCACTGCGAAATGATATCCACTGGCAGGGGGAACACGATCGTCGTGTTTTTCTCGACGCCGATTTCGGTCAAAGTCTGCAAATACCGGAGCTGGATAGCGGCGGGCTGCTTTTCCAGCACTTCGGCCGCGTCCGCCAGCTTCTGCGAAGCTTCGAATTCGCCTTCCGCGTGAATAATTTTAGCGCGACGTTCGCGTTCCGCCTCCGCCTGTTTGGCGATGGCGCGCTGCATATTCTCCGGAATATCGACTTGTTTGACCTCAACCTTCGTTACCTTGATACCCCAAGGCTCCGTATCCTGGTCAAGGATTTGTTGCAGCTTGGCGTTAACCTTTTCGCGCTCGGAGAGAATTGAGTCCAGTTCAAACTGGCCTACCAGGCTGCGGAGAGTGGTCTGCGCGAGTTGGGAAGTTGCATACAAGTAGTTCTGGACCTGCGAGAGAGCGAGATTTGCGTCGACGACGCGGAAATAGCAGACGGCGTTTACTTTCACGGAGACGTTGTCCCGCGTGATCACGTCTTGCGGGGGCACGTCGAGCGTTTCAATTCGCAAGGAGATGCGCGTTAGCTTGTCGATCGGGAAAAAGACGAGGCGCAGGCCGGCGCCCTTTGCTTCGGGAAGCATGCGGCCCAGACGCAGAACTACGCCGCGCTCCCATTCCTTGATCACGTAAACGGAATTGAAGAACCAGATGAGAAAAATCAATATGCCAATGGCAAAAAATATTGTGCCAAATTCCATCACTGCCTCCCCTCGAGCGTCTCGTGCGAATGGGCCGGGTGCGGTGCGTGAGCGGGTTCCACCTCAAGCGTCAGGCCTTTCACTTTTCTGACGCGGACGCGCGCGCCCTTAGGAATACTGACACCTGCCGGAGCAGCGGCACGCCACAATTCACCATGCACGAAAACCATGCCGGCAGCATTGCCGGCTTCGACGGTTTCGGTGACTTCCGCTTCCTCGCCGACCAGTTCCTCTTTACCAGTGGTTTGTTTCCAATTCCGCGAACGAAGCACCAGACGCATTAAGATAACGATGATGACAGCGAACGGCAGCGCAACGCCCAAAGCGGTGCTGAGGCTCACGCCCATTCCAGTAAACGGCGAGCGAATCAGCATGAGCGCGCCGAGAACCATGGCGATCACTCCGCCCACTCCCAGCACGCCGTGCGTTGGGAATTTCGCTTCCAGAACAAAAAATATGAACGCGACGATGATCAGCAGCAGGCCCGTGAAGTTCACGGGCAGCATGTGCATCGCGAAGAGAGCCAGGACAAGCGCGATGCCACCGATCACTCCCGGCGCAAACATTCCGGGATGCGAAAACTCAACGTAGAGGCCGAGAACGCCGACGATCAGCAGAATAAAAAAAACATCGGGCTGGACGATTCGTGTGAGGAACTTTTCACGCGGAGTCATCTCGTGCGCAACGACAACCGGCTGCAAAAGAGCCAACTGAAGCTTCGTGCCGTCGAGCCGCGTGACCGAGCGCCCGTTGAGTTTTGCGAGCAGGTCTTCGCGGTTGGCGGCCATCAAGTCTACGAGCTTGCCGTCGAGGGCTTCTTTTTCGCTGAAGGCTTTGGCATCGGTAACGGCTGTGGCTGCAAGCTCCGCATTGCGCCCGCGCTGCGTGACATAGCTGCGAAGGTATGCGGTGGCCTCGTTCACGATTTTCTTGTGCAGCGTGTCGTCAATCTGCACCGGCTGGCCGCCAAGCGCCAGAATCGGCGAGGCCGCGCCCGTGTCGGTGCCGGGAGCCATGGCGGCAATGTCAGCGGAAAGCAGGATGAAGAATCCGGCAGAAGCGGCGCGAGAGCCTGTGGGCGCAACATACGCGCACACTGGAACTTTGGACGCCAGGATTGCTTGGATGATCTCCCGCATCGAGGTGTCGAGTCCGCCCGGCGTATTCATCGTGATGAGGATCAACGAGGCGTGATCGGCATTCGCGTCGTTGATGCCGCGGACGATGTATTCGGCGAGTACTGGCTCGATTTCGCCGTCAATGCGGAGCTCGACGACGCTGGAGGAACTCGTCGGCGCTGGGGTAGATTCTGCGGGCGGGATCAGCGAGAGCGATAGTGCGGCAAGCGAGAAGAAAACCACTGCATAGCGCCGCAATCTTTGGAACAGCATTTCAGGGACACATTATAGCAAGAGAATGGCGTGAAGACGCGAAGCGTTCACGACGGAAGCTAGTTACACGGATGCCGCAAGAGCGAATGTTCTATCGAAGCCGCCGCCCTGCTCGCTAGTCTTGCTGAGGCGGCTCGGTGCGTTTTGCATCGCTCTGGTATGACGGCATCACGTGCAGAACTTCCTGCACGCGCGCATCTTTGATAACTTTGGCGAAAGCAGGGTCAGTTTCCGCGGACAGAAAATTCTTGTATCCGTCGTCCCGTGCGAGCCTCAAGAAGTGTGCGGCGCGCTCGGCATCGCCCATACCGGCATAGGATTTCGCTACGAAAAAGTTGAATAAGCCAGGGTCGGTGGTGGTGCGCTGCTGAATGACTGTGCCGTAACCGCTCTTGCGCTCGAATAGCTGCGGGTCCATCGCGAGCGCCTTGTCAAAGGTGGCCATTGCTTCGGGATACTGTTTGTTCGCGAAGTAGGCGTAGCCGAGATTGCTGTAGATGGTGGAAGTTTCCATCTTCAGTATTAGCGCCTTTTTATAAAGAACGATGGCTTTGCTGTAGTGTTTCTTCTCGTATTCGACCGTGCCGAGATTGTTGATGGGACTGGCGAAACTCTTATCCGCCTTCATCGCCCGGTGGTAATAACGCTCGGATCGGTTCAGGCTGCCTAGCTCTTGATAGGCGATCGCAACCTTGTTCAGAAGCTGCGCGTTCTTTGGTTCGCTTTCTAGAATCGCTTCGTAGGCGCCCGCCGCCTGGCCGAATTCCTTGCGAGCCATGAAAACGTCACCCTTCAGCTCGGCAGCCTGGCGTGGAGTGAGTTCGGGCTTTGGCGGCGCAACGTAGACAATATCCGATGAAGTGGCAGACTGGTTAGACGCAGGCTGGGTGGACGTAGTCGCAGGCTGCGTAGATGCGGGCTCGACCTGCTGAGCACCCAGCGATGGGATGAATACAGACAACAGCGGAACGGCAAAAAAGACGAGTCGTCTCATTGCCCTGCTCCTTCCGCGCCTGACCTACGGTTGAGGTTTCGAGCTATCCGCAGGCTTTTTGCTGCCCCCAAAGATACCAAAAATCTTGTCCAGAAAGCCCTTTTTCTTTTCTGGTTCTTCGGTTGGCTGCGACCCGTTAGTACTAGGCGCGGTCTTCGCGTGCGATTTCGGCGCGTTTGAGCTATTGGACGCGCTCGATGGTGAATTGGGAGCCGCTGGTGGCTGGGGCGAACCTTTGCCGAACAGGTGGGAAAGCCAGGAACCCGAAGTCTGGGCGAGACGGCCGTCGCTCTCACCGCAAAACTGGGTCGGCTCCGTGCCAGCGATAAAATACTCCTGTTCGGATTGAGGACAAGTGTTATTGGCGAGCTCGCCCGTTCGCGGGTCGATGGCTTCCTGGATCACGCCGGGGGGCGGATCGAAGGCCTCGGTATTCACGTACGCGGGAAGCTTTACGGCGCGTTTCATGAAATCGGCCCAGATTGGAGCCGCTGTCTGGCTGCCGGAGAGACCAAGGTCACGGTTGTCGTCGAACCCAATCCAGATCACGCAAAGAAGGTTTGACGTGAATCCAGCGAACCAGCCATCGTGAGAGGTACCGGTCTTCCCTGCGGCTGGCGCGGTGAATCCAAGCGAGCGAACCGACGCACCAGTCCCACGATTGAGTACGTCTTCCATCAAGCTGGTTGTGAGATATGCCACCCGCGGATCGAGGACCGGACGCGTCTTTGGCGAATCGGACTCCTCCACTTTGCCATCAGAGCCCACCACCCCGCGAAGGTAGAGCGGTTCCGCGCGGGTTCCGTTCGTCGCAAATGCCGTGTAACCAGCGGCGACATCCACGGGCGTCATTTCGTATGCGCCCAGGGCAACGGCTGGAGTGGCCATGATGTTGTTTCCAAGCCCCACCTGCCGCGAGAGTTCGACGACGCGCCGATAGCCGATCATTTCGGCAACTTTTATGGTGGCCACGTTGAGCGAATGGATCAGGGCATCGCGAACGGTCACTGTGCCGTAGAATTCCTGGCCGAAATTGTCTGGAGTGTAATCCTTGCCGTCGAATTGAAACGTCGTAGGAACGTCGTCGACCGTCGTGACCGGAGTGACGATAGGCTGCAAATCTTTGACGGCGTTGTCGAATGCCGCGGCATAGACGAAGGGCTTGAACACCGAGCCCGGCTGGCGATGAGCCAGAGCGTGATTGAGCTGACTCTCCCCATAGCTCCGCCCGCCAACCAGAGCGCGAATTTCTCCCGTCCTCGGATCAAGCGCGACCAAGGCCACCTGCGGCCGCGGCGCGGGCTGGCCGGCCTTTTTCCAGATTGCATAACGCTTGGCTAGCAGCTTATCCACCTGCTCCATCCCAGTGTGAACCGCAGCTGTGGCCGCGCGTTGCAAACTGGGATCGAGAGTCGTATAGATGCGGTAGCTCTGGCTCTGTAAATCATTTTCCGAGAACTTTTCGAGCAGATGGTCCTTCACCATGTCGACGAAGTAAGGTGAAGAGCCGCTGTCGATTCCGCCGGTTATAAATTTGAATGGAACCTTCTTCGCGGCGGCAGCTTGCTCCTCTGTGGCGTAGTTATTCTCGACCATCTGAGTGAGGACGCGATCGCGCGCTTCTATGGCGCGGTCCATGTGGGTTTCAGCGGTGGCGTAATGATTCGGGGCGCGAATGATGCCGCCGAGGAATGCTGCTTCGCCGAGGCTCAAATCGCGCACGTCTTTTCCGAAGTATGCTTCGGCCGCCTCGCCGAAGCCCCGAATCGCAAAGCTGCCGCGATTGCCCAAATAGACTTCATTGGCATAAAGCTCAAAAACCTGCTGCTTTGAAAACCGGTGGTCTATCTCAATCGCCATCAGAACTTCTTTTACCTTGCGGCGCCATTCGCGCTTGGTGGTAAAGAAGAAGCTGCGAGCTACCTGCATATCGATGGTGCTGGCGCCCTGGGCTTTCTGTCCCACGCGGAGATCGGCCAAGGCGGCGCCAATCACGCGCACCCAGTCGAGCCCGCCGTGCTCGAAGAACCGCTTATCTTCCGTGGCGATCACCGCATCGACCATCACTTTCGGCAGATCATCGAAGCGAACCACTCGCCGCTTCTCCCGTGAGCTGTCAAAGAGATTGGTAATCAACTCCGGTTCGATCTCCGCTGACTCTCGAGATACGCCGTTGGAGAGTTGCGAAATCTTTGTGATTGCAGTTGCGGAGAAATTCACGCGTAGGGCGTTCTCATTGTGGAAATAAGAATCGGCCGACGGACGTATTTCAACGGTCGTTCCAGACAGTTTATATACGCCTGGTGCCCCGGCAACTTCGCTTTCCTGATAGCCCGCGCGTAGAAGGTAGGTAGCCAGTTCTTTGGGATGAAGTGCTTCACCCACGTAAATCACCGCCGGAGCGGCGTAGACTCGCGATGTGTTCTGAAAAATCTGGCCCGTAAGGCGTTCGTTAATCAGGCGGCCGAATTGAACATAGTAGTAAGCGAAGAGCGATGTCCCCGCAAGCAACACCGCGAGAGCCATGGAGAGAAGCGCGATACCGTACCGAGATGTCCAGAAGCCCGGCGCGATTCGAATTCTAAACCGGCGATTATTTTCCATCTATCAGCACGTGTGAAAAGGTCATTGTTCGAATGAAAAGCTGGTTTCCGGCCAGCGCGCCGCCGCCAAAGCATTTCCTGCTCCCCTACTGTATGGATTCCTATTCTAAATCGAGCGGTTGTCCGCGTGGTCATGAAAATCGAGGGTGAATTTATAGACTAGCAAGTCGACAGGAACCGAGTAGTCGAGCGATATTTGAACGGCGCCCTGGTTGGCTGTAACTTTCAGGCTCTCTTGGTCTGCCGGAATACCAATCTCATTAACCTTCTTCCAGACGTTGTCGCGAATGTCCTTGGCACCCAAGCGATTGCCGATAGCGAAGCGAGCCTCGCTCTCAATGGCGTCCTGCATCTGGTAGTTGTTTACGTAGATAGGCAGGATCTTAATACCGCCGAAAATCATCGAGCCCAGCAAGGCGAGCAGGAGAAATAGCTTCACGCCGCTGCCGCCGCGTTCCAAATTGCCGAATCGTCGAGAGGTGACGAGATTCAAGTAGCCCTTCCTCTAACTGACTTAAAGAAAAAGAGGATACTCGAATGCTAGCACTGCCTCGCGGGCGAAAGAATAAGGCGTCGAGCTGCGTGTTTTCGATGAGTAAACGGGGTTTTTGGAGTTCCCGACAACCGCGGTTCTGTTAGTAGGCCCGCGCGAAAATGCCTTTCTCGCGAGAGGCCTTGCCACAAAGAACGCACTGGCCAGACCCGCCGGGTTGTTCGAGAGGGATACAGCGCATCGTGGCCTTCGTCTCTTCTTTAATCTTCGCTTCGCAGTCTGCGCTGCCGCACCACCATGCGAACGCAAAGCCGGTTTCGACAGCTTTCTTGAATTCGCCATAGTCGGCAGGCTCCATCGTGTGCGCCTTGCGAAACTCGAGAGCGCGGTCATGGAGCGACTTCTGAATCTCCTCGAGTGATTGCAACACTGCCGCCCCAATTCCCTGCTGCGGCACGAACGATTTCCCCTCTTTACCGGGACGATCGCGCCGGGCCAAAACGACCGATGCCTTCGCGACATCCTTGGGGCCCAGTTCCAGACGCAGCGGCACGCCGCGCATTTCCCAGTCGTTGAACTTGAAACCGGGACTCATGCCGTCGCGCTCGTCCATCTTGACGCGTATTCCCGAGTCGATTAGTTCCTTTCGAAGCCTGTGCGCATTCTCGAGCACGCTCGACTTTTCCTCGTCGGTTTTGTAAATCGGAACGATGACGAGTTGGAACGGCGCAAGACGTGGAGGCAGGATCAGCCCCTGATCGTCGCCGTGAACCATGATGATGGCACCCACGAAGCGGGTTGAGAGGCCCCACGAAGTGGTCCAGCAGTGCTGCAGCACGCCACCCTTGTCGAGATAGCGGATATCGAAAGCCTTCGCAAAATTTTGCCCGAGATTGTGCGAGGTGCCGGCTTGCAGCGCTTTGCCGTCGCCCATCATGGCTTCGATCGAAAACGTCTGATCGGCGCCCGCGAATCGTTCCGAATCTGACTTGCGTCCGGGAATCACGGGCACGGCGGCTTCGCGAACCGCGAAATCGGTGTAAATGTCGAGCATCTGACGCGTCTCAAACTCAGCCTCTTCCAGCGTTGCGTGAGCCGTGTGGCCCTCCTGCCAGAAGAATTCGAGAGTGCGCAGGAAAAGCTTGGTGCGAAGTTCCCAGCGAACCACGCTGTTCCACTGATTGATGAGGATCGGAAGATCGCGATAGGACTGAATCCACTTCGCGTAGGCGTGCCCAATGATCGTTTCCGACGTAGGCCGGATCACCAGGGGCTCGTCGAGCTTTTCGCCACCGCCATGCGTTACCACCGCAAGCTCGGGTGAGAACCCCGCTACATGGGATTTTTCCTTGTCGATGAAACTGCGCGGAATCAGTAAAGGAAACGCTGCATTTACGTGTCCCGTAGCCTTGAAGCGGCTATCGAGCGCCGCCGTGATGTTCTCCCACAGCGCCCAGCCATAGGGCCGTACAATCATGCAGCCGCGAACGGGCGCGTAGTCTGCAAGCTCGGCCCGTAGAACGAGCTGGTTGTACCATTCTGAAAAATCTTCGGCTCGCGTGGGGAGCTTGAGGTCGGACATTCCTTGGTTCACCCATTTCCGCGCCGATCCCGTGCAGTTCAGACTCGCGCGTTTTTGATGAAGCAAACTAGAGAGGTTAGGAGAGTCGCTAGTCGAAGTCAACTGACCCTACTGTTTGCCACGCTGGCTGCAAAATTAGTGCTGTGAGTAAGTGGCCAATTCGGTGTAGCCTATTCGCCGCGCCGAGACCCGGGTCGGCCCACAAACAACGACACTTAAGGAGAACATTAAGATGAAAATGCAGCGGGTGGCAACCACCCTGTTAGCGATGGCGATGCTGGGGGTTGTTCCACCACTCGCGAAGGCGCAATCGTCTTCTGGAGCAGGCGCTCAGTCCACGTCTACGACCCAGTCTTCGACGCCTAGCCATACTCAGCCGGGAACGACGTATACCAAACCGACGCATGGGCAGGAATTTAAGCGCTATCTGTTCGATGCTTTCGGCCCTTACGCGCTCATCGGTGCTGCCGCCGCGGCGGGCATCAATCAGGCTTCCGGCGACCGGATCAATGGGCATGGGTCAGGCACTCCACCAGAATGGGGCGGAGGTGTGGGCCCGTACTTTCAGCGCTTTGCGAGCAACTATGGAATCAATATCACCGCGAATACCTCCCGTTACCTACTAGGCGCGGCCTTCCGCGAAGACACCGGCTACTATCGTTGCGAATGCACCGGTTTTGGTCCTCGGTTGGGCCATGCATTGCTTTCAACGGTGACGGCCCGCCACGGCGAAGACGGTCGCTACCGCTTTTCGTTTCCCAATCTCTCCGCTCCTTATGCGGGCACGATGACGGCAGCCCTCGGCTGGTACCCGAACCGTTATAGCCCTTCGGATGGTTTCCGCATGGGCAATTATGCTCTAGCAACCTACGCCGGGATCAACGTGGCTAAGGAATTCATCTATGGCGGCCCTCACACTTTGACAAGCCGCATATTTCATAAGTCCTGACCTTTGTTTTTCAATGGCCGCGGCGGGGATGCTCCTCGCCGCGGCTTTCTGTTGGGCCCTTGCAGTTGCATATTTCCGGCTCTCCTAGCGCCTTCCATGTCGCTGTTTGCAAAGGCCCCGAGGCTCCGATAGAATCCTTTGCGAATTCCCCATGGCCAACGAAACCCCCGAATTGAAGCGAATGAGCCGTCCGCTCGAAGTGGTTGACCCTGAAGTTGCCGAAGCGCTGAACGACGAAGTGCGGCGGCAGGCGACAGGGCTGGAACTGATTGCGTCTGAGAATTTCGTTTCAGAAGCGGTGCTCGAAGCTATGGGCTCCGTGTTCACCAACAAATACGCCGAAGGTTATCCTGGCAAACGCTATTACGGCGGCTGCGAGAACGTGGATCGCGTCGAGCGGATCGCGATTGATCGCGCCAAACAACTATTCGGAGCGGAACACGCCAACGTGCAGGCGCATTCAGGCACGCAGGCGAATATTTCGGTCTATATGACTGCCCTTGAGCCGGGCGCAACCGTGCTGGGCATGAATCTTGCGCATGGCGGGCATCTGACGCACGGGCATCCCCTGAATTTTTCGGGCAAAACCTACAAATTCGTCGCCTACGGTGTGACCAAAGATACCGAGACGATCGACTACGACGAAATCGAACGTCTGGCGCGAGAACATCAACCGAAAATGATCGTTGCCGGCGCAAGCGCCTACGCCCGAATCATCGATTTCCCGCGCATCGCGAAAATCGCACAGGATGCGGGCGCCGTTTTCTTCGTCGACATGGCGCATATCGCCGGCCTCGTGGCGGCGGGGATTCATCCGAGCCCTGTGCCTCACGCCGACTTCGTTTCCACCACTACGCATAAGACTCTCCGCGGGCCTCGCGGCGGCCTGGTTCTGTGCCGCGAAAAATACGCCAAAGATCTCGACAGGATCACGTTTCCGGGCGTTCAGGGCGGTCCGCTCGAACACATCATCGCGGCGAAAGCTGTTTGCCTGAAGGAAGCAGCAGAGACCGAATTCCGCGTATACCAGAAGCAAGTAGTGGTCAACGCGAGCGCCCTAGCCTCGGCACTCGCAAAACACGGATTCCGCATCGTCACGGGTGGAACCGACAATCATCTATTTCTTGTCGACATGCATTCGCGCGGAATTACAGGGCGCGACGCGGAATTGGCGCTCGAGCGCGCGGGCATGACCGTAAACAAAAATGCGATTCCCTTCGATCCGCTTCCTCCTATGAAGGCGGGGGGGATTCGCGTGGGTACTCCCGCCGTCACCACCCGCGGCATGCGCGAGCCGGAGATGAATCAGATTGCAGGCTGGATCGCGGACGTGCTCACTCACCTGGGCGATTCAGCTATCGAACAGCGTGTCCGTGGCGAGGTTGCCGCTGTTGCTGCGAGATTCCCCCTCTACGCTCGCCGCCTCGAAGCCGCCGAAACCGCAGCGGCATTACACGTTCATCGAGCGAATCCCTAGGCGCCACCGTACCTTATTCCCTCTCCGATTGCGTTCCAAAACCCGCTGTCAGTCGCAAATTGTTTCAGGGAAGTGCTACAGTTTTCTATCCGACCCGCCAAGTCGACTTCATGCAACCGCTCTAAGTGCTGATTTCAGTTCAGGCACCCGCTGAGTTAGCCGATTACTTTGGTATCCCGTTTGCGTGTATTCCTTCGCACCATCGGGGGCTAGCTACAGGGGGAGTTCCGGAGAATGGGGACTCAAGCAGTGCTTGAAACGGTTTCACGCGTAGGTTCGTACGAAACCGACAAGGAAGCTGCCCGCGAAATTCAATACTCGCTCGTGCCTACCGGCAATTTGATTAGTGCTGGCGTGGAAGTCGCTTTTCGCTTTTCACCATTTGCCGAAGTGGGCGGCGACTTCACGGATTTTTTCCAACTGCCCAATGGTCTTGTGGGTCTCTACCTCGGCGATGTGGTGGGAAAAGGACTCGCGGCTGCCATGTATGCCGCCCTTGTGATGGGAACCCTGCGCGGCATCAACAAGACCGGTGAAAATACCGCCGCCGTGCTGACCCTTCTCAACACGCGTCTGCTCGTGCGCCCGATTTCAGGCCGCTACTGCGCCACGCTGTACGCGCTCTTTGATCCGATCACGCGGCAACTCACGTTCTCGAATGCGGGCCTGCCGCATCCGGTTCTCGTCTCCAACGGAAAATATTCGCGCCTCGGCGAAGGAGGCCTTCCGTCGGCGGTTTTTCAGGGGGCGTCGTACGACAAGTATACGGTGCGGCTCGCGCCGGGCGATTCCGTGCTTTTCGCCACCGACGGACTGCACGAATTGCGCAATCACCGCGACGAAGACTTCGGCTGGGACCGCCTGGGCGAGCTATGGAGCGAGTGCTCGCGAAAAACCGCCGACGAATCCCTCGATTATCTTTTTGAAGGCGCCAAATCCTTCTCTGATGGTTCAGGCCCTCATGACGACATCACAGCTGTCGCGTTGAGAGTGCCGACGGAGGCCGCGAGCGTGCACAGCGGACCGTCGGGCGTTGCAGTGATCGAAAACAACTTCGAATCATCCAGCGAGCTGCCGGTTTGCGCCGCGATTTCCCTGTAGCCTGTGAATGAGATCAGACGATCTGAATTCTGAGTTCTATCCGGCGGCCGTCGCGAATCGAGAATGCGCGAATTGGGTCAGGGGCGTTCGCATGCGCGGAAAGAATGAAATACGCCGCGTCGGGATAATAGGCTCGCTCGACGTCGCGCGCCGAGGGCTGGTTGTCGCTGTTCGGATGCGAATGGTAGATGCCGAGCAGTTCAAGTCCGGCGGCGCGAATCTCCCGCATGATGCAAAACAACTCTTGAGGCGCAATCTCGTAGGACGTTGCTCGTTGCACAGCAGCATTTTGCGCTGCGAGAGCGCGCGTCACCACTCCACATCGCCCGGCGAGCAACCCACAACATTCCTCATCTGGCCTCTCGCGCGCGTGACTTAGAAGCGCAACAACAACGTCTCGCGGAAGTTGAATTTCGTCCATCGAGCAGCCATTACCTTGGATGACTTTTGTCCACTAAATGCATGGCTTGCAGTTTAGATCCAACTGATATAGAATTAATTACAGTAACCTCGTAGTGTTGCCCACCGATAGCCAAATCCTTCAATTGGTCTTTGGTTTGCGTGTCGGATGTATCCGGATCTCTTTTTGCGCATCGGCGAAGTGAGCGGATGAGAAATACTCCTTGGCTGTGACTGACTGCTGCTTCAGTTCGAACTTGCGGCATCATCCTGCTCGATCGCTTGTTAGTTCATTGGATGAAAATAATTGCAGCGCAAGCGACGGAACAGAGAACCATCCATCCGAAACTGGCCAGGTACCAGTAATAAAGTCGACTTTGCGGAAACTCGCGACGGAAATCCTTTAAGAATCTCCGTCGATGAAATGGAAAATTCTTAAGGAGCCACCGGAAGTCGCTTAGACTCGTGATCGCGAAGGGAATCTGGTTATCCGCTGGCCGCGAGCGATTGAGCGCACTTAAAATGTCCGACCAAACAAGCGTACTCACAAGGCCGCCCAAGCCCCCGAAGAACGCGATCACAACCGCAAGGATCTCGCGATTCGACACCAGCCAGCCTCCGATTTGAGTTAACTCGGGCTAGAATGGCCGGTTTCCCGTAGCTGTGTCGATTCTCCAAACAATCGGGCGCCTAAGCCTTCTGTGCCTGTCGTCGCAAAAACGTCGGCACATCGAGATCATCCGACGGCATCTCTGGAGCCGCTTCGCGCACGTTCCGCGCCACCTGCTGCACCACATTCGTCTGCTGCGGCGCCACCTGCGCGGGCGGCTGTTCGCGCTTCGCAGCCCATGTCTTCGGCAAATACGACGGGCGCTGCGCCGCCTTCTTTCCGGCCACTTCGCGGAAGCCCGCGGCGATCACGGTGATCTTCACGGATTCCTTCATCGCGTCGTCCTGCACCGCGCCAAAAATGATGTTCGCATTCTCGTGGGCAGCCATCTGAATGATCGACGACGCTTCGTGCACTTCCTGCAAGCTAAGCGTGGATGAGCCAGTGACGTTGATCAGAATTCCCTGCGCGCCGTTGATGCAGTTGTCTTCAAGAAGCGGGCTGTTGATCGCGCGATTCGCGGCGTCGATGGCGCGGTTCGGCCCGGTAGCAACAGCTGTGCCCATAACAGCGTAGCCCTGGCCGGACATGATCGTTTTCACATCGGCGAAGTCGCGGTTGATAATTCCGGGAATCGTGATGATGTCGCTGATGCCCTGCACGGCCTGACGCAGAATATCGTCCGCGATGCGGAACGCTTCGAAGAAACTCGTCCCGTGCTCCACGCACTCCATCAGCCGCTCGTTGGGAATCACGATTACGGTATCCACGCAGCCGATCAGCTCCGTCAGCGCTTGCTCCGCCTGCTGCATGCGGCGCTTGCCTTCAAACGCGAATGGCTTCGTCACCACCGCGACCGTGAGCGCACCCAGTTCGCTCGCCAGATTCGCCACCACAGGCGCGGCGCCGCTGCCGGTGCCGCCGCCAAGCCCGGCCGTGACGAACACCATGTCCGCCCCGTCGAGCGCTTCCAGAATTTTTTCCGTGTCTTCGAGCGCAGCCTTCCGTCCGACCTCAGGATTCGCTCCCGCACCAAGCCCCTTCGTCAGCTTCGCGCCGAGCTGCAATTTCACAGGCGCCTGCGATAGCTTCAGCGCCTGCAAATCCGTATTCGCGGCGATGAATTCAACGCCCTCCACCTTCGCCCGAATCATGCGGTTGACGGCGTTCGAACCGCCGCCCCCCGCGCCGATTACTTTTATTTTTGCCCCGTTCTGCGGCTCTTCCGTAAACGAAACTCTCATGCCCGTATCTTTTGACGTCATGCTTCCTCCCCCAGATATTCGCCACTACTAGAAATTTTTACTGTCCCGCAAAAAGTGCCTTCAATCTTCCCGTCCAGCCGCTCGGACGCGCTCCTGCAAGACGCCGCGTGCGCGCCCCGTAGAGAACAAGTCCAACTGCCGTCGAGTATTCAGGCTGGGAAACCTCTTCGCTCATCTCCGCAAGCCCTCGCGGCGCGGCCACGCGCACCGGAAGCTTGAAAACGTGCTCGGCCAATTCCACCAGGCCGCGGAGTTTTGCGCCGCCGCCCGTGAGAATAATTCCGGCGGGAATTTGCGATTCGAGTCCGGCGCGGCGCAGTTCATCGCGCACGAGCATCAGGAATTCTTGCACGCGCGGTTCAGCGATATCCGTCAACATGCGCGCGAAAATCGTTCGCGGCGGCCGGTCCCCCACGCTCGCGATTTCAATCGGAAAATCTTCTTTCACAAGATCGCGGAACGCGCAGGCGTGCTCACGCTTGAGCCTCTCCGCCTCCGGCATCGGGGTGCGGAGGCCGACGGCCAAATCGTTTGTCACGTGATCGCCGCCCACGGGAATCGACGTGGTGTGCCGAACAACTCCTCCTGTAAACACAACCATATCGGTGGTGCCGCCGCCGATATCAAGCAGACAGCAACCGAGCTCGCGCTCGTCCTGCGTAAGGCATGCCTCTGCGCAGGCCAGCGGCTCGAGAACGGTGTCGTCCACGCGCACGCCGGCGCGATTCACGGCTGTAACGATGTTCTGGGTGGATGAACCGGAAGCAGTAACGATGTGTACGTTCGCTTCGAGGCGCACGCCGACCATGCCGATCGCATCGCGAATATTGTCCTGCCGGTCGAGGAAAAATTCCTGCGGCAGCACATGCAACACTTCTCGATCTTCCGGCAGTGATACTCCGCGGGCGGCCTCAATCGCACGCCGTACGTCATCGCGCTGAATGTCTCGTGGCTTTGCGCCTACCGTAATTCCGCCGCGGCTATTGAGTCCGCGCACGTGCACTCCCGCAACTCCGATCAGCGCCGACTCGACAGGCACATTCACAATCGCTTCGGCCTCTTCAATCGCGCGCCGAATCGAACTGACCGCTAGCTCCAGGTTCACGATCTGGCCCTTGCGCCAGCCCTTCGATTCCGCCGCGCCCAGCGCTGCAAACTTCGCGCCGCCTTCTTCTTCCATCTCGCCGATCAACGCACAGGTTTTCGTGCTGCCCACGTCCAGCGCCACCACATAACGGTCTTTCTTCGCCAATTCCGCCGCTCCTTGCTTCCCCGCCCGGCTTACAGCCGCGCGCTTACACCGATTTCCTTACCAAATGTTTCTTGTCCCGATGCTGCGCCATTTTCTTCGCCGATTTCGCCGCCGGCTTCCGCGACGGCGCGGTAATAGCACCGTGCGAGGGTGTATGCGCCGGAGCCTGCTGCCCAGCGCCCGCGTTTTCAGGATTCACCACCGCCTCGCGGCTGAATCGCAGGTCCACGGACTCCACGCGCCCCGCCGTAGCGCGCCACTGCCCGATGTTCTCGAGCAGCGTGCGGTACTTGGCTTCGAAATCGCTGTCGCCAAAATGGACCAGCAGCGGAGTTTCCGTCTGTCCCCAATCGCCGCTCGTCACGCCGCCCGGCAAACTTCCACCGGGGAGCCCCGTAAGAGTCGCGCGCAAATCCTCGGCGTCGGAGAGGTCCACTTCGCTCACCTGTTCCGTCGCTCCCGGATGCGCTGTCTGAATCTGCTGGATAAATCCGGCGAAGAGCCCCATGCGCTTTTCGCGCTCGTCGATCGGCATTTCGGAGCTGACGCCGCTCACCACCGGAAAATGAAAATCCCCTTTCAACGGCCGCTCCAGAATCATTCCATAGGCATCGACAAGGCTCGTCTCGCTGCCCTCGCGCAAAAATGCGATCGGAGTGCGCTCGGTGATATCAACTTCAATTCGATTGGGAAGCGCGCGCCGCACCGCTGCCTGCTCCACCCACGGCAACGATTCGATTTGCTTCCGGCGCTGGTCCAGCGGAATGCGCAGCACGCTGTGATTGCGATCGGCGGCGAAAATTCCCAGCACGCTCGCGGCTTGAACGTAACGATTCCCGGCAATGTGAATCTGGTCGGGCTTGATCAGCGTCATGGCGGGAGCGTGAAGCAGGAAATTCTCGGCGACGTAAGCCATGCCCGCCAGCGCGAGAGCGGCCAGGATCCAAAGCGACACGCGCAGATACGTCATCCAGGCTTTCCGGCCGAACTTCCGCCGCTTGATCTCGAGCGGCTTCTGCCGCCGGAGATACTTCGGCTCCTCGTCCGCCAGAACTTCCTGCGGATAAACGTCCGCGTCCATGGCCCTCAGTTTCGCCAGAAAATCACCTCGTTCTCGAGCTCCACCCCATAAGCGGCGCGCACTCGCTCGCGCACGTCGTCAATTAATCGCCGCATGTCGTCACAAGACGCATTTGCCAGGTTCACAAAAAAATTCGCGTGGCGATCGCTCACCGCTGCATCGCCCACTCGATGGCCCTTCAATTTCAATTCGTCAATCATCCGTCCCGCTGAGCCGCCGGGAGGGTTCTTGAAAATGCAGCCGGCGCTTTTCTGATTCAGCGGCTGGCTCGCACGACGCTTTTCGTTGCAAACCTTGATGCCCGCCAAAATTTCCTTGTACGGCTTCGACGGCAGTTCGAGCTTCACGCGCAGCATCACGTCGTCGTCTGCAAAAGACGTATGGCGATAGTCGAAGCGAATGTCGTTGCCGCGAACAGTCTCCACCTCGCCGCTTGCGGCGCGATAGAGTTCCACTTCGCGCACCCACGGCCCGATTTGAGTCCCATACGCGCCCGCATTCATCCGCAGCGCTCCGCCCACGCTTCCCGGAACACCGATCAGCCCTTCCATGCCGCCAAGATCGTGTTTCGCGCAGAACGTCACCATTCCACCTAGGTCTGCCGACGCATCTACAAATGCCGAATTCCCCTCAACGCGCATTCCCGGATGCGCTGCCGGAAGATGCAGCACCACCCACGGCAATTCGCCATCGGCAATCAACACGTTCGTGCCGCCGCCAAGAAAATGGTGCGGAATCTTCGCGTCGGCCAGCAGACGCATCACCTGCGGAATCGTGTCGTAACGACGCAGCAAAAGTTCGTCCGTGACGCCGCCGATCGCGAGTGACGTTTTTTCTTTCAGCGACACGGCCGGACGCAACTCAACTCCCAGCTCTTTCAACCGCTCGACAATCGCGCTGTCGTTAATCCGCATGCGAACTCGAAACCTGTGTCCCCAGCAGCATAGCGAGTTGATCGAGGACGCGGCCCACACTTCCCGCGCCAATCGTTAAAATCGCATCGCCCGGCCGCGCTTCCCGCAGCATGAACTCGACGCCCGCCTGCATCGTGCTCGTAAACACCACATTTTTATGCCCGGCCGCACTGATCGCCTCGGCGAGGCGCTCGCCGGTGATGCCCTCAATCGGATGCTCACTTGCCGCATAGATCTCGGTGAGCACCAGAACATCCGCGTCATTGAACGCGCGACAAAAATCGTCCCAGAGAAATTGCGTCCGCGTGTAACGGTGCGGCTGAAACAAAACCAGCAGACGCTTGTACCCGCATCCGCGAGCCGCTTCGAGCGTGGCACGAATCTCGGCGGGGTGATGGCCGTAATCGTCAATCAGCGTGACCCCGGCATACACGCCTTTCACTTCGAAGCGGCGTCCAACACCCGAGAACTTCTCGAGCCCCGCTCGAATCAAATCCACCGGCACATTCAACGACAGCGCCACAGCCGCTGCTGCAGCCGCATTGCGAACATTGTGAATTCCCGGCGGCGACGGAAGATTAAAAATTCCCAGATCCTCGCCGCGATAAGTAAGCCGGAATTCGCTCGCGAGCCCCTTGAGTTTCACGTCGCTGATCACCAGATCCGCCTGACTCGTGGTCCCATACGTAATCACCGGACGCTTCACGGAAGGGAGCATCGCCTGCACGTTCGGCTCGTCGAGACAGAGAATCACCGTGCCGTAAAAAGGAACCCGGTTGACGAATTCAAGAAATACGATCTGGATTTCCTCGAGCGACCGGTATTGATCGAGATGCTCGCGGTCAATCGTCGTAACCACCGCGACCACAGGCGCCAGCAGCAGAAACGAGCGGTCGCTCTCGTCCGCCTCCACCACCATGTAATCGCCTTGCCCAACGCGCGCGTTTGAACCCGCATGATTCACGCGCCCGCCCACGACAAACGTCGGGTCGAGTCCCGCCGCCCCAAGAACAGATGCGACCATCGAGGTCGTCGTCGTCTTCCCGTGCGCGCCAGCCACCGCAATCCCATACTTCAGCCGCATCAGTTCCGCTAGCATTTCAGCCCGCGGAATCACCGGAATCTTCAACCGGTGCGCTTCGATCACTTCCACGTTGTCCGGCCGGACGGCCGAAGAAATCACCACCACGTGCGCGCCATGCACGTTCGCGGCCTGATGCCCTTCATAAATCTTTGCGCCGAGTTTCTCCAGCCGCGAAGTCACCGGCGTCGCTTTCAAATCCGATCCCGACACCGCGTAGCCGCTCGACAGCAGCACTTCCGCGATGCCGCTCATTCCACTCCCGCCGATGCCGACGAGATGGATGCGCTGAAAATTGCGGAATGTGACCATCATGGCCGCGACACCTCTTCAAGCAGGTCCACAATATCTTCCACGGCGCGCGGCTTCGCCAGCGCACGCGCTCGGTCTTCCATTTCCGAAATTCTCCGGGGCTGGTCGAGGAGGGAGAAAATTTCGCCGGTCAATCGCTCGGGCGTCAATTCAGGCTGCGGGATCAGGCGGGCCGCCCCTGCGTTCTGCATTGCCTCCGCATTGCGCATCTGATGCGCGTCAGTGGCGGCTCCGAAGGGGATAAAGATGGCGGCGCGTCCTGCGGCAGATATTTCTGCGACAGTGATCGCACCCGAACGGCAGACGATCAAGTCCGCCTGGGCAAACCGCTCCGCCATATTTTCGATGAAGGGTAGGACCTCGGCCTTGAATTCGCGTTTCGCATACGCCACGCGCACGGCATTATAGTCGGCTTCACCTGTCTGATGCACGATGAAAAGCTGATTTTTTCGTGGTACTAAGAGGTCGAGCGAGTCCACCACCGCGCGGTTGATGGGTAGCGCCCCGCGGCTTCCCCCTGTGATTAGGATCGTGAACGGAGCCTGATGCTCCTTCCGCGGGACGGAAAAGAACTCCGGGCGTATCGGGCAGCCTGTGAGAATCGCTCGGCGGCCTAGTTTCTCGGCGGTCTCTTGGTGCGCGACAGCCACCCGCGTGGCCATGTTCGCGAGCACTCGATTCGTGAATCCCGGCTCGACATTCGGCTCGAACACCACGGTGGGAATCGCGCTGAGGGTCGCAAGCAGCATCATCGGGCCCGACGCGTAGCCTCCTACTCCGAATGCGGCTGAAAAACGGTGCCGGCGCAAGATCGCGGCCGAATCCAACATGCCCAGCGGCAATAGCGCCGCGTTGCGCATCAATTTGGCGCCGCTCATACCTTTGAGTCCGGCCGCGCGAATGGTTTCGAGCGGCAGCCCAGCTTGCGGCACCAGCTTTGATTCAAGCCCGCGTTCGGTTCCCACAATCACCACTCGCCGCTCTCCTCGAGAATCTGTTTCCGATTCCGAATGCCCGCGCCGCAGCCATTCGCGCGCGATGGCCATCGCCGGAAAGACGTGTCCGCCGGTGCCGCCGCCCGCCACCAGCAACTCTTTTACCGCAGCGCTCACGCCTCGTCCGCGTGCTGGCTGATGTTTAACAGCACTCCAGTGGCCAGCAGCATGCCCAGCAGGCTCGATCCGCCGTAGCTCACAAACGGCAGCGGAATTCCTTTCGTCGGCATCAACCCGAGCACCACGCTCAGATTCACCATCGCCTGTCCAACCACCATTGTCGTGATGCCCAGCGCCAGAAGCCGGCCAAATTCGTCCGGCGCTTTCATCGCCGCTACGAATCCCCTCCAGCCGTACATTGCGAAGAGCAAAAGCACGATAACCGCTCCGATGTACCCGACCTCTTCACAAATGATTGCGAAGATAAAGTCGGTGTGTGCCTCCGGAAGAAAAAACAGTTTCTGCCGGCTCTCCATCAGCCCCACTCCCGAAAATCCGCCGGAGCCCACCGCGATGAGCGACTGTAACAGCTGAAAACCATGCCCTTGCGGATCGGCGCCCGGCGAAAAGAACGACTTGGCGCGTTCGTAGCGATAGGGCACCCGCACAATCAAAAGATAAATCGCCGGGATCGCAGCCAGACCGGTGGCAAAGATGTAGCGCAGCGAAAGCCCGGAAACATAAAGCATCACAAACGCGATCATGAAGATCATGCACGCCGTACCCATATCGGGCTCCGCGAGAACCAGCGCCGCCATCACCAGCACGGTTCCCAGGGCAGGCAGAAGCGAATGCAATGGATCATTGATGCCAAAGCCCCGCGGCTTCCGGCGAATCTCGAGAAACCACGCCAGATAAAAAATCACCACCAGCTTGGCCAGCTCCGACGGCTGAAAGCTCGCCGGTCCAAGCCGGATCCAGCGATGCGTCGCGTGCGATCGATCGAGAAAAAACACGGCGATCAAAAGCAGCAGCGTCACCGAAAGCCCTGTGAAAATCACGCGCGGCTGGCGCAGCTTTCGATAGTCCGTATTCATTGCCCAGAACATTCCCGCGATTCCGATGGCGATCCATAGAACTTGGCGCAGCAGGAACGTGTAGCCATTGCCTGTCTGCTGGCCCGCCGTCACCGCCGACGCGCTGAACACCATCACTGCACCGATAAAACACAGCGCCAGCGTCACTCCAAACAGTTGCCGGTCAGGCTGCAAATTACGAGGCATCGTTGGCACCTTTCTCGAGAGGGACTTCAGCAGCGGCCATCCGGGCTGTACCGCCGCCCAATTCGCGCCCGAGCCTCGCCACAAGTTCCTTGAAAACACGGCCGCGGTGCTCGTAATTTTCGAATTGATCGAAACTGGCGCACGCTGGCGCGAGCAGCACAACATCTCCGGGCTTCGCGTGCTCGGCTGCGAGCGCCACGGCACGGCCAATCGTGCCCGCATGCTCCATCGGAACAGCGCCTTCGAGCTGTGGGGCAATCTTTTCGGCAGCCGCACCGATCAGTAAGACCAGTCGCGCCCGTTGACGAAGCGGCCCGCGAAGCTCGGCATAACCTGTGCCTTTGTCCTTGCCCCCGAGAATCACGATCAACGATCCAGGAAATGACTCGATCGCCTTCACCGTAGCGTCCACATTCGTCGCCTTCGAATCGTTGTAGAA
>Ga0210401_10002045_pt1 | contig 22602 bp, 21 predicted proteins | sample IncBWH32MmetaG_FD_150866 | JGI IMG/M metagenome (GOLD analysis project Ga0210401, IMG submission 150866) | Forest soil microbial communities from Barre Woods Harvard Forest LTER site, Petersham, Massachusetts, United States - Inc-BW-H-32-M | ecosystem: Environmental > Terrestrial > Soil >... | reverse complement strand
CCCAGGGCTTACGCCCTGGGCTAATTTTATGCCGCCCCTGAACGGGGCTTGGTACTTGCTGTGGAGACTGCCCGGTTGTGTTCAGCTTCTCGGTGGGAATTGGTCACGTGACCTCGTATCGAATTAGACGTGAGTCTCCTGGCGAGGTGATGCGATCGCGTTCGGGGACGGCTGGCGGGCTCACGCCCGCGTCGCTCTGTGTCGTCCCTACGGGACTCGCGGAGATTCTTGCGCTCTACCCAGGGCTTACGCCCTGGGCTAATTTTATTGTCGCCCCCTGAACGGGGCTTGGTACTTGCTGTAGAGAACTGCCCGGTTGTGGTTAAGCTCTCGGTAGGAATTGATCAGCGTGACTTCGTATCGGATTGGACACGAATCTTCTGCCGAGGTAACGCGAACGGCGGGCTCATGCCCTCGTCGCTCTGTGCCGTCCCTACGGGACTCGCGGAGATTCTTGCGGTTTACCCAGGGCTTACGCCCTGGGCTAATTTATGCCGCCCCTGAACGGGGCTTGGCAGTTGCTGCCGGGACTATCCGGTTGTACCTAAGCTTCTCGGTAGGGATTGATCAGGGTGTCTTCGTGTCGGATTGAACGCGAGTTTCTGTGGCGAGGTAATGCGAACGCGTTCGGAGACGGCTCGCGGGCTTACGCCCTGGGCTAATTTTATGCCGCCCCGTGAACGGGGCTTGGTACTTGCTGTGGAGACTGCCCGGTTGTGGTTAAGCTCTCGGTAGGAATTGATCAGCGTAACTTCGTATCGCTGGGACGCGAGTTTTCTGCCCAGCGGACGCGAACGCCGGCGGGCTCACGCCCGCGTCGCTTTGTGTCGTCCCTACGGGACTCGCGGATTCTTGCGCGCTTTACCCAGGGCTTACGCCCTGGGCTGATTCTATGCCGCCCCGTGAACGGGGCTTTGAGGCGCTGGTCTTCTCACGTGCCGACATTGCCTCACGCCTGTGACTATGCGGCGTAGAGGCACGCTGAGCAGCTTGGACCGAGCAAAGGTCCATGGAGTCGGCCGCCAGAATTCCTGGAACCAGGGTGACGCAATTCACGTATCTACGTCTGAGACGTGGGAGTGGTGTGGATTTCTGCGTTTGAAGGGAGTGATCGATATGCGACGCTTGGGTTGGGTGGCAGCGGGCCTCGCGGTGATTCTGACATTGTCGCTCGGGGCGCTGGGGGAGGATTGGAACAAAACGTTTGCGATTACGGGCACGGCGGAACTGCGGGTGGAGACCTCGGATGCGCAGATCCACGTGGACACCTGGGATGAGAAGAAAATCGAGGCACATATCACTTCGACGAAGTGGGGGTTCGGGCAGGGTGGGATCGAGGTGCGCGACCATCAGACAGGGGATTCGGTGGAACTGGAAGTGCGATTCCCGCATGGAGTGCACATCATGAGCATCGGGGACCGGCGCACGGTGATCGAGATTCGCATGCCACGCGAAGGCAAGGTGCGGTTACACACCGGGGATGGCGAGATCCGGGTGCGCGATTTGAAAGGCCAGATGGAGTTGGACAGCGGAGACGGGCGACTGGAGCTGGAAGGTGTAGACGGAACGCTCCGGGCGCATTCGGGGGACGGGCATGTGCGGGTGCGGGGACGATTCGACAGCCTTGATGTAAGCACCAGCGATGGACGGATTGAGGTGGAGGCGTTGGCGGGATCGTCGATCGGGCAGGGGTGGACGTTGAAGACGGGGGATGGAAGTGTCGCGATGACGGTGCCGGGGAATTTTGCGGCAGACGTGACGTTGCATACCGGCGATGGGCATATCACGCTCGACGTGCCGTTAACGGTGGAGGGCCGATACGAATCGAACGACGTGCGCGGGAAGTTGAATGGGGGAGGCGGACGGTTGGACATTCACACGGGCGATGGATCGATTCGGTTGGGAAAGTCGTAGGACCTAGGGATCGTTGGTCGTTGGCTGAATCCCTTGTCGCTAGCAGTTGTGGAATCTCACGTTTCGGAAGGCGCGAAACGTGAGGCACGCGGCTGCTGACTCTTAGCGAGCGCGTGGAATCCCACCCGGCACTCGGACTTACGTCCTCCTTATGGGGTGTCGTCCCTACGGGACTCGCGGAGATTCTTGCGGTTTACCCAGGGCTTACGCCCTGGGCTAATTTATGCCGCCCCTGAACGGGGCTTGGTACTTGCTGTGGAGACTGCCCGGTTGTGTTCAGCTTCTCTGTGGGAATTGGTCACGTGACCTCGTATCGAATTGGACGTGAGTCTGCTGGCGAGGTGATGCGATCGCGTTCGGAGACGGCTGGCGGGCTCACGCCCGCGTCGCTCTATGTCGTCCCTACGGGACTCGCGGAGATTCTTGCGCTCTACCCAGGGCTTACGCCCTGGGCTAATTTTATGCCGCCCCGTGAACGGGGCTTGGTACTTGCTGTGGAGACTGCCCGGTTGTGTTCAGCTTCTCGGTGGGAATTGGTCACGTGACCTCGTATCGAATTAGACGTGAGTCTCCTGGCGAGGTGATGCGATCGCGTTCGGGGACGGCTGGCGGGCTCACGCCCGCGTCGCTCTGTGTCGTCCCTACGGGACTCAACATAGTCTTATGCTCGTTACCCAGCGCTTACGCGCTGGGCTATCCTATACCGCCGCTACGCGGCTATGCGATAGGCCAACCTGCCGCCGCTACCCGGCTATGCGATAGGCCAACCTGCCGCCGCTACCCGGCTATGCGATAGGCCAACCTGCCGCCGCTACGCGGCTATGCGATAGGCTAACCTGCCGCCGCTACGCGGTTATGCGATAGGCTAACTTGCGGCCGCTACGCGGCTATGCGATAGAAGGAGCCTGTCAGCGACGACTGCGCTCTATGGAAAGGTGCAGACACGAGCCGACTAGCGGCGCGCAGGCTGAGCAAAGGACGTGCGCGGGAAGTTGAACGGGGGAGGCGGACGGCTGGACATTCACACGGGCGATGGATCGATTCGGTTGGGGAAGTTGTAGGGCCAAGGGGGTCGTTGGTCATTGGCTGTTGGTCGTTGGCTGAATCCCTTGTCGCTAGCGGTTGTGGAATCCCACGTTTCGGGAGGCGCGAAACGGGGCACCCGGCACCCGGGCGTGCGCTTCTTCTTGTGGTGAAGCCGGTCTGCTATTTGATTTCGCTTCCGTCGGGGTTCAGGTTGTAGAAGAAGCGGAAGCGGAGGCCGAGGTAGGAGCCGGGGAATTCTCTGGGGAGTGCTTCGAATGGGCCCTTGATGCTGCCGTAAGCGGGGCGTTCGAGTGTAACGTCACCCGATGAATCGACTATTTTTAATCCCTGTACTGTGCCGTCTTTCAGGATGAGGAAGTCGATGGTGACCCAGCCTCTCTTGAAGCTCGCCGATTCTGGAATCAGCTGGTACCACCTTTCGCGTACGTCGATGAGCAGGCGGTTGAGGTAGGGGCCGAAATCGACTATTTTTAATCCCTGTACTGTGCCGTCTTTCAGGATGAGGAAGTCGATGGTGACCCAGCCTCTCTTGAAGCTCGCCGATTCTGGAATCAGCTGGTACCACCTTTCGCGTACGTCGATGAGTAGGCGGTTAAGGTAGGGGCCGAAATCCACACCCATGGTGTCGCTCAGGATCTCCATGGGGCCCATGACGCCGCCGGCCTTTCCTTGCGAGAGACCGAAATCGCCGCCCTGGCCTCCGATTCCACCGCCACGGTTCTGGGCCGCGGCCCGGGCGGCCTGATCGATGGCGGAGCCCGCCGATAGCGTTCCACCAAACTTCACCGGAGGTTTCTCCTGCGTCTGGGGAAGCTGGAGCTGGGCGATCTGGTTGGAGGATGAATTCTGCGGCGGTTGAGGTTGAGCTGCTTGCTGCTGCGTTGCAGCCTGGGCTGGGGCCGGTGCAGGTGTGATGGAGCTGTCCTGTGGCTGTCCCTGCATGCCTTTTGGAACGCCTGGGTGACTGCTGGCGAAAAGCTTCCTCAATTCTTTCGGATCCAGCTGCGGGGTCCTGGTGGTCGCGATCCGATCCTTGTCGGACATCACATTTGTTTTCGGATGCTCGGGCGGTTTCTGCAAATCGGGGGGCAGCTCGAGGTACGTCAAGTCGCGCTGCTTGATGAGGTCTTGCACGGAGACGCGCATGATGGGCTGCTGGTGCAGGAAGACGCGGCGGTAGAAGCCTTCGATGCGGGGCTGGTTGACGAAGAGAATGATGACCAGCAGGTGGACGATGACGGAGAGCCAGGCGGCTTCGCGGCGCCGGGCGCGGGTCAGATCGTCCTGAAGGTGGAGCAGGAGGCTGGGGACGGCATCCTCGTCGAAGTGCCGGTAGGCCGATTCCCAATGGCGAGCGTCGTAGAGCTCGCGGGATTCGGGAGGAGGCAGAGGAGCGGGTGCTCGCGGCGTTATGGGTGTAATCGACATCGACGGGCGTTCAGTCTTTAGACACCGCGGCAAGAACCGGGGTTGCGCACCAATCCTTCCCGGGGTCCAAGACCCGATTTCCACTATTCTCGCATTTTTCTCAAGAAACCGCTAAACATCAGAGGTCGCGAGACTTATGGGCAGCCCCCTGGGAACAAGTAAATCATGGAGGGCAGGCAGCAGCCAGAGGAGATTTGTAAAGGTTTGTATGCCTGAGGGTGGCGCGAGATTGAAGGTTTGGGAAAAGAAGCCGATAAAGAAATCGGGAGCTTGCCTTGCAGTCGCTCAGTCCGGAGATCTTCCGAGAGATTGTCGATCGGCTTGAGACCGGTGTGTATGCGGTGGATCTGAGCGGAAAGATTTTGTATTGGAATCATGGCGCAGAAAGAATTACCGGGTTTCTAGGCCCGCAGGTGCTGGGGCGAGGATGCAATGAGAGCATCGTGGCGGAGAGCGATGAGCAGCATCCGGGGCGCGAGGCGCCGATATATCAAACGAAAACCGGAGAGACAGGGGGCGCGCCACTGGAACAGATCAAGCACCTCCGCCACCGGTCAGGGCACGTAGTGGCAGTGCGTCAGTGGACGATGGTGATGAGAGACCCGCAGGGGCGGATCGCCGGCGCAGTGATGGTGTTCTCAGAACCGCCAGTCATCGCCGAGCGGGCGATGTCGGAGCACGGGCAGGATCTGGACCCTGAGACAGGAGCCGTGAGCCGAGAGGCGACGGAAAAAATTTTGCGATTGCAGATGAAAGTCGCGAACCAGCAGCACAAAGTTTGTGGGCTGATCGCGATACGACTGGACAGGATGAAGGATTTTCGCGCTGCGCACGGAAGTGAAGCCGCCAATACCATGTTACGTGTCATGAGCCAGACTTTGAGCGACATGGCGCGCCGGTCTGACGTTGTGGGGCGATGGGACGGGGATTCTTTCCTGGCAGTCCTGCCGGGTTGCGCGATGGAGCCGTTGGAGAGGGTGGCGGCGCGCATGCGGAGAGTCGCGGAGCGGGTGGCGATCCCGTGGTGGGGAGAACGGCTGACGACCAGCGTTGCGGTGCGGCTCACGATCATGAACCAGGACGACACGGTGGAGTCGATCGAGACGCGACTGAGCCTCCCGGAGACCGCGTTGAGGAATCCGGAGAAGGCAGAGGCGGGAGCGTAACGAGATATGTTCGCAATTATCGGCATTCTGGTGGTTTTCGGTGCGGTCGTCGGCGGGTATCTGATGGAGCACGGAAATCTGCGGGTACTGCTGCAACCGGCCGAGCTGATCATCATCGGGGGGGCGTCGGTGGGGACAGTGCTGGTGGCGAATCCGCTGCATGTGTTGAAGCAGATCGCGGGCGGGCTGGCGTCGGTGTTTGGGGGATCGAAGTGCACGCAGCAGCGATATCTGGATTCGTTGAAAACGATGTATGACCTGTTCAACAAAGCGCGGCGGGAGGGGCTGATCGCGCTGGAAAGCGACGTAGAGGAGCCGGAGAAGAGTCCGATTTTTTCGAAGAATCCGGCGTTTTTGAAAGACCATCACCTGCGCGATTTCGTATGCGACACGATGCGGATGGCGGTGACGGGCGGAGTGGAACCGTTCGACGTGGACCAGATGATGGAAGTTGACATGGAAGTGCATCACCGGGGAGCGACCCAACCCATCACGGCGCTGAGCACGATGGCGGACTCCTTGCCAGGACTGGGGATTGTGGCTGCGGTGCTGGGGGTGGTGATCACGATGGGCGCGCTAGGCGGACCACCGGAAGAGATCGGGCACAAAGTGGCGGCGGCTTTGGTGGGGACGTTTCTGGGGATTCTGCTGTGTTACGGGCTCGTGGGGCCACTGGCATCGAACATGGGAAAAGCGGTGGAAGATGAGCATGCGCTGTATCACGTGCTACGGGTGGTCATGCTGGCATTTCTGAAGGGGACATCGCCGATCATGGCAGTGGAGATCGGAAGGCGAGCGGTTCCGGGACACGTGCGGCCATCGTTTCAAGAAGCGGAAAAAGTGTTCCGTAGCACCAGCAGCAGCGGCAGCGGGGGCGAGTCGGCTGCGGCGGCCTCGGCGTAGGCGGCTGGAATGGCAGACACGAAACCGATCATCATCATCAAGCGCACGGGCGGACATGGCGGCCATCATGGGGGCGCGTGGAAGGTGGCCTATGCGGACTTCGTGACCGCGATGATGGCGCTGTTTATCGTGTTGTGGTTGCTGAACAGCAGCAAGCAGGTGCGCGAGGCGGTGGGGGGATATTTCAAAGATCCGACGGGAACTGCGAAGCATGCGGGCGCGGACGTGCAGGGATCGGGTGAGTCATTCACGCTGTCGAAGGACGACATGCCGAAACTGAAGGACGAATTGCAGAAGAAAGTGCGGCAGCTGAGCGACTTCGACAAATTGAAGGATCACATTGAGATGACGGTGACGCCGGAGGGCCTGCGTATCGAAATGATGGAGTCGGAGTCGGGAACTTTTTTTGAGAGCGGGAGCCCGATGCCAAGTGCAAACGGGCGAGAGATGCTGATCGCGCTCGCGAAGGAGCTGGGGAAGCTGCCGAACAAGATTTCGATCGAAGGGCACACGGATGCGAAGCCCTACGCTGGGAAGAGCAACTACGGCAACTGGGAACTGTCGGCCGACCGCGCGAATGCGGCGCGGCGGCTGATACAGGAGAACGGCGTGAATCCCGGGCAAATTGTGCAGATCCGCGGGTATGCCGATCGGGACCTACGCAAGCGAGACAGTCCGGAAGACGCATCGAACCGGAGGATCACGGTCATCGTCCAGTATCTGATGAAAGACGGAAGTGAATAGATCCCCCGCTATTTGACGACCTGGAGATTGTTGGTCACACCGAAGACGCCGGAAACGGTCTTGGCGCGAATGCCGGCAGTATTCTTGTCGGCCTCGCTGTCGACGACGCCCTCCAGGGTGACGTTTCCATTTTTGACGATGATGCGAATGGGCTGCTGCACGCCGAGAGCGTATTTCTGCAAAGGGGCATAGCCGTAGATGGAGCGATAGAGGCGACGACGCAACTGGTCGTCCATGGGCGATGGTGGGAGGACTTCGATCTGGTTGTCGACTTTCTCGACGCCTTCAATTTTCTTCACTACATTTTCGGCGTCGCTCTTGAGAGAGGGGCGGGTGACCTGCCCGAAGAGGGTGACGTTGTAGCCGTCGACTTTGTAGGCAAGGTTATCAAACACGTCGAGATAGGGGAGCATGAGGAGTTCGTGGCGGACTTCGCGCTGGATACGTTCGACGGCCTTGGGGGAGACATTCTCCTGGGCGAAACAGACTGCCACGGACAACACAACAGCGAGCGAAAGAAGACGACGCTTCATGGCTGTTCCTTTCAGGTAAGACATTGACGAAACAGATCGAACGCGCCTAAGCGGCTAAGGACGAGAGGAGCTGCCAACGTTGGCTGCGACGGCATTCTCGATGCGCGAGAGACGGAGAATCGAGGCGGCAGCCATATAACGAACGGCGGGCTTATCGTCCTGAAGCAAGGCTTCCAGATTCGGAATCTGGTCGCGATGCCGGCTGGCCCCGAGGGCCTGAGCGGCGGCGGCGCGAACGATCCAGTTTTTGTCGCAGAGAGCATCCTCCAACTCGCGCAAAGCGTCAAGGGAGGGGTCGGGACCAAGCAAGGCGGCAGACATGGCCCGGGTGGGAGCGGAGCGGTCCTGGGTGAGTTGCTCCATGACTTTGAATCCCCAGCCGGCAGGGCCGAATAAAGAAGTTGCGGCCTCTTTGGCGCCATAGACGGCGAGTTTGCCCGGGTCCTGCAGTTTTCTCTTGGTGGCTTGGAGTTCGTCCTTGATCAGGCCGGGGGCGGAGGGCTTATCACCGGCGAGGATGTGGAGCAGGACGTCGCGACCGCTGTGATCCCCCATAGTCCAGAGGGAGCGGGCGGCGGCGAAGCGAACATCGGGAGTTTCATCGTCGAGAGCCACTCTTAGCGCGGGAATCGCGGCGCGAGACTGCATGTCTCCGAGGGTCTTGGCGGCGAGCATGCGGATGGTGGGATCGGTGTCGGCGAGAGCACGTTCAAACAAGCGAAGGACATGCGGGCCAGGGCCCAAAGTTCCCAAAGCAGCAAGAGCCTCGGCGCGGCGGGCAGGGTTGCGGCTTTCAGCAGCCGCGGTAAGCATCTGCCATGGCATGGAGGCATGGGAGCCAGAAGCGACGGGAGCGGTTTTCGAACTGGGGGGAAGGTTCGGATCTTGCAACGCGTGAGAGGGAGAAGTCTGGGCCAGACTCGGAACGCTTTCACAAACAAGCACCGCACCAAAGAAAAACGCGCGCAGGATGCGGTCGGAAGCGGTCATGGGATCACGATAAAGAGCTCATTTCAGATCCAATCAAATACAGCAACTCCCTCGCCGGCAGTCACGCCGGCGGATTGAGCCGGTCAGTGTGATTCTCCCGGCGACTCATCGGTGGTCGTGTCGGCCGTCCGCGGGGTTGGATCATGATGGCCAAACAGGATGGAGCGGCGGCGACTCCCTGAGCGCTTGGCGTCTTCCTGGAGAGCGCGAACCGCAATCCATTGCACGTCACTGCGCTTGCACGGTTCAGCTATCAGATCGAAGGCTCCAAGGCTCACGGCCTCCTTGAAAGTCTGGTCGACATCCGGGCTAGAGGCCATGACGACGAAACAGGGCTTGCGAGGAGCAGTGAAATCGCGCAAGAGGTCCCGATAACTACCATCGTCGAGTTTCTCGTCACAGAAGATGAGGGTGGGATTGGAACCCCGCATGAGGGAACGGGCTTCAGTCACGCCTGAGCAACAAACCGGCTGGAGGGCCCAGCGGCTCATGGCAGATTGCACGACCTCACGGTTCGAGCCTCCACTGACTACGAGGATGCACCAGGCTGTTGTCGTAAAGGCCTCCCATTGGACCCGGTCCAAAAGTTGGGGACCCGGAGACGGAGGCGCCTGCCCGTCGTGCCTTTTGGTCCCGAACTACCGGGCTTCCTGTTAAGTACAAGGTAACGACGGGCGTCCGGCAAAGCCCATCCAGTTAACCCTCTACCGAGTGCAGGAAGGCTACCTAGCGCACATTGATGACACTTGGCTGGGACTAGGCAACCTGGACGATGTTGTTGCGCACGGCGTAACGGACGAGGTCCGCGACGGAATGCAAGTCGAGCTTGCGCATAACGTTGGTGCGGTGCGTTTCGGCGGTCTTGACGCTGAGGTTAAGGACGACCGCAACTTCCTTGCTGGTCTTGCCTTCGGCAAGTAATTGAACAACTTCGCGTTCTCGCGGAGTGAGCCGATCCTTGAAGGGCTTGGGAATATCGCCATTGCGATCCAGGAAACCATTGAGAACCATCTCAGCAACACTGGAGGTAAAGAAAGTGGTGCGGCGCTGCAGCGCCTGGATGGCGGACACGAGGTCGCGCGCGGCATCGGATTTCAAAAGGAACCCACGGGCACCGACTTCGAGAACTTCACGCACAATCTGCTCCGACTCGTGCATGGTCAAGATCAGTACGCAGATGTGAGGAAGGGCCTGAAGGATCTGGCGAGCCGCGTCGAGCCCGTTGAGATTGGGCATGCTCACATCAATCAGAGCCAGATCGGGTCGCAACTCTACTGTTTTCTCGACGGCTTCGCGACCATCAACGGCCTCGGCGCAGACTTCCCAACCGGGATGGCTTTCGATGAGGGCCCGGATACCGTGACGGACGATTTCGTGATCATCGGCAATGAGAATTCGAAATGCGCTCATACTGCACCTCCGTAGGGAGCTTACGGCGATCTGTTAGAGCACCACGCGAGAGTCGATGATTCCTCGCGTTCCGACCACAGCGGAGTCCCACAGACGATGCTCCGCAGTTGCGAGACGATGCGAAAAGCTGAACACAGTGTGTGAGAAGCGGCATGGTCAGGCTGCAATGTCTGGACCTGACCTTGCATCACGCTTGCCAAACCCGTAAATCACTGAGTTCTTTGACTTAAGGTATTTTACTCAGTTGCGCGCCCGATGTAATTTTTGCCTTCGACGCCGCCCGCCGCTCGATTCATTTCCAATGTTTGTGTCCCGGAAAGATGGTGTGAAAGAAGGTACGAGTGGAACGGCAGCGAGACTAAACAGCTTCGCAGGTGCGTCGATTCGCGGGAAATTTTAGGGCATTGCAGTCGCGACCTTACAGATACCACCCGATGTGCGCTCACGCGTCAGCATGTTTTCATCGGCGCATGAACACGACGCAGGCAGTCACAACCCCGGAGATGGAACTTGTGAAGCAGGCGCAGATGGGAGATGGAGAAGCTTTTGCCCGTCTGTATGAGACACATAAACGCAGGGTGTACGGAATTTGCCTGCGCATCACGCGAGAGCGCGCAGAAGCAGAAGATTGCGCGCAAGAGGCATTCCTGCAGTGCTTTCAGAAGCTGTCGACGTTTCGTGGCGACTCGGCGCTTTCCACCTGGCTCTATCGTTTGACGGTAAATGTGGTGCTGATGCGGTTGCGCACGAGTCACTCGAAACCGGTGTCGCTGGATACAGCAGGTTGCCTGGAGGACTCGACAGAAAGCGCAATCCTGAATTCGTGCCCGGTTGACGATCTGTGTCTGGCTGGCGCGGTGGACCGGATCGCGTTGCACCGAGCGTTGCGCCGACTTCCTCCCGGCTATCGAACGATCTTCCTGCTGCACGATGTGGAGGGGAAAGCGCACAGCGAGATTGCGCGAGAGTTGGGCTGCTCGATCGGAAATTCCAAGTCGCAACTGCATCAAGCGCGGGTGCGGCTGCGTGGGTTCCTACGGAGAAAAGCCCGGGCGCGCAAAAGCAAGATGCGATATCCAATCACCGTGCAATAAGCGTGCGGCTGAGGGAATTTAGAGCGTGCGAGTAGAGATTTCACCTGATTCTTGAACATGCGCAACCGGTCCTAGACTGCGTTCTCGGATTTGGTGGTGTGTTCGATCCTGTTCGCGGCCGGTGAATCCGGCTGGAAAGCGAGTTTCACAATGCTTTGGACAATCGCAGTGATTTTGCTGGTGCTCTGGGCGCTGGGCATGGTGAGTTCTTACACGCTCGGTGGCTTCATCCACCTGCTTCTGGTACTAGCCATCATCGTGGTGCTGATTCGGGTAATTCAGGGACGAAGCCCGGTGGTGTGATGGGAAAATTTCTGGCGTCGATAAGTGGTTTCTGAGGAGGAAACATGAACCGGATTTTCGGAATGCGATTTGTGATCGCAGTGATCGCAGTAATCGCGGTGATGGCCGGTTTGACAGCCATGGTGATGGCTGATGACAAGAAAGATGCCAGCGAAGAAATACATCGCATGGATGCGGCCGCGACCGTACTGAACGAAGTGATGGGCACTCCCGACAAAGGAATACCCGAGGAGATCATGGAATCGGCGAAATGCGTGGCGGTGGTGCCGTCGATGTTGAAGGGTGGCTTTGTGGTGGGGGCGAGTTACGGCAAGGGCGTGGCGACCTGCAAAACCCCCACGGGTTGGAGTGCTCCGGCACCATTCCGGATTGCTGGTGGAAGCGTGGGGCTCCAAATCGGAGGTGAGGCGACCGACGTCGTCATGGTGATCATGAACGATAAGGGCATGAAGAATCTGCTCAGCAGCAAGTTCAAGCTGGGAGTTGACGCGTCGGTCGCGGCCGGTCCGGTAGGACGACACGCGGAAGGAGATACTGACTGGAAAATGCGAGCCGAGGTTCTTTCCTACTCGCGAGCGCGGGGCGTGTTCGCGGGAATTGCGTTGGATGGAGCTTCGATCACACAGGACGAAGATGAAACCAGCGCGCTGTATGGCAGCAAGGTTCCGTTCGAGCAGATTCTGACAGGGAGCATTCCGCCGCCATCGGGGTCGAACAGCTTCCTGGCAACGGTTAAGAAATACACTGCGGAGGCGAAGGCCAACGCAAAGACAGAAACGCACTAAGCGTCAGCGAGAGCGAGTTTCGGCGGTATTGCGAAGCGGGGACGTCGAGAGAGACGTTCCCGCATTTTTTGTTGGTGCAAGCCTTTCCGGAGACGACGAGGCACAAGCTAGGTGCGCTTGACTCGGAGAAAGTCTTCGAGATCGGCAACTTTGTCGCCGATGTGGTTGAGCTTATTCGCCAGACCCTGAATCTCTGCTTCGGCACGGCGGTTCACTTCATAGTCCAATTCGCTGCGCAGGCGGTCGCGTGTGTCCTGGCGGTTCTGGCTCATCATGATGACCGGAGCCTGAATGGCGGCCAACATGGAAAGGATGAGATTGAGCAGAATGAATGGATAGGGGTCCCAGGCTTTGTGTCCGAGAAAAACGTTGATGATGCTATAGATCACCAGTGAAACCAGGAACGAGATGATAAAGGTCCAGGAACCACCAAATCCGGCGACAGAGTCGGCGATGCGTTCACCGAAGGTGGCTTCGCGATCGATGACCTCGTTTGGGTTGCGGGTGGCACGCAGGCGTACCAGTTGTTGCGAGGCATGAAATTGGCGCCCCAGGACGGCCAACATATCCATCCCGGCGAGCGGCTTGCGTTGGAGTAAAACCGCGATGTCGTGACGATCGACCTCGAGGCACACGGTTTGTTCCAGAGCGACGGCGGTGGTCTGGTGAGGAGTCTGTTCCAGCATGGAGGCGAAACCGAAGAATTCACCGTGGGCAGGCTCGTCGATGACGATCTCCTGATGATCCTGATCGATGGTGGTGACGCGCACCGTGCCCGAAACCATGACGTAGGCCTGGCCACCGGGGTCGCCCATCTTGTAGATGCGCTGACGCGGCGCAAAGTTCTTAAGCTCCACCTGGCTGGCCAGAACAGCGGTTTCATCCTCGTCGAGGAGAGCAAAGAGGGGAACGTGTTTCAGGGCTTCAGGGTTACATGCCATGGATCACCTCGCAGGATGCAAATCTGGTGGCGCGATTTGGTTCACAAGTGAAAACCGTCCAGGGAGAGTTCAAGGGGGCGTCGCGTTGAATGGGGTACTCGAGCCAGCGTCTACAACGTCTCCTTCCCGCTTCCCCAGATCGCGCGTCGCGATCGCATAATCGGTCACACCGAAGCGCAAAGTCGAATGCACCACCGAGGTCGTCTTTCTTCTTTTCGGAAGGTTTGGCTTCGGTGCGATCGGCCGTAGCGGCGACTGCGGGTGCGGCTGTCAGGATCGTCAGGATTGCCACTGCAAGTATCGGCAGCGAAGGAAAGAGACGACGGCCACAGGATTTCTGCACTAAGGCCAGTGAGGACATGGAACGTTCTCCGTCGGGAATGGAAAGATCGGATGCGTATCCTAATTTCGCTGCTGGAAGAGAGTCAAACCGGGGGGAAATCCTAGTCTCAGCCTGCGATAATCTTGATCCGCGACGAACTGATACAGAACGGAGTGCTTCGATGACAGAAAAAGTAGTGCTCGTAACCGGGGCGAATGGCGGGTTAGGAAGTTACGTAACACAAGCGTTCTTGAATGCTGGCGCGAACGTTGTGGGCACGTCCCGCAAGATCGGACCGAGCGAGTTTTCCGGATCGCGTTTTACGGCAATCGCCGCGGAACTCTCTAGTGGGGAGAGCGCGGTGACGCTGATTGGTGATGTGGCTGGCCGTTTTGGGCGGCTCGATGTTCTAGTTCATACGGTTGGAGGGTTCGCTGGCGGGCAGACAGTCGATGATACAGATGATGCCACCTTTCAACACATGGTGGATTTGAACCTGAACTCATTGTTTCATGTGCTGCGGGCAGCGGTGCCGGTGATGCGCAAGACGGGAGATGGGCGGCTTATCGCGATTGGGAGCCGGGCGGCGGCGGAGCCAGGGGCCGGCGTGGGAGCTTACAGCGCTTCGAAGGCTGCCATGGTGGCTCTGATGAAATCGGTAGCATTGGAGAACAAGGATTCGGGTTTGCGAGCCAACGTGATCCTGCCAGGCACAATGGATACACCGGCGAACCGGAAGGCGATGCCGGGATCGGACTTTGGCCGATGGGTTCGGCCCGCGGCAGTTGCAGATTTAATCGTCTGGCTTGCCGGGGAGGCAGGCAAGGACGTGACTGGTGCGGCCATTCCGGTATACGGCGCTGATGTTTGAGTCCTATGCGCGTCAGTCGAAATCGCCCCCGCTGACGACCCTGGAAGCAAAAACGGGTTTGCAAAGCGCTTAAGAAGAATGTTGGATCAGTGTGGGCCCTGCACAGAGCAAGTAGCAATTGACAATGGAACATCACATTTGCCATATTGTCAAAGCGGTTAGCAAGTCCAGCTAGTTTTGGTCTCGGGCCGAAGGCGGTCCCCGCCCTGTAGCGGAGAGCGAATATGAGTGACTTCGATTCCCTCCTTCATTCACACAGCTTAGCTCCCGGTCATGCGGGTGAACTCTTCCATATGACGCGTGATGCTGCCAAGTGGGAATGGATGAGCTTCTATGTCCGCCGTCTGCTGCCCGGGGAGACTTACGAAGCGCGCACTGAGGGAGAAGAAGCCGCATTCGTTCTTCTGGGGGGAACCTGCATCGCGGATTGGGGAAAAGGCCAGCAGGAGATCGGCAAACGCAAGAATGTTTTTGACGGATTCCCCTTTACGGTTTACCTGCCAACCGGAAATAAAGCGATGTTCCGTGCAATCACAGCTTGCGAGATCGCCGAATGTCGGGTGCCCTCTCAGGCGCGACTCGAACCGAGGCTGATCACGCCGCCAGAGGTTTCCAGCAACCTGCGAGGAGGCGGCAACGTTTCTCGCCAGATTGTAGACATTATTTCTCCTGCATTTCCTGCCGACAAACTCATGGTCATCGAGGTATACACGCCGGGCGGGAATTGGTCGAGCTACCCACCGCATAAGCACGACGTGCATGATCCGCCGCGGGAAGTCGACCTGGATGAAATCTATTACTACCGGATGAAACAACCGGATGCTTTCGCGTTTCAGCATCTCTATTCGGGTAAACATGGGGAGGAGAAAACCCTCAAAACGAGGGATGGTGACGTTGTGCTGGTGCGCAGCGGATTTCATCCGGTCGTGGCGGGACCTGGATACGACGTGTACTACCTGAATTTCCTCGCTGGAACGGCGCGGGCACTGGCGATCACGGAGGATCCGCAGCATGTATGGATCCGATCTACCTGGAAAGAGACCGATCCCCGGCTGCCGCTCGTGAGAGGATGATCCATGGCGGGAAAGCAGCAAGGCAGCGATTTCAGCCCACCGAGTGAGTTCTCATGACGCGACGCCTGACCATGGCGCAAGCCGTTATTGCGTTTCTGAAGAATCAGCACAGCGAGCGGGACGGCGTCGAATGGCGTTTCTTCCAAGCCTGTCTGGGAATTTTCGGACATGGGAATGTTGCAGGGATCGGTCAGGCTCTCGAACAAGATTCCGACCTGCCGTACTGGCTGGTTCGCAACGAGCAAGCCATGGTGCACACCGCGTCTGCGTTTGCCAAGACCAACAATCGATTGCGGACGCTGATCTGCACCACCTCGATAGGGCCCGGTGCCACGAACATGGTGACCGGCGCTGCCGTCGCAACGGTCAATCGACTGCCGGTGTTGCTGCTTCCCGGAGATATTTTCGCGCGGCGCGATGTGGCTCCCGTGCTCCAGCAACTCGAGTCGCCGATGAGCCAGGATATTTCTGTCAATGACTGCTTCAAACCGGTGGCTCGTTATTGGGACCGTATTGAACGCCCGGAGCAGATTTTGACAGCGCTTCCCGCAGCGCTGCGGGTGCTGACCTCTCCAGCGGAAACGGGAGCGGTGGTCTTGAGCCTGCCGCAGGACGTTCAAGCCGAAGCCTTCGACTATCCCGAAAATTTCTTCCGGAAACGAGTCTGGCCGATCGCGCGCTCGCGATGCGACACGAAACTATTGGGAATTGCGGCGGGATGGGTCCGGTCATCGCGGCGGCCGTTAGTTGTGGCCGGTGGTGGTGTCATTTATTCGGAGGCGAGTGCGGCGCTTTCGGCATTTGCGTCGGAAACAGGGATTCCGGTGGTCGAAACGCAGGCGGGCAAGGGATCGCTACGCTTTGACCATCCGCAAGAATTGGGAGCAATCGGAGTGACGGGGACGCCGGGCGCGAACGTTCTGGCGCGCGAAGCCGATCTGATCATCGGTGTGGGCACAAGATACAGCGACTTCACGACTGCCTCGCAAAGCGCATTTCAGAATCCCTCGGTGCGGTTCATCAATATCAACGTCAGTGAATTCGACGCTGGGAAGCAGGCAGCATTGCCTCTCACCGGTGATGCCCGGGTCACGTTGGACGAGTTAAGAGAAGCGACTACCGGGTTCCGGGTGTCCGAGTCCTATGCCGCGAAGTTACAGACGCTGCGGGCCAATTGGGAAAAAGAGGTTGACCGAATTTACAGCCTGAACATCGGTGTGCCCATCAGCCAGGGCGAGGTGATCGGGGTGGTCAACGAGGTATCCGGTTCGCGAGACGTGGTGGTTTGCGCGGCCGGAAGTTTACCCGGGGATCTGCATAAGTTATGGCGGACCCGCGATCCGAATGGATATCACCTGGAGTACGGCTACTCGTGCATGGGCTATGAGATTTCGGGCGGCCTGGGTGTGAAGTTAGCGGCGCCGGACCGGGACGTGTACGTGCTCGTGGGGGACGGATCATATCTCATGATGGCGCAGGAGATTGTGACGGCGACGCAGGAGGGCTACAAACTTATCGTCGTGGTACTCGACAATCACGGCTTCTCAAGTATTGGCGGGCTCAGCCGGGCATGTGGAAACCGCGGTATGGGCACCGAATACCGGTTCCGTAAGAATGGGAAGTTGGAAGGCGACGCCATCCCGGTAGACTTTGTAGCAAACGCGCAGAGCCTGGGAGCACATGCAGTTCGCGCAAGAACGCGGGAGGAACTGCGCAAGGCGCTGATGGAGGCTCGCCAGCGCGAAGTGACGTCGGTGATTGTCATCGAGACGGCATACGATCAGCGGGTGCCAGGATACGAATCGTGGTGGGATGTGCCGATTGCAGAGGTTTCAGAGATCGAGGCGGTGCGGGCGGCGCGGGCGAAATACGTCAAGGCTCGAGAGAAACAACGAGTCTTTTAAGGTCCGCGTCCGTCGAACAGGTGCAGGAGAGGCAAAAAACAGACAGACATTCAGGGAGCGATCCAGGTGGGAGTGACCACTTCTGAAGGGGTAACGACACAACCGAAGCTCAAGCGGGTTCTCGGATTGTGGGACCTGGTGTACTACGGCATTATTCTCACTTCGCCAATCGCAGTGGTGCCGATGTTCGGGGAAGCACAAGTGCTTTCCCAGGGACACGCGGTCATCACGCTTTTAGCCGCCATGGTGGCGATGACCGCCACGGCGGTCAGCTTTGGAAGGATGGCGACGATTTATCCTTCGGCGGGGTCGGTCTATACCTACGTCAGTCGCGGATTCAATTCGCAGATCGGATTCGTGGTGGGCTGGACCATGTTTTTGGAATACCTTTTCCAGCCTTTGCAGAACAGCCTCTACGCCGCGCTGACGGTGCAGCGACTGCTCCCCAATGTTCCCTTCCCGTTGCTTTCGGCGGTGGCGGTCGGGTTCATGACCTTGTTGTGCTGGTTTGGCATTCGGACCACGGCGCGGGCCAATCAGATTCTGCTTGCGATGATGTCGGTCGTAATGGTGGCTTTTCTTGTCGAGGCGCTGCGGTACATCTTCACGCATCAGCAATGGCACGGATTGATTTCTGCAGAACCCTTCTACGATCCGACGACATTCAGCGTTCACGCAATTGTCGCGGGGACAGCACTGGCGGCGACCACCTATATAGGGTTTGACGGCGTCAGCATTCTCGCCGAGGAAGTGGAGAATCCGCGGCGAAACGTGTTGCTGGCCTCGGTGCTGGTGTGCGTTTTCACCGGCCTGTTTGCCGCCTTCCAGGTGTATCTGGCGCAACGGATCTGGCCCAACTACCGCACGCTGGCGAACCCAGAAACTGCCTTTATGGATGTTGCGAAGGTGGCGGGAGGCAATCACCTGTTCGTTGGTTTTGCGATTGTTCTACTGATCTCGAGCTTGGCCTGCGGCCTCGCAGGACTTCTGGGCGCGGTGCGACTGCTGTACGGCATGGGACGCGACAATATTCTGCCGCGCAAAATTTTCGGTCATTTGAATGCGGACCGTGGGAACCCATCGTACAACGTGATCATTGCGGGCATCCTAGCGTACCTGGGGACGCTGGCGATGGGATGGGAGCAGGCGGTCGAGCTTCTTAATTTCGGGGCTCTGGTCGCGTTTATGGGGGTCAACCTGGCGGCGGTTCGCTACTTCGGATTCTCGCCGGAGATGGAAGGCAAGCGAAGGGTAGTCCTCGACATCATCGTGCCCACCCTGGGATTTCTATTCTGCCTGGCGATTTTTCTCGGGCTCAAGCGATCGACATTGATAGCCGGTGGAGTGTGGATGGTTATTGGTGCGGTGTATGTCGTGCTGAAGACGAAGGCTTTGGGACAGTCGGTGGTAATCGACTTTAGCGAGTCCTGATCCCGGCGATTCGTGGCGCACAAGAATCCGAGACGACGATGGTTGACGACTGGTATCGCCCCAACATTTCCCGAAAAGAGCTGAAGGCCCTGATGGCGCGCGGCGATGCGCGTGGCCTGATCAATTTTGGGATCTGGGGCATTTGCCTCGGTCTCAGCGGCTATGCTGCTTACAAGTCTGTCGGCAGTGCGTGGGTTATTCCTGCATTTTTTCTTTACGGGACCATCTACAGCTCTTGTGATGCACGCTGGCACGAATGTGCCCATGGCACGCCATTCCGAACACGGTGGCTGAATGAGTTTTTCTATTTCCTGTGCTCTCTGATGAACATGAAAGAGGGCGTGTATACGAGATGGAGTCATACCAGACATCACACGGAAACGATCATGGTAGGGCTCGATCCCGAGATTCAGGTGATGCGGCCAGCGGACCTCAGGCGGGTATTGCTGGACTTTCTGTGGATTCCGGATGCCATTCAGATGTTCCGGGTGATGCTGGTACATGCTTGGGGTGTGCCGAGCAGGGAAGCAAACGATTTCGTTCCTCGGAGTGAATGGCGCAAGATGTTCTGGTGGTCACGGGCCTACCTGTTCATCTACGCAGGGATGGTCGCGTGGTCGATCGCGATTCGCAGCTGGCTGCCGATCCTTTTCTTTCCTCTGGCACGGCTTTATGGCGGATGGCTCCATCAGATCTTCTCATTGACGCAGCACTCCGGGTTGGCGGAGAACGTCCGCGATCATCGACTGAATACCCGCACGGTGGAACTGAACCCGGTATTTCGTTTTCTTTATTTCAATATGAACTATCACATTGAGCATCATATGTTCCCGACGGTTCCCTTCCACGCGCTGCCTAAGCTGCACGATCGCATTGAATCCTGCCTGCCTCGCACCTACACAGGGCTCAGCGATGCTTTCAGCGAGATCGTTCCGGCATTGTTTCGTCAATCGCGGGATGCTGATTACTTTGTCCTGCGAGAGCTTCCGGACATGAGCGAGGTAAAGGGATCGGATATTGCGGGAGCAGCCGCCACTCCGCAGGGCGCGAACTATGTCTGAGCAAACGATGGTTTGGATCCCGGTTTGCTCGGTGGAGGACATCGACGTGGAGGATGTGGTTCCCTTCGACCACGAGGGGAAAGCATACGCGGTGTATCACACGGCCAGCGGATTCTACGCGACGGACGGACTATGCACGCACGAGGAAGAGATGCTTGCGGATGGTCTGGTGCTGGGCGAGGTCATCGAATGCCCCCGGCATCAGGGCCGTTTTCATATCCCGTCGGGCAAAGCCAAAGGTGGTCCGGTTTGTGTGGATCTACGCACTTACCCAACAAAAGTTGACGGGGGACGGGTGCACATAGGCCTTACACAGAAGAGCTGAGGAGGAGGGTAGCGATGGTGTTCGAGCTTACCTTTCGCTGAGCGACTCGACGATGGGCGGCGGCTGCTTTCCAGTGCGCAGCATGAATCCGCAAGATTCCCTTACTCTGAGTTGCGGCGACAAGCTCACCGTCACCGGAGTGGTGCGCTTGCCTTGAACGCGCTCGAGAAGTAATCGGATGGCGGTATCCCCGAGTTCGAACTTCGGCAGTTCGATGGTCGTCAGGCGCGGACGAAAACAGTTAAGCCATGGGTAGTCATCAAAACTGACCAGGGCGAAGTCTTCCGGACAGCGCATACCGATTTCGTCGGCCGCAGTCATAAATCCGATGGTCATCAGATAGTTGGTGACGAGCACAGCATCGGGACGGTGAGGCAACAGGGCATGTCCGGCCCGAAGACCGGATTCGATGCGATAGTCCCCTTCGAAGGTCAGTTCAGGAACATAGTCGAGGCCCCACTGTTCCAGCGCCTTGGCATATCCCTGGCGGCGAGCGCGGGCGTTGCTGACGTCGAGCGGACCGCTCACGAAGGCAATCTTCTTGTGACCGATGCGCGCAAGATGCGAGATGGCGTCGATGGCGCCCTGGCGGTCGTTGGTCTGCACGATATCGGTCTTCAGGCCAGGACAGGTTCGCATGAGCAACACGATGGGGACCTTCGACTCCTCCAACATCTGCTGCTGCGCCATGGAAAGAGAGGTGGGCGTCTTGCTCAAGATAATTCCGTCGACCCGCTTGGAAATGAGTAATTCCAGATAGAGAGCTTCTTTGTCCTGTTTATCGTCACTATTGCAGAGCAGCATACTGTAGCCGGCCTTCTGGGCGGCGTCTTCGGCAGCTCGGACAATGGCGGGGAAAAAGGGGTTTGCGATGTCGGTTACGACCATCCCGAGAGTATGGCTTTTCTGTTTCGCCAGGCTGCGCGCCAGCAGATTGGGGCGATAATTGAGCTTGCGGATGGCGGCTTCGACCCTGCGACCCAGAGTCGCGCTAACGCGTCCGGTGTCGTTGATGACGGCAGATACGGTGAACACCGACACTCGAGCCTCGCGCGCGACGTCGTAGATACTGGGCGCCTTAGGCGACTGACTTACCCGGCGAGTTCGTCTCGGGGGCTGGCTCATAGACCTCAGGGTTGTACACGATTTCCCGCCTTAGCGGCAAACCGAGATTAGAAGCTCAAAACATTTTTGGCGGCTCTTTAACCATACCACAGGGCGCTTTTGTACAAATCCGCGCCGGGCGCATAGAGTTTTCATGGGGCCTGGAGTTTCCCGCGATACACAAGGCGGAGTTAAATTTGCCAGGTCTAAGCGGTTTGCGTGAGACCTCGCATGACTGGAGATTTCTACTGACTTGCAGTATGCTCTTTGGCCATGCGCAACCACGCAGGAGCGTAGTTTCTCAATATTTCCGCGGTAATTGTCGCGCAAGCGATGCTCTTCATGGGCGCCGTCGCCGCGGGAAGATATCCTTCGTGCGTATTGCAAAGCGCTAAGATTTCTGAGCAAGCGGAGTTGGCATGCGGAAACTGGGAATAGGCGTGCTGGGAGTGGGGGATATGGGCAAGCGACACACCGAAAACATCCGGCGCCTTGTTCCGGGAGCCTGCCTGGCGGCGGTTGCCGATCCTGCCATTTCGCGCGCTCGCCAAGTGGCTGCTGAACTTGAAATTGATCATGCGTTTGCTTCGCTTGAGGACATGCTCGAACACAAGGGTATTGATTGTGTGGTCGTCGCTGCTCCGGATAAGTTCCACGCACAAGCGATTTGCATGGCGGCCGCGGCGAAGAAAGACATCCTAACGGAGAAACCCCTTGCCCTGAATGTATCGGATGCGCGCACCGCACTTGAGACGGTGGCCGCCAACGGCGTGCGCCTGCAGGTTGGATTCATGCGCCGTTACGACCCGGGCTATGCAACTGCCATGCAACGCGTGGAAGCGGGCGAAATCGGCGAACCGGTCATCTTTAAATCGCTAGGGCGGGATCGGGACGCGCCACCGATCGCCGCTTATCAGGCCAAACTGAATGGAATGCTGCTCTATAACAACACCATTCATGACTTCGATCTAGCCCGTTGGCTGATGCGTGATGAGGTGGAAGAAGTGCACACCTACGCGACAGTCGCGATTCGGCCGGAGGTGGGCGAGTACGGGGATGTTGTGGCTAGCGTGGTCAATCTGAAATATGGGCGAGGCGCCATTGGCAACATCGAATCGTTTGTGCAGGCCGTGTACGGCTACGACATTCGAACCGAGATCATCGGATCAAAAGGATCGATCCTGGTCGGCAGTCTTCAACAAACTCCGGTCACATTTCTTAGTCGTGATGGCGGCACGCAACTGCTCGAGAGT
>Ga0210401_10002044_pt1 | contig 22610 bp, 28 predicted proteins | sample IncBWH32MmetaG_FD_150866 | JGI IMG/M metagenome (GOLD analysis project Ga0210401, IMG submission 150866) | Forest soil microbial communities from Barre Woods Harvard Forest LTER site, Petersham, Massachusetts, United States - Inc-BW-H-32-M | ecosystem: Environmental > Terrestrial > Soil >... | reverse complement strand
CTTCAACTTCACTGCGCGGGGCGGCGGCGGAATTCAGGTGTTCACAAAACCACGACAATCGCTTGACATTGGGTGCCGGTGGTCGCATATCTCTAACGCCAATCTGGGTATAGAGAATCCTGAGTTCAACGGAATCCAAGTGAGCATGGGTTACCACTTCCGACGCTGACGGGTTCGAACAGAGGCGTTCCTGAATAGCGAATCCCCCTCTGACCGCTGCTCGCAGGTCCCTGTTGGCTTTACTTGTGAAAATCAGGCAACTGTGTCTTGACAATAGTCGTTATAACGACTACTATTCGGTTGCGGTGAAAAAAGAAGAGGCTCAATCCGGAAACAAACGACGGCGCCCGGCGTGTCCTGAGGAAGCTGCATTCCTCGACCTGCTGCGCACAACCGACATGCTGTCTCGCGGCCTGGCCCAGCTTCTCAAGGCCGAGGAGCTTTCGGCGACGCAGTACAACGTGCTCCGCATCCTGCGTGGGGCGCCGGACGGCCTGCCCTGCGGCGAGATTGCCAGCCGCATGATTACGCGGGATCCCGACGTCACCCGACTGCTGGACCGTTTGGAAAAGCGCGGTTTGATCGTGCGCTGGCGGGAAACAAAGGACCGGAGAATGGTTATGGCCAGGATCAAGCCGGAGGGTCTCAAGCTTCTGGCTCGATTGGATGAACCAATCGTGCAAACCCACCGCAAACAACTGGGCCACCTGGGCCGCGAGCGACTTCGGGAACTTACTGAACTGCTGGGGCTTGCCCGTGCCGCAGTGGGTTAATTTTTCTTGTCCATATAGTTGTTGCAACGATTATCGTCAGCACGCATCCAATGCCAAGGAGAAAGGGGAATTAACATGAACACACTGACCATACCGCAAATTTCCACCACAACCTGGAACATTGACCCTGCTCACTCGGTCGCCGAGTTCAAGGTCAAACACATGATGATCTCTAACGTGAAAGGGCATTTCACCAAAGTCACGGGAGCGTTCACTCTGGACGAGTCCACTCTGACAAACTCGAAGGTTGAGGCTTTAATCGAAGCAGCCTCAATCGAAACGCGCGACGCTCAGCGCGATGCGCACCTCAAGAGCGCCGACTTCTTGGAAGTGGAGAAGTTCCCCACGCTCTCCTTCAAGTCAACCCGCGTCAGTCTTGTCCGGGACGGAGAATTGGCGGTCGAGGGGGATCTGACCATACGGGGCATCACGCGCAAGGTCGTGTTTACCGTCGAAGGGCCGACTCCGCCTGCGAAGGATCCCTGGGGCAACACCCGAGTTGCGGTGTCAGCGACCACAAAGATCAACCGCAAAGACTTCGGCCTGACCTGGAACGCGGCGCTCGAGACCGGCGGCATTTTAGTCGGCGACGAAGTAACCATCACCCTCGATGTACAGTTCGTGAAAGCCTAAACAATTCGCCGCGCGGCGCACATCGAGACCGCGCGGCGTGGAAACGCGGGCCTGATAAGGGCGAGGTCGGTAGTTCAAGTCTACCCAGGCCCACCATTTCTTTTCAGAAGGTTAGCCAAGGGCTTTCCTTCCGGCCTCAACCCACAATCCAGCCCACAGCTGATTGCACCGTGGGCAGTCCCCGCGTGCCCGCGTGCTTGTAAGTTGTTGTAAAACCTGATCGTGCTACCCTGATAAATGCGCGGTTCGTCGTCCGGTAGTTCATTGCTGTTTTCGTGTCAAGGTTGCAACGAAGTTTGGCTCCCACGTCTTGCCTCCGTCATCGGAGAAAGACTGTTCAAATTGATGCGAATTCGGACTGATCTTCGACCAGACCACCCGAACCAGGATGGTTCTGCCATTGAATGGCTCCTGATCGAAAAACTCGCCGCGCCCATCCTTGAACTCGCCGACCGTGGGCACGCTGAGGGTACCGCCGCTACTGCTGGCAAAATTTTGATTCCACTGGTGTGATTGGGGATTGTAGAGAAACAAGGTCAGACCTTCGAAGTGACCAGTCGGGCCATCGGCTTCGATCTCCTCAAGCTGGGCGCGGCCATTCCAAACCTTCTGGACGACGACGGTTCCGTTGAGTTCGACCCACGTGTTGGAGCCTGTGAGGGGATGCTGGAGGCGCTTTATGTGAGTGTTCCAGGCACCAATGTTGAAGTCAAAATCGTGTTGCCCGTCCCGGGTTTTCGATGGGTCTGAATTCAGCTGTGCAAGCCCCTGAAGGGATAGCAAGAGGACAATCAAGCTACTCGTCAGCAGAAGAGTTTGAATCTTTTTGAACGGGTTCATTACTGTCTCCTTGAGTCGCGCGATGCATCGCATGGTAGCGGCGGGGTTCAGTGCATTTTGTCGGATTCGTCGTTCACTCGAGTGTCCGTCGCGACCCAGTTTATTTCCCAGCTCTTGCCTCCATCATCCGAGAACGCCTGTTCAAAGCGGCACGAACTCGGCGTAATGTCCGAGACGACAAATCGCACGAGGATAACGCGGCCATCAAGCGTTTCCTGGTCGAAAAACTCCCCGTGCCCATTCTTGAATTCGCCGATCGTCGGTTGACTCAGGGAACCGACTTTACTGTTGGCGAAATTGAGGCTCCACTGGCGCGATTGAGGGTTGTAGAGCCGCAGATTCAGACCTTCGAAATGACCGGCCGGGCTGTCGGCTTCCAGTTCCACCAAGTTGGCTCGGCCATTCCACACCTTGCGGACGACCGTAGTACCGTCATACTCGACCCAGGTGGTGGATCCAGTTAAGGGATGCAAGAGGCGCGATACGTGAGTTTTCCAGGTACCGATTTCGAAGTCGAAATCGTGCTGGCCGTCTCGTCTCTCCAAAGTTTGCGGTCCAGCCTTCGCCGTGCCCGCATCGTTTTGTGAGGACGCCGGACTCGAGAGAAGAATTAAGGTACCCGCGAGACAATAGATCCGAACGCGCTCCCGTGCATTCATACTTAGCTTTCTCCAAATTGTTACCGTCTCGTCGGCCGAGTTCAATGCGCTGCGTCAGATTCATCATTGACCCGCGTGTGCGTGTTGATCCAGTTCACTTCCCAGGTCTTGCCGCCATCGTCCGAGAACGCCTGTTCATCACGGCCTGAAGTCGCAGAGATGTCCGAGAAGACAAACCGAACCAAAATAGTCCTGCCGTTAAATGATTCTTGATCGTAGAACTCGCCGCGCCCATTCTTGAACTCGCCGATCATGGGCACGCTCAGCGTACCGCCGTTGCTGCTGGCAAAATTGAGGCTCCACTGGTGGGCCTGGGGATTGTAGAGACGCAGATACAGAAATTCGAGGTGGCCGGATGGGCCATCGACGTTGATCTGCGCGAGATTGGCACGACCGTCCCACACTTTTCGGACGACGACGGTGCCGCCCAATTCTGCCCAGGTTGTCGAACCAGTGAGCGGATGCTGGAGGCGCGACATGTGAACCTTCCAAGTTCCCACCTGCCAGTCAAAATCGTGTTGCCCATCATGTTCCGCGCTGGTGCCCGCGGAGGAATTGGCGGCTTGCTTTACGCCAGTCTGTGCCGGCGCGAAACTACAAGTGACAGCGAAAACCGGGACGCTCAGCAAGAGGCATGCCCGAACACCCTGCCATACACCCATTCCCTTCCCCATTTCTAAGTTACGTTTAATGTTTTCTGCCCAAACTGTCTGCACATTTTCAGCATGCCTTAACGTGTGGTAGTTTAGAAATGACCACTTTTTATGCAATTGGCGATACCACTTTCGCACAACGGGGAGCCGCTCTTCAGGCAGATCTATCTCGGCCTGCGGCGAGCCATCCTGTCGGGGACGTTTCAATCCAATGGGCGACTGCCGTCGACCCGGGATTTGGCCGACCAGTTAGGTGTTTCGCGGACCGTTGTGTTGCTGGCTTACGATCAGTTGCTGGCTGAAGGATTCGTTGCCGGTCGCCGCGGTTCCGGAACGTACGTAGCTGAGGGCCTGTCTTCCAACCGGTTGGTGACTTCGAAGAAGTCGATGAGTATCCGGTTATCGAACTTTGGATCCGCAGCTGCGAAGGCTGCATTGACTCTGGATTTTTCGGGGAAACGATCGCCCTCCTACCGCTACGATTTCAAGTTTGGACGGAGTGAGAGTGATATCGAGACCTTTCCACTCGAGATGTGGCGGCGCATCCTGCTGCGGCGTGCGCGAGGGGCCTCGGTGGCCCAACTTGACTACGGCCCGGCGGCCGGGAGTCTCGCTCTGCGCGAAGCGATCTGTGCCCATCTGCGGCGGTCGCGCGCGGTGGCCTGCGATCCGTCGGACGTCATTGTCGTGAGCGGTTCCCAGCAAGCCCTGGATCTGATCGTGCGGGTATTACTGAACCGCGGTGATCGTGTGGCAATCGAAAATCCGTCGTATCCGGGCACAAGGGAAATTCTTCGCGCCGCGGGGGCGCGTTTACTCCCGGTGGTCGTTGATCGCGACGGCTTGAATCCGGCCAAGCTTCCGCAGGATGCCCGAATATGCTTCGTCACGCCGTCGCACCAGTTCCCTACTGGCGCGATCCTTCCGCTCGCCCGGCGTCTGACGCTTCTCGAATGGGCCAAGCGTAGGAACTCGGTGATTGTCGAGGACGATTACGACGGGGAGTTCCGCTACGAAGGACAACCGCTGGAGTCCTTGCAAGGATTAGACGCGGAAGGACGAATCATCTACGTCGGCACATTCTCTCGCACGGTATTTCCGGCGCTCCGCGTGGGATATTTGATCGTACCCAAGTCGCTGACCGCGGCCTTCAGCGCAGCCAAGTGGCTCAACGATCAGCACTCTGCCACTCTCGAGCAACAAACTCTTGCAGAGTTCATAACAAGCGGAGCCTACGAGCGTCATTTGCGTCGCGTTCGTCGCAGAAATGCAGCGCGTCGCGCGGCGCTCCTCGACGCCATTCATGAATATTTGGGCGATCGGGTCGAGGTAACCGGCGACGGTGCTGGCGCTCACGTTGTACTGTGGCCCACGCAACGCGTCTCTGAAGAGGGTGTGATCCATCAGGCGGCATTGCGTGGGGTTGGCGTTTACGGAATTTCGCGATACTTTTTGAAAAGACCACTACGAACCGGAGTCATGCTGGGCTACTCACGTATGCGGGAAGCAGAGATTCGGGAGGGTATCCGACGGCTCAGCGAAGTGTTCTGAGCGCTTCGATTTCGCGCGCCCCGTGTAAGCGTCCCCGCCATCTCAAGGAGAAAACAATGAGCCAGACCGGAATCGGCGAAGGAGCGGATCCTGACAACATCGCCGCGCTGTGCAGTCACGATGTCGAGTTCGAGATCCCAGGCCACGACGGCGCGCTGCCCGGGATCGGACCGAAGGCGGGACGCAGCGCGGTTTCCGACTTCATTCGTGGCCTGCGGAGTCTGACCGAACCGGTCAAGTTTGATGTTCAGGACGTCCTGGCAAGCGAGGACAGGGCGGTCATCGTCGGTGAACTGGCTACGAGGATCAAAGCGACAGAAAGATGATCGAGTCAGCTTTTGCAACCATCCTGACCATGTCCGATAGCAAGATTTCGCGCTTCCAGATGCTGGAAGATAGCTTCGCGGTCTCTCGGGCGGCAAGATCATAATCGGATCGCCCGCTCGATCGATGATTCTGAATCTCTGCCGCGGCGCTCTCGCCAGGGAACCCATTCGAGTAGAATGACGAGTGCGCCGCACGGATGGTCAGTATCTTGGCTGCTTCGTAAAGCAAAACTTTTGAGTGATCGTATCTGTGTGCATCCACCCTTGAGGGTACCGTTCAACGCGCCAACGCCTGTTTTTATGTTGGTCTTGAATGTTCGGTTGAAAGAGGCAAAATTGGGCAGTGTTCGGCTTGCACCCTGCCGGAAACTTATAGCTGCCCGAGTCGATTTTGGTCGTGCCAATCGTGAGGACATAGCTGAGGCTGCAGGGGCCGGTGTAGGACACATCCTCGAGTTCGAAGGTGTACGTAACTTTGGAATCCCTCGTCACGACGGCCAAAGGCACGGGAAGAGCGATCATACCCGTGTCCGCTCGGGAGTGAAGCGATCTGACTCCAAGTCCCATTGAGGTGGCTGCCGTGAATGTCCGGGGTCCGCTTGTGCCATTTCTCTACTCTGCCTTTACGGATCCATGACTTCAAATGGTCAGGAGCAACCATTCCGTTGCCTGATGTGCCCAAGCCGCAGACCGGAAATATTGTCGGCACGGTAACCGATGTGAACGACGACACCGTTCCTGGCGCGACTGTCGTTCTCGACTGCCCTGTCCAGACGGATCCCCGCACGGTTGTGACGAACGGCAACCGATTCTTTGAATTCAAAGATGTCGAGCCGGGAACCACCTACCATGTCACCGTCAGCGCTCAGGGGTTCGCCAACTGGACCTCACCCGCCGTCATCCTCAAGCCAGGCCAATACGCAATCCTGACCGGCAGCAAACTCCAAATCGCAGAGGGCTCACCACAATCACTGTGGCTGCTCCGGTTGCCTCCCCCGAGGAGATGGCCGCCGAGCAGGTCAAGGCCGAAGAGCAGCAACGCATTTTCGGCATCATTCCCAATTTCTACCTCGTCTACGATCACGACGCCGCACCGCTCACCACCAAGCTGAATTCAAGCTCGCCACCAATGTCCGTTTCGATCCGGTTACCATCATCGACGTTGCCAGGTTTGCCGGCATCAACCAGGCGGCAGAAAACCCCAACTACGGCCAGGGTGCGAAAGGTTATGCTGATCGCTTTGGCGCAGGCTATGCCGACGGCGCTATCGACATCATGGTCGGGGGCGCTATCCTACCATCGCTTCTGCACCAGGACCCGCGCTACTTCTACCAAGGCACGGGCACAAACAAGTCTCGCGCTCTGCACACACTCTCCAGCCCATTCGTCTGCAGGGAGACAACGGACGTTGGCAGCCAAACTACTCGACCGTAGGTGGCGATATGGCCTCGGCTGCCATCGCGAATGCCTACGATCCGGCGTCAAATCGCGGTGTGGGGCAGTTTTTGGGGAATTTCCTTATCAACACTGGCCAGCGCGCGCTCGCCAACCTGGCACAGGAGTTCATCCTGCGCAGGCTCACGCCCAAAGCGAAGAATCAAAACTACTGGTACGACCAATAGAACGTGGACAAACCCGACGCGCTAACCTGCCTCGATTCTCAAGTCGAAGTGTGCGGGAAACCAACTGCTGGGGCCGGCAAAGACAGAGACAGTAACAAGGACCGTCGGCGAGAGATTCTCCCGTCCCCTCGTTGAAAATACTTTGGCGCACTCGGCTCCCCGCAGCCCTTCAGGTTCTATTCATGTTGAGTGGTTATTATGTCTTGGAGGGAGGCTAGGTGATGAACAACTCCACGAGTGTTCACAATCATCACAGCCGATCAACCAACGCAGGTTCCCACATTTCAGCAGTGAATGGGAGGGCTTATGAAATCGATATTTTGCAATCGCATCCTGATGGTCGCCTTGCTGGTAGGCGTGACGGCTTTCGCCGCTACCACGATCACCTACCATCTGGCGAACACCTATAAATTTGGTGCTGCGCCGGGAGACCGGGAGTATTTCGATTACATCACCTTCGATCCCGACTCGCGGCGCCTGTACGTATCGCACGGGAGCGAAGTGCTAGTGGTAAATGCAGACACGGGTGAGGAAGAAGGAAAGATTTCCGGGCTCAAGCTGAGCCACGGTGTGGTAGTGGTACCCGAAGTGGGGCGCGGCTTCATCAGTGACGGCGTGCAGGGCAAGGCGATCATATTCGATCTCAAGACGCTGAAGCTGGTGGGTGAGGCAAATGCCGCTCCGGACGCCGACTGCATCATTTACGACCCCGCGTCCAAGCACGTCTTCACCTTTAATGGCGACAGCCATAACGCGACTGCAATTGATCCGTCTACGGGAAACGTTGTAGGAACGATCGATCTGGGCGCGGGACCGGAATTTGCAGTTGCCGACGGCCAGGGAACCATCTACAACAATCTGCAAGATAAAAGCGAAGTATTGGCAATTGATTCCCGCAGTTTGAAAGTGAAATCGCATTGGCCGATTGCGCCCGCCGGAGCACCAGCGCCGATCGCGATGGACCGCGACCATCGACGGCTGTTCGTCGCCGGCCGGGAACCGGCGATGTTGGTGGTGATGAATGCTAACGACGGCAAGGTAATTCAGTCATTTCCCATCAGCGGCGGTGCCGATGCCGAGGTGTACGACTCGAAAACGGGGCTGATCTTCGTGTCCACTCGCGAGGGTTGGGTCCACATCTTTCACGAGGACTCCCCCGACCACTACAGCGAAGCTGGCACGGTGAAGACGAAGCTGGGTGCTAAGACCATGGCGTACGATCCGAAGACGCAGCGCATCTTCGTGGATACGGCCGAGTTCGGGAAAGCGCCGGCGCCAACCAAGGAACACCCGCACCCGCGGCCGGTGCCGATACCGGGAACGTTTCACCTTCTGGTTTACGCGCCATAATTCTGGATGCAGCTACCGAGAAGCGCTGCAACACTGCCTGATCGAGCAAGGGACCCTGGGAAAAGCGCTGCAACTTTGCCGCCGTACGCAGCTCGCCGTGGCGTCGACTGCCTCTGTTCAGGGGTGCAAGCGACGTCAGTAGTCGATTGCAACTGCTATCCGTCTGAGTCGCGAAGACCGCCCTCGGGCCTCTCGGGATGCTGAAGATAAGCCTCAAGAAAACGAAGTAGGAACGGCGTTTGGCTGCCTATGCCGGCGAACAGCAGGACTGGAACGTACGGCTTTATCCGCTTCATCTCCGCCCGCAAAACGCTGCCAGTCGCATCCTGCAGGTCGTATTCCAGGAGGACGCCGTCCACATTCAGAGTTGTCAAAAGGCGCAGAGCCTGGTCGCCAGTCGTCGCGGGCGTGACCTCGTAGCCGGCTTTTTCCAGTATGTACTTCAGCGCGCCCATGGATTCAGGGTGATTCTCAACGCAAAGAACTCTAGCGACGCTCATTAGTTATTCGCTGTGTCCGATTCTTCGTGCTGTAAATATCCTCTTAGGTGGTTGCTCTTCCGACGGTTGCTAAAGCGGGTTTTGCCAAAGCGCTTCTTTTGCTCTCGCAGCCTCCCTGAAATGCACGACGAACCTGCTCTTCGCGCTTTAACGCTATCTTGAGTTCCTGAACGATCTTCAGCAACTCATCGGGATCCCTTGCTTCGAGGGCGGCCCTACACAATTCCCTCCAGTTCTTGCGTTCTCCTTCAACCATAGTGAATCTCTCCCAAGAGTATGTGTTCTTGTACGGGAGTATGCTGGTCGTGATCCCTCGAGATAGTCACTCCAGCCAGACACCCGAACCTCGTAGCGCTCCCGCGGCTGACCGCTCGCAGGGCCGCAACCATCGAGCCGACGAATAAAGAACTGATCATTACAGTCAGAGCGCACAAAAATAGATCGCAAAGCAACTCAACAATGCTTTCCAGCATGCGCGTCCCTCCGTATCTAGTGGCGCCTTTGAGGTAGCTATGGCGAACTCTCTCCACCCTGCCAGCGTTGACGATGGAGATTCTTTTTGGAGTCATTCCGCCAAACCACTCTCATAACAGATCCTTTTCGCGCGATCTTCACCTGATCATTGCGCCGCCGGGGAAAAACAGGAAAGGGTATGATTACCCGGCTGCCCCGCGACCCGCTTAAAACCGGAAAACGATTCCAGCGGATGGTTGAGCCGTGTGCGTCCAGCTGTCAGTGTTCAAGGCACTGAGCCCGAAGTCCGGACTCTTGTACACAAAACCTCTATATTCAGCACGTAAAGAAAAGTGCCGCGTCAAGGCATCGTCAGCGAATGCTCCGTACAAGAAGGCGCCTTTCCCCTGTGGGCTGGCGCCCGGAACGGATCCGCTATTGTTGCCAGTGGGATCAAAGATCAGATCGCCGCCCCCGGTGAGCGCGTAAGTACTGATCCTTCTGATTGGCAGTGGAAGCTTGAATACCAAATCGCCCGTCACTGCGTGCACGTTGGCCTGGACTCTCGATTCTCCGAAACCGCCAAAGTACTCCTGCGTATTTCGCTCGTAACCGTAATTGCTTTCCACCGCAAGCCAACGGTTAAAGTGATAACGGTATCCCAGAGTGAATCCGCCGGTTTCCGTGCTTCGCTGCTGGGTTCCCAGGCCGCTGGAGTCCTTCGTGAAGAAGCCAGTGCCTTGCAAGCTGAGTTCTGAACGACCCTCCTGGGCGATGGACCCTACTGGCAACATGACAAGAGCCAAAATGATGACAAGCAATCTGCGCATCGACTAATTTCTCCATGTTTATCTGCAGACTCCGGATCGGCTTGGTGAATTTGACTGATCCGGCATCCATTGTTCGGATGGAATAGAGCAGTGCATCTGCCAAACCCGATGCCGGAGCCGATCCCTGTAGAAGTCCTTGGCTAAGAATCAATTGAGCCGCTGACTCGAAGGCGTGCGGGGAGAAAGCTGGTCGAGCCTTCGACACCGGGCTCGACAAATGTCGAGCCCCTACGACACTTTCAGAACCTTTTTGCCAGTCGCCCACATCAGTATGTCTAGTGTCGATCCTCCTCGTTTTCTTGCCCGAGGAGGAACCTGCAAGCTGGGACAATAGGAAACCCGGGGGCTGACGCTTCATGGCAACGCTCGCACGAATTATCCCAACTATCCAAACGGCGCGCTACGAAGCCCTTCTTCGGGCTGGCAGATCGATCGCGACCTGCAACGACTGCGAAAACGCTGGAAATGAACTTTGTCGGCAGTTGCGGGAAATTGTTTCCTTCGACTACTTGCAGGTCGTCGCGTTTAATGCACAGACCAATGCTGCAGAATGGCAACTGCTGGAAGTGAATGGCAAAAGACTAGATGGGCTCACCCAGCACGAAGATACACCGATCACCTGGGTGCACCAGCACCAACAACTTCACCTCGCTGACGATTGGAGTCGAGAGACGCGATTCTCGGGGCACAAACAATTTCTCCGTGGACACGGAATTGCGTCAACCTGCGCCTTGCCGTTGACAAGAGGGCAGCGGCGTTTGGGTACGATCAGCGTGGGCAGCAAGCATCCTTATTCCTATCCGGAGGAAGAAGTTGATTTTCTCCGACTAGTTGCAGATCAGATAGCGCTGGCGATCGATGCCGCGGTCAATCTCTATTCTTCAACTCAAGCGCAGGATCGCTTGAAACTGATTCTTGAACTAACCAACCAGGTTGTCTCTAACCTGGAGTTCGATGACCTGTTGCAGTCGATCTCGGGCATCGTCCGCAAGGTCATGCACTGTGATGCTGCTGCCATCATGCTGCCCGACGCGGACGGTAAGAGTCTGCGAGTGCACGCGCTCGATTTTCCCGACAGCCGAGGATTTTTCACAGGAGACAATGCGGTTCCAATTCAAGGAACGATGCCTGGCGAAACATTCCAAACCGGGAAGCCTTTTGTGCTGAACCGCCTCGAAACCGCAGATCTGTCTCCTGAGATGTACGCCAAGGCGTCTGGCGAAGGCATGAATTCGCTCTGCGACATCCGGTTGGACAGCCGCAATCGTTCGCTCGGGGTGCTGGGGCTAGCGAGCCGGCAGGAGAATACTTTCGATGAGGATGAAGTCGCTTTTCTGACGCAAGTTGCGCATCAGGTGGCGATCGCGATCGAGAATGCGCTTGCGTATGGCGAGATTGCTGAACTCAAGGACAAGCTGGCGCAGGAGAAACTCTACCTGGAAGACGAAATCCGCGGTGAAATGGATTTCGAGGGAATCGTTGGGCAGAGTTCGGCTTTGCGCAACGTGCTTAGGCTCGTAGAAACGGTTGCTCCCAGCGATTCGACCGTTTTGCTCTTGGGAGAAACGGGTACAGGAAAGGAATTGATCGCTCGTGCCATCCACGATCGCAGCCGGCGGAAGAATCGCACGTTTGTAAAACTGAACTGCGCGGCGATCCCAACCGGGCTGCTCGAGAGTGAGCTGTTCGGACACGAGCGGGGCGCATTTACGGGCGCGATTTCACAGAAGCTTGGCCGCCTGGAACTGGCCGATCAGGGCACGTTGTTTCTGGATGAAGTGGGCGACATCCCGATTGAGATCCAGCCCAAGCTGTTGCGCGCCTTGCAGGAGCGCGAGTTCGAACGGCTGGGCAGCACGCACACCAAGAAGGTGGATGTACGCCTTGTGGCAGCCACCAACCGCGATCTCGATAAGATGATTGAGGCTCGCGAGTTCCGCAGCGATCTTTACTATCGTCTGAATGTGTTTCCGATTCGCATTCCTCCCCTGCGTGAGCGTCCCGAGGATATACCGCTACTGGTGAGATACTTCACCCAAAAATATGAGCGGCGTATGGAGAAGAAAATCGAGTCGATTCCTGCGGCTGCCCTGAAGACGCTGTCGAGTTGGCATTGGCCCGGGAACATTCGCGAACTGGAGAACTTTATCGAACGGGCAGTCATCCTTACTCGCGGCACCGCTCTTGAAGTTCCCGTCTCGGAGCTGAGACGGACGGGTGCGGCCGTTCCGACATCGAGCCCGCGCGAGTCGAGTGAGCGCGATGACATTCTCCGTATACTCAAAGAGACCAATGGCAGGGTGGCCGGACCCAACGGCGCAGCTATGCGGATGGGAATCAAACGCACAACGCTTATTTCCCGCATGAAGAAGCTGGCGATTGATCCACGAAAACTTCCGTAATTCTCGACAAGTGACGAAGCTTGCTCGTGGTTTTCATCATCTGCCGATCGCAATGTTGCACTCATGGGCATTCGCGCGCGGGTGCCACCTATAAAGGATTGAGTCGCCAACGACTGGATCCCTCCCGGATCCTCTCTTTTTTCTTACTCAAGGTATACGGCAAAACCATATGGCATACCAGCCGGAACGCTTGCTCCTTACAAATCCATACAGACATCTGACATGTCCTGTCCGCGCTGTCTCTTGAGGTGTAATAGCCTCGAAACTTGCACCCAATCGCGGGTCAAGGCGATGGAAGTTCTTGCCCGCAATGGAACCAGAAAGTCGTTCTTTAACGGTGCATGTGAGCCCATTGACATAGCGTCAATTTTCAGCGTCATGATCCGAGTCAACCTTCGATAAGTGTCGAAGTGTTTCGACAGTTTTTCGACACAATCGACCCTGGCAACGAACGTTCATTGCAGATTCAATGACTTAGCTCCAATCGCTCACTTCTGACTTTGGACTTCGCATTGCGCTCTCCTTGGGGCAAAGGACAGATATGTTACGGATTTCAACCATCGACAAGCGGTTCCAACGCAGACTGATTCTCGAAGGAAAGTTAGTAGAACCTTGGCTTGGTGAATTTCGGGAGGTCTTCCGCAAGGCTAACGAGACACTCGAAGGCCGCAAGTTGGTGATCGATCTCACGGATGTGACTGTGCTTGGTTGTGAAGCCGAAGACACTTTGACCGAGTTGATGCAACAGGGGGCCAAGTTTTCCTGCGGAGGAGTTCTGATCAAACACATGCTCAAGCGGCTGGCCCGCAGATGTCACGGCTCGCCTAAAGACCTGCAACATTCAGCCAATTCGAATGATTGAAAGGCAGATTATGACGGAGGTAAATGTGCCACAAGCCACGAAGGTTTCTTTGAATGCCTCTACCGCCTACGCCACGAGCGACGATTTCCACCACATTTTCTCGGAAGAGATGAACGGTTTGTATTTGCTCGGTCTGCTCCTGACGGCTGATGCTGGAAAAGCGGAACGGTGCTTTGTTGCCGGCATCGGTGACAGCGTGGGGGGCAACCCGGTTTTTAGAGAGTGGGCTCGTTCGTGGGCACGTCGCACCATCATTCAACACGCGATTCGGATGATAGAGCCATCGCAACAGAAGCTCACAATTGCAAACGCAGATCCACTGGAACTGGGGATCGAGCCGCGGCTAGGGGCTATTCTTAAACTCGACGCACTGGAGCGGTTCGTCTTCGTGATGTCGGTGCTCGAAGGCTATTCAGACCAGGACTGCTCGGTTCTGCTGGGATGTTCCCGCCAAACTGTAGTCAAGGCCCGAACTCGGGCACTTGAACACCTGGCCACCGCGGACCAGATCGTCGCCATGCATGAAGAAGGGTTGCACAGTACCTACACACTTGTTTCCTAAGGCGAAATTCAGATTGGCAATTTCAAGAGGGTCGAGATGAATGTTTTGGAGAAAACTGTTTTGAAAACACGATTCGGGATGCGGGGAGAATTTTGGCTGCTGTTATTGACGTTTGCTGCGTCTGGCTGCAGCCGCAGGCAGGTCCAGGCGGCACCGGCGATGCCGGCACCATTAGTGACGTTAGCCAACGCGACTGCCCATGACGTCCCTCGCTATCTGGATGAGATTGGGAGAAACGGGGCATTCGAATCGGTTACCGTCACACCCCAGGTAGGTGGACGCATTACTGAGCGCCATTTTCAGGACGGCGAAAATTTGAAGAAGGGGCAAATCCTTTTCGTCATCGACCCTCGTCCGTTCAAGGCCCAACTCGACTCCGCGCAGGCGACGCTCGCCCAGGCGAAGGCGGCCCTTGACCTTGCGAAAATCCAGTTTGCCCGCGACGAGGAGGTTATAGGGGCAAGAGCCATATCCAAACAGGATTACGACACAAAAAAGAACACGGTTGACGTCGACCAGGCACAGGTGGAGTCGGCCGAAGCCGCTTTGGAAACTGCCAGGTTGAACCTCGAATATTGCTATATTCATTCGCCCCTTGATGGAAGAGCTGGGGCCCGCCTAGTGGATGTCGGAAATGTCGTGCAGGCGAATAGTACGTCGCTGCTTTCAGTCCAGCGATTGGATCCGATCTACGCGAATTTCACCATCACGGAGGGAGACCTTCCGGAGGTGCAAAAGGAAATGGCGCATGGCATGTTGAAGGCTGATGTTCGACTGCCTTCGGATGCGGAAAGTAAAACGAGGGTTGGGAAAGTTGAGTTCCTGGACAACGCAGTGCAGAACGGCACCGGGACGATCAATCTGCGAGCCACGCTGCCGAATTCTGACCATCACTTTTGGCCGGGGCAATTCGTGGACGTGAAGCTGGTGCTAAGTACTCAGAGAGGAGCGGTCTTGATCCCTAGCCAAGCCACCCAACTCAGCCAGAAGGGTCCGTTCGTGTACGTCATTAAACCAGACGAGACAGCGGATCTTCGGCCCGTTACCCTCGGCCAACGCCAGGGAGATGACGTCGTCGTCAGCAACGGTCTGAGTGCGAACGAACGCGTGGTAGTGACGGGACAGTTGACTGTCAGACCCGGCGGTAAGGTGCGTGTCGATGCAGCGGGTGCAGGGATCAATTCGCAGGCTCAACCAGAGAACTCTGCGAAGCGCGGGGGCCGGTCATGAACCTCTCCGAGCGTTTCATTCGACGTCCGGTCATGACCGTGGCCCTCACGGTGTCGGTGATCCTGTTTGGCGTGCTTGCGTACTTTCGGCTGCCGGTCAGCGATCTGCCTGCGGTTGACTATCCGGTGATTCAGGTGCAAGTGAATTATCCCGGTGCGACGCCGGAAACCATGGCGAATAACGTGGCTACGCCTCTGGAGCGCCAGTTCATGCAGATCCCCGGACTGGAACTGGTCACTTCCAACAACGGACAGGGACACACCAGCTTCGTCCTGCAGTTCGGCCTCGACAAGAGCCTGGACGGAGCTGCGACCGACGTTCAAGCGGCGATCACCCGGGCGACAGGGCAACTGCCGATCGACTTGCCGAGTCCGCCTACGTTTACCAAGACCAATCCCAACGACCAGCCGATTCAGTACATCGCTTTGGTCAGCGATACCGCGACTGAAGGGCAGCTCTACGATTTTGCCAACACACAGGTGGGCGAGCGCATCAGCATTCTTCCGGGAGTAAGCCAGGTTGCGGTGTACGGCACGCAATCGGCGGTGCGGATCAAGGCTGATCCTTCTGCCATGGCGATTCGCAACATCACGCTCGAGGACCTGACCAACGCCGTCAAGAATGGCACAAGCTATACCGGCGCCGGGCAGTTCGATGGGCCGCACCATACTTTTCTGTTACAGCCGCAGGGGCAACTGAGCACCGCCGATCAATACCAGCAGCTCATTGTCGGACAGAATAGCGGTGCTCCAATCTATCTGAGAGACGTTGCGACTGCTAAAGACAGTGTGCAGGACGAGCGCATCGATATGCGTTTCTGGGTGCGAGGACATCCAGCGCCGGCCGCCACGGTGGTTGTGGCTGTATTTCGACGAGCAGGATCCAACGCCGTCGAAGTGGCCGACTCGGTACGGAATCTTCTGCCAAACATCGAAGCGCAGCTTCCGACGTCGGTTCATCTAATTCCGATCTACGATCGCTCTCGCACCATTGTTGACAGCGCACGAGATGTGCAGACGACACTCTATATTTCTTTCGCACTCGTGGTGATGGTGATCTTTTTCTTCCTGGGACGTGCCACGGACACGCTGATTCCGGCGGTCGCGCTACCGCTATCCTTGCTGCTCACGTTCGTCGCCATGAACGTGCTGGGTTACAGTCTCGACAACCTTTCGCTCATGGCGCTCACGCTAGCCATAGGGTTCCTCGTGGATGACGCCATTGTGTTTCTCGAGAACACGGTTCGTCTCATGGAAGATGGGCAGGGAGCGTTCGAGGCGTCGTTGAACTCGGCGAAGGAGATTAGCTTCACGATTCTGGCGATGACACTTTCGCTGGCTGCGGTTTTCATTCCTCTAGTATTCATGGGCGGCCTGATGGGACGGATCTTCCGTGAGTTCTCGATCACGATTGTGATTTCGATCATCGCCAGCGGCGTGGTTTCACTGACGCTCACGCCGCTGATGACCTCGCGGCTGCTCGCCAATCGCGGTGCGGGCGCGAAGAAAACTTGGATGGAGCGCGTCATCGGTGGCATTGAACACCGAGTGCTTGACGTATACGGTCGCTCGCTGTGGTTTTTTCTACGGCAGCGCTGGATTTCCGCTCTGGTTTGGGTGATCTGCCTCGCCGGCACGGGATATCTGTTCTACATCGTCCCCAAATCGTTTCTGCCCGTAGGTGACAGCTCCTTCATTCGCGGGGTGCTCGTCGCGCAGGAAGGTTCGTCGCCCGATCAGATGCGGGCGCTGCAAACGGCGGCGGAGAAGGTGATGCGGGCAAATCCGGCTGTCGAAACAACCTTCACCATGAGCGGAAACAGCCAGTTCATGCCTGCCAATCAGGCTTTTCTCATCGCATTTCTGAAGGACCCGTCGAAGCGTCCCCCGATCGATCAAGTCGCAGGGCAGCTAATGGGAGGCATCGACACCACCCTTCCTGGGGCGATTGCTTTCCTCCAGCCCAACCCTGTGTTGGAAATCAGCACAGGAGCCACGGCGAACACGCAAGGGCAGTTCGCATACGCGCTTTCAGGTATCGATCCCCAGCAAGTTTATGACGTGGCCGGAAAGATGATGGCCAAGATGCACGAGTATCCCGGCTTTCTGTTCGTCAACTCCGACCTCTTCAATCACACGCCGAATCTGCAGATCGACATTCTCCGCGATCAGGCGAAGCTCTACGGCGTCTCGGAAACGCGGATTTTGACGTTGCTGCACGACGCGTATTCCCAGAACTACAGCTACCTGATCAAGAAGGCGACCGACCAGTACCAGGTGATTCTCGAGGTTGCGGACGACGAGCGATCGGACCCTCAGGATCTCAGCAAGCTCTATATCAAAAGTGATGACGGCCTGCGGATGGTTCCTCTGAGTGCCGTTACCAGTTGGCACGCGGTAATCGGGCCACAGGCCGTAAACCACATCAACCAGTTCACCAGCGTAACTCTGTTTTTCAACATGAAGCCCGGCTACACCGTGGGTCAGGCAACGCAGTTCGTGGAAGATACGGCAAGGCAGATTCTGACTCCCGACGTCCAAGGGCAGCTCCAGGGCGAGGCTCTCATCTTCCGGAACACAGTTTCTGACCTGCTAACGCTCATGCTGGTCGCAGTTTTCGTGATGTACGTGATCCTCGCAATTCTCTACGAGAGCTACCTGCACCCCATCACGGTTTTGTCATCGCTCCCTGTTGCCCTAGTCGGCGGATTGTTCACGCTGTGGCTGTTCGGTTCGGAAGCGTCGCTCTACGCCTACATCGGAATGTTCATGCTGATGGGCATCGTGAAGAAGAACGGCATTATGATCGTGGACTTCGCGGAGCAGCGAGTCCGACAAGGAGTCAAGGACGAACAAGCGATTCATGACGCCAGCATGGAACGCTTCCGACCCATCATGATGACGACCATGGCGGCGTTGCTGGGAGCTTTGCCGATCGCACTGGGGTACGGCGCAGACGGAGCGTCACGTAGACCACTCGGTCTGGTCGTGATTGGTGGATTGATCGTCTCGCAGTTCGTGACCTTGTACGTCACGCCCGCGATCTATCTCTATCTTGAAGAATTCCAGGAGAAGGTGCTGGACCGCTATTCGTTCTTCCGCTCAGGTCGTAAGCAAGCGCCTTTAGTAAGCCCGGCCTTCGCGATGCAGGAAGGCAATGGAGACTAAGATCATGACTCGATATTTTTTGAACAATCGGCTCCGGTTGGCCCTTCCGCTTTTCATCGGGATCACCTTCCTGGGTGGTTGCGCGGTCGGTCCCAACTACAAGAGACCTTCGGTGGACGTTCCGGTGACGTATCGAGCACCGGCCGCGGATGAAAGCTCCGCGACCATGCCGGAGCAGCAGCCAGCAACCTCACCGGCCGCCACCCCATCGGCTGCTTCCCTCGGCGACGAAAAATGGTGGGAAGTCTTCCAAGACAAAGAACTGCAAGGGCTGATTCGGACGGCACTCAAGAATAATTATGACGTGCGCATCGCGGCCACCCGAGTACTTCAGGCCCAGGCTCAAGTCGGAATTACGCGTGCCGATCAACTACCCTCTCTAAGCGCGGGCGGCAACATCAACAGCCTGCAGAATCCTAAGATTGGTCCGATTCCGTCCTACGAACTCACGCAAGGGCAGGTAACTGCGTCGGCGGCCTGGAACCTCGATTTTTGGGGAAAGTTCCGGCGGGCGACAGAAGCAGCCAGAGCCACGCTGTTGGCAAATGAATGGGCGCAAAAGGAAGTGATCGCGAGCCTGGTGGCCGATATGGCGACGGACTACTTCCAACTGCGGCAATTGGATCTTGAACTGGAGATCGCGAAACGAACGCTGAGTTCACGCCAGGATTCGCTGAACCTGACCCAAACGCTCGAGCACCACGGCATCGATTCCCTGCTCGACGTGCGGCAGTCCGAACAGTTGGTGTATACCGCCGCGACGGAAGTCCCTGATCTTGAGCGGCAGATCGGGCAGTTGGAAAACGCAATCAGCATTCTTCTCGGAAACAATCCCGGCGACGTTCCGCGGGGCTTGAAACTGACTGAGCAGCCTCTTCTTCCGGACGTCCCCGCTGGTCTTCCGTCCGCCCTTCTGGAACGGCGCGCGGATATTCGTGAATCGGAAGCAAACCTGATCGCGGCGAACGCCCAAATTGGCGTAGCCCGGGCAGCCTACTTCCCTCAGATTTCTCTGACGGGAAGCGCCGGGTATGAAAGCCCGGCGTTGACTAACCTGTTCACTGGACCTGCGGGTCTGTGGAATCTCACTGCGGGGATCACTCAGCCGATCTTCGAGGGCGGCCGCCTCAAATCGAACGTTCGACTGGCTGAGGCGCAACACCAGCAACTGCTGTTGATCTATCAACAAACGATTCAGGGCGCATTTCGTGATGTCTCGAACGCGTTGATCGCATACCAGAAGAATCGGGAGTTCCGGATTCAGCAACAGCACTTGTTCGAATCGGCCCAGGACGCGGCTCACCTCTCCGAGGCACGTTTCAAGTCAGGAACCACCGACTATCTCGAAGTGCTAACCAATGAAACCAATTCTTTCTCCGCGGAGTTAGGCCTAGCCCAGGCGCAAGGGAATGAACTCATTGCGCTCGTGCAGGTTTATCAGGCTCTGGGCGGCGGGTGGCAGCAGTGACATGCTCGGCGTCGTCCTGCTCACGTCAGCGAAGCCAGAAGAGATTGGCAAGCGGTGCGGGCGTTCAGCTTCTGCCAGAGCGATTCCGAAAAAAAGGGAATTATTATGAAGAAGATTGTGGTTGCTACTCAGGACGCGGCAGAGATATTTGCCGAGCTTCCATACTTTGCGCACGTAATCGGGATCCCTGAGCAGTAGTCTGTGTGGAACCACAACGTATGGCGCCTCGGGAAACAGAGTTGTGTTTTAACTCTCTCTTCAATGCAGATCGTTCCACCTCTCCCGCGTTATCAGTTCTTTCGATGTTGCACATCCGAAGCGATGCCTTGTTTAGTCTGCAAACCTGCGACACGGCTTCGGCTCGGCGGATTGGGGCCCCACTCCGCGAGCGTTAACGGTTGAACGAACGAAATTGAGAATCGTTCTTTGAATCCTTTCGCGGGAACCTTCAGGCAGCGAACAAGCCTCCAACCCTTGATGAATCCGTATCACAATTTGCGTCGTCACGAACACGGTCACGCACCAATTACACTCTTCTATGTGTGATTCCGTGCGGGTGAAATCTGCCGGAGGAGTGCAGCGTCGACGTAGTCGTTTAACAGACGTAGGGCATCGTGGCAATTGATCGACAACCCATCCTACACTACCGGATTAAGTACTGCCCTTCGCTGGCGCGGCTTTCGAAGCCGCTCTGCAGTTGCGTGTACTGCTGGTAGCCCTCGCTTGTAAAGCACAAAGCACGATCAAAGTACTGGTCGACAAACACAACAATTCCATCTCACCGCAGAGTTCTGCCGGGCCGCGACTGAAACGCTCCGGGAATTCCCAGAGAAGTTCCTTGGTCATGACAGCCCAGCACAAGTCGGAAAGCGCGACCCCTCAGAGGCGTGACGCTCACCGATCTCAAAATAATACCGCTCGATGTCGGGGCTAACACGATCGGGTCATCGATCTCTTGATCTAAGTATCCTAGTGCCCACCGTCGCTTCAGCGAAGCTGCGCTACCTTCGGCAGTTGCGATACGTTCCATCCCCCTCCGAGCGCCTTGATCAATAGAACGCTAGCATCCATGCGGCGTCTTAGAATGTCGACATCGTTCCGTTCATTCTGCAGGGCAATCGTCTGCGCGGTGAGCACCTGCAAATAAGGATCGGCTCCGCCGATATAGCGATCGGTAAACACTTGTAACGACTCCTGCGCGGAAGCGGTTGCGTCTTTTTGTTGCTGGGCTTCTTGCTCGAGGATCCGAAGCGCCGCGAGATTATCTTCGACCTGCTGAAGCGCAGTAAGCGAGGTCTCGCGATAGCCGGCCACAGTTGCGTCGTAGTTCGCGAGCGCCGCCTGTGAGGTCGCACGCCGGCGCCCGGCGTCAAATAGGGTCTCGAGCGCGGAAGGTCCCACCGCCCAAAAGCGACTCGGCCAATTGAACCAGTTCGTGATCGAATCTCCCTCGAAGCCGGCTGACGCGGTCAAGACGATCGTTGGAAAGAAGGCAGCACGGGCAATTCCGATTTGTTCGTTCGATTCTGCAACTCGACGCTCCGCAGCGGCGATGTCCGGCCTCCGCTCAAGAAGTTGCGAGGGGAGTCCGGCCGAAATGCTCGGAGGTTCGACGTGAAGTGGCTCTGGTGCGAGAGTGAACGCCGCCGGAGGCTCGCCGATTAGGATGGCAATGGCATGCTCGAACTGCGCTCGTTCGACGGAAACATCGGTGTCCTGGACCATGGTGGTTTGCAGTTGGGTCCGAGCCTGCGCAACGTCGGATTTTGGAGCGGCGCCGCCTTCAAATCGGTTCGTGGTGAGCTGCAGGGCATCCTGGTAGGCCTTCACCGTGTCGTCCAGGAGTTGCTTCTGGGCGTCAGCGCTGCGCAGCTCAAAGTAGTCGAATGCCAGTTCGGCGTGAAGGCTAAGACTGACCGTTTCTAGATCGGCCGCGGTTGCTTGCGCCTCTTCGCGGGAAGCAGCAACTGTCCGCCGCACTCTTCCCCAGATATCGAGTTCATAGGAGAGGTCGAATGGAAGCACAAAGTCTCCCGTGCTATTGGTGGTCTTGAAATAAGGTCGGTTGGCCGAGTCGCGTATGGAGGCAACGCCCGGCGCGGTAGAGATGGTCGGAAATTGGGATGCGCGGTTGAAGCGAATCATAGCCCGCGCTTCCTGAAAGTGAGCCTGCGCGACCTTGAGGTCCTGGTTGGAGATGGTGAGCTGAGCTTCGAGTGCGTTCAACTGGGCGTCCCCGAAGATTTCCCACCAGGCCCCGCGCCGCAACTCGTCATTCGGCTGGGCTATTTTCCAGCCATCCGTTTCTTTGAACGCATCCACGGGCGCTGTTGGTACGCTGGGCCGCGCGTACTTAGGACCCACCGTGCAGCCCGCCAGCAGCATCATTATTATTGTTGCGATAATAGTGCCCGCGCCCTGCCTCATTCTCCTGCACCTCCCGACCGGGCGTTACCCACCTGAACTGGGGTTCCATTGATCAGCGAATCGGATGGGCTGAGAATGACATCATCCTGCGGCCGCAGTCCGGCAAGTATCTCCATACTGTCGCCATAATCGCGGCCCGGGGTGACCGGTACCAGTTCCGCCTTCCCGTTGCGCACAACGGCGACCTGCAGGCCCTCTTTGCGAAAAATCAGAGCGTTTGACGGAACCGTCACCGAGCGAGAGTCCGCCGGCAGCTTGAGATGAATTTGCACGTATGCACCTGGCATGAGGCGACCACTGCT
>Ga0210401_10002041_pt1 | contig 22630 bp, 21 predicted proteins | sample IncBWH32MmetaG_FD_150866 | JGI IMG/M metagenome (GOLD analysis project Ga0210401, IMG submission 150866) | Forest soil microbial communities from Barre Woods Harvard Forest LTER site, Petersham, Massachusetts, United States - Inc-BW-H-32-M | ecosystem: Environmental > Terrestrial > Soil >... | reverse complement strand
GAAGCATCTGCGCGCGCAGGAGATCGCCCGTGAGAACCGCCTGCCCTGCGTGTACCTGGTCGACTCGGGCGGCGCCAACCTGCCCAACCAGGACGAGGTGTTCCCGGACCGCGAGCACTTCGGTCGTATCTTTTTCAACCAGGCGACGCTGTCGGCACAGGGCATCGCCCAAATCGCCGTCGTGATGGGCTCGTGCACCGCGGGCGGCGCCTATGTGCCCGCGATGAGCGACGAGGCGATCATCGTGCGCAACCAGGGGACGATCTTCCTCGGCGGGCCGCCGCTGGTGAAGGCAGCCACGGGTGAAACGGTCAGCGCCGAGGACCTGGGTGGGGGCGACGTCCATACCAGGCTGTCGGGCGTGGCCGACCACCTGGCGCACGATGACCGTCATGCGCTTGCGCTGGCGCGGCGCATCGTCGCCCGGCTCGGACCGGTGCGGCGGGCCTCGATCGCGCTGCGTGAGCCGGCGCCCCCGCTGCACGATCCCGAGGATCTGTACGGGATTGTTCCGACCGATTTGCGCCAGCCTTACGACTGTCGCGAGGTGATCGCGCGGATCGTCGATCGCAGCGAATTCGACGAGTTCAAGGCCCGCTTCGGCACCACGCTGGTCACCGGGTTCGGATGGATCCACGGCATCCCGGTCGGGATCCTGGCCAACAACGGGATCCTGTTCTCGGACAGCGCGCAGAAGGGCACGCACTTCATCGAGCTGTGCTGTCAGCGCGAAACGCCGCTGGTCTTCCTGCAGAACATCACCGGCTTCATGGTGGGGCGCAAATACGAGAGCGAGGGCATCGCGCGGCACGGTGCCAAGCTGGTGGCCGCGGTCGCCTGCGCCCAGGTGCCCAAATTCACGGTGATCGTCGGCGGCTCGTTCGGAGCGGGCAACTACGGGATGTGCGGCCGTGGCTACTCGCCGCGCCTGCTGTGGATGTGGCCCAATGCCCGCATCTCGGTCATGGGCGGCGAGCAGGCCGCGCGTGTGCTGGCGACGGTTCGGCGCGAAGGCATCGAGGCGCGCGGCGGCTCCTGGTCCGCGGCGCAGGAGGAAGAGTTTCGGGCACCGCTTCTCGAGCAGTACGAGCGCCAGGGGCATCCGTACTACGCCTCGGCCCGACTGTGGGACGATGGCGTCATCGACCCGCTCGATACCCGGATGTGCCTCGCGCTGGGGCTGTCGGCGTCGTTGAACGCGCCGTTCGAGCCGACCCGCTTCCCGGTGTTCCGAATCTGAACCTCAGCGGATCGCCGCTCCGCGTTCCTTCAAGAGCTGCCGCAGCACTGACCGGTGGCAGCGGTTCTCGTCTTCGCAATAGCATCCGATCGAGAAATTGGCCGTCTGGGACAGCATCGCCAGCAGGTCCAGCAGCCGGGCGCTGTCGTCCTTGCTCATCCGGGCGCGGAACTTGCGTGCGAACCTGTCCCAAGCCGCCGGTGTATCCGCCGCCTTGGCTTGTGCCATCAGCTCGAGGCTGGGCGACAGCATCGGCATCCACACGTCGTAGTAGTCGCGGCTGCCGAAGTCGGCTTTGGGTACGCCTCGCGGAGGCCGCCGAACCGTGCCGATGCGCACGCCTTCGTTGGCGTCGCGAGGCTCGCCCAGCCGCACGATCCGGATGCTCATCCATGGGCTCCCAAGCTGTACCGGTGGAACTCTTCGTCTCGAACCCACCCCAGAGACTCGTACAGCGCCTGAGCCTGAACGTTGGTCTTTGCCGTGGCCAGCTCGAGGCGGACCGCGCCGGTGCGCTGGGCGTGTTCACGGGCGGCCGCCATCAGCGCCCGTGCAACGCCGTGTCGTCGCGCGGCCTTCGCGACGTACAGGTCGTACAGGATGTGGATCGGTGCGGCAGAAACAGAACAGAAGGTCGGGTAGACCTGGGTGAAGCCGACCAGATCGTTCGGTTCGGCCGACGCTACGAAGATGACGGATTCGTCGTTCGCCAGTCGGTCCGCGATGAAACGCCGCGCCAATGGCAAATCGGAAGGTTGCTGGTAGAACTGACGGTACAAATCGAACAGCAGCGCGACCTGCTCCAGATCGGCCGCTTGCGCGCGTCTTACGATCGTCTCCATCGGCGTCGCCCCTCGAACCGGCAAAGCCTATTCCCGGTCGCGCTGAACCACAAGGCTGCGGTGGCCCTGCGAGCCATTGCGGCTTCAGGCCGGCCGGACGACGACCGATAGTGCACCGCGGCGCATTTCGGTAGCATCGGGCCGCCCGCGACGGGCAACGAGGTCAGGGATGGCGCAGGGATTGCAGACGCTGCATATCGACGTGCGCGCCGGCGTGGCGGTCGTCACGATGGTGCGTGAGCGCGTTCGCAACGCGTTCAACGAAGCGATGATCGAGGAGCTCGATTCGGCATTCGAGGAGCTGGGCACCGATGCGTCCGTGCGGGCGATCGTGCTGGCCGCACGCGGTCCGGTGTTCTGTGCGGGCGCCGATCTGGAATGGATGGCCCGGATGGCCAATTTCACCCCCGAGGAGAATCGCCTCGATGCGCTGAGGCTGGCGCGCATGCTGCGCACGATCAGCCGGTGTCCGAAGCCGACGCTGGCACGCGTGCACGCAGACGCCTATGGCGGAGGAGTGGGTCTGGTGGCGAGCTGCGACATGGCGTTCGGGGCTGCCGACGCGACCTTCTGCCTGAGCGAAACGCGCCTCGGACTGATCCCGGCGACGATCGGCCCGCACGTTGTGCGGGCGATCGGGTTCCGCGCTGCGCTGCGATATTTCCAGACCGCCGAGACGTTCGACAGCGCCGAGGCGTTGCGCATCGGCCTGTTGCACGGGGTGGCGGCGCGCGACCAGCTGGACGCGACCATCAGCTCGGTGCTGGACGCGCTGTCGCTGACCAGCGTGCACGCCACGCGCGAGGCCAAGCGCCTGGTGCACGATATCTCCGGCAAGCCCCTGACCGACGAATTGCTGGCAGAGACCGCCGAGCGGATCGCCAGCGCCAGAGGGTCCGACGACGGGCGCGAAGGAGTGCGCGCCTTCCTGGAAAAGCGCAAGCCACGGTGGCAGACACGAGCCCCGACTCCGCCATCCACCATCGATGACGATGAAGAGATGTGACGGTCGGCGGCCTGAACGCGGCGCGGGCGTGCCTTTGACACCCATCGGCGGGCGACTTCGACAGGAGCGTGGGTCATGGTTCGCACGCTGTTGATCGCCAACCGCGGTGAAATAGCTTGCCGCGTCGCAGCCACCGCGCGGCGCCTGGGTATCCGCAGCGTTGCGGTCTATTCCGACGCCGACGCCGGCGCCGCCCACGTCGCAGCGTGTGACGAAGCAATAAGGATCGGGGCCTCGGCCAGTTCGGACAGCTATCTGCGCATCGACCGGATCGTCGCGGCAGCGCGCGCCAGTGGCGCCGACGCGGTTCATCCGGGTTACGGCTTCCTATCCGAAAACGCGGATTTTGCCGTTGCCTGCCTTGACGCCGGCCTGATCTTCGTCGGGCCGCCGGCCGCTGCGATCCGTGCGATGGGGGACAAGCGCCAGGCCAAGCAGCTGATGCGGGCCGCCTCGGTGCCGCTGATCCCCGGTTACGACGGACAGGACGACAGCCTCGCGACGTTGCAGGCGCAGGCAGCCCAAATCGGCTATCCGCTCGCCATCAAGGCCGCGCTGGGCGGCGGCGGCCGGGGAATAAGGGTCGTGGCGTCCCGCGAGGAGTTCGAAGCGGCGCTTGCAGCTTGCCGCCGCGAAGCGCTGGCGGCTTTCGGCAACGACCGCGTGCTCCTCGAGCGCTATCTGCCGCATCCGCGCCACATCGAAGTTCAAGTGTTCGCCGATCAGCATGGCGCGTGCATCTGGATGCCGGAGCGCGACTGCTCGGCCCAGCGCCGTCATCAAAAGGTGATCGAGGAATCGCCCGCCCCCGGTCTTGCGCCCGAGTTGTGCGTCCGGATCGGAGAGACGGCAGTCACCGCGGCCAGCGCCGTCGGCTACGTCGGAGCCGGCACGGTCGAGTTCCTGGTGGTGCCGGACGGCGAGTTCTACTTCATGGAGATGAACACCCGCTTGCAGGTCGAGCACCCCGTCACCGAGATGGTGACGGGCTTGGACCTGGTCGAGTGGCAATTGAGGGTCGCTGCCGGCGAGCCGCTGCCGTTGAAGCAGGAGCAGATGCAGCGCAACGGCCATTCGATCGAGGCGCGCATTTATGCGGAGGATCCTGAGCGCGATTTCATGCCCGGCAGCGGACCGATCCGACATCTGGCGCTGCCGGATCACGCCGCGTTTACCGTGCACGCGGGCGCGGGCGCGAGCGGCGACCCCGCTGCGGTCCGGGTCGACTCGGCGGTGCGCCCCAGTGACGTCGTAACGACCTACTACGACGCGATGATTGCCAAACTGATCGTGTGGGGCGCCGATCGACAGCAGGCGCTGGCGAGGCTGCACCAAGCGCTGCAGCGAACGCTGATCGTCGGCTTGGCCAACAACGTCGATTTTCTGCAGCGGCTCGCGGCCAGCGAGGAGTTCTCGAGCGGACGCATCGATACCGGCTTGATCGGGAGGCAGATCGAGCATCTGACGGATCCGGGCGATCCGTTCGAACCGCACGCGGTGGCGGCGGCACTGGTCTTTCTGCTGGCCGAAGAAGGGCGCACGCAGACCGCAGACCCCTGGTCGAGCCGCACAGGCTGGCGGCTGAACGGGGTGGCCACGCGCCGCCTGACGCTGCGCAGCGGGTCGGCGCAGCAGCAGGTGACGGTCGAATACCATGCGGACGGGCCCCAGTTGGACGCCGGCTCGTGGCGCGCGCCGCTCAGGGCCGATGCGAGCGACGGCACTGCGCTGCACATCCGTCTGGCCGACCGTGTGCTGGCGGCGGACGTCGTGCGCGACCGCGATACGCTGCACGTATTCGCGGGGGGCCGCCATCGCAGCTACACGCTGGTCGATCCGCTCAGGACGATCGGCGAGGCGGACCAGGATGAGGATCGGTTGTGCGCGCCGATGCCGGGCAAGATCATCGCCGTTCACGCCTCGCAAGGCGACCGCGTGCGCCGAGGCCAGTTGCTGCTGGTGATGGAGGCGATGAAAATGGAGCACTCGATCCTGGCCCCGCACGACGGCGTGGTCGAGCAGCTGCGCTATCGTGTCGGCGACCAGGTCGAGGAAGGGGCGATGCTGGTGTCGCTGCACGACCCGGGCGCCGAACAGCCGCGCGAAGCCACCCAGCGTGAGGGCGAGCCGTGAGACAGGTCAAAGGTCGAACCGCCGATTTCCCCGAGTGGGTCAGCGTGGTCGATGTCGGGCCGCGCGATGGACTGCAGAACGAGGCGCAGCACGTCGCGACCGACACCAAGATCGAACTGATCGAGCGCCTGGTCGGGGCGGGAATCAGGAAGGTCGAAGCGGCCGCGTTCGTGTCGCCGCGATGGGTTCCACAGATGGCCGACGGCGCCGAGGTGCTGAGGCGCGTTTCACGCCAGCCCGAAACTGTGTATTCGGCGCTGGTGCCGAACCTGCAGGGATTCGAGGTCGCGCGGGCCGCGCGCGCCGACGAGGTGGTCGTGTTCTCGGCCGCCAGCGAGACGTTCTGCCGCAAGAACATCAACTGCTCGATCGCCGAATCGATCGAGCGCTTCGAGCCGGTGTGCCGGGCCGCGATCACCGAGGGGATCGGCGTCAGGGGCTCGATTTCCTGCTCGCTGGGGTGTCCGTACGAGGGGGAGGTTCGTCCGGATGCGGTCGCGCGCGTTGCTCGGCTGATGAAGGAAATCGGCGTGCAGCAGGTCGGCGTGGCCGACACGATCGGGGTCGGCACGCCGCGCGCAACGCAGGAAGCGTTCGAGGCCGTGCTCGCCGTCTATCCGCTGGCCGATGTCAGCGGTCATTTCCACGACACCTACGGGCAGGCACTGGCCAATATATACGCCTGCCTGGAAATGGGCGTGCGCACGTTCGATGCGAGCGTGGCCGGGCTCGGCGGCTGTCCCTTCGCCCGCGGAGCCACCGGCAACGTGGCGACGGAGGACGTGCTGTACCTGCTCGAAGGCTTGCAGATCCAGACGGGTATCGACCTCAACCGGGTGGTCCAAATCGGGCAATGGATCAGCGGCTTGCTGGGCCGCAAGGCGACCACGCGCGCCGGCAACGCAATCAGCGCACGAGCCACCTAGCCGCGCGCTCTGCGGCTACCGCTTCAAACTCCTGTCGAGCAGACCCGCTCGTTGTCAACCTACGGCGCTCACCGCGCGGCATTGGTCCTTCAGGAACGTCCCGCCCATGCTGGAGGCGTAGACGACCGTGAGCTCGCCGGAGGCGCGATCGAATTCGTAGCGGCCGCCGCGCGCCAGATCGCGCCACTCGATCGATCGGGCCGTGATTTCCGCCGGAAATGAATCGGCGGTGCGCTTGACCGGATCGATCGCGACGTCCCACGTTGTTCCACTGGCCGGGTTGGTGCAGCGGAGTCTGGTCGGGTCGGCAACCGGATCCGAGCTGGGTGGAGCCGCCATCGCTAGGACGATGGCAGCGATCGACAAGCCGGCCGTCACCGCGGTGACGGTCGGGATCTGAAGGCTTATCGGCAAGCTTGCCGCGCCTCGGGTGTCATTCATGTTCAGGCCAACTCCAAGTGGGGAGGCCCGCCGTTCGCGCGCGGGCCATCCCCGGGTTCACGGTCGAGTCTGTTACACCGGCGAGTAGGCTTCCTCGCCATGGACTGCGTTGTCGCCCGCTTGCAGCGTGGCGTCGACCATCCGCAGCGATACAAAGAACGACATCACTTTCAGGATCACGTAGGTCCCGATCGCATTCAGCACGATGATGAAACCGGCGGCCTCGGCTTGCAGCAGGAACTGCTTGAAGTTGCCGTAGAACCAGCCTGTCGTGGAGGCACCCGGCGCGTTGGATCCGGTGCCGATATAGACCAGCATATTCGGATCGGCCAGCACGCCGGTCAGCAAGCCCCCCATCAGGCCGGCGACGCCATGGGTCGAGAGCACCCCCAGCGTGTCATCGACCTTGGACAGCAGCGCGCTCTTCTGCAGCTTATTCATGCTGAACCACGGAATGATGCCGGCGCAAAGACCGATGATGATCGCGCCCCAGCCGTTGACGTAACCGGCGGCAGGCGTGATCCCGACCAGCCCTGCGATCATGCCGTTGATGGCGCCGACGATCGAAGGCCGGCCATACGCCATCGAGTCCATCGCGGTCCACGTCATCAGCGCGACGGCGGTCGCGATGTTCGTGTTAAGCACCGCACCGCCCGCGTTGGCGTTGGCGAAGTACGGGTCACCTCCATTGAAGCCGTTCCATCCGAGCCAGAGGATCCCTGCCCCGGTCAGCGCAATCAGCAGGTTGTTCGGCGGAAAGTGATCGCGGTCGGCCTGCAGGCGCGGCCCGACCACCGAGGCGGCGACGAAACCCGAGACCCCTGCAGCCAAGTGGATCACGTAGCCACCGGAAAAGTCCACCGCACCAGCGGCAGCGAGCCACCCGCCGCCCCAGATGCTGAATGCCCCGATCGTGTAGATGAATGTCATCCAGAGCGGAACGAAGATCACCCACGCCTTGAAGCTCATCCGCCCCAACACCGAACCTCCCAGGATGATGACGGTGATCGCGGCAAACACGAACTGGAAGTAGGTCATCGTGGCCATCGGAAAGGTCAGATCGGGCATCCCGGAGGCCGCCTCCGGGACGGTTGCCTGCCCCAGCTCGAACCCGGCCGATGTAGCCGGACCGGGCTGGCCAAGGAACGGGAACCACTTTGGACCGAACGACATGTTGTAAGCCCACAGCACCCAAACCACGAGCACCGAGGCAAACGCGTACATCACCATGAAGGCACTATTGATTGCCCATTTTTTCTTGACGAGCCCCGCGTACAGGATCATCAGGCCCGGGATGCTCTGCAGCGCGACGAACGTCGCGGCCGCGAGCTGCCAGGCGTTGTTGCCGGAGTTCAACCACGGAGGGGCCGCGACCCATCCGCCGGCGGGTGCTGCCGCGGCTGCAGCCGGTGCCGCCGCCGCGGGTGCGGTTGGAGCCGGTGTTGTTGTTGCAGGTGCCGTACCGGTCGCGGGCTGGTTTTGCGCGCTGGCGGCCATCCACGGCAGCAGGTTCAAAACGACGATCAGGACAATCCCCATCAAGGCGCGAGCTCGAGTCATCTATCTTTCTCCCTCGTCCAACCGTCGACTGTGCATACGCCGTCAAAGCCCGGCGAAGCGCGCCGCGATCGGCGTTCCGCATTCACCAAGCGATCGAGCTCTTTATGATGGAGTTCTTCGATCGCCCCCCAAAGCACCGGGCAACGTGGGTTGGGCGTTGCCCGGCCCCACAAAACCGCAGCAAGATTCGAACCAATGGCATTTCGAAGACGGCTGCAACGTCCCGGTGGCTCGGCGCACCAACTCGGGTCGCGCAATGGGCTTTTTGCCCCATCTCGGGGCGCTGTTATGCTGCAGATCAGGGATCGGACTCGCACGGCCGATTAACATCAGCGCTTTACTCGAACGCCTTAGCCGCACGCCCAAGTGAGTCCGAATCTTCGCCCCGGAATTACCTACCGGCTTCAGTACCAGGTGCCGCCGGATAAGACCGTTCCGCACGTCTACCGTGAATTTGGTGAGTTCCAGCAGATGCCGCAGGTGTTCGCGACCGGATACATGGTCGCCCTGATCGAGCAGGCGTGCCTGTTGGCTGTGAAACCCTATCTGGACTGGCCGCGCGAACAGACGGTTGGAACGCACGTGGATCTGTCGCACGTCGCCGCGACGCCACCTGGCCATGTCGTCACCGTCGAGTGTGAAGTCACCGAGGTCGAAGGGCGGCGCATCGTCTTCCGCGCCAGCGCGCGCGATCAGAACGACCTGATCTCGGAGGGCACGCACGAGCGGACCGTGATCGATTTCGAGCGCTTCAACCAGCGCCTCGCGAAAAAGCAGGTTTGCGCGTGATGACCGACGATCGCGATCCTGACACGGTTCCCAACACCGCCGAGGCGCCTGCGGACGCCGGCTCGCCGGGGATTGCATCTCCTTGCACCTCGGTCTGCCGGATGGACCAGGACGGCCTGTACTGCGTCGGGTGTTTCAGGACGTTGGACGAGATCGCGGGCTGGTCTGCCTTCGACGACGCGCGTCGACGGCAAGTCTGGGAGGAACTGAACCGGCGCAAGGCGGCCATGACCGCGCAAGCCGTATGCGAGTCGCGCCACTGAGCTCGAGCGAGCCGGTGCGGGCGCCGGCTGCCGCGCCGGCCCCGTTGCCGACCGGCATGCACGTGCTGGAGCGCGGTTGGCTGTCATCGAACAGCATCGTGTTCGAGGAGGGCGAGCAGCTGAGCGTGGTGGACACCGGCTACGCGATGCATGCGCGTCAGACCGCGGCCTTGATCGATCACGTCGGAGGCGGGCGCCCGCTGGCCCGCATCATCAACACGCACCTGCATTCGGATCACGTCGGCGGCAACGCGCGCCTTGCGCGCCATTCAAGCGTATCGGTCCAGATCCCGGCCGGAGAGGCCGATGCCGTGCGAGCTTGGGACGTGGAGCGGCTGAGTTATCGCGCGATGGGACAGCGCTGCGCGCGCTTCAGCTTCGATCGGACGCTGCGTGCCGGCGACACGCTGGAGCTCGGTGGCCTTGCCTGGCAGGTGCACGCGGCAGCGGGCCACGATCCTCACATGTTGATGCTGTTCGAGCCCAACGAGCGAATCCTGATTTCGGCCGACGCGCTGTGGGAGCGCGGCTTTGGCGGCATATTCCCCGAGATCGATGGCGAGGGTGGATTTGTCGAGCAGCGCGAGTCGCTCGACATGATCGCTCGATTGCAGCCCCGGCTCGTCGTTCCGGGACATGGTGCGCCGTTTCGCGAAGTCGACGCTGCGCTGCGGCGCGCGTACGCGCGCCTCGATGCGCTGCAGTCGAGCCCACAGCGCAATGCGCGCCACGTGCTGAAACTGCTGGTGAAATTCTGGCTGTTGCAGGTGGGTGAAGCGGCGCTGCCCAGGCTGGTCGAGCATTTCGACCGGGCACGCTATGCTCGGATCGTGCACCAGCGCTACTTCGCCGATCTTTCGTTTGCACAAATGCTGGAACAGACTGCGTGGCAGCTGTGTGCGGCCGGTTCCGCGGTGCTGGAACGTTCCCGGTTGAAAAACGTCGATAGGCCAGTGCACAGTGAAGCCGCGCAGTGAAGCTCGATCGAGCCTGCTGAGCGCCGCAGCGGCGGTGCTGCTGGCCGCGTGCGCAGCCGCTCCGCCCGCTCCGCCCGCGCCGAGCGCTGCGCCCGCGCCGGGCGTCGCACCCGCGACGACCGACACCGGTGCGATGCCGGCCCCGCCTCCTCTGGAGGCTCCCACCCGCCCGTCGCTTGGACTTTTCAGCCGAATCAAAGCCCCGAGCGAGGTCGAGCCGGTGCTCGAAATGGCAGCAACCGGAGTTCAGATTTTCCGTTGCGAGACGGACAAGGAAAACACCCATTGGGTCTTTCGGCTTCCCGAGGCCGAGTTGCGCGACGCGCGTGGACAGCTGGTCGGCCACCATGGCGCGAACTATTCGTTCGAGCACATCGATGGCAGTCGCCTGATTGGCACAATCGTCGGGAACGATTCGGCGCCTGGGGAGAACTCGCTGCGGTGGCTGCTGTTGCGTACGCAGTCCTATGGTCAGGGCGAATTCGACAAGATAACCTACGTGCAGCGCGTCGAAACCTCGGGTGGCACGCCGCCGGCTCAATGCTCTGCCGACCAGGTCAACCAGATACTGCGCGTGCCGTTCTCCGCCAAATTCATTTTCTATCGCCCGCGCTGAGGCCCGCGTGAAACCACGCTGGACCTCCTCGAGAATCGAACTGGCGACGCTGGCCGTCGCCGCCAGCCTGCTTGCGCCACTGCAGCCGACCGCGGGCCAGCCTCCTCCAACCTATGTTGGCCGGCCGATCTACAGCGACCCGGCCAATGGCCTTCAGTTGCCTCCCACCTGTGTCATCGAGCCGACCTGGCGCTCGCGCATCAGCGGCACCGAAATGGAAGTGTGGGTGTTGAACTGCGACTCGGTGCCGCGCGCCTGGCTGTTGACGCGGCAGGTCGTCGAGATGCTGAACGCGCACGAGGCACGCCTGCGCTTCCAGGTCCTCGACGAGCGGATGCTGCCCGAAGAGACGACCGGCGAATCGCTGAGCGTGCAATGCACCGGGGCCAGCGATACTCCCGGCATCATCGTGTACGGGGCGCACTGGCGCAGCTCCACGCACGAGCTGCGGCTGGCCGGCGCGCGCGGCGCGCTGCGGGTCGATGTGTCCCGGCGCCGCCTGGCCGACGCGGATCTAAGCGGCATCGACTGCGTGCGCTTCCCCGATCGGGAGTCGATGATGCGCAAGCTGCAGCAACCGGATCGCTCGCCCCGATGACGCTGAAGCGCCCACAGGGACCGGCCGGCACCGTTGTGACGCTGGAACACGTGTCGCGCGTGCTCGCCGACAATCCGCTGGGCGATCCGCACGTGCGCAAGCTGTCGGTGTGGCTGCCGCCTCAATACGACCAGGGGCAGCAGACAGGCGGGCGGCGCTTTCCGGTGCTGTTCGACCTGGTGGGCTTCACCGGCTCGGGCGCTGCACACTTGAACTGGAAGCCGTTCGAAGACAATGTCGCAGAGCAGGCCGCGCGCCTCGTATACGAGCGCAGGATGGGTCCTGTCATCATCGCGTTCCCCGACTGCTTCACCCGGCTCGGCGGCAACCAGTACATCAATTCGAGTGCGATCGGCCGTTACGCGGATTACCTGACGCGCGAGCTGGTGCCTTTCGTCGATCGGGAGTTCCGAACGCTGGCGTCGCGTCAGCACCGGGGCTGTTTCGGCAAATCGTCGGGAGGCTACGGGGCGATCATCCACGGCATGCGGTACCCGCAGTGCTGGGGCGCGATTGCCGACCATTCGGGCGACTGCTACTTCGACTTCTGCTACGGCGCCGACTGGCCCAACACGCTGGACGAGCTGGCCAAGTACCGCGCCCGTCCGCGCCACGCGGGTGCGGTCGACGTCCGCAAGCTCGAGAAGGGGGCCGCCTCGGGACAGGATGACGGGCGCGTGCGCCGGTTCCTCGACGCATTCGACAAGCGCCGCAAACTGTCACAGGCCGAGGTCCATTGCATCATGAACCTGTGCATGGCCGCTACGTACGACCCCGATCCGCGCGCGCCGAACGGCTTTCGGCTGCCGTTCAACCTCGAAACCGGCGAGCGCATCGAGGCAAGGTGGCGCCGCTGGCTGGAACACGATCCGATCAATCTGGTTCGGACCTGCCGCGCCAGCCTGAAGAGCCTGCAGGGCATCTTCATCGATTGCGGCTGGCGTGATCAGTACCGGCTTCACTACGGGGCGCGCATCCTGTCCAAGCGGCTGGCCGAAGCAGGGATCGCCCACCGCTACGAGGAGTTCGACGACACCCACTCGAACATCGACTACCGGATGGATGTCAGCTTTCCGTTCCTGTACCGGGCTCTGAAACCGGCCTGAGGCTGGTTGCCTGTAACAGCCGATTCGTCCGGGCGCGCCTTTCGCTTCCGAATCGGCTGTTACAGGCTTCTTCTAGTAATTGGCCGCCGTCCGAACCTGGTCGGCGGACTTGTCCAGATCGGCCAGCAATTCGGGCGCCACGATCGCAAAGGGGACCGAGCCGTACGACAGCAGGCGGTCGTGAAAATCGCGCAACGAAGCGCGATCACCGGCCTTGCGCTGGTACTGAGCCAGCAGATCCTCGAGCTGAGCACGACCGGCCGTGTATGCAATCACGTAGCCCGGCGTGAGCGCGATGCCGGCCACCGCAGCCTCGGCGGCCTGCGGGGTAAACGAGGTTTGCTCCGCATAAAACTGCACCGCCTGCTGGAAGCTCCACCGGCCGGTTGCCAGCATCGGATCGACGATCGCTCGCGCGCCCCGCACGCGCTCCCAGCGCGCGGTAAACAGTCGCGCGTCCAGATCCTCGGCATACAGACCAAGACGGACGAACATCTCTTCGCCGTAAAAGGCCCACCCTTCCGCGAACTCGGCGCTGGACTGAATCTTTCGAATGAAATCGGGATGCCGCTTCGCGATCGACAACTGGAGAAAGTGCCCCGGCATCGCCTCGTGGGCCGCCGTCGACAGGATCCGATCCCGATCGAAATCCTCGTTCATGTCGAGACGCTCGGCCGCCTCCTGCAGCGAATCGGGCGGCGTGATGTAGTAGTAGCCGGTGGTCGATGGCGAGAACAAGCGGGGCGGATTCATCGAGGCCCCCGGCGAAACCGGGCGCATGAAGGCCGGTGTCTCTTCGACTTTCAATTCACCCAGCCAATCCGGTACGGTGATCAGCTGCCGATCGGCCAGGAAGCGGCGCAGGTCCGCGATCCGGTCACGGTAATACCCGAGCAGCTCGGCTCCGCCCGGCGCCAGCCCGCCGCCGCTGCGGGGTCCGAACGGCAGCTGCTCATGCTTGGCGAGCGAATCGAGCCACGCCTCTTCGGCCCAGCCGTGCTGCAGCTCCATTTCGCCCATTCGAATCAGATCGTCGGCCTTGAACGGCAGCAGCTTCTCGTCGTGCAGCATCCGGTCGTATGCCGGGCGTCCCATCGCGAAATTCTCGGGCCACTTGGCCACGTGCGCGTCGATGGTCGCCTTGGTCTTTGCGATCGCGGCCAGCGCCGCGTCGCGCGCCGAGACGAAGCGCCGGAAGTCGTCCGAATCCCCGCCCAGCTGCCCCTTTGCCGCTTCGGTCAGCGCCCCGTCGAACAGCTCGGGCGCACCGGCCAGCTGACGGCTGCCGACGATGCCGTACAGGTGCCCCGGCCGCGTAACCAGACGCTGCGCGGCAGCCAGGAAGGTCGGCGCCGCGGCCAGCCGCTCGATGATGTCGTGCCAGGCCGCGGTGACCTGCTCGGGCGTCGCCCCGTCGCGCCCAGCCACCGGGAGCTCGTGCAGTTGCGTATAGATCGCCTGCATCAGCGCGGTGGCCGGCGCGGAGTAGTCCTTTCGATCGGACTGATAGATTTGCAGCGCGTTCAGGTTGCTTTCGAGTTGCGACTGCAGCAGCTTCGCGTCGTGCGCGTCGATCATCGACCCATGGGTGCCGGCCGACTCGGTGATCCGGCGCAGCTGCTCGCGCCATTTCTCCAGGTGAGACACCTCGGCCGCCCGGCTGGCTTCGGTTGGTGTCTCGAGTTCGGCGTCGTGACCGGGAATGCCCAGCGCCGTCGCGACCATCGGATGAAGGCGCGCGGATGTGTAGGTAATGTCGTGCGCGAGGCTGGTCAGGCGGTCGTGCACGCCGTCGGCGGTCCAGGCCGGCGCGCACACCGATGCGAGAAGCAAAAGGACGATCGTTCGCATACGTCGCTTAGTTAGTTGGCTTACCTAGATTGCCACCAGACCGCCGATCTCGACCACCCGGTCGCGCGGCAGTTTCAGCAGGTCGGTCAGGTGGGTCGAATTGCGCTGCATCGCCGCATACAGCTCCTCTTGCCAGCGCGGCAGACCCCGCCCATCCTCCCGTGGCAATACGGTTTCGTGGGCCAGGTAGTAGGTCACGCCGCTCAGGTCTCCGAGGCTGCAGGGTTTGCGCAGGCTGGCAAGCAGGCGGGGAATGTCCGGTCGCTCCATGAACCCGTAGTGTGCCTGCGCGCGCCAGAAGTTCGGTGCGATCTGCACCACCGAAAAGCGCGACTTCTCCGGCACCCGGGGCACCGACTCGGTCAACACGGTCAGCGCCACCACGCGCTCATGCAGGGACCGGCTGTGTTTCACATACCAGGCGACGACCGGCGGCGTATCGCTGAGCGAGCGGGTCATGAAGACGGCCGTGCCGGGCACGCGCGCAATGTGCTCCCGCTCGAGTTGGGCCATGAACGACTCGATTGGCGTTGGGTTCGCGAGCAGGCTGGCGGCGACCGCGCTCACGCCGCGGTGCCAGCAAACCATCACCAGGTACACCAGCGCCGCCAGCATCAGCGGCACATAGCCGCCATCGGCGATCTTCAGCATGTTGGACAGGAAGAAGGCGGTGTCGACGCTGAGGAACACCGCCGCAACGGCCACGCTCGCGGCGAGGCTCCACTGCCAGATCTCGCGCATCGCGATGAACAGCAGCACGCTCGTGATCAGCATGGTGGCGGACACGGCGATGCCGTAGGCGGCCGCCAGGTTGTCGGACTTCTTGAAGGCCACCACGAGGCCCAGCGTGACCATCATCAGGGTCCAGTTGACCGCGCCAACATAGATCTGGCCGTAGCCCTGCTCGGACGTCTGGGTGACCTTCAAGCGCGGCATCCAGCCGAGCAGCATCGCCTGGCGCGTCATCGAGAACGCGCCGGTGATGATCGACTGGCTGGCGATCACTGTGGCCAGCGTGGCGAGCACGATCAGCGGCAGCAACAGCGGTTCCGGGCACAGCCGATAGAAGATGTTCTGGTCAACCGGCTCGCCCGACACGGCGATTGCGGCTTGTCCGGCGTAGTTCAGCACCAGGCTGGGCAGCACAACGGCGGACCAGGCGAGCTTGATCGGCCCGGCGCCGAAATGGCCCATGTCCGCATACAGAGCCTCGGCACCGGTTACGCACAGGAATACGCCTCCCAGCATCGCAAATGCGGTAGCTCCGCCGTGCAGCAGGAAACTCAACCCGATCCACGGGTTCAGCGCGATCAGCACCGACGGATGCCGCATCAGCGCCAGCAACCCGAGCACCGCCATTACGATGAACCACAGTGCCATCACCGGACCGAAGGCGCGCCCGATGCGCGCGGTTCCCTGCGGCTGCAGGGCGAACAGCAGCGCCAGGACCAACACGGCGAGCGGCACGACGTAAGGTCCGAGGCCAGGCAATGCGATGTGCAGGCCTTCGAGCGCTGACAGCACCGAGATGGCCGGCGTTACGGCACCGTCGCCGTAAATCAGGGCAGCGCCGAAAAGTCCCACTGCAACGATGATCGGCCTGTGGTGGCGCTTGACCCCCAGCAGCGACAGCAAGGCCACGATGCCGCCCTCGCCGTCGTTATCGACTCGCATCGCGAAGCCGACGTACTTGACGGACGTGATGATGATCAGCGTCCATACGATCAGCGACAGCGCCCCGAGCACTGCGCCAGGCTCGTGTTGGCCCATCAGGTCCAGCACGGTTTTCAACGTGTACAGGGGGCTGGTGCCGATGTCGCCGAAAACGACGCCCAGCGCAGCGACGCTGGTCGTCGCCAGCGCGGGGCGGGCGGCGGAGGCAGGCGGGGGGGTCATTGCGAGACGCGCTCGGGGCGGATCATAACAACGGACGATGGCGTGGGTGCGTCACGGACGCCCGTGGACCGCGGTGAGTTGGACGCAGGACAGTCCGTCGGCTGTGCGGGCATCGTATCGCTCGAATTCGGCAGCCCGTCGCGTGGCGCTGGAACGTACCACGGTCGTTCCTACAATCCGTAATACGCGTGAACGGAGTTTTCGGCGATGAAGAACTGCAGGCGCCGGTCGGCTCTGGTGCTCGGCGCAGCGCTGCTGGTTTGCGTGTCGTGCGCCATCGCAGATGAGCCGCTGCGCCAGACCCGCGAGATTTCGCAGGCTTTCGACGAGGTTCGCCTGGACGCCGACATCGATCTGGAGCTGACTCAGAGCGACGTCGTCTCGCTCGTGATCGAGGCGCCTGCCGAGGAGCTGCCGAGCATCCGAACCGAGGTGAAGGACGGCGTGCTGACGCTGGGGCGGGTGCAATCCCGCAGCTCGAATTTCTCGTGGTGGTTCGGTCGGCACCGCGCACCGCGCGCATGGCTGTCTGCTCCCTCGATCGAGCGGCTGGTCATCGAGGGATCGGGCAACGTTCACGCAGGGACGTGGAAGACTCATGGGTTGGAGGTTCGTATCTCCGGGTCGGGTGATGTGAAAATCGACGCGCTGACGGCGGCGCGACTGCACTGCGATCTGGCCGGCAGCGGCAAAGTCATCCTCACCGGCTCGGCAGCGAGCCAGAGGATCCGACTATCGGGCTCGGGTGACTATAGAGCCTCGAAACTGAAGAGTGACGCCGCGACCGTATCGATCAGCGGATCGGGCGATGCCGAGCTGTGGGCCGAGCGAACGCTGGAAGCTCGAATCAGCGGCAGCGGCGATGTCCGCTACTACGGTACCCCGGCCGTCACCAGGTCCGTGTCCGGCTCCGGGAGTATCACCGCGCTGGGACAGAAAGGCTCGTCCTGATGCCGCCAGGCGTCCCGTCGATGACTGTCAAGCGCCGGGCGTACTGCAGTCCGGTTCGCGAGGCGTCGACCACTCAGACGCGGGGGCGCATCGTGGCTGCGGCGTCTGCCCTGTTGGCAGAGGGAGGAAGGCAGATCTTTTCGCTGGAGGCGGTGGCCCGGCGCGCGGGAGTGACGCGGCTGACCGTCTACAACCACTTCGAGTCGAAGCGTGGCGTGATGGAGGCCGTGTTCGACGATCTGACGCAAAACGCGGGTTTGTTCGAACTGGCGGCCGTTTTCGCCGACAGCGAACCGCGTCGCGGGCTGAATCGCCTGGTCGTGGTGTTTTGCAACTTCTGGTCGACCCGTCGGGCAATGCTTCCGAAGTTTCGAGCGGCAATCGCGACGGGCGACGACATGGCACAGAGCCTCATGCAGTGTGGCGGATGGCGCCGGCAGGGGCTGACTGTGCTGGTCGAGCGGCTGATGCCCGCTTCGGGTCAGCGCAGCGCCGACCTGGTCGATGTGCTGCTCGCGCTGACCAGCTTCGAGATGTTCGAGGCCCTATCGGTTCGAAACCGCCATCCCAAGGCGATCGAAACCCTGTTGCAAGCGCTGGTCGAGCAGGCTGTCAGCGCGGCGCTGCCGGTCGGCGCCGGTGAGGCTACGCACGCGAAGCGGATTTGAGGTGCACTTCCGCTGGACGGGATGCTTCGTCCATAATGCGCCGGGTGACTATGGCGTGGCTTGCGGCGTTGCGCAGATTGTTCGGAGGCAGCCCGAGGCCCGCCGCGCGCTCCACCGCCGACGCAGGTGCACCTGCGGGCGACGGCAGCTGGCTGGCCGCCGGCACGGTCGCAAACGATCCCGCGACCTCGGCGCGCTTGGCTGGCAGGACGGCTGCGCTGCAGCCGCTGGATGCGCAACCGGGACCCTTCGACCGCAATGCGGATCGCCGCTTCTCGGCGCTGCTGCTCGGCGTGACGGCGCTGCGTGCCGCCCAGATCGAACCGGCCGAACAGCGCCTGATCGAACGCATCCGGGGCTTGGTGCACGATGGTGCCGAAGCGAATCTGCTGCCGCGCCTGCCGGTGGTTCTGCCTCGCCTGATCAGCATCGTGCGGCGCGATGACGTGGCCGCACGCGAACTGGCCGAGCGGCTCTCGCTCGATCCCACGCTGGTCGGGGAAGTCGTGCGTCTGGCCAACTCGCCCCGGTACCGGACCAGCCGCGAGATCTCGGACCTGCAGGATGCGGTCATCGTGCTGGGTCAGCGCGGCCTGATCCAGATCGTCATCGCAGCCACCCTGCGGCCGATTTTCGATGCGCGACACGGCCGCTTCAGCCGCGTCGCAGGCACGCTGGTGTGGGATCTGGCGCAACGCCGCTCGGCTGCTTGCGCGGCGCTGAGCGACGACGCCGACCGCTTTCACGCGTTCCTGGCCGGGATGGTCGCCGACATCGGGATGATCGTGGCGTTGCGGGCGCTCGACGACGAATACGACCAAGCCCGGGCTCCGGACACCGAAGCATTTCACGACGCGCTGGCGGACGCCGTGGCCAGGTTATCGGGCCGGGTTGCGCGCCAGTGGGAATTTCATCCGAAGGTGTGTGCCGCCGTCGAACGGCGCGCGAGCAGTCGGCCGGGTGGCAAAGACGACGACCTGGTGCGAGCGCTGCGCACGGCCGATCGCATCAGCAAGTTTCATCTGCTGGCGCCGGCGCCGGATGGCGCCGCGCTCGATGGCCTGAGCGAACCGGAGCGGCGCTGTTACGTCGAACTCGAGCGCTCATTCGGCCACTGAACGCCGATCAAGGCGCCTGCTGGCGCAACCCCACGAGTGACCGGGTGGCCGTTTATGTATGATTTTGGTCCTTTAGGACATCGAGCAGCTTGCCTATTGTTCAGTCCCCGACCCACCTGCGGAGACTGCGATGAAAAACCTCTGGCGGATCCCGACCGCTGCGGCGCTACTCTGTGTCGCGTGCGGCGTCGGCGCGGCCGACAGAATCCGTGTCGCTTTCGTCATTTCCGACGGCTTCGATCTGATCGATTTCGCCGGCCCTTGGGAGGTCTTCAGCGATGCAAGGCCCGGATCGATGAGCCACGAAGACGACGACGGCCCCTATGAGCTGTACACGGTGTCGACCGCAAAAGGCGCAGTCAGCTCGAGCGGACTGCGCGTGGTGCCCCAATACACGCTGGACAATGCGCCCCGCCCGGATCTGATCGTGATCGGGGCCCAGCTGGACAATTCGGAGCCGCTGCTGGCCTGGCTTCGATCCCAGCATGCTTCGCAAGTGACGATCATGTCGGTGTGCACCGGTGCGAGGAAACTGGCGCTGGCGGGCCTGCTGGATGGCAAGCAGGCAACCAGCCACCACGATTTCCTCGGTGATTTCCGCAAGGCGTTCCCCAACGTCCAGTGGCAGGCATCCCGACGCTTCGTTCGGTCTGACGAGCGCATCTACACGGCCGGCGGCCTGACCTCCGGCATCGACCTTGCGCTGCATCTGGTGGCAGTCCGGTTCGGACCGGAGGCGGCGCAGAAGACCGCCGACTACTTGGAATACCGAGGCGATGGGTGGAAACAGGCGGACTGATGCCAACGGCCTAGACCTGGCTCGACGCGGCTCCGGCGCGAAGGCCAGGCGGATCGGCTTTGTCGGCTTCCGCGACGCGGTCGCCCTGGATATCGTCGGCCCGATGGATGCGTTCAGCCTCGCCTCCGAAATGGAGTCGGCCCAGGGGCCGCGCTACCGCTGCCTGGTGCTGGGGTTGAGTCGGCGGCCGTTCGTGACCGGGTCCGGCCTGGTGATCCGTCCGGATTGCGCGCTGGCTGACGCACCGGCGCTCGACACGCTGGTGATCCCGGGTGGCGCGGGTCTGCGCGACCCCAGGATGAATGCGGCGCTCGTTTCCTGGGTGCGCGCCTCGGCACGCGGCATTCGGCGGATCGCCTCGGTGTGCACCGGAATCTACGCGCTGGCCCCGACCGGCCTGTTGGACGGCCGTCGCGCTGCGACGCATTGGCGCTTTGCCGAGGACGTAGCACGCCGTTTTCCGCAGGTGACGGTCGATGCGGACGCGATTTTCGTCCGCGATGGCCCGTTCTACACGTCGGCGGGTGTTACGGCCGGGATGGATCTGGCGCTGGCCCTGATCGAGGAGGATCACGGAGCGCGGCTGGCGATCCGGGTCGCGCGCGAGATGGTGTTGCATCACAAACGCGCGGGCGGCCAGCAGCAGTATTCGGAGCCACTGCGTTACCAGGCCGAGCACGGAGATCGCCTCGGCGAACTGGCCTCGTGGCTGACGTTGAACCTGACCGGCGACCTGTCAGTCGAAACGCTGGCACGCCGTGCCTGCCTGTCTCCGCGCCATTTCTCGCGTCGCTTCAAGGAGGAGTTCCTGACCACGCCCGCCGACTTTGTCGAAAGAGCCCGACTGGACGAAGCGCGCAGGAGGCTCGCGGCGGCCGGCCCATCGCTGTCGCAGGTCGCCGGATCGGTGGGCTTCGAAAGCGCCGACGCTTTCCGCCGAGCCTTCAGCCGCCGCTTCGGTGTGACGCCGGGCGCGTATCGTCGCAGCGTTCGCTGAAGCCGGCTCCTTTGCAGCGCAGCCCGGGAGCTTCACGGCAGGATGGCTTGCAGCTCTCGCATCAGGAAGTCGATGAACACGCGCGTGCGCACCGGCAGCAGACGGGCGCTCGGATAGACCAGGCTGACGCTTCGCGGCGGCTCCTCGAATTCGGCCAGCAGCACTCGAAGGCGCCCGTCGCGTAGATAGGGCGCCGCCTGGTACGACATGAACTGCGCCACCCCCAATCCGCGCGCGCAGGCCTCCAGGCGAGGTGCCGCCAGGTTGCATTCGAAGTTGCCCCGCACGACGACCGCGACCGCGCGCCCGGCTTCGACGAAGCTCCAGTGGCCGTTCTCGGCCCCGGTCAGGCAATTGACGCCCACAAGGTCGCTCGGGCGACGAGGGGGTCCGTGGCGCCGCAGCCAGCCGGGGCTCGCGGTCACGACGTGCCGGACCGTCCCCACGGTCTGCGCGATTAGCGTCGAATCGGGCAGGTGCGCGATGCGCACCGCCAGATCGAGACCCTCCTGGATCAGATCGACCACCCGATCGACCAGCATCAACCGCACTTGCGCCAGCGGATAGCGCTGGAGAAAGCGCGCGACCGCGGGAGCGACGTGCATATGCCCGAACAGAACGGGGGCGGTGATGCTGAGGGTGCCGGTGGGTTCCGCGTGCTTGACCGCGATCAACCGGTCCGCTTCATCCAGATCGGCCAGAATGCGCCGTGCTCGTTCCAGGTAAAGGCGGCCGTCTTCGGTCAACGACTGTCGCCGCGTCGTTCGATTCAGCAAGCGCGCGCCCAGATGGCGTTCCAGCGCCGCCAGCTGACGGACCACTGCCGGCAACGAGGATCCGAGCGACCGGGCTGCCGCCGTCAGGCTGCCGCGATCGACGATGGCCACGAAGGCCTGCAGCGCTTTGAGCTTGTCCAGGGAGGCAGGATTGCTCCGCATTACGCAGTAGTCTAGTCCGATGGAGCCTCTTTAATTCACCTTCGCCCGAGGCAACAATGGGCGGCGTGCGGCCGATCCCGGACGCCGAGGCACCGATGAAACCGACCACCGATTGGATGCAGGACGCAGAGGCGTTCCACCCGGGAGAGCAGGCGGCGCAAGCGCGATACGGCGTGCGTGAGCGCTTGGCGGAGGTCGGGCAGCAGGTGATCCGGTCGCACATGCCGCTGCAGCATCGCGAGCTCTTCGCTCGACTGCCGTTCGTCGCGCTGGCCGGCGTCGATGCTGCAGGCCAGCCGCAGGCAACGCTGCTCGCGGGCCCAGCCCCCGGCTTCGTCACTTCGCCCGACGACAGGACGCTGCGGGTCGATGCGCTGCCGGCGCGCGACGACCCGTTGGCCCCGGTCCTCGCGATCGGCGCACAGTTCGGTCTGCTCGGGATCGACCTGTCGACTCGGCGGCGCAACCGCGCCAATGGCGTGATCGCAACACTGGATGCGAGCGGATTCACGCTGGACATCCGCCAGAGCTTCGGAAACTGCCCGAAGTACATCCAGGTGCGCGAGTTGCTGAAGCGGGTGGCGCAAGCGGCGGACGTCGAAGCGGCAGTCGCATCGGATCGCCTGACTTCGAAAGCTCGGGCGCTGATGATGGAAATGGACACGTTCTTCATCGCTACCCATGCGGCCGGCCAGCGTGCGAGCGGCGGCAGCGACATGTCGCATCGGGGCGGCCGACCCGGTTTCGTCCGGGTCGGCGCCGACGGTCGAACCCTGACCTGGCCCGAGTTCGCAGGGAACCTGTACTTCAATACGCTCGGGAACCTGCTGGAGCAGCCGTGCGCAGCCATCGTGGTGCCGGATTTCGAGCGCGGCGATTTGTTGCATGTCACCGGCCACTGCACGATCGATTGGA
>Ga0210401_10002038_pt1 | contig 22654 bp, 17 predicted proteins | sample IncBWH32MmetaG_FD_150866 | JGI IMG/M metagenome (GOLD analysis project Ga0210401, IMG submission 150866) | Forest soil microbial communities from Barre Woods Harvard Forest LTER site, Petersham, Massachusetts, United States - Inc-BW-H-32-M | ecosystem: Environmental > Terrestrial > Soil >... | reverse complement strand
GCCACCAGAAAGTCCGTGCCAGTTGAGCCGGATCAGGCCAACCAACCTGTAGCATTCATCGATCGGAGCAATGTAGTACTCCGCCTCGACGCCGCGATTGGCGCCGACTCGATTCGCGATCAGCGCCTCCACTTCCGGCTGCAATTCCTGAAGGGCGGGATTTTCCTTTTCGATATCACTCCAGGTCTCTAAAGACAGCAACGATTCGGTAGCGCCGGCGGGACCAGGATAAAATGCAGACACTTTTCCGGTGGACTCACTCTTGAAAAAGAATGCCAGCTCGATGGGTATCATCAATCCTTCCCATTGAGCATCGGACATCCGAAATCCAGGCAGGAAGCGAATGCGCCGCGGAACACGCCTAAATCTCGACGAGGTCTGACTGCTGAATAAGATCGCGCAGGCCTCACAAACACAGACTAATTTCCGGACCGCAGGTTCGATCAGATGCTGATGTTCCGTCGCGAGCCCGGAGCTGCACAACTCGCAGACCTCGCCGGCGCGGCGCTTCCGGGCAAATTGACGCAGCACCGCGAAGGCGTTGTCATTGCCGGCGGCAGGTGAAAACGGCGGACTCACACCGCGCTCCGCGTTACTTCGGAGAACGGCGGCGATGCCACTTCATTGGGTTCGGATGTTGATTCGTGGCCGTTACCGCCTAAGGCCGAAAGTGGGACAAAGGCAACGCTGTGTGATCGCTCTTCGATCTCGCCTTCCACGATGATCGCCGCAACGTCCGGCGCCGCCTCGTAAATTGCTTCTTCCACAGCAAGTTTGAGCGTGGCGGAGGAAGAAGCGCATCCGTGACAGCTTCCCTCCAGGCGTAGAGTGACAGTGCCAGCGTCATCGACGCCGATGAGGTTTACGTTGCCGCCGTGAGATTTCAAATACGGGCGCGTCTTTTCGAGCGCTTGCTGGACGCGGGCTTCGAGGCCGTCGGGGTGAAGTCCGTAGAGCAATAGAAGGCTGCGAACAAGAGGGTCCTGCCCGAGAACATTGATGACGTTGTCTTGTCCGGCTGCATCCTGGTGGATGATTTCCAGCATTCGCTCGATACCCGCACCGTGAAACTCCATCAGGCGCTGGACGAGGTCCTTCGCCATCGCCGACATGGCGGGGTCATTCGCTTTTTCAATTCTCTGAAGCAGTGCTTCGATCGATTGCAGCTGGTTCTGTGCGTTGCTCGGAGCGGGCATGGATACCTTTCCGTATGTCTCCCCTGCAGCAGAGGAGACAAGATACTCGTTCGACAGGCCGCTCGCCATGCAGAGTTTATCCGACGCGCCCTGCAGTATTTTTACGGCTCCAAGCCAAACATCGGCGAATGATGCGTCTCCAGCACTTTTCCATTGCCGAGGTACATATGCACGCCGCAGGGCAGGCAGGGGTCGAAACTGCGGACGGCGCGCATTATGTCGATACCCTTGAACTTATCCGGCCCGTTCTCCTCGAAGATTGGCGTATTTTGAACCGCATCTTCGTACGGCCCCGGCGTTCCATAGATATCCCTCGGATTCGCGTTCCAGGGAGTTGGCGGGTAGGGATGATAGTTCGCGATCTTGTGATCTTTAATCACTACGTGATGCGACAGAACGCCACGCACAGCCTCGTGGAAACCGCAACCGATGGCGCTCTCGGGAACCTTGAAGTCTGTCCATGTTTTCGTCCGGCCAGCGTGCAGTTCTTGCAGCGCTTTCTCCATGAAATATAGGGCAGCAGCTGCAGAGTACGCCTGGAAATAAGTTCGGGCGCGGTCGCGTTCGATGGCATTGCTCCATTTCGGAATCTTCCACTCGAACTCGACCTCGGGAAGCGAAGTGGTTTTCGGCAAATAGATCTTCACGCTGTGACCTGTAGCCTTCACGTAACCGATGTCGACGATGCCTGCTAGCGCCGTGGCCCAGAAGCGGGCAATCGGGCCTCCGCCGGTGTCCAGCGCCAGATGATCCCCTGTGCGCTTGTCGAGCCAGCGCGGAGACATCACCCACGTGTACTTGCCCGCGAAATCACGCTTCTGCGGCCGAGGGATCGTGGTTTGATTCCACGGATGATTTTGATCGACCGGATTTCCCAGTGGATCGGTCTTGACGAACGTCTCGGAATTCTTCCAGTCGTCGTAATACGAGCTACCCAGCAGGATGCGGATATTCAGGTTAATGTCCACCAAGTCATTCGTGACGAGTTTTCCGTCCACCACCACACCGGGGGTAACATACATCCCCTTTCCCCAATGGGTCATGTTCTTGTAGGTGTAATCGCAAACATCTGGATTATTGAAAGAACCCCAACATGCGAGAAGTACACGACGCTGTCCGACTTTTTCATAACCTGGCAGAGCCTCGTAGAAAAAGTCGAAAAGATCATCATGCAGCGGTACGACTTTCTTCATGAACTCTACGTACTTCATCAGGCGCACGAGATAATCCGTAAAGAGCTGAATCGTCGGTACGGTTCCCACGCCGCCGGGATAAAGGGTGGATGGATGAACGTGCCGGCCTTCCATCAAGCAGAACATTTCGCGGGTCATGCGGCTTACCTGCAAAGCTTCGCGGTAGAACTCGCCCACGAACGGATTCAGCGCGCGCATGATATCCGCAATGGTTCGATAGCCGTGAAGGTTCGCGTGCGGCGAAGCGGTTTTCTCAGCTTTGGCGAGCACGCTTGGATTCGTCTCCTTCACCATCTGCTCGCAAAAGTCCACGCCCACCAGGTTGTCCTGGAAAATATTGTGGTCGAACATGTACTCAGCGGCTTCGCCAAGATTTACGATCCACTCGGCGATTGCAGGCGGACGGATTCCGAATGCCATGTTTTGGGCATACGTGGCACATGTGGCGTGGTTATCTCCGCAAATCCCGCAAATGCGGCTGGTGATGAAATGGGCGTCGCGCGGGTCCTTTCCCTTCATGAAAATGCTGTAGCCGCGGAAGATCGATGACGTGCTGTGACATTCCGCCACTTGCCGGTTGTCAAAGTCGATCTTCGTGAAGATGCCCAGGCTTCCCACTATCCTCGTAATGGGATCCCAATTCATATCCACGAGATTTCGAGATTTCGTAGCGGTCTCTTTCGTCACCCCGGTGATTGTGCTCATCTTCTAAGCTCCTTTCAGTCCTCAGTACGCTCGCGGGTGATAACCCGTGGTGAGTTCAGTACCGGGATGCCGCCATTTCGGTTCCTTGTTGACGGTTGCATTTGTCATCGAACGCAAAGCACGGATCGCGCGACCGTAAATGCCAATCGACGCGGAAGAAACACGAGCGCCGGGCGGTTCATCCATAAACGGCATGAACTTGTCCGGGAAACCCGGCATCGTGCAACCGATGCAGATTCCGCCCACATTCGGGCAGCCTCCAATTCCCGCCATCCACCCGCGCTTCGGGACGTTGCAGTTCACAACTGGTCCCCAGCAGCCCAGTTTTACGATGCACTTCGGGGAACCGTATTCTTCCGCGAAATCGCCTTGCTCGTAATAACCGGCGCGATCGCATCCATCGTGCACCGTCTGTCCGAATAGCCAAGTGGGGCGAAGTTGATCGTCGAGCGGGATCATCGGGGCGAGCCCAGAGACCTGGTACAGGAGGTAGAGAACGACCTCCATGAAATTGTCCGGTTGGACCGGACACCCCGGTACGTTGACAATGGGCAGGCCTGCGACCGATTTCCAACCCCAGCCGAGATAATCGGCTAGGCCCATCGCTCCAGTGGGATTACCAGACATGGCATGGATTCCGCCGTAAGTGGCGCAAGTGCCGCAAGCAATCACAGCGAGTGCTTTAGGAGCCAGGCGATCAATCCATTCGTTTGTGGTTATGGGCTGACCCGTCTTCGAGTCGGTTCCCATCGCGGCCCAGTAGCCTTCCTTCTTAATCTGCTCATTCGGAATGGAACCCTCGACCACCAGAACGAACGGATTAAGCTTGCCCTCTGCGGCCATGTACCAAAACTTCATGAACTCGTCGCCGTTTTCGTAAGCCAAAACAGGGTTGTGAAGGTGGACCTTCGGTAGGCCCGGAATCGCTCCGAGGATTACGTCCTCGATGCTAGGTTGGGTGGCGGCGGTGATGGAAACTGAATCACCGTCGCAGCCGAGTCCGGCAGTCATCCATACAATATGAACATCGGAGACGGGGGAATTTTTTTGCGTTTTGCGACCGTACGGAGCCGCTTCTGCCATGGCTCAAGTCTCCTTTCAGAACCGTTGAAGGGTTTCTGCGCTGCTCCGGGGGGCATTGGGCAGCGGCATCATCAGTGAAAATGTCAACTCAGTCTGGTTGTTACAGGCGAGGGATACAACGTTGAGCCGAGGGCCTCAAGCGGGTGCTTGCTGTATTCTTTATAGGGGCGTCCCTACGGAGAGCGTGGGGATTTCTCCTATTCCTTAACATACTGAAAAACAAGGAGCTTGAGGATAGACCGATCTCGCGAGCAGATGTAAGAAACTTCGATTTGCACAGATTTGAAAATATCTGAATGAAATCGATTAGAAGTATGAATTACGCGCCTTTCGCGTTCACCGACCACTCGACGGCGTGCTGAACAAGTTCTCGCGCATTTCGCAGCGCTAACTTCTCTTTGATGTGAGCCTGGTAAGACTCGATCGTCTTCGTGCTGACGTGCAATTCGTCGGCTATTTGCCGCGTGCTATGCCCGGCGCCAATTAGCCGGTAGACCTCTAACTCACGGTCGCTCAGTTTCGCGAGCGGGTCCCGGGGAGAGACAGAACCATTCACAAACTGCTGCAGCATCCGTTTCGTCAGGCGATCGCTGAGGTAGACGTCCCCGCTCAGGATGTGACGAATCGCGGTTAGCACCCTGTCGGTTGCTTCTTGCTTCATGATGTAGCCGTTGGCACCGGCACGCAGAGCCCTCTCGGCGTATACGGCCTCATCGTGCATGGAAAGAACCAGTACGGGCAGGTTGGGGTACCTCACGCGGAGAGTCTTGAGCAGTTCCAGGCCGTCCGGACCATCGAGCGAAATATCCAAGACCACAAAATCAGGGGCGGCTTCTCGAATCGCTTGCAGGGCAGACGTAGCGCCATCCGCCTCGCCGCAAACCATCAGATCGGGTTCCCGGTCGATGAACAAAGCCAGTCCCTGCCGCACGATCGGATGGTCGTCAATCAGAAAAACTTTGCACCTTGGCCCTGAAGAATTCGAGCGCGTCTTGTTCATGTGACCTATGTCCCGCCACCACCATATCGTTTATCACGTACGGGCGCCGAGGGGAAAGAGGCAAACTACTGTAGTCCCTCCCTTGGAATTCGCGCCGACGTCGAGCGATCCACCTATCATGTTGGCGCGATAGCTCATTATATTTAGACCCATTCCTTTGTGATTCGTTGGAATCCTGGAAATTCCCAATCCGTCGTCCTGCACGGAAAGAGTTCCCTGGCCCTCCTCAGCGGACAATCCGATGATCACCTGCTGCGGCCTTCCGTGTTTCATCGCATTGTTCACCGCTTCTCGAGCGATATGGTAGAGGTGGGTGGCTACGTTCACGTCGTAAACTAGAACCGGCTCGGCGCATTCGAGGCGGCAAGGCGTTTGGAACAGATCTTGCATCTCTTCAGCGTAGCGCGCGAGCGCGGACATCAAGCCGTGCGCATCCGAGACCACCGGAAGCAGGCCGCGCGACAGTTCTCGCGTCTTGTTAATCGCCTCGTTAACCAGCTTAACGATTTTCGCCGCATCGCCGGACTCCGGCAGCGAGTTCTCAGTCAGTTTGCTCTCCAGAACTTTACTCATAAAGGCGATTCCCGTAAGGTGCTGGCCCAGTCCATCGTGCAGATCTTCGCCAATTCGGCGCTGTTCGCGAGCGCTCACTTCTAGGAGGGCCTTTTCGAGGCGGCGGCGCTCTGTGATATCGATCCCCGTCACGATGACGTGTGACGTGGCGCCGTCCTTGCCCGCAAGCACCGTGCTTGACCAAGTTACCAACCGGGTGGTTCCGCTGCGGGTCAGCAAGGAAGTCTCATAAGTTCCCGAAGCGGCGTTCGTGTCTTCAAATATGGCCTTGAAGTTATCCACGCCTTCTGGCAGCGGAAGAAGATCCCACACATACTTCCCTTGAACCTCGGCAAATGAGTAGCCAGTCGTCTGCTCGCATGTGCGATTAAATCGAACGATCCGCCCCTTGTGATCGAGAACCACGATAAGGGCTCCCACAATATCGAGAATCGCGGAGAGCACGTTGCGTTCATCCTGAAGCGATTCCTCGGCGAGTTTCAGTTCAGTGATATCGACGCCCACCCCATGGATAAACCACGGCCGGCCATCTTCGCGCCGTATCATTTCTGCTTCGCAGTGGAACCAAAGAACTCTGCCGTCGCGGGCCAACACCCGATACGCTGATTTCAGCGGTTTGCCGGAAAGAAACATCTCTGCAGCTTCGGAGCTCCAGCGCTGTTTGTCGTCGGGATAAATCTGGTCGTACCAACGCACCGGATCTTCGAGCCACTCATCTTGCGTGAAGCCGAGCGCGGCTTCGATTTGCGGGCTCACGTAAGCTTCGCCGATTCCTTGATCGAGGTAGGCCATGAAGACAACGGCAGGAATTTGTTCCACGAGCGCGCGATATCTGGCCTCGACGCTGTGGGGCTGTTGGCCGGCACCCAATTTTACGACTCTTGGTTGAGCGGGCCCCCCGCGAGATTCCGCTCCCAACGCTGGACTTTCCAAGAATATGGTGGCCAGTTCTCGAAGGGTTGCTTCCGCCTCCGCGACGGTCGCGTCAGCTCCTCGTGAAAGCAAACTTCTCCCGACGTCTCGAGGCCGACTTTTCTCCGACATGGGGCTTCCGCTCATGATGCAATATCCGTCTAAATCTTTTTCACTCGGCTTCGCGCGCCGGACGTCTCCAAATCGGCTCTTTGTTCAAGGATGCCTGGGTAAAGCGACGAAGCGCATGAATCGCCCGCCCATAAGTTGACACTGCATTTGACGAGAGAAGAGACCCAGGCGGTTGGTTCATGAACGGCATAAACTTGTCGGGAAACCCCGGCATCGTGCAGCCGATGCAAATGCCGCCTATGTTCGGACAGCCGCCAATTCCACCCATCCAGCCGCGCTTTCCGACATTGCATTGAACTACTGGCCCCCAGCAGCCCAACTTGACGATGCACTGAATCGCGCCATACTCGGCTGCGAATTCTGCCTGCTCGTAGTAGCCACCGCGATCGCACCCTTCGTGCACCGTTTGGCCGAACAGCCATGTGGGCCGCAGAGCGTCGTCGAGCGGGATCATCGGTGCCCGGCCCGCCTGCATATTTAATAGATATAAGATCGTCTCCGTCATGTTGTCCGGCTGCACGGGACAGCCTGGCACGCACACGATGGGAATTCCCGCGTTCGATTTCCATTTCCATCCGAGGTAGTCCGCCAGGCCCATGCAACCCGTCGGATTTCCTTCCATCGCATGGATGCCGCCGTATGTTGCACAGGTCCCTGCCGCTATTACCGCCCAGGCGCGCGGAGCAAGCCTATCGATCCAATCACACGTCAGAATGGGCTGCCCGGTTTTCTGATCCGTGCCGAAGGTCGCCCAGTAACCCTCCGGCTTGTTCTTTTCATTTGGGATCGAGCCTTCGATCACCAGAATGAAAGGTGCCAGCCCGCCCTCGGCTGCGCGATGGAATATCTCCATGAATTCTTCGCCGTTTTCATAAGCGAGAAAGGGATTATGCAGTTTGATCCTGGGAACGAAGGGAAGCGCGCCAAAAATCAGATCTTCGAGGCTTGGCTGCGTTGCTGCGGTCATAGCGATCGTGTCGCCGTCGCAACCCAGTCCGGCGGTCACCCACAGAACGTCGATCTCAGTTCTCGCGGCCATTTCTCAAATGTGCTTTTGCAGTCAGCGGCGCGTCCAGCGGCTGCGATTGCCGCCGCGTCGGATTGTACCGAAAGGCGAGTGGCTCTGTCGTGATTTCTCCTCGTGGGAGCCGACTCGCACCTTCTGCCGGCACCGCAGGAAAAGACATGGAAATACAGGCGTCTATGTATGTGCGCCCGCGCCGCTTCACGTCACATTTCAACGTGAGCAGTTGGACGTTCAGAAAGGCCGGGTCCAAAACATGAAAAGGATGCAAGGAGGTTCAATACGTGGAGAATATATCGTTCTCGGCGCAATTGCCGTTTTCGCCATCGCGGTAGGAGTTTCCCTTCTGCCTGACCTTGTGCGGTATATGAAAATCCGTTCGATGTAGGTGAGATCGAGTGTGTCCAGGACGGACACGAACACGAGCCGGTTCCGCTCGATAGGTAGGCTCTCGGTGTTTACGCCTTGATCTGAAGATCTTGCGCATTCGCCACCCGCAATCGGCTTCGGCCGGGAAGAGCCACTTCTTTACCGCTTTGCAATCCCGCCACGCTCAGATCAGCCGAAGGAGTACTATTTACCAAATTGAATCGGCCTGTCGTCTGTTCGATTGACTCTGCTTTGCCCTCTGCCAAACTGGCTCAAACGGACCTTACTCAATCGAAATAAGGAGTTTCGTATGAGCTTGTTCAAGCGCTCTGTGGCGATGGTGCTGTGTTCTCTGCTTACCGGTTTGCCGACGATGGCCCAGCCGGCTGCCAGCAATCAGGTGGCGGGTCAGATTAACGCATTGATTCCGGCGGCAACCCGCAATTCCCAGACAGCCAAAGTGAAAGAGGAGCTGAACTGGAACGATTTGCTGAAGACCGAGAAGACAGGGCGCGTTCGCGCCGGTCTTAAAGACGGGTCGATTTTGAGCGTCGGTTCCGAGAGTGAACTCCGAATCGTGCAGCACGACACCGTGTCGCAACAGACCGAGCTCGAAATGGATTTCGGCAAAGTTCGCAGCCAGGTAACGAAGGTGACGAAGTCCGGCGGAAAATTCGAGATGAAGACGCCGAATGCGGTGATCGGTGTGATTGGCACCGACTTCTACACGTCGTTTGAGGGGAACAAGACGACGGTTATTTGTTACAAGGGCCAGGTTACGGTCACGCCCGTCGGCAGCGCCGTGGCTGCGGGCGTTTCCGGGTCGACCTCGGGCGCCATCACGGTTTCGGCTGGTCAGATGGTGGTAGTCACGTCCGATGTGCCTCCCGCCGCACCATCACAGACCCCTTCGGATGTGTTGGAAGCGAGTTTGGCAGCGACTGCAGTGGTAGCCGAAGCTACGCCTCACCATGGACATTTGTTGCGCAATGTGCTGATCGGTTCGGGGCTCGCGGTGGGATTGGGGTTGGGCCTGTATTACGGGACTCGCGGCGGTGGCGGTAATGGCACCTGCAAGCCCGGCAGTCCTAACTGCGGCTGAGTTGACTTGGAGGCGAAGCAAAAGCCACGCTGGGCTGAGTGGGCCGGAAAATTCGCGCTTCGTCATATTGACCTCGGGCTCGCCATCGCAATCACGCTGGCGGGCCTGACGCTTTTTGCTCTCTCCGGGTTGCAGGGCAACTCCCATGCCGGCCTGGCTTTCCTTCAGAGCGTCGAGCAGAGCTCTCTCGATCTGCGGTTCGAGATGCGCGGCCAGCGTCCGCACGACGATCGCATCGTGATCGTAGGCATTGACGAAAAAACACTCCAAGCAATCAGATCCTTCCCACTTCCCAGAAACAACTACGCGCGGCTGGTGAATCAATTGAGCTCCGGGGGTGCTCGCGTGATCGCATTTGACGTCACCTTCCCCGACCCCGAAAGCAATTCTGCGCAGCAAGTGCTCGAGAGACTGAAAAAAGAAATCGGAGCAAACGCGACGCCCTCGCTTATACAGCAGTTGAATGAGCTGGAGGTTGCGAGCGATCAGGACACGAAATTTGCTTCGGCCCTAAAGGCCGCGGGGAACGTGCTGCTGGCGCATATTTTTCTCGATTCGCAACCCAATCCAAAACTGGCGGAAGAATATTTCAACATCGTGTGGGCACACTCGTTTCCGCAGGTGCTGAAAGTGAATAAACGTGGCGCAGCGGATTTCGACATGGGCATCGCCTGGAGCAAAACGGCTGGTGGAACGGTGAGGGAAGGGGTGGAAGCGAACATAACAAAGCTCGCCGAATCGGCCGCGTCTTTCGGATTCATAAACATCAACCCCGACCAGGACGGCACCCTTCGACATGCGCTTCTGATGATACGTTATCAGGATCAGGATTATTTTCCGTCGCTCGACCTGGAGGTAGTGCGCGAGTACGAAAAGATCCGCGACCAGGACATCGCGGCTTACATCGCGCCAGATGGACTTGAGCGCATCCAATTTGGCCGCCATACCCTGCGACACGCGCCCGATGGCAGCGCCCTGATCAATTACACCGGTCCTTACCACACGTATCAGCACTATTCCATGGCGGACGTACTTTCTGGCGCTGTGCCTGCCGAAACATTTCGCGACAAGATTGTCTTGATCGGCCCCACCGCGCTCGGAATGGGCGATATGCGCAATACGCCTTTCGCGAACCAGGACCCGGTGTACATGGGAGTGGAAGTACATGCGAACATCATCGACAACCTTTTGCACAACGAAGAAAAGGGAAGAGGTTTTTTGCAACGTACCCGCTATCTGGAAATGGCCGATTTAGGGTTTATTCTTCTGTTTGGGATTGGTTTTGGTTTGTTATTCAGCCGTATTACACCGTTGTATTCGACAATTCTCGTTCTGCTGACGCTCGCGGGTTACGGATGGTTCGTTTATTTCGGGTTCGCAGAGAAGGGGCAGTGGTTCAGTTTTGTGATTCCGGCCGGCACGCTGGCCGCGAGTTACGTGGCGATTACGAGCGTTCGCATGATCCGCGAGGAGCGCGAAAAGCGAAAAATCCGGAAGACTTTCGGGCAGTACCTTTCGCCAGGCGTAATCGAACTGATTGAGAAAGATCCGGAGAAATACATCCGCCCGGGCGGAGAAGAAAAAGAACTAAGCGTGCTCTTCAGCGATATACGCGGATTTACGACGATCTCCGAAGGGCTCACGCCGGACGAACTCGTGCAACTGCTCAACGAATATTTCGGGAAAATGACGGACATTGTGTTCGCCACCGACGGAACGCTCGACAAATACATCGGCGACGCAATCATGGCTTTCTGGGGCTCACCTTATCCGCAAGCGGACCATGCGTTCCGCAGCTGTTCGTGCGCGCTGAAAATGGTACGCGGGCTCGCAGAATTGAACGCGAAGTGGAAGGCTTCCGGGCACCCGCCGATCTCAATTGGCATCGGTTTGAACACGGGCCTGGTGAATGTGGGGAATATGGGTTCGGCGCGCAGGCTTTCGTGGACGGTGATGGGAGACAACGTGAATCTCGCGTCGCGTCTCGAGGGAATCACGAAGGAATATCACGTGCAGCTGGTGATCAGCGAAGCGACGTATCGCCACGTGGCCAGCCAATTCGTTTGCCGTGAACTCGACAAGATACGGGTGAAAGGGAAGAACCTGCCGGTGACCATTTACGAGTTGATGGACGTCGCCGCGGAAAAATCGACATACGAGCCGCTGCTCGCGCGATTTGACGAAGCTATGGCAGCGTACCGCCGTCAGAAGTGGAGCGAGGCCGCGGCGAAGTTTGTCGACATTCTCGCCGATTTTCCGGAAGATGGCCCTTCGAAAGTATTCCTGGAACGGGCGATGGAATTTTCAGAGAACGCGCCGGAGGGAGAATGGGACGGCGTGTACGTGATGAAGACGAAGTAATGACTCGCATTGTCGTTTGAAGCTTTGCCGCGGGCTACTGTGAGGGAGCATTGCCAGTTGCCGCCGCTGACGCTCGCAACGTAAAACTTCCCTTGACCGGTTTCTCTTTTCCCCAATCGTGGTAGGTGTGGCACTCGAAACACCGTGATTCTGCCGATTCCGCACCACTATGATGACATTTCTCGCAGGTCCGGATTCCGGGCAGCAGCACGTCCGCAGTGGATTGGCTGGTAGTCGCACCTGCATGGCACTCAATGCACTTCAGAAACTTGTGCGCGTCGTGATCGAAAACCGCGTGTGAAAACCATCTAGACGCAATATCGGATTTGGTGATCGTCGGCAGCGGCGCATTCGGTGCGAACGCCAACGAGTGACACTGCGAGCAGGTCTTCCGCCAAAGAAGTTCTTCCGACTCGGCCACTCGCAACGTGACCCATTCCTGTGCAGTGAGAACTCGCGAGGTTGTGGTCACAGGCTGCTGGGGAAGATTTCGATTTGGCGCGGCCACGCGAAGCTCCGACGGATGGCTGGGGATGTACTGCTGAAATTTCTGAAGAAGGAACGCGTGAATTACGGCGGGGGTGTCGTGAGGGACTTGCTCTTGAAAGCGCGGGTCAAACTGCAAGCCGTGGCATCCGCTGCAATGTTTTGCGTAAGCGATCGGTACCATGTTCGCGCGGCCTGTTTGCCTCGAAGGAGGAACATCCTTCGCGTTCAGTCGTGCTGGCGTCATCGAACCAAATTTCCAAGATTCCTTCGTACCAGCGGTGCGGTGGCAATCGCCGCAATCCAACTGAACCGACCCGTTGGGGCCTTTCAAATCGTGACGCAAATGAATTGCGTGGTTCAGCTTGATTGTCCCGGGATCTGAGCTGCTTGGGCGTACGGGGGCGAACTCGGGGTGCCCGCCGTCGAAGCGGGTGATGTCATGCACGAAGTGGGGCGAGGGCCCGTTGCTGCGCAAATTTGCGTGGCACTGCGTGCAGGTGGTGTCTGCGGTTGCTGCGAGACGCAGATGGCCGCGATGTTCCTGATGGCACGACGAACAATTTGGCTGAAAGGTTTGATTTGCGTGATGAATCGGCCCGTCGTGGCATGACTCGCAAGCGCGATCGCTTGCCTTCGCGCTGAACGAGCCTGACTCCTTTAGATGGCATTCGCCACACTCTTGCGTGAGCACAGCGTGCGAGCGGGACAACGTGCCGCTGCTGTAGACACGATTGTTACGGGCCAGCGCATACCATCCCAGCCAGATCAGAGCGAGCAGAGGAAGGCAGACGGACAAGATCGAACGCAAGCGCCGGAAGGGATGCGGGCGCTTGAAGTAGTCCATGTCGATTCGCTGCGCGAGTTTTTTTGTCGAAAGCCTGGATCGAGGCACGATGTCTCGCTCTTATTCTGATTTGTCAGTAATGCAGCGCCATGATCGCGTGCGCGCAGCCGAGCAGGAGAAGCGCAAGCGACAAGGGAACATGCAGCATGAGCCATCCATGCAGCCAATGATGGAATGTGATCTGGCGGCGCAGCTGCCGTTCTTCCTCGCAGATCTGCTCCAGGTTATCAATCGTCTCGTGCAGGTTGCCCGGCAGAAGCGTTCTTAGCCCATCGAACATGGCAGCGGCTTTCGTCTCATCGGCGAGCGGAGCGGACACTTTGTTTTCGTTTCGAAGGAAAGGACGCAGCTCGCCGCTATAGAATTTGCGCAGGGGAAGGGTTCCGCCTGACGCGTCCGGCACCATGGCGCCGCCGACCGGCATGATTTTGGCAACTGCCGCCAGTTCCAGGCTCGGAGGACCGCACATCGCGTCGACCATTTCGTCCGCCTCGGCTATCAGTTGTGCGCGAATATCGCCGATCTGCTCGAATATGGTTTCCATGGTCACTCGTTCCGTGACGATGGTGGGCATATAGTGCTGTAAAGCGGCGCCAAAGATGCCGCTCGCGACAACCACGATCAGCAGAATCATGAGCACGGTCGTCAGCAATCCGCCGAATCTGAATCCAGCGTGAAAGCAAATCAGCGGAAGGCTCAGCAGGCCAAGCCACAAGTGCCCTCGCATCCACGTTTGCGCGCGGCCAAGCCTCCACACTGGCACTTTTTTTCGCGCGGCCAACAAGCCTGCAAATACCATGCAAGCTGAGCCGATAATTCCGAACGCGAGTCCTATGGAGCTGCCACCGCTCGGTCCTGACGCGACGTGAGTGGCGTAGATGACGTAAACGGCCGTCGCGGCGCCCAAACTCACGAGCGTCACGGCGAGCCAAGCTCGATGTGTGCTGTCAATGCGCAAGAGCGTTTACACTTTTGAGCTGGCTCGAGACGCCTAATGCGGCGAAGTCTTGTCCGCAGCCTGTTGCAGCAAGCCAGCAAAGAATTTTCGCGGTTCCACCCTGTGAGCCGCGTCGTGCGGGCAAGCGTAAACGCAGCTTGGCTCCGCAAAGTCGGAACAAAGATCGCAAGACGTCGCCTTCTGCTTCATCATGGCCTTCTTCCCGGCCTGCGCGTCGGGCAGATCCGCAGATACGTTGAACGGATGCATGTTGATATTGCCGTACGGGCAATTTTCAGCGCAGAGGCCGCAGCCGATGCACCAATCTTCGATAATCACTTCCAGCGAATTCCTGCGGCGGATCGATCCCACCGGGCAACCGACCATGCAGAGCGGGTCGAGGCACTGTCTGCAGGAAGTTGCCACAAGGTAATGGTCGAAACGAAGTCCTTCGCGCACGAGCCGCGTCACTCCGTCATGAGCATCTGCGCAGGCGACTACGCAGGCGTCGCATCGAGTGCAGCTATTCAGATCCAGCAGCAGCAAGCTCTGCGCTTCCATCAAGCCCTGCGTGAGAAAACTCGCTAGCGGCGTGCTGCTGATCACCGAGAGCCGGGTGCGGTTCATTTGCATTCGAGCTTCGTTCGCCGCTTCGAATTTTTGCCGCACATCGGGGAACAGCTTGGTCATCGTGTTGAAATCTTGAGCGCTGATCCGGACCACTTCCACGTGATCGAGGGCTGTGCATGATGCGGTTCGCACATCTCCTCTCAGCAGACCCGTTTCCCCGAAATAATCGCCGCGCGAGAGATATGCGAGCACCATTTCTCCGCCCGGATGTGCTTGCGACACCTTCACAAATCCCACTCGGACGAGATAGAAAGCGTCTGCGGGATCGCCCTGGCGGCAGATCACCTGTCCGGGAGCGAATCGCAACAACTCGACGTTTTCTCTCAGGCCGTCGATAAACTCATCCGTCAAACCGGCGAACACCGGCACGGCGCGAAGGTGGCTGTCAAGAGCTCGTTCACGGTAGGAGCGATCGAGTTGCGCGCGGAAGCTTTTGTTGCGTTGCATGATGTCGAGGACGTTGCGGAGCATCTCGAGCATCGTGCACTCGGTCTCAGCCTGAATCGTGGCCGAGCGCGGATACAAACTCATACACGTCATTTCCCCGCATAGGTCACCGGGCCCCAGCGTGGCGACAGGATTGTCGTAACTCAGGTCAAGCGGCGCATCGATGTGAATCCACTGCTGGTCTTTTTCTTCGTCGCGCGCATCATTCTGACGCTGTGTTAACCGGCTGGAGAGTTTGCCGAGGAATTTGCGGATAGTGCCTCGTGTCTTGACGTGGGCGATCGGGCTGGCGATGGAGACCTTGGCTTTTCCTTTTAAGATGTAAAACGCCGTCGAGCCGTATTCGCCCTCGCGACAGATAATTTCGCCGGGTTTGAAATGCCGGCGTACGACGGCGTTGCGATTCAAGCTCAGAAATGTGCCCGAGACGCCTTGGAAAAACGGCAGTTCCTGTAACACCTCGAGCGAGACAGGTTCGGAGTCGGCTGTCTTTGCGATGTGAGTCTGGGCGACGAGCTTGTTTGTGAGAGCGCCCGTCGGGCATGACACCATGCACTCACCACAGGATACGCAGGAGGAATCGCCCATCGGCGCGTTGTTATCGAAAGCGATGCCGGCGGTGACGCCCTTGCCCATGCGTCCCAGAACAAAATTTTCACGGATGTCGCTGCAACCACGGATGCAGCGGTCGCACAATATGCAGGCGTCAAAGTCGACGGCGATGCTGATCGACGAATCGTCTGTACCGCGATGGTCCGTTCGCGGCGCGTAGCGTGAGGACGGCACACTCTCGTGCTTCGCAAGCGCCTCGAGTTCGCAATCGCCTGAGTGCCGTTCCCTGGCGCAGGGCGCTGGATGATCAGACATCAATAGTTCAACCAGCGTCCGCCGAGCGCGCTTCACTTTGTCGGAGGCCGTATTCACCACCATTCCGGCTTCCACGGGCCGAATGCAGGAGGCTGTGAAAACACGCGCGCCAACGTCCACGACACATACGCGGCAGACTCCGACGGGCCGCTCGTTTTGCTGGTGACACAGAGTCGGGATCGCGATGTCGTTTATTCGTGCGGCGTCGAATACGGTGGTCCCGGCCGGAACTGAAACTTTCTTGCCATCAATTGTGAGGTCGATGAGCGGACTTGCGCTCATGAGCGTCCCAAGGTAGAGGCGGTAGATTTTGAGTTTCTTGTACCGCAGGCGCAAACGCCGACAGGACAATGCCGCTGCAACAGATGTGCATCCACTTCTTCGCGAAAATGTTTTAGGACGGACGCAATGGGAGCCGGCACCACTTGGCCAAGGCCGCAAATGGAAGTAAGCCGCAGAGTGTCCGCGAGTTCGTCTAACAGAGCAAGATCGTAGGGCGCATTCTTTCCGCGAGTCCATCCCTCAAGCATCTCCACCAGCTTGCTCGACCCCACGCGGCAGGGCACGCACTTGCCGCAGGATTCGTTGCGATAAAATTCGGTTGCATTCAGCGCCATGTCCAGCATGCAGCGATCTTCCGAACACACCACGAGCGCGCCCGAACCGAGCATGGAACCCGCCTCGGCGAGCGCTTTGAAATCGAGCCGAACGTCCGCCATGGAAGCCGGCAAATAACCTGAGGAAGGGCCCGAAGGTGCGAAAGCCTTCAATTTTTTATTACTGGGGATTCCGCCGCCGTACTTGAAAATCAGCTCAGACACAGGCGTGCCCATCGGCACTTCGTATACTCCCGGGCGCATCACGTCGCCGCTGACGCCGATAAATTTCAGTCCTGCAGCGCCGCCGACCCCCTGCGCTTTGTACCACTCCACACCCCGCACAAGAATCGGGGGAACGTTAGCGAAGGTTTCGACATTGTTAATAACAGTAGGCTTGTTCCACAGTCCTTCCTGCACAGGAAACGGTGGCTTGTTTCGCGGCTCCGCTCGCTTGCCTTCAATCGCTTCGAGGAGCGCCGATTCTTCTCCACAAATGTATCCGCCGGGGCTGACAAAAATTTCGAGTTCGAAAGTAAGATCGGTTCCGAGGATGCTTAGTCCCAGGAGCTTGTCTTTCTTACAACGCTCGATCTCCGCATGCAGAATCTCTTCCTGCTCTTCATACTCGTGGCGAATGTAAAGGATCCCGTTCTTCGCGCCGGTAAGAATGCTGGCGAGGATCATCCCCTCGATCACGAGATGAGGAAGGTGCGTGAGGATGAAACGATCTTTGAATGTTCCGGGTTCGCTTTCATCTGCGTTGCAGACGATGTATTTCTCGTTGCCTGAAGCCTGGCGAACGAGTTGCCATTTCGACTCGGTGGGAAATCCGGCGCCGCCTAACCCGCGGAGTCCGGCTGCTTTCAGAGTCGCGAACGTGCCAGTCCAATCGCGCGATTCCACCAGTCGTTTCAACGCGCCATAGCGCTGGCCTTCTGGATACGGATCGGAGGCGCAGCTCACGCGATCGTGCGTGGAAGAATGTTTCGGCAAAGCGACGCCCGCGAGCGCGTTCGCAATCATGGCTTCCACTTGATTTTGCGAGACATCACTGTAGATGTGCCCGTTGACCGCCATGGCAGGCGCTTCATTGCACCGGCCGAGGCAGGACACGCCCTTCACCTGCACTTCGGTGTTCCCAGATTTCCCGCACTTTGCATCGAGCCCGGCACGAAGCTGGGCAGCGCCGCGGAGATGGCAGGACATATCCTGGCAAACGCGCACGTCCACTTTGGGCGGCGGCGTGAGGTAAAAATGGGGGTAAAAGCTTGCAACACCGTGAAGCCGGTAGAGAGGAAGATCAATTTTCTTGGCGAGATTCTTCAGTTGGTCGGCGGGTAAATAGCCGAACTGGTGCTGAATCTTCCTCAATTCGTCAAAGATCAACGGATGGCTTCCTCCACGGGAGAGTATTCATTCGCGACGGTGAAAACAACTGGCAGTGCGACGGAGTGTTGCGTTTTTCGACATAAGCAGAACGGGCGTCGAGACGAGCTTCGATGCGGTTATTCTTCCGCCAAGAGCCGTTAACAAATCAGATGGAAGTTGCTTGAATTCGGTAGTATCGAGCGGAAGAAATCCACAAATGGGTGTGGCTTTGCTTGTCGACGTAACATGCCGGCGAATGGCTTACAACTAAATTGAAAATAAATAGCGATCTCGAAACAAAACGCCGGTGCTTTGCACAGCTGCTGATTTCTTTGAGCGGGGTGATGGCTGCGACGGTGCTTCTCTCCCTTCCAGCGGGTGCCGAGCATAGTTACGCCCCTCGGAGGAACGCGCTTGAGGGACAAACGGGACAAACTGCGCGCTACACAGGTCCGGGTTCTTGCGCGTCAAGTGCGTGCCACGGAAGCGTAACGCCGCGCTCGGAAAATCGTGTGCTGCAGAACGAATACAGCACTTGGATCGTCAAGGACAAACACTCGAAAGCATACGCGTCGCTGAAAGGCGCAGTCGGCGAGCGGATGGCGGCGATTTTGGGCGTAGGTAAAGCTGAGTCAGCGCCGAAATGCCTGGCGTGCCATGCGCTCGACGTGCCGGCAGCGGAGCGCGCTCGCACCTTTGATCTGAGCGAAGGCGTCAGCTGCGAAAATTGCCACGGCCCTGCCGCCGCCTGGCTTGGCCCGCACACCGAGCGCGACTGGACGCATCAAAAATCACTCGCCGCGGGCATGTACGACACGCGCAATCTCACGAAACGCAGCGAGAAATGCCTGAGTTGCCATTTGGGCAGTGAGGAAAAATCTGTCGACCACGAAATGATCGCGGCAGGACATCCAGATCTCTATTTCGAGCTCGATTCTTTCTCGGCGGTAATGCCGCGTCACTGGAGAGAGCCGGGTGAACCGGGCGAGCCAGAAAATTACGATCGCTGGTACGACGTCCGCGAATTGACGACAGGCCAAGGCGTGCAGTTGAGGCAATCGCTGCTACGCCTCGCCTCTCGCACTCGAGGCAAGGCCTGGCCGGAATATTCTGAACTGCAGTGCTACTCGTGCCATCACAATCTGACGCAGCCACAAGATAGCTGGCGACAGGCTCGGGGCTATCCCGGACGCCGCCCCGGCGATCCGCCGTGGAATCCGTCGCGCTATACAATTTTTCACGAAGTCGTCGTACAGGTGGATGCTGACAGTGCGGCGAGACTCGATTCCGAACTCTCGCACCTTGGGCAATTGATGAGCCAGTTGAATCCAGATCGCGAGGCCGTTGCGACGTCGGCGAATAATTCCGCGAAACTTGTCGGCGATTTGTCTTCGAAAATCAATTCTATTCCCGGCGACTCTGCTTCGACCCTTCGCCTTCTGCAAAAAATCTCGGGCGATGCGGACAACATTTCGGGCCAGGGCGAGCACGCCGCAGCGCAGGCAGCCATGGCTATCCAGTCGCTGTTCGTTGCATACGAGCGAAACGAGAAACTCCCGCGTTCAGCGGAGATTCGCGCGGCCATTACTGCGCTGTTTCAGGAGTTGCAGAATCCGTCGGCATACGACCCTGCGCGCTTCGCTAGCCGGCTGCGTCAGGTAAACGCGCTGCTTCGCGAGTAGTTAGCATTCCAGATTGCGCACGCCAAGCTGAGGAGAATGTTGAGTGGAAAAGTATGACCTCATTGTAATCGGCTCCGGTCCCGCGGGCGAAAAGGGAGCCGCTCAAGCCGCTTATTTCGGCAAGCGCGTCGCACTCATAGAGTGCAGTTCGATTCTGGGTGGCGCGTGCGTTAACACCGGAACGATTCCCAGCAAGATTCTCCGCGAATCCGCACTTTATTATTCAGGAGTCCAGCAGCGCGGTCTCTATGGCGTCGATTACTCTTTGAAAGACCGCTTGACGGTGAAGAATTTTATGCACCGCAAGGACGTGGTGGTCGAGACTCAGCGCGAGAAGCTCCGCGAGAATCTGGCGGCGCACAAAGTGGATCTCATCCGCGGATTTGCGTCGTTCGACGGTCCGAATACTGTAGCCGTGCACACCCCGCGAAATGAAAAGCTGGCCCTGCGAGGCGAAGTGATTCTTATCGGAACGGGTTCGGCGCCCCACCGGGCACCCGAAATTCCGTTCGATGATGAGGTTGTCTTCGACTCGGATTCGATTTTACAAATGGGCGCGATTCCCAAGAGCCTTGCTGTAATCGGTGGAGGCGTGATCGGATGCGAATACGCCTCTATTTTCACGGCTCTCGGAGTCGAAGTGGCGCTCGTTGACGGCCGTGACCGCGTTCTACCGTTTCTCGACGCCGAGATCTCAGAATGTCTGCGACAAAGCCTCGCGGACCTCGGCGTTCGATTCTATTTCGGTGAGCGCATGTCACAAATCGAACGCATCCAGAATAGTGTTCGCATCACGCTTCACTCTGGAAAAACTCTCGAGATGGAAGCGGCGCTGTTCGCGGCTGGCCGCCGTGGAGTGGTTGAAAAGCTGGGCCTGGAAAGCGCCGGAGTCACCTTGAATAAGCGCGGTTACATCGAGGTGAACGAGAACTATCGGACGTCGGCGCCTTCGATCTACGCCGCCGGCGATGTGATCGGATTCCCGGCGCTCGCATCCACCTCGATGGAGCAGGCACGCGTCGCTGTGTGCCATGCGTTCGGATTTCAATACAAGCAACGCCTGGCCTCGAATCTTCCAATGGGTATTTATACAATTCCCGAAATTTCGGCGGTCGGCGAAACGGAAGAGTTCTGCAAAGAGAAGAAAATCGATTACGAGGTTGGCCGCGCTCGTTATCCTAACAACGTTCGCGGCCAAATCGTCGGCGACCGTACCGGTCTTATGAAATTGATCTTTAAGAAGACTGACCGCCGGCTGCTGGGCGTCCAGATAATCGGCGAGAACGCCACGGAGCTGATTCATCTGGGCATGATGGCCCTCGAGTCCGGGATGGCACTCGATGTTTTCATCGAATTCGCTTTCAATTACCCGACGCTTTCCGAGATGTACAAGTACGCCGCCTACGATGGCCTCGGGAATCTCACGGGTCACAAGCTTCGGGAAGGGTAAACATTGCGGCGGAGACTGCTAGCACGGCTCCGTAAATTTAGTCGGTCGGATTTCTCGGAAATTTTAGATAGGGAAGCCGCACTCCATTAATCACAATCTGCTCCGCGCGGATCGACGCCGCCGGCTCGAATCCTGCCGCGCCGCCCGCCGTTACAAAGTCATCCTGGTCCACGCCGTCGCCACTCACGCCCAAGCCTCCTACAAGGACACCATTCTTATAGAGTGGTTCTGAGCCCGGGAAAAATACGATGCCGCTCTGATTCGCCATCGGCCAGGCCGAGCTTGGAACCTGAAGCCCCTGAGTACACGGATGCGCGACATCCATCATATAGAGATTGAAAAACGGCCCGGGTGACGTGCCATCGATTCCCGACGGGAAAAACGGTTGCGCCCCAAAACCAATTGTTCGATTTGTCACCGCCGTTCCCATCGGAACTTCGTTCAAATCCGCAGCCTGCCTTGTGGCTCCGCTGAAATAAATCACATTGCGCGCTTTCGTCGCCGCCACGTCGATGCTGAATATGGTCGAGTCCGTCATTCGATGAAGACCGATTAACGTGCCGTCGAGATCGCTCACCGCGATCACCATTTTCGCTCTCTCTCCAATGGGCAGCCTGATTTGCGCTCGCGTTTGATTTGCCGTCGCCACGGCATTGCTGATGATCTGGGCCACGTCCGCCGCCGTCAATCCTCCCAGCGGCCCATTCGTCGTGGGTATCAGATCGCCTTCAGGAGGAACTCCTGGGCTTGTCACAGGTCCCTTAGTAAAGAACGCCGCATTAAATGTGCCAGCCGTAACGCCACTCGGAGGCGTCGTCTGATTTACGAAGGGCAACGTAATACCTGCAATCGTAACGATGCCCGGCACCGGAAATGCCGGAAATCCAATGCCGTCGGTCGCGGCGCTGGGGCCGCCCATCGCGACCATTCCTGCAGCAGCAAAAGCGACATACTCCGCAACATTCCCATCCGCCAGCGCGACGCCAATTCCGCCAACCTCTTGCCCGTTCTTGAAAATTGGCACCCCACCCGGATTCACGGCGGTTGGAACTGTATCGTTGATATCCGCCTTGCCCGTTGTGATTCCGAAACCAGGCCGCGCGCCCCCGATTGTTGTTGCGGGTGGCACAGTCGCGCTCAAACTCGCGGCAAGATTGCAGCCACGATTCGTATTCTCGATTCCGTAGAGCGCGGCGCTTCCGGTATTCATCACCCCTGGCGGAAAATGCACGCCGCTGATGAATCGCACTGTCCGTGAAGAAAGCGGCGCTTGGTCATTGCTGAAAAATGCGCCTGTACGCGCGAGCGACACCGCGAGTTCATCGGGCGGAACCGGAGTGCCAAAATTTCCCGGCAGCGATGCGGGAGCGCCCGGCTGTTCATACACCGCGAGTATGCGTCCGAGCCGGTCAACCACAGCGATCGCCATCGCATTGGACTGCGCGGTCGTGGCCGCCGCTTGTACCAGCATTTGCACGTCGGCTTGTGTCAGGCTCTCCGTGGCCGGCGGGGGCTCCGGTGGAGGAGTCGCTCCCCCGCCTCCACTCGTGCTTCCGCCGCAAGCGGAAAGTTCAATGCACAACGCGACTACAAGGCACATGCGAACCCAAGGGCAAAGCGCGGAGACCGCCAGACAAGGCGCACCATCCCGAAGGATCGGGCTTCGGACCTGAATCATACGAGCGATTTAT
>Ga0210401_10002035_pt1 | contig 22689 bp, 20 predicted proteins | sample IncBWH32MmetaG_FD_150866 | JGI IMG/M metagenome (GOLD analysis project Ga0210401, IMG submission 150866) | Forest soil microbial communities from Barre Woods Harvard Forest LTER site, Petersham, Massachusetts, United States - Inc-BW-H-32-M | ecosystem: Environmental > Terrestrial > Soil >... | reverse complement strand
GCCGCACTATCCACGATCGGACAAGACTGGGGAGGACAATGCGATGGCCGAAATACGCGTGGTTGCGAGCGGCCTGCGGTTTCCGGAAGGGCCGGTGGCGATGGCCGACGGCTCGGTCATATTGGGCGAGATCGCCGGCGCCGCGGTGACCCGCATTGCGCCCGACGGCACAAAATCGCCGATCGGCAACGCCGGCGGCGGACCGAACGGGCTCGCCACCGGCCCCGACGGCGCGCTTTACGTCTGCAATAACGGCGGCAATGAATACGCGCAGGGCGGGTTTTTGTCGACCGGGCCGTCCACGGACTACCGCGGCGGCTATATCCAGCGCATCGATTTGCGGAGCGGCGCGGCGCGGGTGCTCTACAGCGAATGCAACGGGCACAAATTGTCGGCGCCGAACGACATCGTCTTCGACCGCCAGGGCGGATTCTATTTTACCGATCTCGGCAAAAGGCGGGCGCGCGACCGCGATCATGGCGGGCTTTACTACGCGCTGCCCGACGGCTCGAAGATCGTCGAGCTGGTCCACCCGATGCTGAGCCCGAACGGCATCGGCCTGTCGCCGGACGAGAAGACGCTTTACGTCGCCGACACCGAATCCTCGCGGCTTTTCGCCTACGATATTGCCTCGCCGGGCGTTCTGCGCACCGAGCCGTTCCCCGCCCCCTATGGCGGCCGCCTTGTCTGTGGGCTGCCCGGTTTTCAGCGCTTCGACAGCCTCGGGGTCGAAGCCGGCGGCAATATCTGTGTGGCGACCCTGGTCACCGGCCATATCACCGTCGTCGCTCCCGACGGCCGGGTCGTGCGCCAAGTCAAGATGCCGGATGTCTACCCGACCAACATCTGCTTTGGCGGCGGCGATATGAAAACCGCATACATCACCCTCTCCGGGACCGGCCAGCTCGCCGCGATGGCCTGGCCCCGAACCCGGCCTCCGCCTCAATTTTCGGGGTAGGGCCGCTGCTGTTTAAGCCCTTTTCTTCACCGTCGCCCCCGCGCAAGCGGGGGTCCAGGGCAACTGTCGTGGCCGATGGCCCTTGGGTTCCCGCTTTCGCGGGAATGACGGTCAAACCTATGATACTGCCGGATTCTCTTTCCAAATACTTTAGTTAGTGGAGGGATTATCAGGGAAGGATGACCCAGGCTCTCGCTTAATCTGTCTTCTAGCTTAAGGAGATTGCGAATGCCGCTGATCCTCTACTATGCACCGTCACGTAGGGCACCAGCGAGCAGGTGTTCGGTGCTTCCGGCGCGGCACCCAATTCAACCTCGATGTCTCGCAGTTCAAGAATTGTATGTCTCATTTCGAGCTGATGAGGCAGCGGCCGAGCGTACGGAAATTGCTCGACTATGAGCGGGAGGTGCAGACCGCGTTCGCCGCGGTGGCCTGAATCCAGAGCTCTGCGCCATTCAAGCTCTTGGCGGCTTCCCTGCATGAGAGTTTATTTGGACGGACGCATTCGAGGAGACATCCGATGAAAGCCGCCGTGTTTCACGCCGCGAACCAGCCGCTGACGATCGAGGAGGTCGCGGTCAACAAACCCGGGCCGCGCGAGGTGTTGCTCCGCACGGCTTTCGCCGGGTTGTGCCACAGCGATTTGCATTTTATCGACGGTCTCTATCCGATCCCGACACCCTGCGTGCTCGGCCACGAATCGTCGGCCATCGTCGAGGCGGTGGGCGACGGCGTGACCTATGTCAAGCCGGGCGACCACGTCATCACCTGCCTGTCGGTGTTTTGCGGTACTTGCCCGCAATGCCTGACCGGTCACCCGAATTTGTGCGAGAACACCGAGGTCAAGATGCTGCCCGGTGTGGCGCGCCGCATGACCTGGAACGGGCAGCAGCTGAACCAGGCGTTCAACCTCTCCTCTTTCGCCGAACAGATGCTGGTGCACGAGAACTCGATGGTGAAGATCGACGACGACATCCCGCTCGACCGCGCGGCCCTCGTCGGATGCGGCGTGATGACCGGGGTGGGCGCGGTGTTCAACGCCGCCAAGGTCGAGCCGGGCTCGACGGTGGCGGTGATCGGCTGCGGCGGCGTCGGGCTGTCGGCGGTCAACGGGGCGGCCCTTGCCGGCGCCGAGCGCATCATCGCGATCGATACCGTCGCCTCAAAGCTGGAGCTCGCACGCGAGCTCGGCGCCACCGACACCTTGAACGCAAGCAACGCCGATCCGGTCAAGATGGTCAGGGAGATGACCGGCGGCGGCGTCCACTACTCGTTCGAAGCGCTCGGCACCAAGGCCACCGCCGAGCAGGCCTTTCAGATGCTGCGCGGCGGCGGCACCGCGACGATTATCGGCATGGTGCCGTTTGGCGTGAAGATCGAATTGCACGGCTATGACTTCCTGCGCGATCGCAAGATTCAAGGAACCTCGATGGGCGGCAACCGCTTTCGGGTCGACATGCCGCGTCTGTTGTCGCTGTGGCGCCAAGGCCGCTTGAAGCTCGATCACCTGATCTCCGGCAGGCTCAAGCTCGACCAGATAAACGACGGCTTTGCCGCGCTCAAATCCGGCGCGCCGGTGCGGCAGCTGATCGATTTCGCCGCGATCTGACCCGCCGCGATCTGACGCACCGCCGGCGGCTGCCGTAAACGCGGTTCGGCCGCGGCTCCCTCACCAGGTGGTCGGAGGATTGCCGGTTGTCGCGCCGTCGCTGTTCGACAGCCGGCTGCCGCGGTTCAAGCGCCAGCGCGAACCGGGTTTGAGGATGTCGAAGGCGCCGCCCGCCTCGTCGCCGGCGGGCGGGTCGGCCTCCACCGCCGGCGCGCTCGCGGCGTCGGGGTCCGTGCGTTCCCCGGTCGGTTGTCCCTCGGCCGGCTCGCCAGCGCCGGGCGGCTCAGCCTCCGCGGGCGGCGGGGCCGCGGCGACAAACCCCGGGTGATCCTCGCGGATGTGCCTGACCGCAAACTCCGAGGCGGCGCGCTCGAGCGTTTCGATCACCGCGAATTCGGCGTCGAGCGCCTCTTTCTCTTCGGCATAACGGGTTTCGATCTCGGTGCGCCGGCGCTCGATCCGGCCCTTCGCCTGCATGACGTCGTTCGAGTTGATGGTCCACATGGGATGACCATGAAATGCGGAAGCGATCCGCCAGTTTCGCCACAGCAGTGTTGATAGAGCGTTAAGGCCGGCGGTCGGAAGTTGATCCGCCCTGCCGATTTCGCCACCGGATGCTCCTCAAGACGCGCCCCACGTCGCGAACAAACCGCCCCGTCAACCCTTCGTCAACAAAGGCGGCCGAAACTCGTCCTCCGAGTGCTATCGCCGGACAGCACGGCGCACTCGAAAAAATTCGTGCAGGAGAGAGCGGTGAGCGATATTCGCGAACAGTCTTCGGAAAATACAACCGAAGTCGATGTCCTCGACGCCAAGGAACGGTGGAACGAATATCGGCTCTCCGATGGCACGACGATGCGGGTCAAATCGGTGGTCATCGCCGTGTTTCGTGAAAACAGCCAGCAGACGGCGGAGGGCGAGCCGGTATACAGCATGAAATCGACGCTGATCACCGATGTCAGGACGCCGCCCTCGTCGGCCAAGCCCGCTGGTCTGCCGGGGGCTTGACCGTGAACCGGCTCAATATCGTCAAATCCTCGACCTGGACGCCGACGGAGCGTGTTTCATCCGGGCTGAACCCGGTTACGACGATGACCGGCCTCAGCGCCGCGGCGGAAGAACCCGTCACGACGATGACAACGACTCCGACAGCGGCCGTCTGCCTCGACCGGGTGGCCCAACCTTGCAGCCGCGGCACCCGCGCGCGGCATTTCTTGTGGGTCAGGGTTCAGCCAGCGCTGTCGGTCGGCGGAATGGTGGCAACGCGCGGACCGGCGCGCGAGCCGCTCGCCTTTGCCGCCGATAGCGGCGCCGTTGGCGATGCGCGCATGGGCGCCCACGCCGGCGGCACTGCGAATAATGCCGACACGGAGCCACAAGCGGCCCCTCCGAAACCGCCCTCGGCGATTTCGCGGGTCGAATTGACCATCGACTCGCTGCGCAATTACGAGCTGATCAGACCGATCCCGGTTGTCGTCGAATCGTTGGGCGAGCGGAATTATGTCGCGGAAATGCCGGACTTGAACATTTCCACGTCGGCCAGCAACCAAAGCGACATTCTGATCACTCTGAAAGACCGGATCGCCCAGGTGTATGACGGTCTGCGGATTAAGAAAAACCTCGATTCCGAGCAGACACGACAACTAAAATTGTTGGAGACCTACATCGGAAAGGCGCGGCGCAGCTGGTTGGACCGGCGCTGACGGATGTCGGCGATCTACCCGTCGCGCGCCGCACTGCGGACCGGCTGGCGCCGGCGCGCCGGCGGCCGGCGCAACGCCCAAAAGGCAATGCAGCCGCAGACATAGGAAGCGATCGACAGGATAAAGGCCAGCTCGTAGCTGCCGGACAGGTCGAAAATCCACCCCGCCGCCCACGAACCGGCGGCCGAGCCGATGCCGCTGCCGATCGTGATCACGCCGAGGATCGTGCCGAGTTGGCGGCCGGGAAACAGATCGGCCGTCTTGGCGGTGATTGCCGGTCCGCGCGCCCCCCAGGTCAGCCCGAAAAAGCACGCGAACAGCCACAGTAGCCACCCCTGATGCGGGTTGCTGATGAACAGCGCGCAGACCACGCCCAGGATCGAGATCCCATAGGCGAGGATCGCCGCCCATTCCCGACCGATATAGTCCGACAGCGAGCCGGTAAAGATCGTCCCGGCGATCGCGAGAAAACTGCCCATGCCCAAGACTTCGGCGGCGTAGAGCTTGTCGAAGCCGCGATCGACGGCAAAGGCGAGCTGGTGCAGCGACACCAGAAAACTGCCCAGCCCGGTGAACAGGTAGACCGCGAACAACAGCCAGAAATGCGGCGTGCGCACCGCCTCGGCCACGGTCCAGCCCGGCGTCGGCGGGGTGGCCGGCTGGGGGAGCGAGGTGGACGAGGTGCTGCCGGCGACTGCGCCCGGCGCCGGCAAACGCGCGCTGCGGCGAAACAAGGCGGCCAACGGCAGCACCATCGCCGTCATGAACCCGGCCTGGATCAGATAGGTCTCGCGCCAGCCGAAGGACGAGATCAGCAACTGCACCAATGGTGCCGACAAGGCGCGGGCAAAACCGTTCGCCGATTGCACGACCGAAATCGCCATGCCGCGCCGCCGCACAAAGCGCCGCGACAAGATCGGCACGAACACGACGAGACCGAGGCAGTTGGCGCCGAACGTCATCACCACGCCGTAAAGGATGGTGACCTGCCACAGCGCCGACATGTGGGCGCACCCGATAAGCCCGACGATCAGCAGAAAGCTGCCGAAGAACAGCAGGCGCAGCGGCCCCAGGCGATCGACCATCGCGCCAACCAAGGGCGAACTCGCGCCGGCGACCAGCTGCGATACCGAATAGGCAACCGAGGTCTCGGCCCGGCTCCAGGCAAAAGCCTGGATGAACGCGACCAGAAACACCGCGTAGGAATGCATCAGCCCGGCGCTGACGGTGAACGCGGCAAAGGCGCCGGCCAACAGCAACCACGCCGAGCGCGCTGCCGGCCGTGCGGCGGCAGGCGCGCCGGGCATCGGCGGCGCGTCGCCGAGTTGCGCGATGCGGCGCAGTCTGTTCATAAATAGCCGCCTCACCATCGGATCGGCCCGGCGCATGATCGGGTGCGGCGCGGGGCGCGCTGCTCGGCGGAGGCTACCGCGAAATCAAGGGACGCGCGTCGATGCCGACCGCCGAGCAGGTAGACCGATATCGTTGGGACGGCCACCTGTTGGCGCTGCCGGCGCCGCCGGCCGACATATCGCGCGGACCGGGGGCTTCACCAGCTTCGAGCGCCGGCTCGGTTCGGTTCGGTTCTGGCCCAGCTCTAGCCCGGCTTTTTCATCGCAAGAGCAGGAAAGGATCGCCGAGGCCCGGGCGGCAGCGCGCTCGGAGTGGGCGTGGACGCGCGCTACTCGACGAGCGCCGGCTCCTTGGGTTCGGCGGGCGAAACGGGGCCTTCCTCGAAAGCGAAGTCGAGCGCGTCCTCTTCCGGCTTTTTGGTCACGCGGACGGTCCCGCCTTTGGCCAGCCGCCCGAACAACAATTCTTCGGCGAGCGGCTTTTTGATGTGTTCCTGGATCACGCGCGCCAGCGGGCGGGCGCCGAACAGCGGGTCGTAACCCTTTTCCGAAAGCCAAGCGCGGGCGCCGGCATCAAGTTCGATCATGACATTGCGGTCGGCGAGCTGCTCTTCCAATTGCAGCACGAATTTGTCGACGACCCGGCCGATCGTCTCGGTCGACAGCGCCGCAAACGAGATGACCGCGTCGAGCCGATTGCGGAATTCAGGCGTAAACATGCGGTTGATCGCTTCGTGGTCGTCGCCGGTGCGGATGCCGCTGCCAAAGCCGATCGCCGGCTTGGCAAGGTCGGAGGCGCCCGCATTGGTCGTCATAATCAGGATCACATTGCGGAAATCGACATTCTTGCCATTGTGGTCGGTGAGCTTCCCGTAATCCATCACCTGCAACAAAATGTTGAACAGATCGGGATGGGCCTTTTCGATCTCGTCGAGCAGCAGCACCGAATGCGGGTGTTGGTCGATCGCGTCGGTCAGCAACCCGCCCTGGTCAAAGCCGACATAGCCGGGCGGCGCGCCGATCAGCCGCGAAACAGTGTGCCGTTCCATGTATTCCGACATGTCGAAGCGGGTGATCTCGATGCCGAGGGTGCGGGCGAGCTGGCGCGCGACCTCGGTCTTGCCGACCCCGGTCGGCCCGGAGAACAGGTATGAGCCGATCGGCTTTTCCGGGTCGCGAAGGCCGGCGCGCGCCAGTTTGATCGCCGAGACCAGCGCCTCGATCGCGCTGTCCTGGCCAAACACCATCGTCTTCAAATCGCGATCGAGGTTGCGCAGCACCTCGCGATCGTCGCGCGAGACGCTCTTTGGCGGGATCCGCGCCATCGTCGCGATGACCGTCTCGACCTCGCGCGCGGTGATGGTTTTGCGCCGGCGGTTCTCCGGCACCAGCATCTGCGCCGCACCCGTCTCGTCGATCACGTCGATCGCCTTGTCCGGCAATTTGCGGTCGCCGATGTAGCGGTGCGACAACTCCACCGCGGCCCTGATCGCGTCGGCGGTGTAGCGGACCTTGTGGTGCCGCTCGTAATAGGGCTTCAGGCCTCGCAGGATTTTGATCGAATCCTCGACCGTCGGCTCGTTGACGTCAATCTTCTGAAAGCGGCGGACGAGTGCCCGATCCTTCTCGAAATAGTTGCGGTATTCCTTGTAGGTCGTCGAGCCGATGCACCGGATGACGCCGCCGGCCAGTGCCGGCTTCAACAAATTCGAGGCGTCCATCGCCCCGCCGCTCGTGGCCCCAGCGCCGATCACGGTATGGATCTCGTCGATAAAGAGGATGGCGCCGGGCTGCGCTTCGAGTTCGGACAACACCGCCTTCAAGCGCTCCTCAAAATCGCCGCGGTAGCGGGTTCCCGCCAGTAACGCGCCCATGTCGAGGGCATAGATCGTCGCGTTGGTCAACACTTCGGGGACCTCGCGCTGGACGATCCGGCGCGCCAGCCCCTCGGCGATCGCGGTTTTGCCGACACCGGGATCGCCGACATAGAGCGGGTTGTTTTTCGACCGCCGGCAAAGGATCTGGATCGTCCTCTCGACTTCGGCCTCGCGCCCGATCAGCGGGTCGATGCGGCCGCCTTTCGCCTTTTTGTTCAGATTGACGCAATAGGCGTCGAGCGCGTCGTGACTGCGCTTTTGCGACTTGTCGTTGCGCTCGTCCTCATCGGCGCCCTGAACGCGCCGCGTCTCCGAGCGCCCCGGCGCCTTGGCGATGCCGTGCGAGATGTAATTGACCGCGTCAAAACGCGTCATGTCCTGCTCTTGCAGGAAATAAACCGCGTGGCTCTCGCGCTCGGCGAACATCGCGACCAGCACATTGGCGCCGGTCACCTCTTCGCGGCCCGAGGATTGGACATGGATGGCCGCGCGCTGCAAGACGCGCTGAAAGCTCGCTGTCGGCTTGGCGTCGTCCTTGTGCGCCGAGACCAGATTGCCGAGTTCGTTGTCGACATAGGCCAAGACTTCGCGGCGCAGCCGCTCGAGGTCGACGCTGCAAGCGCGCAACACCGCCACCGCATCCTGATCCTCGGTCAGCGCCAGCAGCAAATGTTCGAGCGTGGCGTATTCGTGGCGCCGGTCATTGGCATAGGCGAGCGCCCGGTGCAGCGATTTTTCGAGATTGCGTGACAGCACTCCCGACCTTCCTTCCTTGCCTAATCCTTTTCCAGCGTACACTGCAGCGGATGCTGGTGCTGCCGGGCAAAGTCCATGACCTGGGTTACCTTGGTCTCGGCGACCTCGTAGGTGTAGACGCCGCAGATCCCGACCCCGCGCCGATGCACATGCAGCATGATGCGGGTCGCCTCTTGCCGGTTCTTGCCAAAGAAACGCTCCAGGGTGTGAACGACAAACTCCATCGGCGTGTAGTCATCGTTTAACATCAACACCTTGTACATAGACGGTTTTTTCGTCTTTGGCTTCGCCTTGACGACGACACCCGTCCCCGGTCCTTCCTCGCCGCGCCTTGCGTTGTCGCTCATCTCGACCCGGACCGATCGCCTCGCTCGTTGTCTCATGATATTGGCTTTCCGGCAGTGCGGAAAACCATTTTTCTTGGCCGGGGGCCATGCGCGGCCGAGGGGTGCGACACAGGGCTATTCCGAGCGATAGGGCCGCCGCAGCAGCCGATCGGTCATCTCGTCGATCGCAACGCCGCGATGCAGCACCGCATCGACCGCTTCGCTGATCGGCATCTCGATCCCGAGGCGCGCCGCCAATTCGGCGGCGGCAGCGGCTGTCGCGACACCCTCGACCACCGAGCGGCGGCCGGCGAGCGCCGCCTCCAGGCTGTGCCCATGACCCAGCGCCAACCCCAGGGCATGGTTGCGCGATTGCCCGGCGCCGCAGGTGAGGACGAGGTCGCCCAGCCCCGAGAGCCCGCGAAACGTCTCGGCCTGCGCTCCTTGCGCGAGCCCGAGGCGAACCATCTCGGCAAGGCCGCGGGTGATCAGCGCCGCCCGGGCGTTGTCGCCGAGCCCGCGCCCGACGACGATCCCGCAGGCGATCGCCAATACGTTTTTGACGGCACCGCCGATTTCAGCGCCGACCGGGTCCGGCGACAGATAGGGGCGGAACCGATTGCCGCCAAGGGCCGCCATAAACAGCTTGGCGACCGCCGTGTCGGTACCGGCGATGGTGACCGCCGTGGGCAGGCCCGAGGCGACCTCGGCGGCAAAGCTCGGACCCGACAGCACCGCGTAGGGCGATCCCGGCAGCAGTTCGGCGCCGATTTGCGACATCGTCGCGAGCGTGCCGATTTCGATGCCCTTGGCGCAGTGCAACACCGGCAGGCCGGGCCGAACACGGCCCCGCAAAGCACCCAGCACGCCGCGAAGAAACTGCGCCGGCACCGCAAGCAGAGCCGCATCGGCGGTTGCGACCGCGGACTCGAGATCGGCGGTTGCCGCGATCGCCGGATCGAGCGCGACGCCGGGCAGGTAATATGGATTCTGGTGGCGCTCGTTGATCGCCGCGGCGACTTCCGGGTCGCGCGCCCATAATATCGCGCCCGTTCCGGCGCGCTGCGCGACGATCGCGAGCGCCGTCCCCCACGCGCCGGCGCCGATGACCACGAGCCGCTTCATAGGGTTACGCCTTGATCCCGGCGCCGCGGCGCGGCGCGGCCGTGGGGTCGAGCGGCCATCGCGGATGGAGCGCGGCGGCGAGGTCGTCGACGAGGCCGAGCCGGAGCCGCTCCAGCCCCGCCCAGGCGACCATCGCCGCGTTGTCGGTGCACAATGCGGCGGGCGGCGCCAAAAACTCGAGATCGGCCAATGCCGCCAAATCGGCGAGGCGCCGCCGCAGCCGGCTGTTGGCGGCAACGCCGCCGGCCGCGACCAGCGTCGTTCCCTCGGCGCAATGGCCGCGAAACCAGCCGATGGCGTTCTCGGTGCGATCGCAAAGCACATCGCAGATCGCCTCTTCGATCGCCGCGGCGAGGTCGCTTTGGTCTGCCGCGGTCAGCGGCTGATGTTCCAGCGCGATCCGTCGCACCGCGGTTTTCAGCCCTGAAAACGAAAAGTCGCAGCCGGGGCGGCCGACGAGCGGCCGAGGGAGGCGAAAGCGCCGCCCGTCACCGCGTTGCGCGGCGCGCTCGATCGCCGGCCCGCCTGGATAGCCGAGCCCGATCTGCTTTGCTGTCTTGTCAAAGGCCTCGCCGGCGGCATCGTCTAAGGTGGTGCCGAGGCGGGTGAAACGACCGACGCCGGTGCAGGCGAGCAATTGGCAATGTCCGCCGGACACCAGCAGCAGCAGATAGGGGAAAGCGACGCGATTGGTCAGCCGCACGCTGAGCGCATGCGCTTCGAGGTGATTGACGGCGATAAATGGCTTGCCGGCCGCCCAGGCGATCCCCTTGGCCATCATCGTGCCGACGATCAGCCCGCCGATCAGCCCGGGCCCGGCGGCGGCGGCCACCCCGTCAACATCGCAGAGAGTGATCCCGGCCGCGGCGAGCCCGCGCTCTACCAGTGTATCGAGATGATCGAGGTGCGCACGGGCCGCGATCTCGGGGACGACGCCGCCATAGGGCGCGTGCTCGTCGAGCTGCGAGCGCACCAGGTTGGAGAGAATCTGCGGGCCCGCCGCAGTCTCGGCGACGACCGCTGCCGCAGTCTCGTCGCAACTCGTTTCGATGCCCAGAACGATCAGATCATCCTCCATGCCGGGCAAAATGGCTGCCGGCGACACGGGGCGCAAGGCAAGAGGGCGCGCCGGCTTCGGCCGCCGTCGCTTCGCCCCGCGTGCGCCGCGGTTAACAGCGATCAGGGCTGCGCACCTCCCGGCCAGAGTTGCGCAATCTCACGCGGGGTCAGAACCCCGCCAGCGCCTGCGCCGTCACTCTCCTGTTGCTGGAATCGGCGAATGGCGGCACGCGTCTTGGGGCCTGAACGGCCATCGATCGGACCCGGATCAAAGCCGGCCCGCACGAGGCCGACCTGAATCCGCTGCCAACCGTGGGGTCCGAGAACCGTCTCCGAAGCCGGCGGCGCGACTAGCTTTTGCAGCAGAGCGATCCAGCCAGCCAGGCCGCTGATCTGGTCCTGCAAGGACGCCCAGCGAAGCAGCAATTCTTGCGTCTCGCCCCAATCCCGGATGGATTGCTGCTGGCGATCGACGATCGCGACGCTGGCCCCGCCCGTTCCGATCCGGAAATCGCGCGCTGTTTCGTTTGTCGAGAAAACCAGTATCGCGAAGATAATCAGGACGACGTTGGCCGCATAAATGGTCAGGGAGATGACTTTTGTTCGTTTCAGCGGGATCCTGATTGTTCTCCAAGGAGTGGGGATCGACGCATTGCGGGCGCTGATTTGCGCATAGGTGAGGCCCGACATCAGCCAGAGCGGAAAAATCGCCAGGATGATGAAAATCAATACATAGACAACGATCGGCCAGTACGGACTGGAAACCTCATGCAGAACCGCTATGCCACTTATGATCGAAGCGATCAGAGTGGACGCCAATCCGGACGCCTCGCCGATGGCGGCTCCCGATTGCTCGATGACCCCGAGCAGAGCATCAAAATCGTCGCGGGACAGGCCCCCGAAATCAGCCGTTAAATCGAGCGCGGCGCTGGCCCTGATGGAGGTGCCGTTTATCGGATTGCAGGCCTCGACAAGGATCGCGAACAGCGGTGGCAAAATTGCCAGCCAGAACGCCGCCTCAAGCAGCATTATGGATCGATATCGATCTCATGAGAGAATGGCAGGTTGTGCGTCTCTCGGTTCCAAAGGCGAATCGAGCCGGTTGTGGGGGGCGGGCCGAGCACCTGTGAGACTTCGTTACATTGAATCGGCTGCTTTTTGGCGGTCCCCGCTTTGTGCGGCAGGGCACAGCGCCGCTCGCGAACCTTTCCGTCGGGGATATTGTCGATACCGTCTGGCCAGCGATTGGCCGTGCCCGAAGGGTGGCCGCTAAACTCCATCCAGGCGGTGCCATTCGGAAGCGTATTCACAAACCTGACGCTGCGCGTGCTGCCCGAAATATTCTCTATATAGATGATACAGGTAGGCTCCGGGGTTGCGCTGGTCAATGTCGCCACCGCCGCGCCCGACTTGTCGATCACGTCGATGCGCAGCGACAACAGGCCGTTCACCGTGACCTGCTTCCCCATTCCTGCCCTCCCCGGACACCGGCATGACACTCGGGGTCACTTTGCCTTCGTGCCCCACTACTCAAGTGGCCGAGCTTCTGCTGCCGCCCTGGACCAGAAATTCTCCGATGATCGCATCGAGCCACTCTCGCGCGGTGGTCGGTGAGACGTTGCGCGTCGACGAAACCGCATCGGCGATCAAGCCGCCGGCCCAGCCCGCCGACGAGCGGAACGGCACCCTGATCCCGATATTGTCTGGGGCTTCCTCTAGACCGCGATCGTCCCCGTGCCTGACATTTGCCCAGAAGACGATGGCATCCTCAGGAGTCTCCAATTCTGCACGGTATGCATCGAAGTCGGGCGTAAGCGTCCTCGCCATGAAGTCTTGCAAATGCAAAAATTCTTTCGTCGGCCCATAGCCTGTAAGCCGCCCCTGATAGGATTGGCTGCGGTTCGGCAGGACTTGGTAGGCGGAAGAAACGATGCTCTGGACCATTGCGCATTTGACCGACGCGCGCCACACCACGGCGAGATCGGTCGGCTGGCTTTTTGGCATCAGTTGAGCGCCGAGTTCGATGCGGCTGCCTTCCTTGACGAAGACCCAGACCTCCTGCTCGCCCGTACCGCTGTCGAATACAACCTCCATCGCCCGCCTCCCGTTGGCGCGCGCTGCCCGCCCAAACTTACCCGGACTGCGCGACCTCGTAGGTCTTCAGGGTTTTATCGGTCGCTGCATCGATTTCGAGCAGTTTGACCGCATAGCCCCACAACACCGCCGCATGCCGCAGGACCGATCGGCAGCTTTTTTCGGCGAGCAGCACGCCATCATGCACATAATGCGCAAGAATTAGGCAACGATCGCCGCGCAGATCGACATCGACGACCTGGATATCGGGTTCGCGGCGCGACAGATCGTATTGCCGCGACAGTGCGCTGCGGATCTTGCGATACCCGATGTCGTCGTGGATCGCCTCGACCCGGAGCGCTGGCTTTGAGCTGTCGTCCGAAACCTCGAACAGCCGGAAACGACGGATGATCTCGGGGCTCAAATACTGCAAGACAAAGCTTTCGTCGCGGTAGTTGGCCCAGGCATGGCGCAGCACCCCATAGCCGTTGCCCTTGCCGGCGATATCCGGGAAGAATCCCTTGTCCTCCTCGGTCGGCTCCTCGCAGATGCGCCGAATATCCGACATCATCGCAAAACCGAGAGCATAGGGATTTATCCCGCTGAACCGCGGGTCGTCGAAATCCGGCTGGAAGATGACGCTCGAATGCGAATGGAGGAATTCGAGCATCGAACCTTCGGTGATCAGGCCCTTGTCGTGCAATCGCCGCATGATCTCGTAATGGACAAAGGTCGCGCAGCCCTCGTTCATCATCTGGGTCTGCTTTTGCGGGTAGAAATATTGCGCGATGAGGCGGACGATGCGAACCAGTTCGCGCTGCCAGTCTTCGAGACGCGGCGCCCGCTTTTCGATCAAATAGAGCAGGTTTTCCTCGGGTAGACCGAGCTCGCGCTTGATTTCCTGCAACCGCGCTTCGGCGGTATCCGGGTCTTCCTTGTCCCGGCCCGTACCGGGAACGGTGCGCCACAGATCGTTGTAGGTCGCCTCGGCATGCGCCTGCCATTCCTCGGCCCGCCGCCGCTCTTCGGCGAGGTTGGGCTTGGTGCGATGGGCATAGCGGTTGACGCCGTGGTCCTTTAGCGCGTGCGCGGCGTCGAGCACCCGCTCGACCGCCTCGGCCCCGTGGCGTTCCTCGCATTTGGCGACATAGTCGCGGGCAAAGCTCAAATAATCCAGAATGCCGTTGGCGTCGGTCCACTGCCGAAACAGGTAATTGTTCTTGAAGAAGTGATTGTGGCCAAACGCGGCGTGCGCCATGACCAGCGTCTGCATGGTCATGGAGTTTTCCTCCATGATGTAGCAGATGCAGGGGTTGGAATTGATGACGATTTCGTAAGCGAGGCCCTGCAAGCCCTTGCGGTAGAGGGTCTCGTGAAACGCGAAACGCTTGCCAAAGCTCCAATGCCGATACATCAGCGGCAGGCCGACCGAGGCGTACGCGTCGAGCATCTGCTCGGAGGTGATGACCTCGACCTGTACCGGGTAAACGTCGAGCCCCAGTTCGTCGATGGCGATCCTTTCGATCGCGTCGTGGGTCTGGCGAAGCGAGCCGTAATCCCAATTGGGGCCGCTGAACAGCGGCGCCGAGGCTTCGAGCCGCGCCATCGGCGCGGAGCGTGTGTCAGGCACGAACGCCCCCTTTCGCAAACAATTCGTGGAAGACCGAGAAGATCTGCGACGGGTCGCCGACCCGGCGCATCGCGAAATGCGGATGCGCCGGCGCCACCTCGCTATAGGCGCGCCACAGATCGCTGTCGCGAGCGAGCCCGGTCAGGCTGCCGCCCATGCCGTCGCCGACCTCGACATAAGCAAAGTACTGGCAGATCGGCAGCACCTCGCCGCCGAGCAAGGCAACGCAGCGGCCGCTGTCGGCCCCGTAATTGTCGCCGTCCGAGGCTTGCGCGGCATAGATGTTCCAGCGGTCGGTCGGGTAGCGCGCCCGCGCGATTTCGAGCATTTTTTCGAGTGCCGTGGAAACCACCGTGCCGCCAGTCTCGCGGCTGTAGAAAAACGTCTCTTCGTCGACCTCTTCGGCGGTGCTCGTATGGCGGATAAAGACGACGTCGACATGCCGATAACGCCGCACCAGAAAGACGTGCAACAGCATGAAGAACCGCTTGGCCAAGTCCTTCATCGCTTCGGTCATCGACCCCGACACGTCCATCAGGCAGAACATCACCGCTTCGGTGTTGGGCCGCGGCACCCGCTCGAAGCGGTTGTAGCGCACGTCGATCGGGTCGATGTACGGGATGATCTTGCTGCGATGCTCGGCGCGCTCGAGCTCGAGCGTCAGCTTTCCAACTTCGTCGTCGTCGTCGCGGGCGCGCGCCTCTTCGACCGCCTCGCGCAGCGCCTCGACTTCCCACTGCTTTGGCCGGCGCAGCGAGATGCGCCGCGCCATGCTGTTGCGCATCGTGCGGCGCACGCTGAGGTTCGACGGCGTGCCGGTGACCGTGTACCCGGCGCGCTGCAAATCGAACGCAAACGTCTCACGCAGGCTCTTTTTGACCAGGTCGGGAAGTTCGAGATCCTCGAAGAACATGTCGAGGAACTCGTCCTTTGAAAGGGTGAATTCGAACGCGTCCTCACCCGATCCATCGGGGCTCCCCTCCGAGCCGCCGCGGCCTTCGCCGCCGGTCGGACGCGGGATCTCGTCCCCTCGGACATATTCCTTGTTGCCCGGCACGACATGCTCGGCCCGGCCGGTGCGCCGGCTGTGATGAAACACCGGCTCGACGATCCCGCGCATCGGGATCGCCACCTTTTCGCCGTGTTCGACATCGGCGACCTTGCGCTTGCGCAAGGCGTTCTGCACCGCAGATTTGACCTCGGCTCTGGCGCGCGACAGAAACCTCTGCCGGTTGCTCAGACTCTTGCCCTTGGGGTTGGGCCGGCGGTCGACAATGTTCATCGTCTTCCCTCCAGACCGGGCATCATTGCTGACACCTATCCGGCCTTGTTGACCCGCATATACCACTCGACCAGGCGCCGGACCTGGCGCTCGGTGTAGCCGCGCGCCACCATCCGCTCGAGGAAGTCGGCATGCTTTTTCTCGGTCTCGCTGTCCTTCTTCGACCCGAAACTGATCACCGGCAACAGATCCTCAACCTGTGAGAACATGCGCCGCTCGATGACTTCGCGCAACTTCTCGTACGAGGTCCAGGACGGGTTGCGCCCCGAATTGGCAGCGCGCGCCCGCAACGCGAATTTGACGACCTCGTTGCGGAAGTCCTTGGGATTGGCGATGCCGGCCGGCTTCTCGATCTTCGACAGCTCCTGGTTCAACAGCTCGCGGTTCATCAGCTGCCCGGTGTCGGGATCCTTGTAGTCCGAATCCTCGATCCAGGCGTCGGCATAGGCGACATAGCGGTCGAACAGGTTCTGCCCGTAATCGGAATAGGATTCGAGATAGGCCTTCTGGATCTCGTGGCCGATGAACTCGGCATAACGCGGCGCCAGTTCGGCTTTGATGAAGTTCAGGTACTTTTTCTCGACATCGTCCGGAAACTGCTCGCGCCAGATCGCCTGCTCGAGCACGTACATCAGGTGGACCGGGTCGGCCGCGACCTCCTGCGTGTCGAAATTGAAAGTGCTCGACAGCACCTTGAAGGCGAAGCGGGTCGAGATGCCGTCCATGCCCTCGTCGACCCCGGCGGCGTCGCGGTATTCCTGGCCCGACTTGGCGCGCGGGTCGGTGTCCTTCAAGCTTTCGCCATCATAGACCCGCATCTTCGAATACAAATTCGAGTTCTCATGCGGCTTTAGCCGCGACAATACGCTGAACCGCGACAGGATGTCCAACGTCGATGGCGCACACGCCGCATTCGACAGCTCGCTGTTTTGCAGCAGCTTTTCGTAGATCTTGCGCTCCTCGGTGGAACGCAGGCAATACGGCACCTTGATGACGGAGATGCGGTCGATAAAGGCTTCGTTGTTCTTGTTGTTCTTGAAGCTCTGCCACTCGGCTTCGTTCGAGTGCGCCAGCACGATGCCCTGATAGGGGATGCCGCCGATGTTCTCCGACCCGACGTAGTTGCCTTCCTGGGTCGAGGTCAGGAGCGGATGCAGCATCTTGATCGGGGCCTTGAACATCTCGACGAACTCGAGCAGCCCCTGGGTCGTGCGATTGAGCCCGCCCGAATAGGAATAGGCGTCGGGGTCGTTTTGGCTGAAGAACTCGAGCTTGCGGATATCGACCTTGCCGACCAGGCTCGACACGTCTTGGTTGTTCTCGTCGCCGGGCTCGGTCTTGGAGATGCAGATCTGCTTGAGCCGGGACGGCTGCATCCGCACGACGGTGAATTTGGTGATGTCTCCGCCAAACTCGTCGAGCCGCTTGACCGCCCAGGGCGAGAGGGTGCCGGTCAGCCGCCGCTGCGGAATGCCATAGCGCTTTTCCAGTTCGGCGCCGAACGTCGTCGGATCGAACAGGCCGAGCGGGCTCTCGAAAACCGGGCTGATCTCCTTGCCGGCCTTCAACACATAGACCGGCTCTTTCTCCATCAGCTGCTTCAAGCGCTCGGCGAGCGAGGATTTGCCGCCGCCGACCGGGCCGAGCAAATAGAGGATCTGCTTGCGCTCCTCGAGCCCTTGGGCGGCATGGCGGAAGAAGCCGACGATGCGCTCGATCGTCTCTTCCATCCCGAAGAAATCGGAGAACTCCGGGTAGACCTTGATCGTGCGGTTCATAAAGATCCGGCCAAGACGCCCATCCTGGCTCGTGTCGATCATCGCCGGTTCGCCGATCGCCTTCAGCATCCGCTCGGCGGCGCCGGCATAGAAGGACGAATCGTCGGAACATTTACCGAGATAATCCTCAACCGACAGCTCGACCTCGCGCCGATTGTCGTACAACCTTGAATAAAGCTCGAAAATCCCGTCGTCGAATCTCATCTCACACCTCGACCGACGCCAACGCCCAAACCCAGTCGCATTACGTTGCCGCGACAGAGTGAACGCCGCACGACGAAAAACATTCGCCAAAATCTCCAGTGGCCGCAATCGCGGCTCGGGGCTCCGTGATGATCACCATCGCGGTGTTCCCGACCCCATAGCAGCCGAAGGATCCTGCGGCCCGATCGCCATCGATCGCGCCTCCTTTCCCAACGTTATTGACGCAATCACTATGCCAAGCCTTTGTGGCGAGAGTACGGAGCATCGCAACGCCTCGCGAGAGATCGCGATGTGCCCGCGAAACCACCCCTTCTGATGCGCCACAACGCGGGACTCGGACAACATGTTGTGCCAATCTTCCCGACCCTCATCAGCATATATTGGGTATCGGGAAATCCCAATAAAAATGTAGGTTAACATAGAGGATTGTCATCCCCCGCGTGGCGCGGCGGCATCAGGTGTCGTTTTGGCGGTCCGCCACAACCGCGGCGTTCTGCCGCATATCGGCAACGCCCGCCGGCGACCCCGGCGCGGCCGGCGCCGGCATCCGTCAGCGATCGGTTGCCGGCGGCGTTCCGGCCGCAGATCGGGGTTGCGGAGCCCTCCGCCGGTCGACGGACGATTGCATCGCCGGCTGGTTGGACGCTCGTAGCGGACATCCGTCACAGGCGGCCCGCGCTGCCCAGCCGCGGCCGCGGCGGCTGGCCCGCTCGCTTCCCCTCTTTGTCGGTCTGCCGATCAGGCGAGCCCCTCGCTGACCCGATAGGACGCTTCGGTCTTTGCCCGAATCTCGTCGAGCGCGACACCCGGCGCCAGCTCGGTCAGGGTCATGCCGGCGCGGCCGATGGCGAAAACCCCGAGATCGGTGATCACCGTGTCCACCACCCCTTGGCCGGTCAGCGGCAGAGTACAGCGATGCAGCAGCTTCGCCTCGTTGCGCGCGGTATGCTCCATCAAGACGATGACCCGCTTGACCCCGGCGACCAGGTCCATTGCACCCCCCATGCCTTTGACCATGCGGCCAGGGATCATCCAGTTGGCGAGGTCGCCGGTTTCGGACACCTGCATCGCGCCGAGGATCGACAGGTCGATATGCCCGCCGCGAATCATGCCAAAGGATTGGGCACTGTCGAAATAGCTCGTCGTCGGCAGTTCGGTGATGGTCTGCTTGCCCGCGTTGATCAAGTCCGGGTCCTCTTCGCCCTCATAGGGGAACGGCCCCATGCCGAGCATGCCGTTCTCGCTTTGCAGTTGGACCGTGATCCCGGCCGGGATGAAGTTCGAGACCAGGGTCGGGATGCCGATGCCGAGATTGACGTAAAAGCCGTCCCTCAGCTCGACCGCCGCGCGGCGCGCCATCTCGTCGCGTGTCCAGGGCATGTCGCAACTCCTGTGGTTAGGCGCCGCGCCGGCGCACGGTGCGCTGTTCGATGCACTTGTCGAACGAAGCGGGGTGAACGATCCGGTTGACGAAGACGCCCGGCGTATGGATGTGGTCGGGGTCGATTTCGCCCGGCTCGACCAGGTGCTCGACCTCGGCGACGGTGACCTGTCCGGCGGTCGCCATGACTGGGTTGAAGTTCCGCGCGGTCTTGCGATAGACGAGATTGCCCTCGCGATCGCCCTTCCAAGCGTGGATGACGGCGAGATCGGCGACGAGGCCGCGTTCCATGACATAGGTTTCGCCGTCGAATTCGCGCGTCTCCTTGCCCTCGGCGATCAGCGTGCCGACGCCGGTCTTGGTGAAAAAGGCCGGGACGCCGGCGCCGCCGGCGCGGATCCGCTCGGCGAGCGTCCCCTGCGGATTGAATTCGAGTTCGAGCTGGCCTTTCAGATAGAGATCGGCAAACAACTTGTTCTCGCCGACATAGGACGAGATCATCTTGCGGATCTGACCGCTTTCGAGCAGCACGCCCAGACCCACGCCGTCGATCCCGGCGTTATTCGAGATGACGGTCAGATCGCGGACGCGCGCTTCCCGGATCGCGGCGATCAGTTTCTCGGGGATTCCGCATAGCCCGAACCCCCCGGCCATGATCGTCATGCCGTCCCGCAGCACGCCGGCCAATGCAGCATTCGTGTCGGGAAAGACCTTTTCCATTATCTGCTCCTGCCCAAGCTGCGGGCCTGATCATACAAGCCTTCGGTTGGCAGCACCCGCGCTTTGTCCGCCGCGCCCGTGAAGCTGAGATCGCGTCGCCGCTGGGCTCTTGTCGGCGGCGCCGGGGGCGGCCGGCCGACGCCGCGATGGCGCTCGTGTCGAGACGATTGATTCTCCACGCGGCTGATTCTCCACGCGGCGACCGGCTTCGACGACCGAGCATGCGGAAATGTAAACGACGCCAAGACACGCGGCGCAACATTTGGGGCACCGCGGTAGACAATGAACGCCGTTTTTCAGCTTTTGCCGGCGACTTGTTACGCGAGCAAGAACGTTGATTTTCTTTCGGAATTTAGCTGGCCCTGGGGCAGTTCACCAGATAATGAACCGCGGCAAGGGGGTAGAATGCGCCGATGTTCGTGCCGTGCGAGCAATGTCCGCTTCGGCGCAAGCCATTGTTCCGGCCTTTTTCGGAGGTCGAACTCAAGTTCGTTTCGGAAATGAAGACGGACCACATCGTGGTGGCGCCGCGGGTCGACATTATTCAAGAGGACGAGATCGGCGGACCCGCCTACACCCTCTTCGAAGGCTGGGCGATACGCTATCACCGCTTGCCGAAAGGCTCTCGCCAAATCCTCGACATCGTCCTGCCCGGGGACATGATTGGGATCGCCTCGGCGCTGTTGGGCACGGTCAGACACTCGGTCCAGGCCTTGACGCCGGTGACCCTGTGCGTCCTTTCCGGTCGTACGATGACCGACCTGTTCGGCGGGCAGCCGGGGCTCGCCTTCAACATCATGCAGACGCGGGTCGAGGAAGAGCAGCGCGCCGACGTGCGGCTGTCGCTCTTGGGCCGTAGCAACGCCGAGCAGCGGATCGGCTATTTGATGCTGGAAACCTTCGACCGGCTGCGCCAGCGCGGCATGGTCAATGGCGGGTCGACTTGTCCCTTCCCGTTGCAGCGGCGCGACATCGCCGATGCCGCCGGCATCTCGCGCGTCCATGTGGCACGCACGCTCGACCGGCTGCGCGAGCAAAAGCTCGCCACGATCCAGGACGGCGTTCTCGTGCTGCTTGACCGGGCACGGCTCATCGATCTCGCGGGTTATGTGCCGCTTCGCGCGGCGGTCGGCCGCCGGGCGATTGTATAAACCTCGTCGCGCGCCGCCGCTGTAACGCGGCAAGAAGCGACCTGGAGATCGTCGGCCCACCCCGCACGAGAGCGTGTGAACGTATCGCACCGCTGTCTCTTGCTTGTCTCCCCGGCGAAAGCTGGGGTCCATGGTTCTGCCGCGCGAGGCGCTGATTGTCGCTAAAACGATGTCAGTGCGTGAGAAGTTTGGATCAGACTATGAGAAGCCTCGAGTGACGCAGCGGCGGATGCCGACTTTCGTCTCGCTTTCGCCGGGACGACGATGCTCTGAGAAGATCGGGAGCGGCAACCCAGTCGCCGGCGGCAGCCGCGGATCAGAAAATTCTTGCATCGGCGCCGCCCGCGGCCGACATTTCGACCGAGGCTGGGGTGCCGGACCGCTCGACAATCGCGAACGCGGACCGGCTGAGATCAGACCCAATGAACCTGGTCGGGCATGCCCGGCGGAGGGAGTCCATCATTACCGCGTCACTCACCGCATCGCCGTCTCTTCCGAAAACCGTGATTATCGGCGCCGGGGTCGTCGGGCTGAGCATTGCCTGGCGGCTGGCGCAAGCCGGCTGTGCTGTCAGCGTCTATGATCGCGGGAAGGCCGGGCAGGGGGCCAGCTGGGCGGCCGCCGGGATGCTCGCCGCCGCGGTCGAGACCGAGCCCGGCGAGGAAACCCTGCTCGCGCTGACCCTCGAAAGCCAACGGCAGTGGCCGGATTTCGCCCGCGAACTCGAAGCCGCCGCGGGCCTCTCGGTCGGCTACCGCGACGAAGGCACGATCGTCGTCGCCTTGACCCGCGACGACACCGAGCAGCTTCGCCACACCTATCAATTCCAAAAGGGTCTCGGCCTCGACATCGAATGGCTGTCCGGCGCCGCCGCGCGGCAGCGCGAGCCGCATCTGCGGCCCGGCATTCCCGCCGCGGTGCTGAGCCCGCGCGACCATCAGGTCGAAAACCGCGCGGTTGCCCGCGCGCTTGCCGCGGCGGCGAGGCAGGCCGGGGCGCGTGTCCACGAGCATTGCCCGGTTCGCGAGATCGATCTCGTCGGCGAACGGGTGCGCGGCGTCGTCACCGCCGGCGGGCGCGAGCCCGCTGATGTGGTGGTGCTGGCCGCCGGCGCCTGGTCGCGCGAGATCGGCGGCATCCCAGCCGCGTATCTGCCGCCGGTGCGTCCGATCAAGGGCCAAATGTTGGCGCTCTCCATGGACCCGGCGGCACCGCTGCTGCGGCATGTCATCTGGTTGCCGCGTGGCTACCTTGTGCCGCGGCGCGATGGGCGGCTGCTGGTAGGCGCCACGGTAGAGGAGCGCGGCTTCGACGAAACTGTGACTGCCGGCGGTCTGCTGGCGCTGATCGAGGGTGCGTGGCGCGCGGTGCCGGCGATCGAGGAACTGCCGGTCGCCGAGACCTGGGTCGGCTTTCGCCCCGGCTCGCGCGACGATGCCCCGATGCTGGGGCCGAGCGGCGTCGACGGACTGGTCATCGCTACCGGGCATCACCGCAACGGGATCCTTTTGACCCCGGTGACGGCGCAGGCGATCAGCCGCTATGTGCTGACCGGTCGATTGGCCGACAGCGTACGCCCGTTCTCGCCGGAACGCTTTGCATCATCGCCGGCGCCGCTCGGTCCCGCGCTTACCGCCGGCCCCGCTCTTGCCAGAGCGGCCGAATGATCCGTCTGCGGGTCAACGGCGTCGAGGGCGACGTCGCC
>Ga0210401_10002034_pt1 | contig 22698 bp, 18 predicted proteins | sample IncBWH32MmetaG_FD_150866 | JGI IMG/M metagenome (GOLD analysis project Ga0210401, IMG submission 150866) | Forest soil microbial communities from Barre Woods Harvard Forest LTER site, Petersham, Massachusetts, United States - Inc-BW-H-32-M | ecosystem: Environmental > Terrestrial > Soil >... | reverse complement strand
GGTTAATCAACCCTTAGCACCAATCACCAACAAGTAAATAATTATTTCCCTTTCAACTCCTTCAACATCTCCTGTATCCCATCTATAATTAAGTCAGGTTCATTACATTGTATGCAATGTCCGCTTTTAGATGTTTCAATTAATTTAATTTGCGGAGCTTCATTTTTCCAACTTTTAAAATAGGCAAGTCGTATTTCTTTTTCGCTTTTGCTATATGGGTTACCGGTTTCAAGTTGAGTAGAAACAAAAACCGTAACGGGTATATTGTTCGGTATTTTTAAACCTTTAACTATATTACTGTTGCTCGAGAAATTATCCTTATCATAATCAAACAAATGTTTCGATTCATCATTAATTCCCTTCGGTCGCGATGGCACATTAATTAAGGAATCAAACCCCCTTCTGAATTTTATTTTATCTGCATCGTTTCTAATTTCCATAAATTTTTTAAACTCAAATTCGCAAGCAGCATCTATAAAAACTAAACCCGTAACTTGGTTAGGGTACATATTGGCAAAACACCTGATAACAAAACCACCCATCGAGTGCCCAACTAAAATATAAGGTGGTTCTATTTTCTCTTTTACTAATAATTCATGTAATTCATAAGCCATCGTGTCAACAGTTCGTTCATTATTTAATGATTCCGATCGCCCAAGTCCGGCTCTGTCGTATGCAAATATTTGTACGCTTTTTTCAATTTTAGTGTACACGGGCATATAGTCATCAAGTGCAACTCCTTTAGCCGCAACAAAAACAACAGTTGGTTTTCCTGTTCCTTCAACAACAACAAATTGTTTTTTACCTCTAAGGTCAACATAATGCCCTTTAGGTTGCTTGCCCAAATAAAAAGTACTTGGTTGTATAAAACAAAAGGATGAAAAGGTGAAAAATGCAATCGCGGCTAAAAGTGTTTTCATGTTTTAAAGGTAACGCTTTTTGTTTCACTAAATTTTATTGAAACCATCTACCCATTCAGTAAAATTATTGGCTATTTTCTCAACAGTATCAAAATCATGGTCATAAAAATAAACGGCAGCAGTTTGTGTTTGTTTTTTTAGGTCATTTGTCATAAAAGCAAACAGATTGCCCATACAGTCAGAAGCGAACGGAATTAAATCCTCTTCAAGTTGAGAAGTCCATTCGTTGTTTTTATCCCAACTAATTCGTTCCATGTCCCAAAACTCTTGTACATCATTTATCTCAATTTTTTTATCTACAATTATGCTAAGTATATTAGGCGTGAAAACATCACCTATCTCCAATAAAAATTCTCTAAAATCAGCAGGAAGAAAAATGTGAAATTCGCTTTCAATTTTCTCTATCTCTAAAACAGACGCCGGTTTAATTTTATCACTTTTATTAAACCTATCAGCAAATGTTTTAAAGATTGGATTCATAATAATGTTTTTAAGATAATATTTTTGCTTAAAGTTATTGAGCTGCCGCAGCCAAACCCTTCTTAGCCGCAATCCGCTTGTAAACCCCGTCCCAAAGCTCAATGCGTTTTTGCAGGGATGTTATGGTTGCTTCTTCGGCTTCTTTCCAATGTTGTTCGGTTTGGCAAAGGTTAACAGTCATTTGCAAAGCAAGGTGGCTATGATGATCTCCATCAACCTCAATATGTCTTTCTAAATAGTATTTAAAAATGGCAACACTCTCAGGAAATTTTTTATCAATGTCATTCACTATCGAATGAAACATGCCCGGTATTAAATCCTCTCTGCCAAAAGTAAATATAGCTGATTGCAAATAATCTTTACCACTACCAATAATGCTGAAAGTAAAATCAACAAAATCGCGCGCTTCTTTAGGCGTGCCCGCTAAGGTAAACGCTGCCGTAAAATCTCCGCTCTTTTTTAATTCAGCAATAAATTTTTCAATTTCGGTTGTGTTGGCGCCACATTGCTGCATGGCATCTAAATACAATTCAAAATGACTTTTGCGTTTACCAAAACTATCCACATCGGCTTCTTCGCCCACCACAATTTCATTAATTAAATGCCTTGTCTCCGCATCTCCCTTAGGGAACCAAGGAATACTGGTGCATGTTAAATTATTTTGCAAAGCCTTCAACAACGACATAAAATCCCACACAGCATAAATATGGTACTGCATAAAAACTTTTAAATCATCTACATCCTTTATAGCCGAATAAACTTTATGATTAATTATTTGCTGCCTTAAAGGCTCAATATTTTTTTTGATGCTATCAATGTGTGCGTTCATGCTATCGTTTTTTTGCAATAAAAATTATATGCGTTTGTGTAGTACCGTTTGCTTTTTGGTAATGCTTGCGTTTTACTTCCACATGGGTAAAATTGTTTGCCTTCAATGCATCTTGTAAATAAGCTTCTTCATGGTAATAAACAAACATAGTATATTGTCCGTCGCTGCTTGTTTCGTTGGTAGATTTGCTATATGCATCCTCAATAGCACTAAAATATAAAATACCTTTTTCATTCAGCAAGTTTGCGGCATCGCTAATCAATTTCAAACAATCGTCTTTAGTTAAGTAGGGCATACAAAAGCCACATATAACCGCATCGTATTTTGCTTTTACTTTATCAAGCTCCCTGCAATCTAAAACACTACACTTGGCTGTGGGATTATTTTCTTGCGCCACGGCAACCATGTTAGGTGCCACATCCGTCGCATCAATTTTAAAATCAGGTCTTTTATTTAATAAGTAGCGTGTTATGTTTCCGGGTCCGCAACCTAGTTCAAAAATTTTAGCGTTTGGTTTTTCGAGCCAGTCGCAAAATAAATTATAGGTGTCGTCATACAAATCAAAATCCATAAACTTGCCCTGGTAATTATGTGCAAGCTTGTTCCATGTTTCAAAAGTATTTTTGTAATTATCCATCGGGTAGGAGGGAGCTAAATCAGTTTAAAATTTTTATACTCGCCCACGCGCCAACCCGTAAGGTTTTCTATCCCCATCAGCAATTTATCCTTAGCCGATAAATTTATTTTACCCGTATCAAACGTAAAGTGCCAGTTTTGTTGTTTTATGCGTTTTTGCATAACGCTTGGTTGCGTGCCTACAAACAAAACCAAACTATCAATGGTAGCGTAATCAAACTCATCGGCAGCGCTGGTCATTTTTTCTACCTGCGCATCATCGTGCCACATTTTATGAAAACTCTTTTGTTTCTCTTGTTGTGCCTTTGGCGGTTTAACCCAACCATAATGGTATATACTGGCATCAACTGCTTTTACGTGAAGCTTCTCGTCATTTTTTCTAAAGCCCTGCGCATCTCGGTACGAGCGTATATGTTTATCATTTCGTATAACCCTAACCTCACGTTTATACCAACGCCTCGAGTTGCCCACATAATCATAACTGCCATAAAAATGCGTGTAGTTAAATAAAAGCCCTTCAACGTGCATGTTGTGTTTATGTTGCTCCATAGCGGCACGCACCACATCTATATATTTTTCGTGCAGCACCTCATCGGCTTGTATGTAAAATGCCCAATGGCTATCAGAATTCACAGCATCAAAAGCCCGGTTGGTTTCAACGGCTAAAAGTTTTCCGCCTTCGCGCAAACTATCATCCCAGGTGCTCTGTATAATTTTTATTTTTGGAGAATTAATGTTTTGTATCAATTCTAAAGTTCCATCATCGCACGCACCTACGTTTACAATAAACTCATCGCACAGGGGCAGTACAGATGTAATGGCTTCTACAACAGGATAATCAAACTTAACGGCATTTTTTACTATCGTAAACCCCGATACTTTCATCTAAAAATTATATACGCCCACATAGTTATGCGGACTAATTTTTTTAAGCTCTTGCTTTACAGCATCGCTAACAGCCAATGTATCAATAAAAGCGTGTATGGTTTGTTGGGTCATGGCTGTGTTGGTACGCGTAAGTTCTTTTAGAGCCTCGTAAGGTTTTGGGTAAGCCTCTCTACGCAACACAGTTTGTATGGCTTCGGCAACCACCGCCCAATTTTTTTCTAAATCGGCCTCTAAAGCTTTTTCGTTTAAAATAATTTTATTCAATCCTTTTAAAAGTGATTGATATGCCAAATAACTATGCGCAATTGGCACACCAATATTTCTTAATACAGTGCTATCCGTTAAATCTCTTTGCAAGCGCGATACCGGAAGTTTAGCAGCTAAATGTTCAAACAGCGCATTTGCCATTCCTAAATTGCCTTCGGCATTTTCAAAATCTATAGGGTTTACTTTATGTGGCATAGCCGACGAGCCAATTTCGCCTGCTTTAATTTTTTGCTTAAAATATTCCATCGATATGTAAGTCCACACATCTCTCGAAAAATCAATCAGTATCGTGTTTATGCGTTTTACATTATCAAACCACGAGGCCAAAAAATCGTAATGCTCTATTTGTGTTGTATGCTGACTGCGATGTAAACCCAAAGTGCCATTTACAAACTTGTTGGCAAAATCAACCCAATTAATTTTTGGATACGCAACATGGTGCGCATTAAAGTTACCCGTAGCACCACCAAACTTAGCGGGGTAGGGGTTTTTCTTCAACGTTTCCAGTTGCAATTGCAAACGCTCAACAAACACCATCAGCTCTTTACCCAAACTGGTTGGCGATGCTGGCTGCCCATGCGTGCGTGCCAGCATTGATACGTTTTTCCACTCGTGAGCAAATTTTTTAATTATATCAATCACCTCTTGTATAGATGCGGTAAAAATTTCGTCGCAGCATTTTTTTAAACTTAAAGGGACAGATGTATTATTAATGTCTTGAGACGTTAAACCAAAATGTATGAATTCAGAAAACTTATCTAAACCCAAGCCCGTAAATTTTTCTTTCAAAAAATATTCTACTGCTTTTACATCGTGGTTGGTAGTTTTCTCAATCGTTTTAATTTGCTCGGCTTCGGCCAACGTAAAATTCAAAAAAATGTTTCTTAACGCTTGCGTTTTATCTTTAGGGAAATCTTTCAATTGTTCCAGCGGCAATTCTGCCAGCGCAATAAAATATTCTATCTCCACCCACAGGCGAAATTTAATTAAGGCGTACTCGCTAAAATAATCAGCAAAAGGTTCGCAGGTGTTTCTATATCTGCCATCAATCGGCGATATGGCGGTAAGGTTGTTTAGCTTGCTCATAGTCAAGCCGTAAATTTAGGCAATTATTTATTTATATTTGAATAATGAATGGTTTAACCCGCTTTGCTCTAACATACATATTACTTGTAGTTTTTAGCCATGCTGCATTTGCTCAATTAGAGGTTAGATATGGAAACGACACTACCGAAGGACTTTTAAAAAAAATTCCCACCGCTAAATGGAAATATCATAAAGGCGACGATGTTACTTGGGCAAAACCCGATTTTAACGATACCGCCTGGGATTCCGTAAAAGCAAACCTCGATTTAGATGAGCTAAAACCCAATTATTTTAATGGCATTGGTTGGTTTAGGTTATCTGTAACTATTGACACAATACTAGTAAATAAACCTATAGCTTTTGCTTTATCGCATAATGGGGCATCCGAAATTTATTTAAACGGAAAATTAATTCGACATTTTGGCAAAGTTTGTGCCCACGATTCCGGCGAAAAAAGAATCGACCCGCAAAGCGAACCTTTTGCCGTAGCATTTACCAAATGTAAAAACAATATAATTGCTATTAGGTACTCTAACACACGGGCACAACAGTACTATACAAAATACGGCGAAAACGTAGTTGGTTTTTATTTTAAAATACGCCCTATAAATTCGGCTATTGCAAGTTATGCCAGCTCAGGCGAAATCACACTAATTATTTCAATGAGCATTTTTGGTTTTTTTGTTGCCTTGGGTGTTTTGCATCTGCTTATTTTTCTTTTTTATCACAAACAACCCGCCAATTTACTATATAGTGTTTTTGTGTCTATATTAGCTATGGCTTTTTTAACCAGTGCCCTGGCGCAAACCAGCCCCTTACCCGATTATTCAATTATTACCAAACATTATTTCGCGCTTTCTCTGCCTGTGCTTTTTCTTTCACTGCTGGCTATGATATATATGCTCTTTAAATTCAAATATACTCTCTACTTTAAAATTTGTATCGGCTTAGTAAGTTCATTTATTATACTCGATTTTTTTCATATTCAATTTTTATTAGATATCCAGCCCATTCTAATATCAGTACTAATTACTATCGTATGTTTCGATTGTGGCTATAGGGTTTCGCAGGCTGTAAAACAAAAAAAAGATGGTGCCTGGATTATTGCTTCCGGTGTAATGATTTTTCTTTGGCTTATAGGTATATTTTATTTGGTTGCTTTATTAAGCGGCGGTATCAATATTAGTGAGTTCGATTTTTGGGCTATCCTGCTTTTAATCATGTTTGTTTTAATTATATTAAGCATTCCGCTGTCTATGTCTATTTACTTGGCTCGCGATTTTGCCCGCACCAACAAAAATCTTACGGTGCAATTAGAGCAGGTTCAAATACTTTCTCAACAAGCCATTGAGCAGGAGCAGGAGAAACAAAAAATCCTGAACGAACAAAACGCCATGCTCGAGCATCAGGTAGCCGAGCGCACCGCCGAGCTTTCCGAAAAAAATAAAGAAATGACTGATAGCATTCGCTATGCGCAACGCATACAAAAAGCGTTAATGTCAAGTAAAAATTTGTTAGATAAAAACCTGCCCGAACATTTTGTATTCTTTAACCCTAAAGATATTGTGAGTGGCGATTTTTATTGGGCATCGCTCATGCACGATGGTCGCTTTGCTCTTGTAACTGCCGATAGCACAGGGCATGGCGTACCGGGTGCATTTATGAGTTTGCTGAATATTTCTTATTTAAACGAAGCCATTAACGAACGCCAATTAACCGATACCTCAGATATTTTAAACCACGCCCGCAAAAAAATTATTCAGTCCCTGGCCGAAGATGGGACAGCCGATGGCGGTAAAGATGGCATGGATTGCAGCATTACAGCCTACAATTTTAAAACCAAAACTATGCAGTACTCTGCCGCCAATAATCCTGTTTGGGTTATACGAGATAATGCCATACTTGAGTTCCCTGCCGATAAAATGCCCGTTGGCAAACACGATAGAGATACCGTTCCCTTTACAGCACATAACATACAATTACAAGCGGGCGATGTGGTGTACACCCTAACCGATGGCTATGCCGACCAGTTTGGTGGCGATAAAGGAAAAAAATTCAAATACAAACCCATGCAAGATTTACTGCTTTCTATTTGCAACTTATCCATGGATGCCCAAAAAGAAAAACTGACCAACGCATTTAATAATTGGAAAGGCGCACTCGAACAAGTAGATGATGTCTTACTTATTGGTGTAAAACTGTAACAAAACATTTTGGGTGTTATAGTTATGTTTTGTTAACCTTCGTTGTATGCTACAATCAGCGCGCAACTTTATAATCCATTTGTCTTGAAGAAATCTAACCATTTTTGTTGCGCGGCAGTAACATCGCAAACAATTATTTCGTTAGGAGAGGTTAAATAGTGGAAAAATTTGTCGCGGAAGGTACAATAACTAAACACACTTACTTTTTCTTCACTTAACCTAAAGAATGAATCAAACATCTGATTAACTTCCTCACATTTGCTTGTTTTAATCTCACTAATGCTACAAGAAAAATGTTGTTTGATTGTTTTTATTTCTGCCTTGTTTGGAAAAAAAATTATATTGGTTCTTCCATTATCAGTTACAATTTTGCCGATATGATGAGTGCCGGAAGAGTCTTTAAGTACAACATTAAAAGTATCAATTGATGAAGAAATGTTTTGACGAAAAGACATTTCATGCCCTGAGTATCTAAATAAAGCATTTACAAGCGTTTTATTCGGCGCCCCTTTAAGTAATTTAACTAGAGTTGGTAGGTCTGTAGGCCAAGGGTCTCGGGCCAATAAAGAAACAATTAGTGAGGTCAAATCTTTTTGAGATGTTAAACTTAAAAGAGCTTCTCTGGCTTTAGCATTGGTGAATTTCTCTTCGAATCTACCTACAATTTTACTGTCTATGCCAATTAAGTGCAAACAATAAATCGCACCAATTTTACTATTTAATTTTTTTGTAGAATTTATATAGTTTACAAGTTTGTTAATTGCAGTGTCTTTTTTTGATGCAATAGCATACATTTCGTCATTGTAACCTATCCAATATGCTTTTCCTGTTTCATATAAATCCCAGTTAGCATCAAATCGTTTAATAAGGCTGTCTAAACCAAGCTGAAGAAGTTTTGAAGATTTTTCTTCCCGTGTTGGAATTTTTTCCTTTTTGCAAATTCTTTGCCCTTGGTAAAAATATTTTAGGTTCTTCCCTTTGTCATCTATGAGCGTAAAATCAACATTAAATGTTACTGTACTATCTGTTAACTCTAAAAATTCAATAGTGCCGTCAAACAAACCACTTTCTAATCTATATTCATCATTAAGCGTCTTAAGAGACAAAAATTCATAATAATATTTTATGCTATCCTCGGCTAACTTGAGATTTATTTTCTGATGCAAAGGCATCTTTATTTTACTTCTAAATGAAATGCCAAGTTGGTGAGTATAATTTTTGTTTGGGTTTCTAAGGTTTGAATAAAAAATGTAAGTGGTTATTGAAGTCCACTCCTTATCTCTATTGTAAATAATTTTTTCTGAAAATTTCTTCTTTAATTTTAAGTCTAAAACATTTATCTGTCCACAAACAATAGTTACGTAGGTCAAGAGGGTTATTAATATTGTCAAATGCCTTTTCATCGAAAAGTGTCTCAACTGTTTGCTTATATCTACTTTACAGTTTTGCCCTTGTAGATGTTATCACCCACAAACAATCTTACTTCAACATCTTCAAAAACGATACTTCCTTATCCGTTAAAAAACGCCATTTAGCACGTGGTAAATTCTTTTTGGTAAGTCCGGCAAACATAACACGGTCAAGGCGTAAAACATCGTAACCTAAAAATTCAAAAGTACGGCGCACAATGCGGTTACGTCCGCTATGTATTTTAACGCCCACTTCGCGTTTAGTTTCTCCGGTGTAAGCAACTTCATCAGGTTTAATAAAACCATCTTCAAGCTCAACGCCTTCTTTTAGTTTTACAAAATCATCCTGCTTAAAGTTTTTATCTAACTCAACATGGTATAATTTTTCAACCTCATGTTTAGGGTGCGTTAGTTTTTTAGTAAGGTCGCCATCATTGGTAAACAAAAGTAAACCCGTAGTGTTGCGGTCTAAACGCCCAACAGGGTAAATGCGCTCTTTGCAGGCACCATCAATTAATTCCATCACCGTTTTGCGTCCACGCTCATCGGCATTGGTTGTAATATAATCCTTAGGCTTATTTAATAATAAGTAAACATGCTTCTCTGATTTTATACGCTCGCCAGAGTAATTTATTTCATCCGTAGCCTTAACCGTATAACCCAATTCGCTGATTACTTTTCCGTTTACGGTAACACATCCACTCTTAATTAAATCATCCGCTTCTCTGCGAGAACAAATGCCTGCGTTAGCAATATATTTATTTAAACGTATCAAGCCCTTATCGGCATTGGTAACTGTAGCTTCTTTCTTTTTGCTATAATCTTTTTTATAATTTTTTGGTTTGCTTGGGTCATAAGGGGCACGCTCACCACGTTCAAACGAGCTTCGTTTCAACTGACTCTTCTCATTCTTATTAGCATAGTGTTGGGCACGTTCGCCACGGTCAGCAAAAAGTTTTTTTGGTTTTCCTTCAGCGCCTTCTTCTTTATCTTTATCAAAAGGACGTTTAGGTCTGTCGCTAAAACCCCGGTCAAAACTACGTTTAGGTTTATCGCCAAAACTTGGGCGACCGCCTTTATCTGCAAAATTACGTTTAGGTTTATCGCCACCTTCTCTATCAAAACTACGTTTAGGTCTGTCTCCGCCTTCTTTATCAAAACTTCTTTTTGGCCTGTCAGCGTATCCGGTGCGCTCACCTTTATCCGCAAAATTACGTTTAGGTTTGTCGCTGCTGTCTTTATCAAAACTACGTTTAGGTTTATCAGCGTATGAAGTGCGCTCGCCCTTATCCGCAAAATTACGTTTAGGCTTTTCGGCAGTGTCTTTATCAAAACTACGTTTAGGTCTGTCGCTATATGGCGCACGCTCGCCTTTATCGGCAAAGTTGCGTTTAGGTTTGTCTGATGAATCTTTTTTGTATGAACTTTTTTTTGGTCCAAATTTCGAACCTCGGTTACTATTGCGCTTATCCATTAATTTTAAATATTCCGCAAAGATACATCATTAACCCAAGCCCGCATAAAAAGCATTCTGTATATGGTATACTTTATTGTTCGATGTAACAACGGCCACAATATCAAAACGTACTTCGGCATCCAGGTTATAAGTAACAATGTAGCCATGTGCGGCTTTAAGCAATTTGCGCTGCTTGTCTTTATTTACAAAGCTTTCGGGTGTTCCAAAAAAATCGGTAGCACGTGTTTTTACTTCAACAATAATTATTTCGTTACCATGTTGCGCTATTATATCTATCTCTAAATGTTTAAAGCGCCAGTTTTTATGCAAAATAGTGTATCCTGCATTTTTTAAAAATGCAACCGCCTGTTCTTCCCCGTTTTTACCTATTTCAATAGTTTTTGACACAAATTTTGTTTTTATCAAAGCTAACATTAATTTAGCCAACTCAAATCACAAACTTAAATATTAAAAAAATGAAAAAATTAAAATTATTTATTGCCTCTCTTGCCTTTACAACTGCTGCTTTTGCTCAGTACGAAGGTACCCTTGAGTTCCGTATGGAGTCTAAAAAAGATACTACTACCAACATTTACTACGTAAAAGGTAACAATGTTAAGTTAGATCAAATTGGTCGTAAATCGGGCAAGGTTGAAGGTAGTTTTGTATTTGATTTAGGCGAGAAAAAAATAAAATTCGTAAACCCGGCTCGTAAAGTTTGGGGCGATCATAAATCAGAAACTCCTCCGGCTATTAAAGGCACTTGCGAGGTTGCTAAAGGTAAAGGCAGCAAAGTAGTTTGTGGTAAAAAATGTGTTGATTATACTGTAAAAAACACCGAAGAAAATACAACTATTACCTATTGGATTTGCTCTGAAGGTTTCAACTTCTTCTCTCCACTTGTTCAATTATGGAATCGTAAAGACAAACAATCGGTTTACTTCAATCAAATTAAAGATTTACCAAAAGGTTCTATGCCAATGCTAAGTACCGAGACTGATTTAGCTGGTGCACCGGTAAGTAAATTAGAAGTTATTAAGGTTGATAAAAAAGCCATCACTGCAGCGCAAGTTGAAGTGCCTGGCGATTATAAAAAATTCGAACAGTAATAATTTATTTTTTCAAAAAATTAAAACCTTGTCACATCGACAAGGTTTTTTTTCGTACAAATTATTTATTTAGAAACATTCTAAATTACATAATCGTTGAAAAAAAGTTAATAATCCTAAATCTCGAATGCAATCTTCTATTAAATTTGCGGCCATTGTAATAGGTTTGTCATTACAATGTCATTCATAAAAATATGATTAAAGATATGTCCCGTAACGCTCTTAACCTCTTGTTGGGATTGATTTTAGTGGGTTTTGTTAGCATAAACCACGCCTCAGCAGCCGACGGAAAAACAGTATTTAAGCAAAATTGCGCTGTTTGTCACGCATTAACCGATCAAAAAATCACAGGTCCTGGCCTTAAAGGCCTTGCCGACCGTGCGCCTAAAGGCGATTGGCTTTTTAATTGGATAAAAAATAACGAAAAAGTTATTAAAAGCGGAGAATCTTATGCAAATAAGATTTTAAAAGACAATGGCAACGCGGCTATGACCGTGTTCGAAGGTGTTCTTTCCGATGATGATATCAAAGCTGTTGAAGCTTATGTTTTAAACCCTCCGGTTGAAGTTAAAGTTGCAGCAACTGCTGGTGCAGCTGATGCTGGTACTGGCGAAGCCCAAGAAAAAGGCGTTAACCCGCTTTATATTATTTTATCGGTTATCGTTATATTAGGTATCTTAACGGGTATCTTACGTGGCGTACGTCTTTCTTTACAACGCGTAACCAGTCAAAAAGATGGTGCAGAGCAACCTGAAGTTATTTCTTTCTTCGAAGAAGGTAAAAAATGGATGGGCGACCACAAACGCTTTATGGTAGTTTGTTTAATCGTTCTTTCTTGCATCGGTATGAAAAGCTGTTGGAACTCATTGTTCCGCATCGGTGTTTATTACGATTGGCAAACCGGCAAAGGGTATCATCCTGAACAACCAATAAAATTCTCTCACAAAATACATGCTGGCGATAATGCTATCACTTGTCAGTATTGCCACAACTCAGTTGAAAAATCTCGTCACGCAGGTATCCCAACGGTTAACATTTGTATGAATTGCCACAAAGGCATTCAGGAAGGGCCAACAACTGGTACTAAAGAAATTTCTAAAATATATACCGCGGCAGGTTTCGACCCAAAAGCTGGTACCTATGATGTTAGCAAACAAAATCCAATCAAATGGATAAAAGTTCACAACCTACCTGATCACGTTTACTTTAACCACTCACAACACGTTGTAGTAGGTAAAATTGATTGCGCGCAGTGTCATGGTAATGTAAAAGAAATGACTACGGTTGAGCAAAAAAATCCTTTAACCATGAAATGGTGTATCGAGTGTCACCGTAAAACCGAAGTAGCTATGGCTGGCAATCCTTACTACGACCGCCTGCACGAAGCATTAAAAGAAAAATACAAAAAAGAACACTTAAACGCATTCACTGTTGCACAAATGGGCGGTATTGAGTGTGCTAAATGTCACTATTAATTTATTAAGTAGAACGATTATTTATCGATATAATGGGTACAAATAAAAAGTATTGGAAAGGATTATCTGAGTTAAATGAAAGTCCTGAGTTTGTAAAACACCAACAAAACGAATTTGTTGATGATCTTCCGATGACAGAAGCCTTAAATGGCGAAGGTGCTACCAGTCGTCGCGACTTTTTAAAAGTAGTTGGTTTCACTACCGCTGCTGCGGCTCTTGCATCTTGCGAAACTCCGGTTATTAAATCTATTCCTTACGTTGTAAAACCTGAAGATGTTACACCAGGTGTAGCTAATTTTTATGCTTCTACTTTTTACGATGGACATGATTATGCAGCCGTTCTTGTAAAAACACAAGAAGGCCGTCCTATTAAAATCGAAGCTAACGAATTAGTAAAACATGTATCTGGTACAAATGCACGTACACAAGCATCTGTTCTTGGTTTGTATGATAGCGCTCGTTTAACTGCACCTTATGCAAAAGGCACAGCATCTGATTGGAAATCGGTTGATGGCGCTATTGGTCAATCATTAGCCGATGCAGTTAAAAACGGTAAAGAAATTGCAATCCTTTCTTCATCAATTATATCTCCTTCAACTCGCGCGGTAATTGCCGAGTTTACAGCAAAATACCCTACAACAAAATTATATCAAAACGATTCGGTTTCTTATTCATCACTTCGCGATGCAAACGAAAAAGTATTTGGTAAAAAAGTTACTTCTACATACGACCTTACAAAAGCAACTAAAGTTATTGTAGGTGTAGGTGCCGATTTTTTAGGTACTTGGTTAGCTCCGGCTGTTTTCGCCGCAGCTTATGCTAAAAACCGTAAAGTTTCTAAAGAAAAGCCTGAAATGGTAAAACATTACCAGTTCGAGTCTAACTTATCTTTAACAGGTGCTAACGCCGATGAGCGTTATATGGTTAAACCTTCTGAAATTGGTAAAACAATTGTTGCCTTATATAACGAAGTAGCTAAAGCTACAGGTAACTCGGCAACATCGGGTAACGGCGCAGTAGCTTCAAATCCTGATGCGGCAAAAGCAATCGCAAAAATCGCAAAAGAATTGGCCGCTGCTAAAGGTGAATCTTTAGTTGTTTGCGGATTAAACGATGTTGATGTGCAAGTATTAGTTAACGGCATCAATAAGATGTTAGATAACTATGACAAAACAGTTAGCTACGAACAACACTTAAATACAAAACAAGGCAACGATAAAGATTTAGTAAATCTTATCGCTGATATGAATAGTGGTAAAGTGGGTGCAGTTATTGTTTACAATTGCAACCCGGCTTACACAACTCCTTTTAAATTAGGTTTTGCTACGGCATTCAAAAAAGTTCCGGTAAAAATTTCATTTGCCTATACAATGGACGAAACTGCACAAGCTGCAGATTACGTTTGTCCTGACCATAACTGGTTAGAGTCATGGGGCGATGCAAATCCGGTTCGTGGGCATTATAGCTTACAACAACCTACCATCAATCCAATCTTCTCTCAACCACGTTACCAAGGCACACGCCAGGCACAGGATACTTTATTGAAATGGGCAGGTGTAAAAGCAGATTATTTAACTTACTTACAAGCATATTGGCAAAATCATGTGTTTCCAATGCAAGGTAAATATGGCGACTTCTATAGTTTTTGGAGCAACACCTTACATGATGGTGTTCTAAAAGTTCATTTTGCAAAAGCAGTTGATATGGCTGTTGTTGAGCCAATGGCTAAAGACAGTTCAGGCAAACCTTTAATGACTGGTGTTGCTACTGTTGTTGCCGATTCATTAGGTCTTGTGTCAGTTAAAGAAGAGAAAAAAGAAAAAGCTGCTGATAAAAAAGAAGAGAAAGCTGAAGAAAGCACAAAATTACCTGAGGTTGATTATAACGCAGCGGCTGCTAAAGCATCTTCTGCAAAAGGCGGCACTTGGGAGTTAACAGTTTACGAAAAAGTTGGTTTAGGTAACGGTAATCAAAGTAACAACCCGTGGTTGCACGAGTTACCCGATCCTATCTCTAAAGTAACTTGGGATAACTACATCACCATGCATCCTGAAGACGTTCGTGAACAAAAGTTCAACGAAATGTTGCGTCAGGATGTTGATGGTAGCATCGCTACAATCGTTGCAAACGGTGTATCGTATGAGTTACCGGTTTATCCTCAACCGGGTCAGGCTAAAGGCACCATTGGTGTTGCTTTGGGTTATGGCCGTCGTGTAGAGTCTTACAAAGTAGCTAAAGAAGCAGGCATTAATTTCGGTGGTGCTAACGCTTACGAATTCATGTCGCTTACAAACGATACAGTTCAAAATATTACGTCTGATGTAACTATTACTGATGCAAACAAAATTCACCAGTTTGCAGCAACACAAATTCATCACACTATCATGGGTCGTGAAGAACAAATTCTTCGCGAAACTTCATTAGCTCAGTATAAAGAAGATGCTGCGTCTAATAATCCTAAAGCATTTATTCATACTAATTCAGGCGAGCGTCCTATTGAAGAAGTTGACTTATGGGCTGCTTATCCACGTCCGGGCATTAAGTGGGGCATGGTTATCGATATGAACTCTTGTATCGGTTGTGCTGCTTGTGTAGTTTCTTGTACGGCAGAGAATAACGTACCTGTAGTTGGTAAAGACCAGGTTCGTCGCACACGCGATATGGCTTGGTTGCGTATCGATCGTTACTACACTTCTGATATGACTCGTAAAAAAGCCGAAGAAGAACACATCGGTGGTCGTACAATGTATTTAGATATGGAAAATCCTTCAACTAACCCGAAGGTTACTTTCCAACCAATCATGTGTCAACACTGTAACCACGCACCTTGCGAAACAGTTTGTCCGGTATTGGCAACTAACCACAGTTCTGAAGGCTTAAACCAAATGACGTATAACCGTTGTATTGGTACTCGTTACTGTGCTAACAACTGTCCATTTAAAGTTCGTCGTTTCAACTGGTTTAACTATACTGCTAATCCTGACTTTACTGATATAAACCCATCTCAACAAGATTTAGGCCGTATGGTTTTAAATCCTGATGTAGTTGTTCGTGGTCGTGGTGTAATGGAAAAATGTACTATGTGCGTTCAACGTTTACAAGCAGGTAAATTAGAAGCTAAAAAAGCGGGTCACCCTGTAAAAGATGGCGCTATTAAAACAGCATGTCAGCAAGCTTGCCCTACACACGCAATTTCTTTTGGTGATTTAAATGATAAAGATTCTCAGGTTACTAAAGATAGAGAGAACGAACGTAACTACTTCTTGTTAGAAGAAGTTGGTATCAAACCAACGGTATCTTACTTGGTAAAAGTTCGTAATCAAGAAGAAAAAATTCTTTTAGAAGCTGAAGAAAAAGAAGGCCATGAAGGTCACGAAGAAGAAAAAAAAGAAGGTAAAAAAGAAGAAGCACACTCATAATAAAACTAAAAATTCTTAGTACGGATTAAAAATTAGGAAACAGTATGCACGCAGAATCACAAATAAGAGAGCCGCTGATTTTAGGGAATAAAACCTATTCTCAAATCACCGACGATATCATCAGACCGGTAGAAGGTAAAGCCAATAAATATTGGTACATGTTATTTACCGTAGCCGTACTTACATTCATTTGGGGTCTTGGTTGCCTTTCATACACCATTGGTGTAGGTATCGGTGTTTGGGGTTCAAACAACGGGGTTGATTGGGCTTGGGATATCACAAACTTTGTATGGTGGATTGGTATCGGTCACGCAGGTACACTTATCTCTGCCGTGTTATTATTATTCCGTCAAAAATGGCGTTTAGGAATCAACCGTTCTGCCGAGGCAATGACAATCTTTGCCGTAATGTGTGCAGCTATCTTCGTATTATTTCACACAGGTAGGGTTTGGTTAGATTATATGTTATTTCCTCTTCCTAACCAATTTGGTTCTTTATGGCCTAACTTTAACTCACCATTATTATGGGACGTGTTTGCGGTATCAACTTACTTCACCATCTCTTGTGTATTCTGGTACATTGGTTTAATTCCTGATTTCGGTACAATTCGCGATAGAGCAATTAACCCCTTGGTTAAAAAAACATACAACATCTTAGCATTCGGTTGGGGCGGTAGCGCTCGTCACTGGAGCCGTTTCGAAGAAGTTTCTCTTGTACTTGCGGGTCTTTCTACACCACTTGTATTCTCGGTTCACTCTATAGTATCGTTCGACTTTGCTACGTCAATCCTTCCGGGTTGGCATACAACAATCTTCCCTCCTTATTTCGTATCGGGTGCGGTATTTTCTGGTTTCGCAATGGTGTTAACATTGATGCTAATCGTTCGTAAAGTATATAACTTACAAGCTTACATTACAGTAAAGCACGTTGAATATATGAACATTGTAATCATCGTTACAGGTTCAATAGTAGGTGTGGCTTATTTAACTGAGTTATTTATTTCTTGGTATGGTGGTGTTGAGTTTGAGCAATATGCTTTCCTTAACCGTGCAACAGGGCCATACTGGTGGGCTTATGCAGCCATGATGACTTGTAACGTGGTTTCTCCGCAATTATTCTGGATTAAAAAAATCCGCACAAGTTTAGTAGCAACTTTCATCTTATCAATTGTAGTAAATATCGGTATGTGGTTCGAGCGTTTTGTAATCATCGTTCCTACATTATGCCGTACATTTCTTCCATCTACTTGGAACATGTACCACCCAACATTTATAGATATCGGAATTTTCACAGGTACAATAGGCATGTTCTTTACATTCTTCTTATTGTTCTCTCGTTTCTTCCCGGTAATTGCTCAGGCTGAATTGAAAACAATTTTAAAAATTTCAGGTGAGTCTCAAAAAGAAGAAGCTAAACATCACACTCACGAAACTGCACCAACACACGCACACTAAACGAATTTGAAAATTTAGAATTAAGATTTTAAATAAGATATGGCAGCAACAATAACTAAAAAAATTATCCACGGCATCTACGATGATGAGGTGCCTTTGTTGGAAGCTTGTAAAAGCCTAAAAACAGCGGGTATAAAAATTAAAGATGTTTTTACACCATTCCCAATTCACGGAATCGATCCTATCATTGGTGTACCACGTACACGCTTAGCAATTTGCGCGTTCATTTATGGTTTAACCGGTTTAGGTTTAGCTACATTAATGATGTGGTATATGATGATTAGCGATTGGCCTACCGATGTGGGTGGTAAACCAACTTGGGCTTATTATTTCAACATCCCGGCCTTTATTCCTATCACGTTTGAGTCAACTGTATTTTGTGCAGGTCACGGTATGGCGTTAACTTACTTGTTACGTTGTATGTTAATCCCGGGTGCTAAAGCAAAAAACCCTGACCCTCGTACTACTAACGATAAATTTATGATTTACCTTGAGCTTAACGATGAGCAAGCAAATAAAGCTGATGCTATCTTACGTTCAGCAGGTGCTAGCGAAGTAAATTATAAAGGAACAGTAACCGAAACATTAGCTTACTAAAAAGATAAATTTTAAGAGATGAACTTTACAAAACTTATAAATCTTAAAACGCTTACGGTAGGGGCAATTGCCGGTGTTATGGCTTTCGGGCTTACATCTTGTAGCAATGCGCCTAACAGCCCTGGGTTTGAGTATATGCCTGATATGTATCGCTCTCCGGTACTAAAATATTATAACACGTACACCTTAAATGGCGATACATTGCAAAGTGCAATGAAACCCGTTGCAGGTACTATTGCGCGTGGTTGTATGCCTGGCATTCCTGCCGGCATGGATTACGAAAAAGCGGGCGTGTATCTTAAAAACCCTATTTTATATAGCGATGCTGTTTTAAAAGATGGCGAAGCTATCTATGGTAAATTTTGTGTGCATTGCCACGGCGATGCCGGTAAAGGCGATGGTAAAGTTGGTTTAAAACTTCCGGGTGCGCCTCCTGCTTACGATGGTCCGTTGAAAAATCTTCCTGAAGGTAAAATGTTCTTTACAATTACCAATGGTAAAGGTTTAATGGGCTCTCACGCAAGTCAGTTAAATGTTGAAGAGCGTTGGAAAGTAATTTACTACGTGCAAAAATTACAGGGCCACACACCTGGGCAACCTGCTGTAGCCGATTCTGCTAAAGTAAAAACAGCCGAAGTAAAAGAAGTTAAGAAAGAAGATAAAAAAAATAAGATTTAAGAGAACGCGATATGAGTAATTTAAATTTTACATTTCCGCAAAAAGTTAAAACATTTACCTACGCCTTAATGGCAATAGGAGTAGTGTCAATCATTGCGGCGTTTATTTTTGATAAACCCGTTGTAGCCGACGAGAATTATCATCAAACACGCGCATGGGCTAATATTTTAATTGGTTCGTTTTTCTTCATGGCTATTGGTTTAGCGGCTGCATTCTTTTTAGGATTACAGTACGCGGCTGAGTCTGGTTGGTCAACTACCGTTAAACGTATCATCGAAGCGGTTGCTTGGTTTTTACCATGGGGCTTAAGCTTAATGATGTTAATGTTTTTATTAGGGCAGTTTGGTATCCATCATTTGTATGCTTTTTTCGATAAAGATTTAATGCACCACGACCCGAAATTAGAAGCTAAAATGGGCTACTTCGGTTGGTTCTGGTGGTTACGTACTATTCTTTATATGGTAGGTTGGTTATTCTTCACCAACAAACTTCGTCAAAACTCATTAGATGCTGATAGCGCAAACGATAACTCGCACCACTGGAAAAACGTAAAACTAGGTGCTTGGTTTATGGTGTTATTCGCAGTTACATCATCTACTTCATCTTGGGATTGGTTAATGAGCATCGATATTCATTGGTTCTCAACTTTATTTGGCTGGTACGTTTTCTCAGGTATGTGGGTTAGTGCAATCATCTCAATGATTTTAATTACCGTGTATCTAAAAAAACTTGGTTACTTAGAATTTGTAACAGAAAGTACCATACACGATTTAGGTAAATGGATGTTCGCCATCTCTTTCCTTTGGACTTATCTTTACTTCTCTCAGTTCATGCTTTATTGGTATGCTGATATTCCTGAAGAGATTATTTATTTCCAACAACGTTGGGAGAATTTTAAACCACTTATGTGGACTGTGTTCTTCATCAACTTTGCTTGCCCAATGATTATGTTAATGAGCCGCGATAGCAAACGTAATTTCTGGTTCTTAACCTTTGTTGGTTTCGTAATCTTTGTTGGTCACTATTTAGATATTGTAATGATGGTTATGCCGGGTACAGTTGGTAAACATTGGACTGGCCTTAGCTGGATGGAGATTGGTACGTTTTTAGGTTTCTTAGGTTTGTTCATCAATGTAGTATTTACTAACCTAAGTAAACGTCCGCTGTTGGTAAAAAATCATCCATTCTTGGCTGAGTCTTTACATCACAGCATATAAACTAAATAGAGAGAAAGAAATTAGAAATTAAAACAAATTAAAAACAAAATATAATGACACTGTTATACATACTAGCTTTTGTTTTGCTTTGCATAGCATTAAATCAATTATTTAAAGTATTTGAATTATCACGCGATTTGCGCGGAGAAAAACTTTACAAAACTAACGATAGCGATAACAAGTTTAATGGCCGTGCCATGTTGTTATTTATGTTTTTATTCTTTGGTTTTTTCCTTTGGCAAATAAATGCGTATTGGTATCGCATTTTACCAAAATCAGCTTCTGAGCATGGTAACAAAATTGATGCCCTAATGGATGCAAACTATTGGTTAGTGGTTTTAGTGTTCTTTGTAGTTAATGGTTTCTTATTCTATTTCGCTTGGAGATACCACGGCAGAAAAGACAGAAAAGCAGAATACATTTTACACAACAACAAATTAGAAATGCTTTGGACAGTTGTACCCGCTATCGCACTTGCTTTCATCATCATCTTCGGTTTAAAATACTGGAACGAAATCATGAAACGTGATAACGATCCTAATCCGGTTAAAATAGAATTATACGCTAAACAATTCGATTGGACTGCACGTTATCCTGGTAAAGACAATGAATTTGGTATCGATGATTATATGCAAATTGATGGTAGCAACCCTGTTGGTTTAGATACAACTGATGCACGTTGCAAAGATGATATTTTAGTGAAAAATGAATTTCACATTCCAAAAGGAAAAGAAGTTATTTTCACTTTCCGTTCACGCGATATTATACATAGTGCGTTTATGCCTCACTTCCGTGCGCAAATGAACTGTGTGCCTGGTCAAATTACAAACTTCCGTTTTAAACCAACATTCACTACTGCCGAAATGCGTAAAGATGCGCACGTACAAAAAAATATTGATGAGGTTAATGCTATCCGTGTAAAACGTGGCGAAGACCCAATCGAATTTGATTACTTGTTACTGTGTAATAAAATTTGTGGTGCATCTCACTACAACATGCAAATGAAAATTGTGGTTGATAATGAAGCTGATTACAATGCATGGTTAGCAAAACAAAAAACGTTTAAAGGAATCGCTCAGAAATAAAATTTAAGAAACATTAAATAAAGGCAAATGGAACACAAAGCACACGCCGGAGTACTAGAAGGACATAACTTGCACGATCACGCGCATGCGCACGATCATGGCGATCATCACGAAACTTTTGTGAGCAAGTATGTATTTAGCATGGATCATAAAGTTATCTCTCGCCAGTTTTTAATTACAGCGGTAATTATGGCGGTGGTAGCAATGGTTATGTCAATCATCTTCCGTTTACAATTAGCTTGGCCGGGAGAAAAATTTGCATTCATCGAAGCCATCATGGGTAAAAAATGGGGTAAAGATGGCATCCTCGATCCTAACGCATATTTAGCACTTGTTACCATTCACGGTACTATTATGGTGTTCTTCGTGTTAACAGGCGGCTTAAGCGGTACGTTCTCTAACCTTTTAATTCCGTATCAAATCGGTGCACGCGATATGGCATCTGGTTTCTTAAATATGCTATCATATTGGTTTTTCTTTGTTTCAACTACTATCATGTTAACTTCTTTATTTATTGAAGATGGTGCTGCATCTGCTGGTTGGACAGTTTATCCTCCATTATCAGCTTTACCTGAAGCAATTCCGGGTTCTAAATTGGGTATGACTTTGTGGTTGGTATCTATGAGTTTATTTATTGTATCTTCTCTATTAGGTGGTCTTAACTACATCATCACTATTATCAACTTACGTACAAAAGGAATGAAAATGACTCGCCTTCCTTTAACTGTTTGGGCTTTCTTAATCACAGCTATCCTTGGGGTGTTATCATTCCCTGTGTTATTCTCTTGTGCATTGTTATTAATTTTCGATCGTTCAATGGGTACAAGTTTTTATTTATCTGATATCTATATTGGTGGTAAACCAATGGAGCAGGTTGGTGGTAGCCCAATTTTATTTGAACACTTATTTTGGTTCTTAGGTCACCCTGAGGTGTACATTGTACTTTTACCGGCTCTTGGTATCACCTCAGAAATTATTGCAACTAACTCACGTAAACCTATCTTCGGTTACCGTGCCATGATTGGTTCAATGCTTGCAATTGGTTTCTTATCATTCATCGTTTGGGGTCACCACATGTTTATGACTGGTATGAATCCATTCTTAGGTTCGGTTTTCGTTTTCACAACATTATTAATTGCTATCCCATCTGCGGTAAAAGCATTTAACTACATCACAACTTTGTGGAAAGGTAACATACAGTACACACCTGCTATGTTATTCTCCATCGGTTTAGTTTCTTCTTTCGTTACTGGTGGTGTAACAGGGATTATCCTTGCAGATTCTACTTTAGATATTACTGTGCACGATACTTATTTTGTGGTAGCTCACTTCCATATTGTAATGGGATTATCTGCAATCTTCGGAATGTTTGCAGGCGTTTACCATTGGTTCCCTAAAATGTTCCTTCGCATGATGAACAAAAAATTAGGATACTTACATTTTTGGGTAACATTCTTAGGTGCCTATGGAGTATTTTTCCCAATGCACT
>Ga0210401_10002032_pt1 | contig 22712 bp, 16 predicted proteins | sample IncBWH32MmetaG_FD_150866 | JGI IMG/M metagenome (GOLD analysis project Ga0210401, IMG submission 150866) | Forest soil microbial communities from Barre Woods Harvard Forest LTER site, Petersham, Massachusetts, United States - Inc-BW-H-32-M | ecosystem: Environmental > Terrestrial > Soil >... | reverse complement strand
TATCACTAACCGCGTCGAGTCCTTGGCGCGAAAAACGCTGGGAAGCGAGGTCACGGGAAGCTTCGTGGGCAATGCTCAGACGTTCAAGCAATCGCTGGTGGACATGCCGCTGCTTCTGCTGGCTACCGTCTTGGTGATCTACATGGTGCTCGCGATACTCTACGAGAGCTTTATTCATCCCCTCACCATTCTGACGGCACTTCCCCTGGCGATGGTGGGTGGCCTGCTGTCTTTGGTGTTGTTCGGCCAGGAACTCAATATCTTCAGCTTTGTCGGTCTCATATTGCTGGTGGGGCTCGTGAAGAAGAACGGCATCATCATGGTGGACTTTGCGTTACAGCTGCGCCGCGAGAAAGGCCTTTCGCCGCAAGCCGCCATTATCGAGGCCTGCCTCGTGCGGTTCCGGCCGATCATGATGACTACCATGGCCGCCATCCTCGGCACGCTTCCGATCGCCCTCGGTGTTGGTATGGGCGCGGAGACGCGCCGCCCGCTGGGCATCGCTGTGGTGGGCGGACTAGTGTTTTCCCAGCTGTTGACCCTTTATGTTACGCCCGCGTTCTACGTGGCTGCAGAAATCTTGACGACCCGCTCAGAGCCATCGCTAAAGGAATACGTGTGAAAACAGACCGAACTTTGTCGAGCGAACGTGTTGCGGTCCTCCCCCTCTGATTTCGTACCGTCTCAGCTGATCCACAATTCTCGTTTAGGTCCGCAGCTTCAAGCATCTCGCCCGCGCGAACGCTCATACCATTTGCCCAGCAGCCAAGCGATTGGAAACCAGATGAGGGAAACAATCGCGCCGAAGATCGCAAGCCCGGTCACACCAAATGGCAACAGCGCTGCACTGACCCAAGCCGAGCTGAAGTCCCCAAAGCGATACACCACTGTATCAATGACGTTTTTCGCCTTGTATCGACTTTCCTGCTCGACCACGGTAAAGAGCATTTCGCGCGTGGGCTTCGCCACGGCATATTCCGCGACACGACGCACGATCTGGATGCCGCCGAGAACCAGGAGGACAGGCGAGAATGCGACCGCGAGAAAGGCGATAACCATGATGATCGGGTTTAGCAGCAAGCCCGTGCCGACGCCAAAGCGCGCGATAATGCGTCCCGTTCCGAAGAGCTGGAGGAAAACCGCGAAGCTGTTGACCGCGAGGTCGATCATGCCGTACGCCTGTGTGCGTGCCTCGCGGTTCGCGAACGCCTTAGTGATGAGATCCCCGAGCTGGAAATACACGATGGTCGAAATCCAGGTCATTAGCAGCAGGAACACTGCTAGCAGTAGCAGATATCGCGACTGCAGCAGCAGGCGAAAGCCATCGAAGGGATTGCCTTGGAGCCGATGCTCCAGGCTGGTCGGCTGCGCCTCGACCCCTTCCGCGAGTAGCCTGCGCTTCTCCGCCGCCAGCATCCGAACCAGTACCGCAGTCGCACCGAAGCCCGCGGCGGAGATCAACAGCAGATTGTTGTTCCCGATCCGGGTTGCGAGGAGAGTGGCCATCGCCGGACCCACGATGCCACCGATTGTGCCACCCGCCGCGACGAACCCGAAGAGGCGCTTCGCTTGCGTGCGCGAAAAAATGTCCGCCATGAAAGTCCAGAACACCGAGATGATGAGCACGTTGAACGTGCTCACCCAGACGTAGAATCCGGCGGCGATCCAGCGGTCCTGGTGCTTTCCGCCGACGAAAAGCGCATAGAACAACAGGATCGTGACCGCCACGAACCCGTACACCCACGGTAGAAAGGTCGAGAGCTTGAGCCGCGAGGCGAGACCCGAATAAAGCGGCGCAAATACAAAGCTTGCGATGAAAGTCGCCGTAAACAGTTCCTGCAGATGCGAGACCCCGTATACCGTGCCCATGGCATCGCGCACTGGCTTCACCACCGAGTAGCTGCCAAACAGGAAAAAGAAATAGAGCATGCTCAGGACGACGGCTCGCACCTCGTAAGGCTCTACTGCAGCAAGCGCCTTGAGCATTATTGCCAACGGGGATGAAGCTTGAGTGGCTGGAGCGGTTGGCTGGTTCATGGGTTCTCGGCCGTGGTGTCGGTTCTCAAAGAGCTGGCGCTGTCGGTATCCATCGGTGGCCCTTCCAGATGATTGAACTCAAGTCGGGCAGCACTGTGAACTCCTCGCCAGCACCACAGCTTTAATCATGGGGCGCTGTCGTAATCAGAAAAGCGGTTCTGGTGAAGAATGCCAAGTTCTTTTTAGGCCCACCAGTTTCAATGATCCAAAGTTTACTTCGTTCGCGGACGGGCTGTACTGAGCGCCTCATCAAGCATCTTGATCAGCGCATCGCGGTCGTAGGTATAGGGTTGCCCCTCGTTGAGCTGCACAAGCTGCTCGATCTGCTTTTTGATCGTGTTTTCGGCTTGGCGCTGATTGGGGACTACCATGTAGCGGCGTTTCGGATTGGGCTCGAAGAGAGCCTTTTCGACCGCATCCGCGACTTCATCGGGCGGCTTCTCCGCGGACAAATCGGTTGACCGTAATTCGACGCCGGTTCGCTTGGCGAGGTTCGAAACGGCCTCGGAAGCATAACTGCCGGGTTCAATCACACTGACCTGCACGCCAAGGGGAGCCAGCTCTTGTGCGAGCGAGTCCGTCAACGCCTCCATCGCATGTTTACTCATAGAGTAGGCGCTAAAATTGGGGCGCGCGAGAATACCCGAGACGGAACCAATGGTTGTAATGCGCCCCTTACTGGCGGTGATCAGTGGTTCAAAGGCCTTGGTCACGCGATAGGGACCATAGACATTCACGCCCATCACTAAATCAAACTCGTCCCATTTCGTGTCGGCGACGGAGCCGAGCGTCACAACGCCCGCGTTGTTAACAAGCCCGTAGAGGCCGCGGCCAGCTTTTGTGATCATCTCAACGGCTGCGTCGATATCCTGAGATTTTGTCACGTCCAGACGCACAGCCTGTACGTTCTTGATTGCGCCAAGCGCCTTTAGATCCTCGTCCTTGCGCGCCGTTGCGTAGACGAAATAGCCGTTGGCTGCGAGTCTCTCGGTGATCTTGCGACCAATACCGGTACTAGCGCCCGTCACGAGCACTGCTTGCTGATGCTTTGTGACTGTGCCTTCTGCCGCCCCAACATCTGGCAACACAACTGCCAAGGCAAGAGAAGCCACGGCGCCGAGAATCTCACCCAGTCGGGTAGTCATTGATATTTGCCCCATTTGGAGTCGAACATTAGTCTGCACGGGATCCCCATAAGATCTCGCGGAAGCGCGAACTGAACAAAGCCGATGCGCGCACCGCTTAGGCCAGTCGCGACGCACGAGGAGTGAGGCCTCCTCGGTTTGGCACTATAGGGACACGACGTACAGAACGATATAGGTCGAAAGTCATACGGGACCCACGGTAGGTCGGCACTGCGTACTACGGCTGCGCGTGACCGATGTTCCGTCGACCGTCATACACCAAAAGGTCGATACATCGTGACTTGGCTAATCTGCGATATACAATATCGTCGGAGGCGGGGGAATCAGAACGCTCCCCCTCTGCGCCGAGTCTCGATAGGTAGCGATCAAATCGGGTTTATCTGCTCACAAAGGAGTTCAAGGTTGTGAAAGCCAAAGGCACGCTGTTAGTCGGGTTATTCTTGGGTATCGCGATCGGCACTGCGGGCACCGAAGCGATTCGTGCGCAACAGACAACGACGACGCCCGCCTATATCATTGCGGAAGTTGAAAAGGATTCCAGCAAGGCAGACGACCCCGCCGCGGCTCGGAAGTATGCGGAGGAGACGCCGAAATCGCTGGCCGCCTTTGGCGCCCGATATGTGATTCGCGGCGGGAAAGTTCAGACCCTGGAAGGCGACGCTCCGAAGGGCTACATTGTCGTCATCGGCTTCGACAGTGTCGAGAAGGCTCGCGGCTGGTACGATTCGCCGGCCTATGAGGCCGTCAAGCCGATCCGGCAAAACTCCACCAAGAGCCGCCTCCTCCTGGTCGAAGGATTCGTTCCCAAGCCATGACGTCCTGAAGCTTTCTCGCGCGGCAGTCCGTCTATGCTTGGAACTGCAGCGCAGCTGCTCCGGCCGAAAGCGGTCAGTCCGTACTGGTGAGCCTCCGGGATCGGAGACGATGTCCCAAGGGAGTTGCGCGTCGCCCCACACGAAGCTTCCCCGCCAATGCGTATTGCGCTCGGCTCGGCCTTGGGCATCGGCGGACTGTGCGTTGTGATCGTGAGTATTCGTAAGCTTCTCCTGGCGGCAAACCCGTTGCAGGACCAGGCTATGTCTTCAACGCTGGTCGGCCTTTGCGTGCTGTTCTTCGGAGTAACGATTTCCTTGCCAAGTGTGGTTGGCTTTCGCCAGCGCCTGTTCCTTGCCCTGACAGTCAGCTGCATGGCGTTGCTGTTCGATTGGATGGCATTTGTTCCACGACCAAGGGAATTCCATGCGGGCGCATCCGCCGGCCATCCGGGCGGTCCGGTGAACTCTGACTCCGGTCGGGGTTCTTATGGGTCTTTTCGGAACCCGGCACGATGGCTTACATGATGGGGGAGAAGGAAGCGACGCCGTCGCTCATCACTAGCCTCCGCATGTGATGATATTCCTTGGCCGCACCGATGGCACCACCTGGGGTGCAGGTCTTCACGGAGCACCGATTTTGGCAGACCAGGGAGAAGCGGAGCCCACCATCACCACGTTTAACATTCGGGTGCCGGTGTTCTCCGACGGAACACCCGCAACTCCGGGACCGCCGCATTCGCATTAGAGATGCCGCAGGGCGGACGACTTACATCTAGCGCGCCGGAAACGGTTCGCACCAGGCCCTCGAGGAGGGACTATGCCTTGAGCTGGAGGATCAATAAAAGCGAAAAATGAGCGCTATTGTCACCCATGACGAAGATATACAACAACGGAATAAACGGCCGATCACCCGGCGCTTCTGGCTGTTAAGCAGTCTTGGTCCGGTGGGAGCGGTTCTTTCTCTCCCCAGCATCTTGGGCCTCTACTTCACCGAGACCGTCGTCCATCTCGCTTGTATTATTTGTGATCGCTGCCGCCGTCGTCTGCGCGTGCGCCGCATCGCTCGGTCTACGATGTACCGATGCCGTCGATCTTCCGATGCCCTACCTGCATCGCCTCGATACCGACTCCGAGGCCCCAAGAAAACGTGGCTTCCTGGTTGCGGGTATCTCTGGTGTTCTCTTTGCTCTCGCAGCCATTGCACTGCTGCGGTATCTGCATTTACCAAACCTTGCCGGGCCGCTCTGGTCCCGGCTAGCGAGTACTTTCTTTGCCGCTCGGAGTTTGGAACTCGTTGTTCACCTTTTACTCATGAGCCTCGTGGTAAGACTCACCGCGGGCAGATAGTGGACCGGCATCTCGGTAGCAGCGATTTTCTTCGTCCTCTTCCACGTGAATGGGCTCGCTGGTCTACTGTATTCACCCTGAGCGTTGCGATGAATGGGCTCTTTGGTGTAGGCCTCGGAGTGCGGTACACTCGCCCGGGTCGGCGGGAGCACCCATGCGCTTACTTCGCCTAAGCGAAGTGGAAATCGGCCTGAATGACCGCGTCTTCCGTCACGCGCGGTTGCGGGCGTTGCTCTTGTGGTTGGCCGCGTTCTGCGGGGACGCAGCGATGTTCTTCGGTGCCGTCACCGGCAAATGGAAGCCGGGCTACATCTTTGGCCCGGCATTGTTGTTGTTTCTCCTACTATTCCTTAGGTTCGTAACGCCGCGCTTCCACTCTTCCAATTGGCTAGTGCGGGCAAACGGGGCAGGGCTTTTCGCACAGTATCGTTCGTATCTCAACTATCAACTGCCTGCCGATGAACTCTCCGTCGTTTTCATCTCTTACGGCGAGATCGCGGCGGCGCGTCTCATCCGCGAGCGTGTGCAGACGCCCGATCCGGCGCACTCTGGCAGCACTCAAACGCAATTCCTGAGATACATCGAACTGGAATTGGCGGGCGACACTGCGCCGCTCGCGAGCGCTCTGCAGGTAGAGAGGTCCGCGAAGCCTTTGACGAAGAAGCACTGGTACGGCAGCGGATCGACGCTGTACCTCGACTATCCGCTCACAATGAGCACGCCGCCGTTTTTGCGGATACGGTGGGATGTGGTGCCCCGCGCGGCGAGGTTCCTTGCCTACTTGAGTCAATACGTTAGAATCGCCGACCCGGTGTCCCTGAAGCAGGACTTCACCTGCCTGCATTCCCTTAGCCACGAGGAGCAGCAGAAGCAGTTGCGTGACCTCGCTGTCCGCGGCGAGATCATCGCCGCCATCTACATTGCGCGGAAACTGTACGGCTTCAGTGTGCTGCAGGCGAAGACAATGGTGGACGGACTAACCAACGGGCAGCAGCCCTCGTGACTTGGGGTTCCAAGGAGGGAACGCGCGGCGACTGTCCTCGCCCGCGGTGATTTCACATCGGTGCGACAGAAACCACCGTTGCAGTCTGGCTATGCTAGGCGCGTGGAATTCTGCATATGTCATGGCGGAGCGTGAGCTTTATACAGAGCGACCCGGCCGTACAGTCTCGGTTTCAGCGTAGTTGTAGATTCACCTTCTTCCACTCCGGCTTGGAGGCGAATTTCAGAAATCCCTGCAGATCAGGGAGCTGCTCAATCTCCGAGGCGAGGACCGCAGATTCGGTGACATGCTGCTCGGCGACGGAACGGTTGGCTAGAAAATCGGTGGGGCGGCGGGATTTGGTCGTCTGTTCGCGAATAATTTCGCGCTCGCCGATGAGATGGCTTGCGAACCTGGCAGTGCCGCCGTTTTCGGATGCGGAGCAACGCAGGATGAGGGTGTTGCCGCAGTTCTCGACAATGGTTTGTGCTTCCGCGTGTCCGAAGGCGCCTGCGACCTGGGCAATGGATTGGAACCCTAACACGCAGCGGCCGCCGAATTTACGTAAGCGAGTGAGTGCGTCTTTGAGGCCGTCGATTTGGCCGAGCGCGTCGAGTTCGTCGATGGCGAACCAGAGACGTTGGTCGCCTTCGGGTTGACTCATTGCTTCGTAGATCGCTAGCCTCATCCAGGTGCTGATGATGTTACGCAGCGTGGCGATTTCGTTGGCGTGATACGGCAAAAAAAGAACAGCGCCCCTGCCCCGCCCGCGGCGGACCCAATCGCGCACGGAAAGACGGCTTTCAGAAATTTGGCGGGAAATGGGTTCCAGCGCGGTGAGGTGTGTGTTGGCCACCGCCCGCACGGCGCCGAAGAAGCGGCCATTGTCTTGTACGAGGTAGGGACCGGCGGGGGTGTCGGCGAGGAGATCGCGCAAGTCTTCGACCGGCGTCGTCGCAATCAGCCGGTAGAGTTCGCCGACGTCGTCGTGCTGCACGCGGTGCAGCTGGCGAAGGAGCGATGTCAAAAATACGCGGGCGTAGTTGCGCCAGGAGCTTTCGGCACCCTCGGTGTCGGCGATCAATGATCGGGAGAGTTGGTCGGCGTCGTGAAGTGTGGTCATTTCGCCGAACAGGTCCCAGCGGGCGGCGCGCGGGTCGAAGGGGTTGAGGATTTGATCGCCGCGGTGCGGGTCGTAGAAGCGATTCAAATAGCTGCCGTCAGGGTCGGCGATGACGGCGCCATCGCCGCGCTCGAGCGCGCCGCTGAGAAGCTCGCGGATGGCGGTGGATTTGCCGGTACCGGTGGTGCCGATCATTTTGAAGTGCTTGGTTTCATCGCATTCGGGGACCGGAAGGCCTGCAAGGGTAATGCCCTTAGTCTTCAAGAGGCGGCCGCGCATGCCGCTGGAATCTTCGAGGATGGTGCCGCGTTTATGGATTTTGTTTTCGGGAAGTCTGGCGAAGAGTCTGCCGACGAGGCCGGAGAAGAGGGCGGTGAAGATAACCCCAAGATAGGGAATCAAGTTAGCGGCGATGGGCGCTGCCTTTAAGGGGGCGAGTATCGCGGTCCCCAGGAGCACCGCGACGAGAAACACAGGGATGGCAATCAAGGGGAATGCCAGCACTCGAATAACGGGGGCGCGGCCGAGGAGAAGTCCTATGAGGACGCCGGCGGCGGAGATGCCAAAGGGGATGAGAAGGCCAGCCGTTCCGTGGGTCCAGTTCATGGGCATGGTGCAATCACCGATGTCGGCGATTGATTGGTCAGAATTCCGCTGGCCAGCTGTACGTCCATGTGGTCCTCCCTGCCCTATTTCAAGTTTGCGCTGATCTTTTGTAGTGGTCAAAACATGTGAAAGCTATGACCCTTTCACCTTGCTAGTTTGCTCAAGGATGCAGCAGCGGAGGCGAGTCGGGCTCGCTTCTCGCCGATGTCGAGCGCAGGCGTGGAGCCCGAACGGCTCGACCGACTAAGAATGGTCAAAAAAGCAGCACATCGGCCCAAGCGGTTGATTGCGGGTAACGTTTTGATGACAAGGAACCGGTTGTGCACCGGGTTATCCACCGAAAGAGTGCATGGGGAGATGCAACCTGACCGCAACTGATCGGCACTTATGTGACGGACTTCATCGCTCTCGCGTTCGCGATGCCGATGGCGGCATTTCCCGCGCTTGCGGTGCAGTGGGGCGGTGCGCAGGCGATCGGACCTCTGTATCCATGAGCGTGGGGAGCACGATCATCACCGTTTTCAGTGGCTAGACGCGAAACGTGCAACGACACGGCGCTGCAGTGGTGCTCGCGGCTTTATCATGGGGTCTGGCCATTGCGGGCTTAGGCTATTCACGCTTGCTGCCGATTGCGGTCGGTTGTCTCATGTTGGCCGGGGCGGCGGACATGGTCAGTGTCTTTTTCGCATGATCATCTGAAACGAGACGATTCCATCGCATCTGTGCGGCCGCATCGCGGGGATAGAGCAGATCTCCTACATGATTGGGCCCAACACGCGCGCCGAATTTATGGCGGACCGCTTCGGTCCTGCACGCTCAATCGAGGGGGACTGGCGTACTCGCGTGCGTGCCGCCGTTGCCGGCGTTTTGGCGATATCAGAAATTGGAAACGAAAACTCCTTAGGCGCAATCGCGTGGCCATGTCGCGCCGTCGATTCTTTGTGGTGTGGGTCAGTGGGGACGTGAACGTGAAGTGGCGCACACCGATTTCGCTATTTCTTCACTGCATGCATCGCAAGACTATCGCTCGGCCATGTTGCTCCCTCGATTCTCTGAGGCGTGGAGATGCCGCGGGCGTGGGCGGTCAGTTCCTGGCATTCGACGAGAATCAAGATGGCGCCGGTTTCGGAATTCAGGGTGTACGGTTCGTTCGGGCCGAACACTGCGCCCATGCCCCCAGAAAAGTTGATTCTGGCGCCGATGTCGGACGCGATTGTCGCTCGGCCGTGGACAACTAGGAGCGCCGCAGCGTGGGTGATGGAGGGTGCTTCAATTTTGCCGCCTATTTCGAGATGAAGGCAGCTCAGATGCGTGTCGCCTTCGCCGTCGGCGAGGGGGAGAAAAGTCGCCTTGGAGGCGCCGAAGGCTTTAAGGGGGTCAGCGGCACCCGCAGTAAAGTGAATGACGTCCATGTGTGCTCCTATAGGCGGAGTTTGCGCCGAGCAGGCGGGCGGGTCAAAGGGTCGCGTGACGGGAATGGACAGTTATTGCTATAGACCATGAGTCAATAGCGAGCCTTGGATGCCGCAGGCGAGCAAGGATTGCAAGGATCCGCCGAAGCCAGAGACGGACTTGTTCAGGATACGCGCCCGAAGGCGCGAGCGCCGTGAGTTGGTGCAATCAAAAAGGGTTTCGTGAGCCATCCAACCTTGCCACGTTTGAGTCGATCGTCCAGGAAGACGGATCGCAACCAGGATGTGTAGTTAGTCGACGACATTACGGGTCCATTTCCCCCATTTGTCGCGAGATTCGTATTTGACGCCGTGCTTTGAAAGTACGCGTTTTATATCCGCCACCAAAGCACCAAAATCTTGAAGGTGCCGTATTCATGAATCATGGCGGATGTACTCCACAACTGAGTTTGCTAAAGACGTTAGTCCGGACAAATTCCCGTTGACGATGCTCTCAATCAATTCGTCAGACTCTTCAACAGTATGATTGAAAGCACTCCATGACTCTCTGCTTGCTGAGCCGACAAATTTGCCAATTCCGTCTCCGACTATACTGCCAGCGGCAGCAAACAGCATCGCGTGCTATGCGGCGCGCGATGCCGCGGAGTCAAATACAACGCGTCAGGCAAAGTCTCAATGTCTAGCGAATATGAAGTAGTGGAAATTGGCCGCAAGAGTTGTGCGAAATAGGTAGATGAAAAAAAACACCAAGGGGCCAACACTTAAGGCAATAGCCACCGCGAGAGTTTTAAATAAATTTCGGTGATCCTGTCGCGCCGCTAGCCAGAGCACAGCCTTACCCGCAGCGTAACAAGTAAAGAACACACATATACCCGCGGTGAATTCAATCAAAAACCCGAGCATGTTAGACGGAATCAGGGGATGCAGAAGTGCAAACCATGCCAGTTGCAGTACAAACAACCCCCCAATTAGCTTTCCGATCGAATGAGACTGGACAAATTGCTTCATGTCCTTACCCACCACATGCGATTCGCGCATTAAATAATGCAGTGCTAGCAAAGGGTGCAGTGGCGGCTCCAAACAATCCAAGCGTAGTACTTGCGGTGGCACCCGTAATTTCCGCCAAATTCGGCGTTGTGAATATGTTGACCATGCGACCACCTGTTTGCAATAACCACGGGATGCCTGTTTTCACAGCTGCAATTTCCGCATCGAACGACAGCGTATCCAGCGCGGAGTCGCCGGACAGGCCTGGAATCGACTGCTGGATATTGAAGGTAGAAGCAATAAAGCCGCCGAAGTTTCCGTAATAATTTTGCAAGTAGTCATTCACGCACACCTCGCAGGATAACGACGAGAGATTACCACATGCTTGTTGCAGCTGATTTCGCCCTGAGTTCTGACCTTGCGTCGACTGGATATAACAGTCAACTCCAGGAAGGCAAGGTATCTGCTGACTCTTAGGTTGCGTCTTAGGTTTGATCGCAGAAGAGGTGACCGTAATCTGTTGTAATCCATCTGCGCTCAGGGTGGTTGGCCAAGAATCAGGCGGAGCGGAGGAAGTGCATGCAACGGGGCCCGCGGGGCAAGTACTCCCGAGTACTTCAACAAGGGGTATGGGCTTAATCATTGGAGCTGTGGGAAAGTCTGGAGACGTGGCTGAAGGCCCATTTGCACCACCGTCATTGACGCCGGTGTCACACGTGGTGGGGGAAGAACCGTCGCCATCTGAAATACAACCAAAGCCGGTCGGATCAATCAAAGTCAGTGGATTGTTCATAACGTAGCTGTATCGATTCCAACTCTGCGTATTGCCAAGAATGATTCCGCGAGGATCGGGTGATAGAAACCGGCCGCTCACCGAATCTTCGATTCGACCATTCATGTGATTAAGACCCATGGATCCCAACACCGTTTGGAAGGTGTACCCTTCGCGCGTAACACCATTCATCGTGGTCAGTTCCCCGCTAGTTGGCGCGCCAGTCCAGGTACTCGCTTCGCGTCGATTGCCGTATGCAGTGAAACTTTCGCCCACGAGCGACACCCCGGTCGAGTCCGTCACGATCGAAGAAATGCTGCCCTGGTGATCGACCAGCAATGATCGAACATTGATTGCGCCGGCGGTGTTTCTCATGACTACGACCACCGGCCTGTTTCCGGCGTAAATGTAGGACCGATACTCTCCCCCGCCACCGGCATAGACTTTCTCAAACTTGGGCGTCGCGTAGAATGTTCCTTCGGTGCCCGAAGGGCCCGTATAGAGCATTCTCCAACGCTGACGATTGGGGCCATAGTCAAAAGTCGCGGACTCGGTCGTTGTGCCAACCCCACTGGGGTAGTTGTAACTCGTCCAGCTAACGATGCTTCCATTGCGCGAAGTCACATTACCGTTCGCATCATATGCGTAGGTGAAAGAACTGCTGCCCGCTTGCGTGACCGCGTGCTTGCGAACCGGATCATACGTCCAGGTCGCGCCTCCGGCGATGTCGCTGCGCGATGTGATATTTCCCATGGAATCGTATGCCATCTGCAAATTGGTGGAGGCTCCCAAGATTGAATGATCAAGACGATAAAGATTATCGTAGTAAAAATTCTCGGTGAGCCCTAAATTGTTGTTTTGCCGCTGTATCACATTGCCCATTTCATCGTATTGGTACGCCTCGTTCTGCAGTGTAGCGCCACCCCCCGGGCCGGTTTGAGTAGAGCCAAGCCACCCCGTGACTGCATCGTAAGTTCGGTTTGACACGATTTGAGGATGCCCGGAAAGATCCTCTGTTGTCTCTTGAGTGATCTGGCCCCGCGGATTCATGGAATTGGTTTGCCACCAAATCGTCGTCGGCACCAGCGCATCGAAAATCTTCTGCAGGATGCCGTGCTGATACGTGTATCCGGCGGTGAGTCGATAAGTCGTCGGGAAACTCGGTGGATAGGTCAGCGTGCTCAAAAAGCCCGTCGTTGCGTCATATGCATAGTCAAAAGCGGGTGTTCCATCGGTCGGCAAGGTGATCGTTTCATTGGATAAACGACCGATGCCGTCATAGGTATAACTTTCGATATAAGTGCCACCTGTCGCCACCGACTGGACACTCGCTAGCTTTCCAATGTTGTGGCTCGCTGCGGTGGCGCCCCACGTCCAAGTACTCGTGAAGGTACCGGAGGGATCCGGTTCCGTACGACTTGTCATACGGGATAGCGCATCGAAAACGGCCGAGAAATGTTGCCCCTTACCGTCGAAATATGAGGTGACTTCACCCAAGGCATCGGGGGTGTACGACCGCGTTCCCAAATCGATGTCGGACAACGATGTCCGAAATGCCTTGAGTCCATAGGCATACGTCATGGTTCTTAGCGTATTGGACAGGCTGTCCGTTACCGAAAGCACCGATCCAAAGGCGTCATGATTGAAATTGACGTAATAACCGTTGTGATCCTTTGTGCGACCGACCTTACCGGTCACCTTGGTGATGTTAGTAGTCACTTTGCTCTGCGGATCTGTTGTCGTCGTCGTGCGGCCTGAATATTGGATCGTCGTCGTCTGCAGTGTGCCATTGGTCGCGCTGATGGGCCGTTGGGATTGGGTCAAGCGATTGAGGGGATCATGCGTAAGAGTCGTCCAATACGTGCACGACGTTAGGACAGCAACCCACGCACACGGCATGGACTGTTGAGAAATGTTGCCAAGATTGTCGTAGCGGATGTCAGTGCGATTGTACGTTCCCGCAATACTTACCGCATTTGTTATGATGGGGCGATCGAACTGATCGAACCAGTTCGTCCCATCACTCAGATCGGCCCCTGTCGTACTATAATTGTAGTGAGCCAGAGCTAAGGCGTGTGGGCCGTGCAAACATCCGCCACCGCCCCAAACAACGCAATCATTGTATGACCACACCGTGTATGTTCCATCCGGGCGAATCTCTTTATTCTTTCGCCCAAAAGGATCGTATTGCCAAGAGACTGTAATACCGTTTGGGTCTTGCATACTGAGCAAATTGCCGAAATTAGGATCAAAGCTGGTCTGCGTGGTCTGGCTCAGCGCATTGGTAACCGTCGTAGGAAATTGACCAGTTGTGCCCCAATTGATGCTCGTGGTTCTCGCAGCCATGCCAATACCCGTGACGGATTGGCTGTTGATGTTGCCGAAGGCGTCAAAGCCGTAACCCGTTGTAACTTGATAGGTGCTATTACCCGATTCGACTACCTGTTGGGTTTCGCGACAATTTGAGTAGTCCGGTGTAAAGCTCAAATGGCGTGTAATTGACGGAACGCCAGGAGCCGTATTCGTGGTGTCTCGTTCTGTCGGAAGACTGTTGCACCAGGTACTCGGATTCGGCGTGATAGTCGTTGCTACTGTGCTGGTCCATTGCTGGCCCATGTAGGGAGAGCCAGAGTCCTCATCCGTAATGGTCTTCGCTACGCTGGGGAAGTTCCCGTATGCGTCCGGTGTGCCATAGCTCATCGCAGTTGTTGTGATGAGTTGGCCGTTGTAGGAACCGCCGACTTGGACCTCGTAAGTATTTACACTGGAGGACGACGTGTACGGAAAGTAACGCTGATTGTTTGTCGTACTGTCCAGAGTGAGCCATGCAGGCGCGTAGGTACCAATCGAGACACTCGTACCGGCACTTTGGGTGACGGATTCCCCTAATAGCAATCCATTCGTGGGAATCACAATCCCAGCGCTTATGGTCCCTGTTGAATATGTTCGCGAGTCCTTAAACAGTGTTCGACTGTCAGTGCTGCTGACGGTTGTGAAGCCCTGAAATCCGCGACCCTGGAGATTTAGAATGGCGCCTGCATAGGTGTAGCTAGAATTAAACGTACCACCGATGCCGTCTGAACTTGAATAGGAGGACACGACATACATTGGTCCTGAATAATCCTGATTGGGAAACACCGCACTCGTACCTTCGGTGTAAATACCTCCCGACGCGGACAGAGGCACGTAAGAAGGCGAATACGTGATGCCATAGCCGTCGGCGAATGATGTGGCGAGATCCGAAGTCCCATTGTGAGGAAAGTAGGACACCGAAGTCGCCGTAAAACAGCCTAAATCATCGAGACCATCTCCATTGGCATCCATCCACACGTAAGTACAGGAAGCATTATAGGGAATCGACGTGGGCGAGATCGAAGGTGCAACGGTACTGTTGCCGGGCGACAAATACACACCAATGGTGGATCCGCTTTGCACAAGAATATCGGTGCGCCCATCACCGTCCCAATCCATTCCTAATAGAATGGTTCCGGGCAGTGAGTAGGTCTGAGGAGCGCTGCCGTTGCAACCAGAAATATACAAAGTATTTGAGGTGACAAAGTCGGTGCATTTGTCGTCATTCCAGTTGGTAAAAAATATCGGAATGAAAGTGGTGCTAGCAGGAATCGTTGCGATTGGCGCGCTGACAGTGAAGGCGGTGCCTGTTGATATGAGTTCATACGTTTTAAGCGTAAGGTTTGGCGCCGTTCCAGACTCTATTTGCACGATGAGATCGTCTCGGCCGTCTCCATTGAAATCGTATCGACGCAGTTTTCCGTTTTGCGCATCGGGACCTTGCAAGAACACGCTCAGTATTCCCCCACCGCCAGTAGAGTAGGCGGTGATGAGTGTGGCGTTGAAGCTTGCGGTTGTAGATGAGCTGGTATTTAAGTGATACGAAACTACGGAAGTCAGGATACTGTGACCGCCCACTATCGTCGTGGTGTCCTTCTGACTAAATAGGTCGGGCAATCCATCGCCATTGATGTCCGCCAATATATAGTTCTTTGAAGTCGCGTCATACGTAAAGCCAGTTATTGAGGTGCCGGTGAAGCCGGATCCGTTCCAAAGATAATAAGTCCATGTGCTACCGACAACCGTGAGGATGCCGTCCTCGCGGCCCCCGGTGACATTGCCGAAGAGAGCAGGTACTGAACCCACAGCAATGCCAGTATTGAAAGGCGTTCCATACCCTGACACGGATCCGAAGGCCACCAACCAAGTAGAGCCATTGTTGTAAACAAGATCAGGATAGCCATCGCCATTGAAGTCGTAGCGAGCCGCTACAGCTCCTGAACTGCTCGGTACCGTGACGGGCGCGTTGATGACACCTGGAACACCCCCTTGGTAACTCACTACGGTCGGCAATAGACAATTTGACCCTGCGGAGTCCGCGCATTCCGTGATGGTATTTAGCTCCTCGCGCCCTGATAGAGGTGATGCCACGTATCCGAGCAGATAGTCCTTAATGACTGTGGTGCCGTTGAAGATTTCTATTGAAGTTAGAAGATCGAGGTTGCTGACAGTTGTACCAGCAACGAATTCGAAGAACGAACTCTGCGGGACGTTTGGTCCATAGTTGAACAACATCTTGTAGGTATATGTGGACGCGCCCGCGCTGGTCGGCGTCCAGAGGATATAGTTCGGTACTGCCGTCCCGGTGAGTGCGGTGTAGTTAATGACGTAATTATTTCCCGCTCGGTCGATCACTTTGCTCAACAGCCACGTGAGTGCAGTCGAAGTGCCGCTCGCCAATACTTGGGAGTTAGCGCCGTTACCGTTTGTGTCCGTGAAACCGTATTGGTAAGTATTTCCGTTGCGCGCTTGCACCGTAAAGTAGGCGGGACCATTTCCCGCCGTTCCGCTTGCAGTAATGTTGGAAAAGTCGGCGATTTCGGTTTGATAGGTGGAACCGGCCGCACCGTAAGTGCCCGATGTGAGACGAAGTCGATTGCCATTGAGGCAGTAACCGTCGGTGGTCACAAGAGCAACGTTCGCTGGGATCGAATCCTGCGCCGTCGTTAGATTGCAGCGTGTGATGCTGCCCAATCCAACAAGCGACCAACCAACACCCAGTGGCCCAATGCCAGACCGGCTGTCGTACTGGAGCGCCACGTTAGGTTGCATGCCGTTCGGGCCAGGTGGGGCCCAGATGGGGATCGAATACTGGGCGCTACCGATGGGGGATACGCCAAACTTGCCCGGAGTGCGGCCGAAAGACGATGCGTCGACAATTCGCACGGACAAGACCGATAGCAGCGCAACCAATGCTACACGCCTAATCATGTCAACCTTCCTTGTCTGATCAAATGACTGTTTTTATGGCACGCGTTCGAAGTGGAGAAGTGATGGGGATTGAGACGACGCTCGCGGAGTGCGTCCGCGATGTGTTGTTGATTCTGGTTGGCCGTCTGGGATGGACGCGCTTGGTTGGATTCGATATGGGGAGATTTGGGCGGCTCGAATTACACGACGATCGGCCGCTTTGAAGCGTCGGCTCAAGCGCACGTCCCAATTTTTATTGTCGCTTCCTGTCATTGGCGTCCTTACCAATCTGCGAGAGATCCGCGTTTAGCGTTTCTTTCTCGCTAGCCATGTAGTCCGGCGCGCAAATAATTACTCGCTTTTTTTACAGCGTCAACAAAAAAATGCTTTGCATCTTTGTGTAAAACTTTCAATGCACTGTAAGTCTCGCATTTATTGGAATAAAGCGAATTGCAAAGGCCCGCAAGCGTGGCCGATATGCGGTGAATGATCGCTTTGGAAGTTCCCTGGTCGTTTAGATCGCGCAAACTGTCGAATGGCCCTACCGCCCGCTCAATGCCATTCGAGCCGCAGGTTCGTAGTCATCGTCGGGTGCACTGGCAGAATAGCTCAGGCCAACAAAATTCAAACTGATCGACTTGCTAAATACCTTCTCGCTCGGCGGCGCCGGCAACGGCGATGCGTGTTGAATCGCCAAAATAAGCGAATTGCGCCAAGCGGGGGAGCCATTGCATCGCGGCAGCATCACCTCTTGTACGTTTCCACTCGCATCCTGAACGATTTGAGCTTCGCACTGAAAGGAATAGCCGGCATCAGCGGAAGCGATGTCCTCATTGACCGGCGATCGGGGGCGTCGCCAGACGCGCGCGATGCGCGCTTGAATTTGGCCGGTGTAGATGCCCAACAAACGGGCTTGCTCGGCGCCGTTCGTCCCGTCTGCGGTCGCGATTGGAACTTGGTCTTCGCTGAGTGCCAAGGTTTCTAGGCCGAGAAACGCGGGTGTGTCGACGTCAATCGGGGATTTCACTTTCATTTTGCTTAAGTCTGGAAGCGAAGAGACTAGGTTCTGAGTGTCGTCCTGGTTTGCATTGGCGATCGTCGGCAAGGAGATGAGCATTAGTCTATCGCTGCTGGTAGATTTCGATCGTGCGTTGGCTGATTCCTGTGCCTCGGGCAGCCTTGATTTGGGATCTCGGCTCCCGAAGGAGACGGACTGAATAAGCGACATATGTAGCAGTGCTGTGCCAAGAATGCCGATAAGAGTTGGAGGCAAAGAGCGGCGCCGGACTCTCGCCTCAGGAGCTGTGGGTGGGGGAGAATCCTGCCAGTCGGCGACGTCCATTTTTGGGAGCTGTCTGTTGTCCCGCGCTACTTTATGCGGCCTGATTATTCACCCGAGTCCCTATTAGGCGCAAGAGGTGGTGGAAAGCGCAAGTAAATTCGCATCGAGAAGCACCAACATGCTCGCGGCCGCCGTCGCGACCGGCAGCGCCTCTCGCGAGTCCCGAAGCTTCCAGGTCAGCGCGCAATACAAAACGTAGCGAAGGGGCTTGGCAATCGTCAGCATCGCTAACATCCAGTGGTCGCCCTGAAGAGGGAATCGCTCGGCCATGTCGCTCCCTCGATTCTTTGAGGGGTGGAGATGGCGCGCTCGGAGACAAGCAGGTGGTCGGATTCGACGATGAGCAGTATGGCGCCCTCCTCCGACTTCAGGGAATAGGCTTCGTTCATTTCGAGGACAACGCCCATGCCAGCGTGAGAGATATGGTCGGTGGAAGAACTCTCTGATTGTCGGACGTATGAACTTGCGCCGCTCTCGACAGCGCAATCTTATCGCGGCAGATGCGAATAAGCCGCGCCGAAATGGCTCGCGGCCATAACCGTAAGAACAATTAGGGTGACAACCACAACTCCGCCGCCAATTTTAATTGGCATTGGGTAGCTATCAAACTCTTTGCAGAGTCGCTGCCAGCGCTTGTTTCCACCCCAAGCCGCTCCAACGTTTAGGATTAATACACCCAAAGTAACTGGTAACATATAGTGATCAATCAGTCTTCGCTCGTGATAGACGGCCCAAGCGCTCGTAAGCGCACCGAGCCCCAGGATCTCAACTACGATGAGAAAGCCGGTTGCGCTCCAGTCCGCCAGGTCATCACCTTGATACCCCTTTAAAATCGTGCGTAGCTCCCAGAAGGCAAATGCCAGCCAAGTTCGCGGATCCCACCATTTCGCAGCTCGCGCTTTCATGCCTCGTTACATCGGCAACTGTGTTTCGTCTTTCACATGCTAAACCCTCAGTTGCCCAAGTAGCCAGCCGCCACCAGCATCATCGCTTCGGGGTTATCCAGCATCCATTGACCTAGACCACCTGGGTATGTGCTGTTTATAAATATGTATTGAGCAGATACGATAGCGCTAATACGATTGGACGTACCGATAAGTCCAAGACCAACGTTCACGTTGAGCTGTGTTTGATCAATTTCTCCAGTCGTCAACGAACCGAAATACGTGGCGACGCCCAACCCTACCCAACCGAGGCTTTTGGTAAGCGCGCCAATTCTAACCGTCCTGCCGGCCTCGTTGGCCCAGGCACGCGGATAAAGCCCTCCGTTGGGTGCACCAAGAAATAAATCTCCGTAACGTAATTCAACTCCGGCCACGCCCACACCGAGAGCATTGAAAAATACGGATGCGCTGTCCGAACCGTTGGATTGGCGCTGCGCAGTGGCGCCCGTCTTTCGCCTCAGGAACGGTGGGCGCGTGGGAGTCCCGCCAGTCAACGACGTCCAATTTTTTTGGGGCTGTCCATTCTCCCGCGCTACTTTATGCGACCTGATTATTCACCCGACTGCTTATGGCGTGCAAGGGCGGTGGAAGCGCGACGGGGTGCCTCAATTGGGAGTTGAAATTCACGGCTCGAGGCCATCTTCGGGACCGTTGTGGTCGCGGTCAGGCGCCCTGCCCTTTTCTCCGTCCGGTGCGTGATCGCGGTCCAGAGTCTTGTCTCGAGAACACTCAGTTGAGGGGTGGTTTTGTTGACGCGCGCCCCAGCGTTCGGCGGCTGCCTGTTGGCGAGCGTCGAGGTCGTTGCTGAGTGAGTCTGCGTTTCTTCGCTTTTTCCAATCTGCAACCACGAGGGTCGAGACCTTGTGCGCTGGGGATCCAACCTCACGCTCAAGGTAATCATGCGCCAGCTCCTTGGGCCTATCTCGAGACAGCGTTTCCGCGAAGCGTTGGCGCACCGCCTCGTCGGTGGCGCTTGCAGCGCGACCGCCGAAATCGTCGCGTGCGTAGAACAGAGTGGCGTTGTCCCGGTGACGTGACAGCGCCACGTAGGCGGTGTGGCGATCGAAGTGGGTGGTGGCGAGCACGTAGCTACGATCAACCGTGGTGCCTTGCGCTTTGTGGACGGTGGCAGCGTAGCCGTAATCCAAATGTTTGTAGAATTTGGTGTCGACCTGAACTCGGGTGGTGCTGCCCTCCAGTTTGACGGAAAGAACGCCGGATTCGATGCCTTCGACAATGCCTAAGGTACCGTTTTTCACGCCTAAGTCGCGTTCGTTTCTTAAAAACCGGATGCGGTCATTCACCGCGAAGGGTTTCTTGCCGGTTTCGGTAATGATCTTTTGGCTCTTTCCTAGCTGGCCCGTTTGTTCACGCAGGGTGCGGATGTCCCTATTTAGAGCTTTGACATCGTCGCGGGTGAAGGCCATGACGAGTTGCGAGGCGTTGGGTTCTTGCCGGGCATCGTGTGCCCAGCGGGCGATGAGTGCGTTTCGGGCGTCATCGCGTGTCTCGACGGCGATGATGTTATCGTGCTTTTGGTAGGCGTTCAGGGCGTCGGTGGTTTTGCCAGCGCCCAAATTTTGGGTGGCGGTACGTTGCCAGTCGAGTTTCTGGCGGCGGACTTCGGTGAGGTTCGATACGCCGTGTGTGGACGTGATGCCGCGAAAGGCGGCGCCTGCTTCGATGGCTTGCAGTTGTTCGGCGTCGCCGACCAGCAGGACTTTCGCGTGAGCTTTTTCGGCTTCCCGCAATACGCGCTCGAGCTGGCGGGTGCCGAGCATGCCGGCTTCGTCGATTACTAAGACGTCGCGGCGGGTTAAGGGCTCGTGTCCGCCGTTCCAGGCGAGTTCGTAACTCGCGAGCGTGCGGGACTTGATGCCGGCGGCCTGTTGTAAGTTGTCGACCGCGATGCCGGCGAGCGCGGCGCCTTTGACGGTGTAGCCTTGCCACTCCCAGACCTCGCGCAAGGCGCGAAGCGTCGTGCTCTTGCCGGAGCCGGCGACGCCGGCAAGGGATTTCAAATCACCCTTCTCCGTGATGTCGATCGCGGCGCGTTGTTGCTCGGGGCTTAGGTCGTGTTTGGCGAGCACACGGGTGCGGACCTTGCAGTCGACGCCGTGGTTGGCGCGATTGCTAAGCGTGTCGGATTTCTCGAGCAGGCTGCGCTCGAGGTTGAACATCTCGCGGGTCGTAAATCTCTTGCGGCCTAAGTCGTCGGTGCCCAATGCAACAAGCTCGGGGGAGGTGGTGACTTTGAGGTAGGCGGTTTGGAATTGCTCCGCGTCCTGGGTTCGGGTATTCAAGAAACGGGCGATGTCTTGGTGCGAGAAGGTGGCGTTTGAGTGGCTCAAGGCCTTGAGGGCAATGGTGGGGTCTTGGATTATGGATAAGCCGTTGGCGCCCATGATGCGTTCTTGCTCGGCGACGCGGTCTCTCAAGAAACCCGGGAGGTCCGGGGCGTGCTGGCGTTCCTTGCCGACGCCGATCTTCACGCCGGGGCTGAGTCCCAAATTCTGTTCGCGGTAGGAGCGGTGATCGATGCGGACACCGAGGCCTGCTTCGATCAGGTGTTCGTTGGTGACTTCGGCCCAGCCGCGGCGCCAGTTTAGAAGTTGTTGGGTGGTGTTCCAGCTGCGGTTCTTCGGGCCAAATCCCTCTGGGCTCAAGTCGCGGGTGGTCAGGAGAATGTGGGAGTGGGGGTTGTTCGGATTGTCGCGGTGGATGCCGATATCGGCGACCATGCCTCTGGCGACGAACTCGCGATTGACGAAGTCGCGCAGCAGCGCGACTTGTTCGCGGTCTTCAAGCTCGATGGGGAGCCCGACTTCGATCTCGCGCGCGACTTGGGCATCCTTGCGCTTCTCGGATTCTTCGACCGTGTTCCAGAGAGTCCCGCGGTCGAACACCCAGCCGGGCGCACCTGTGGGGGCGAGGATTTCGGAGTGCTCTACCCCTTGCTTATGGGTGTAGTCGTGGCTGATGCCGGTCGATTCTTCGTAGAGCTTGGAACCTGAGCGGTAGGCGGCGCCGGCGATAACGCTTTGGCCTTCGGCGCGTTTCACCATTTTGGCGTGGAAATGATAGATGGCCATGCGATCAATCCGTGATTATCTTCCAGTCGCCGGCAATCTAGCCGGCTAGAACCCTTGGGAGGCGCTCGAGCGAAGCATTTCGCCTCCGCACACGTCGCGAAGCGACGTATAAGTGCGCTTTACGCTGCACTCTTCTCCCTTCTACTCCTGGTGCGCCAAGCGGCGCAAGTTTCAATCGGGGGCGTTTGAGTAGAAAGCCGGGATCTCCAATTGGGCCGGTCGGGAGTTAAGCGCCGCGGTGTGAAAATCTCGGGACGGGTTGGAGTCGCGCCTCCCGACGGCTAACGGCTGCTATTCCCGCTCAAACACCAGGATGCTTTGGGGCCTGCTTTGACCGACCAGGCGCATGGTCACCGTCAAGGTCTTAAGATCCGGAGAAAGCTCGATCTGCCGGGTGCCTGTAATTTCGCCTTTGGATTTCTCTGTGATTTCCAGACTACGCGCGTTCAGGCGGCGGCCCGAATAGGCAGTGCCTTTATCCCCGCCCTTCCCATCGAGCTTTGGATGATCGTTTCCATCTAACTTGAACATCTTAGGGGTTTCTTCATCGGATCGTTTAAGTGACAGGCCGTCAGCCTCGTAGGGTTGGACCTGGAGTTCCATCCCGGCCTTTACCGTTGCGCTGTCGCTGTCCCAGGTGCCCAGAAAACCTGAATTACCCGCGGTCCGCTCGTACACGTAGGGCAAGACTAATGTCGAACCGTTGGGCAACGGTTGCGAGAACAACGTCATCCCGTCGGGCAAGTATTGCGTAAAGGCGTCGTTGAGCGTTTTGCCGTCTTCGGAAAGCGTCCAATGCGCCGTGAGGTGTCGCATTGCCTCACTAAAAATGTTACCGACGGGAGT
>Ga0210401_10002029_pt1 | contig 22723 bp, 24 predicted proteins | sample IncBWH32MmetaG_FD_150866 | JGI IMG/M metagenome (GOLD analysis project Ga0210401, IMG submission 150866) | Forest soil microbial communities from Barre Woods Harvard Forest LTER site, Petersham, Massachusetts, United States - Inc-BW-H-32-M | ecosystem: Environmental > Terrestrial > Soil >... | reverse complement strand
ATAGCGCACCGCGTCCGCCGCAAACGCCAGCGGCTTCCTCCTAGTCTCCTTATCGAAAACGCCTCGGGTCCGCATTATCTTTCTCCGATGTGTCCTGTCCGAGGCGTTTCCGATCAAGGCTAGCGACCATACGGCCAGAATCGTCGGATCGTCCTCAATTTGGCCGCGATGAGCAATATTTGAACAGCTTTATCGTGGTTTTCCTGCTCGCATGAAAGCTTGCTGCATAATGGACTGAGACTTATGGCTACAAAGTAGCAGCCTTCGTGACAGGACGTGTTGCATAGAATCTTCGGTCGCGGCATTTAGCACTTCTTGAAGACTGTAGACAATAATGATGAGCGTTCGCTTTGTACTGGAATCCAGGGCCTCGCTGCGAACAATCTCATGGAGAACCTTGGCCGTTTGTATTGCGGGCGCAATCCTGACGTCCACGATCGCCCATGCCGAAGTGCCGGTGGCGGTGCCCCAAGTAACGGAGGCCGCACTCGCCCAACTCAGAGACGCAAACATTCGCTGGACGGCTTTCCGACTTCTCGCACTGGCAATTCCCCTCTGCTTTCTGTTCACCGGTCTCGGCGCACGTTTACGCAGGATGTGCGAATCTATCTCCGGCTGTCGTTGGTTCTGGACGGTCACGCTCTTTGCCTGTGCCTATCTGGTTTTGGCCGCGCTGATCGCGCTGCCGTTCGAGTCTTCTATCGACTATATCCAGCCGCATGTCGCTGGCTGGTCGCACCGAACCTGGCCGAATTTGCTGAAGGGTGAAGGCGCGCAACTTGTCGTCAAATTGGTCCTTGCATCACTGTTGATCTGGCTTCCTTATCGATTGATCGCCAGAAGCGCGCGTCGCTGGTGGCTCTATTGCGCCCTCGCTCTGATCCCGGTTGCTTTTCTGGCCCTGGTCGCGTGGCCGGTGTGGGTCGATCCGCTGACGACGACCTATAAACCTCTCGACGATCGCCCGCTGGAAGCGCGGATTGACGCGCTGGCCGCGCGGTGCGGTATCACTCACATCCCCGTCATGGTTGGCGGCAACAGCACGGGGGTGACTGGCCTCGGCCCAACCAATCGCATTGTTCTCCAGAGCAACCTGGCGTCGGTCGAAACACCTGACCAAGTCGTATTCACCATCGGCCACGAGTTGAAACACTACGTCATGGACGACAACTGGAAGGGGTTGGCGATCATCGCTGTTTGCCTGCTGGCGGGATTCTGGCTTACCGACCGCCTGGGCCGCGCGGCCATCCGCCGATTCTCAGGGCGCTGGGGATTCAGCGAACTTTCCGATCCGGCGTCCCTTCCGCTGATCGTGTTCCTGTTGACCTTCTTGTGGCTTGCCATTGTGCCGTTTTTCAATCTGTTTGCGCGTCATATCGAGCTCGAAGCCGACCGCTTTGGCCTTGAATTGACCCATCAAAATCACGCGGCGGCGATGGTGTTCGCGAGGGATGCCAGTTCCGGGGACGTTGCGGCCGATTGGGATACTTTCTTCCTTATCTTCCAGGCGACGCATCCCTCCGTTGCCCAGCGGATCGAATTCGCCAACACCTATAAGCCGTGGGAACAGGGGAAGCCGTTGGTCTACGGCAACGTCTGCAAGCCCGAGTGATTCGAGCCGGCGATTCCAGAAACTGGTGTTAATGAATCAAATCGGCGAGCTTTCTGCCTAGGCCACCAGCAACTGGTCCGTGGATAATGGGCTAGAACTGCATCTCCTGATAGGTCCTCGCAAGCCGCATTGAGGAAGCGACCCGAGCGTGACTCTCACAACTGTTTCGGATTGTGCCCGAGTCACGGGCAACCCGGAAGTGATCGGTTCGTCCGTTGGACTATCGGGAAATGCGCTTGCGGTCAGCACAAGAACAAGTTCCCAAGCCGCAGTTAGCCCCCTACCACTCCAGCACTCATGAATCGCACCGTATCTCTCACGGTTCGCACACGCGAGGCACACCACTTTGGAGATCAGGGCCTTGGCTGGTTACAGTGGCTGTGCAGCAACCACACAGACATTCGAACCACCTTGAACGGTTACGGGGATCGCTGACGGATGAGACGAGAACGGCGAGTGAGGGGTAGCCGATCTAGTGTTCCGCCTCGCCGCAGCGCCAAAAGGGAGCGCGACTCCAGCTAACATCGAATTGTTTGGTGGGCGCTATAGGATTCGAATCCGAGCACCTGCGTAACTGCAACAACATAGAGCGCGGCAGACGGCAAGGTTTTACCGTGTTTTCGATGTAGCGCAGTGCGAGCGGCATGTAAACGGCATGGGTCCAACGGCTTTAGTTGCATAGATCAAATTCGCACCCAGGCCCGGTTGCAGGACAGCCAGAGACGGCATTCTCATTCCCGCCCTGCCAAACTCTCATCTGATTAGTCTCGGGATCAATTTCGGATACTACGCCGGTCCAACCTTCTCGCCTATGCCTCACGCTATCGCCCACTCGAAAAGGAATGGGCGACAATCCAAACCCATCAAAGCGGTTTAGAAGATTCGGGCCTAATAACAAACGCTGCCACAGTCGTAAAGGAATCCCTCGCTTACTCCACCACCAGTGCCGCTGCCGTTCATCGAAAACAGCATAGAAGAAATAAGCGAATATCACAGCGAGAATTACTGGGAGAAGAACATCGCGGGTGATAGTCATGTGCGATTGTCGGCGCAGACCTGGACCGCGCTATAGTTTGATGGGCCTCAGCCCGTGGTCTTGGACACCGCAGGCTGAGGGTACGCTAGAGGCTCGTGGTCTTGGATACCGCGAGCCTTTTCCTATTAGGAATGTACCGCGCCGTCGGGCGGTTGATGCCGTGCAACGAGGAGGAGGCTTAGAACAGCATGTCCTCCTGCTCTTGCAGTAACTCCAAGTGATCATCAGTCGTCAGAGGTGCCGCTGTGTAGTAACGATTCTCCCCCGGCTGCGACGCGAGTTTGAGTTCAAAGCGAAAGTGAGCTGGGGCACCAAGCCGATTCCAGTCTCTCGGCCACAAGGCAAATCCCCCAAAGGTATATCCTGCGTTCTCGCGGCCCTCCGAGGACATCTTCTCTGAGAGCTTTCGTGCGAACTCTTCCATTCTTGGATTGAGCCACGCTAGACCTTTACCAGTGCTAACGGTTAGCTCGCTCAAGTAGAGTGTCTTTATAACACGGTCCGGTGGAAGGCTTAGATTCTGTTCGGTTTTGATCCAGTTCATCAGATCTTTCAAGAAATCGTCGGAATCTCGAGTGGACGAATAGCAATCAGCCACGATTCCGTCGTTAAAGATCGTCATTTTTACTAGTACCAGTATCCCATTCCTGTTGCGAAACTCGCCCTGATCGAAGACTAAAGCATTTGTTTGTGGGTCCGTGTCCACTGTGTGGGTAGGGAATTTCTTAAATTTGTATTTGTCTCGCATCTGAAGGAAAACGTTTGTTAGACTCCTCCCCGCAGAGTTCAATTCTGTAATCGGGAACAGCCAAGTTGTCCTGGCAACATCAACCGAAATGATTTTCATTTGGCACCCATCGCTAATAAACCCGCACCAATCGTCTGTGTGCTGCCCTGTGAGGCTGCTGCCGATAGCGTCTTAGCGTCCGAATAGACCGGCTGCTCGCTGCACTGACCATTGGCGGCTCTGAAAATTTCCGAACCGACCGTAGCTTGAGCACGCTTTTTGTGAAACCACATATCTGCATCGAAGGAATCCCTTTCAAGGGACTCTCGATCCAACTCTTCAACTTCGGGTATGAGACTAGAGAACGTCTCAAACTTCACTGAGAGTCTTACGTCGAATGCCATCGCCAGACGTCGAAGAGTGTTGATGCTCCACGATGAGTAGTTCACGTCCTCCAATAGGGCGACACGCGGCTGCGCCATCTTAGTTTTTTCGCCCAACTGCGTTTGAGTGAGGTTCCGTTGCTCGCGCAAGACTTTGATTTGTGTGGCAATGAATGCGTTCAGCCAATCATTCGCATATGTATGGCGGTACTCTCGGTCGTGAAATTCTTCACTCAAATTAATTCTTAACTCGCTCATGCGGCCCCCTTCGATTGAGTGGATCCTTGATGATTGCTTGACGGTAGCTTTCTGCCGTTTCCAATGTTCCTCTCGGAAGCTCTCCATCCCGTTCAAACTCACCAAGAAGCAGCGTGTACTCCACCTCCATGTTGATGGGCCCCTTGCAAAAGAAGAGGCGCGCGGCCACGCTCCCATTGATTTTGACCTTGTAAAGATGAGGAGCACCGTGAAGATTACTGGCTAGACCCGGGCACAGCAGGTGCCCGGATTGCGCCAGCAGGTCTAACCTTTGGTTCATTTTCGCCAAATCTTTTTTCTGTAGACGCTCGCACCAATCCCGCACGAGATTTCGATGTCGGTGGTCGCGGTAGTCATACAGATCCCAAGTCATTATATAATAAAAATATTATATCAACCGTTAAGTTAAACGCCAACCCTGAGAATTAAACCACTGTTTCGGCATTTAAGCGAATTATTATAAATCCGCTTGACACAGAGGCTCCCTGGGCGTACTTTGTTAGACGAAGCGGATAATGGTTAATTCGCATGGCACCTTTAGACCAAGACGCAAGGCGCGAAGGCCACAAGGCAATGGAAAAATCCCTGACGGCGGCGGGGCGGGTGCGCCGGAGATTCAAAGCGGGGCGCCCGCGTGCCATTAGCAACGAGAACCTCAGCCCTCTGCAAGCCATCAATCGCTTCTGTAGTGAATTGGACCGCGCTCGAAACTTGATGCGCGACGAAGGACTAGATCCCAAGGACATCGGGGCGGCACTTGTTTACAGTACCCCCCAGCTCAGATGGTTCTACGAGTTTCTGCCGTCTGGAAATATCGGCGCGTTCATTAGCCGATTGGAGGCGCTTCAAAACCCGCAATTCCTCGGGATTCTCTTTGCGCAGCGAGACCTGGAGGCCGATCCCCAAGGTATCGCTTGGCTGATTCCGTACATGGGCGGCCCTGAAAACGAAAGGAAACTGCTTGAGGCCAAGAGTCACTTTTTACGTGAAGGCCACAAAGCTTTTTACGATTAGCAGCTAACACAGGGAGGACTAAAGTGGCACGCGGGCTATCGGACCTTCAGAGGTGGATGTTGGTTAGGGCGCTGGAGAATAGCGAGTCGGACATCTGCAAGATGAAGACCGTAAAGGGGGTGCCCGGCTATACTGCCGACTTTTCGTATATCCCGGAGCACCTGACTCGGAGCGAGATAAGAGCGGGCTACTACGAATTCACCCCGGTCTCCAAAGTCTACGTCCGCGAGGAGACCCAATTTTTTGATGGTCGCAAGTGGTATGACGGGAGCCGACTGACTAGCGAATGGCAGATCGGGGACAGCAAAGACCGAGAGTGGCTGAGGAGGGCGGGTCAGTTTGTAAAGAGCAACTACCCTAACTATGCCGCCGTGAACTTGGCGATCACCCGTGCCCACCGGAGACTAAGAGAGCGAGGGCTGGCTACCGATCAAGCAGGCTTTTATCTTACCGACAAAGGACGTGAGCAGGCGCGGGTATTGGCCGCTCTGGGGAACACAGCGTTACCCGAGATGCCAATAGACTTATCGGCAGCCCCGAAGATCGGGCGATCACAAGAGCAGCCAATAGAAAAGTGAGGACCTAGCTGAGCGGTAGAAAGACGAAGGCCCCGAAGGGTTGCACCCCTCCGAGGCCGGTAGCCAAATGGACACGCACTCAACGTATCGCACTCGGGCTTTCTCCATTTTAGCCCAAGTGCAGAGATGGAGAACCCGCCGACGAATAACACGATGGTCGCGCTGCTTGTGAGCTACCTACCACTTTTCTCCGGAAACGGCCCGCGAGCTACTCACCGAACTGCGAGACACGCGGGCTTTGCGCTCGCTCACGGAGTCACATAGTGCGCGAGCACAGAAAAGTTTGAATGCGCTGCCCGGTCAAAAAGGGCCGGGACACTCGCAATAGCCCCCTCTATTACGGGGTTGGCAGGTGCGAGCGGTTGGAAACCAGAAGCCACACGCCGGACACGTGACCGGGGAAATGGCGGAACGGTCAATTTCATAACGAAACGAGGCTTCATATGGCAAATCTTCAGGAACTCTTGAAACAACGCCCATTCGCGCTCAACAAGGCTGAAAACATACTCAAAGCGGCTGAGTCGGCACATCGGGACCTCACGGATTCTGAGAATGCTGAATAGGTTCATCCCGAGTCAGCGGGCCGCCCACGGTCCTCGCACCCAAGGTGTTGGGCTCATCAGCCGTGGGCGGTGTCTGACATTTCCTTTACGCGGCTTCGTTGAGAAGCGGAGCCGGGATTTTTAAGGATTCGAGGTCACGTTATGTCGGGCACCACGATAGGCGAAGAGCAATTCCGGCGCAGCCTGCAGGAAGTACACCAACAGACGGTTAAGGACTCGCTCACGGCATCGCATGATTTACAGAGGCGGCGCTAAATGGGGTTATGTCTCGCGCTTTCAGAGGATAACCCCTTCCTTACGCATATATGAGAGGCAAAAACGTCGCGGCGCGGTGAAGTGGCTAAGTTGTTGTTTTTTCGTGGACGCGTTTTGCGCTCAGTTAGTTAGCGCAATTTGCGCATGTGGTAGAGGGGCAAAACGCCCTTTGCGGAGGTTAAGTATGTGTGAATTTGACGATGAGAGCGCGGCACGGACTAGTGACCCGCTGACATCCCATGAGGCGCTAGGCGACGAAAAGTTACGCACGCGCATTTTTGATGATGTCGAGCGGGTAGCCCTGGAGGCCGGTCTCGCTGGAATCACGATCAATGAATGCGCGGAAAAACTACCCAATTACAAGGCTTGGTCAATCTCTCCCATGTTCGCGCCTTTGGTGCGCCGTGGTGTGCTTGTGCGCCGCGTTATAGGAGTGACCGAGCCGTCAAAACGCTGGCCACAAGGCAAAGAGATTTTAGAGACTCGCGTGGACCCCATCACTCACAAACGCTGCACTGTGAATTACCACCACTCGATTTTTAAGAAGCCCTCGGCTTCGGTCCCCGCGCAGCAAAGGCTTGATTATGGGGACTAGGCCATTCCTTCTTAACCCCGGAAGCCTGATAGAAGTTCGTTTTCTTGGGCGTGAGACGTGGGCGCTCTTTACCGCAGACCCGGCGCTGGCACATGAAGCCCTCGCGCATCCCTTCGTCCAGGGCCTCAGTGCTTACGTAACCTTGAACGAGTTGAGATCCGATACGCCCGAACGTCACGGGGTGGCGCGGGATGTGCTGTTTCGCGCTTGGCATAACCAGCTCACGCAGGATGAAGATGTAGCACGCCGAAGGCTCATCCTCTTTGATTCCGATTCCGTGAAGCCTACAGGCGCGGCGGCCACGGAAGCGCAACGGGCGGCAGCGCACGCGCACAGCGCAACCCTTGAGGAAGCGTTTAGCGCTGAGGGCTGGCCCGCTCCGGTTGTCTGCGATAGCGGCAACGGTGCGCACCGACTCTACGCGGTGAATTTGCCGAATGACCGCGAGACGGATTTCCTGATTTCAAATCTCTTGCACGTGGCCGCTCGCAAGTTTGATACGGCGGAAGTGAAGCTGGACAAGAGCGTGTCCAACGCCGGGCGGGTCACGCGCTTGTATGGCTCAAGGAATCAGAAGGCCGGGCGTGATTCCGCTGTGCTTTCCATCCCCGACCCACTTACGCCGGTCAGTGCTGAGCAGATTAAAGCTCTTGTCGAAAAATGGCGCGGCTCAGTCGGCTACCAGAAGCCGCTGGCTCAGAGGGCGGGCGATTGGACCCCTGAGAGGATGGAAGCCTTTCTAAACTTCTACGATATTGACTACCGCCCCGCCGTGGCGAAAGCGGCTGGATTGTTGTGGGTGCTCACCCCTTGTCCGTTCAACGCGGACCATGTGGGAACCTCACCGGCAGTGATTCTAACCAAGTCCGGCTGGCCCAAGTTCGTGTGTCGGCACGACAGTTGCACGCCCTTAAAGAAGTGGGCCGATTTCAGCAAAAAACTTTATCGCATAACCGGAAAGTGGTTTTTATATGTCTCCTGAAGAATCGAAGCAAATAGTTGACGGTATCCTCGCAGATAAAGCTCTGAAGCATGACCCACGCTTGCGGGCTGTGGTGCTGCTACAGCACATGGTCAAGGCGCTCCGAGAGGCGGGCGAGTTACTGGAAGTGCAAGCGGGCGGTGAAGGCCGTGTCCCCGCCTTTCTTGATTCGGCAACGGGCAAGCTGTGTCTGATTGTCCCTGGAAACCGTGACGCCCGCCAACTAGTCAAGAAGTGGTTTGAGCTGCCTGCCCATTTCAGATGGGAAGAGAACCTTGGCATGGACCTGGACGGAAGCGGGCTGCCTCCGCGTGTCCTGCATACGCTGAGCTACTACGATGCGGGGCGGCACGTCCTCTACTTGAATGAGTGGGGCGGTCACTTCCTGCGTGTTGACGGTGAGGGGCACATCACGCGCCATGTCAACGGCTACGAGGGCATTCTGTTTCAGGAAGCGGCGGAACGTGCCCACGATACCAACATTGAAGCTGCACAGCAGTACGCGGGGCCAGCGTGGAAGCTCGGGGACGATAGCGCCCTAGCGCAACGGATCTTTGATGTGGTCACGTTTGATGCGTCTGTCGGCATTGACCGCGAGACTGCGCACGGCCTAATGATGGGCTTTTTGCTTGCCCTGGTCTTCCGTGAGCGCGTACAAACCGTGCCCATCCTGCATTTCCACTCGGGGGCCAGCGGCACCAAGAAGACAGCTTGCGCCGTTGCGATGGGTTGGGTCTTGTTTGGAATGGGCTTCAAGGCTACCGCGTGCCCTGAGGACAAGAAGGAAGCCGAGAACACCTTGCTCAATTCGCCGGGCTATGTGGTCTTGGATGAGAGCAACAAAATGTACCTGCTTCAGGACATGCTCAAAGCCGTGGTCACTGGAGCCTATCTGCGAAGACGGAAATACTACACAACCGCCTCAGAGGAAACGTATCCCGTCAACACGGGGGTTGTGCTGACCACCAATTCCTTGAGCATAACGGAGGATGCCCTCACAGCTCGCATCTTCCAATTGAACGTGGCTGCAGGTGACAAGGAATGGAAATCAGAGTTTCAAGTGGCGGAAGAGTGGAGGACGGACCGCTTGCGTGATCTGCTTTGGACTGAACTAGTGGGGAGAGCGGCGGCGGCAATGCGCGAGATTACGAAGGCTCAGCAGACGGGCAATGAGCATCTCACGGTGTCGCACCGCATGAGTAGTTTCTGGGTCTTCCTTCGTATGCTGGCTAGGCAGGAAGGTTGCGAGGATTTCCTGCTCAAGTCAATCGAGACAGTGAGCGAGTTGCAGACATGCACAATGCAAAGCCAAGATGACCTCGCGCCCATCTTTGATGATATTCGTGAGCACATGGGCAAGAGCAGTGTGTATCAGGGTGAGTGGTTGACGGCGGCAGAGTGGAAGGACGTGTTAATGAGACATGCGCCCTACGGTGGATACTCGCAGGCAATGGAAAAGCTCATCTCGTCCGTTGCTCGGCTGTCCAACCGCATGGAGCAGACCAAGGAACGCTTGGGTATCGAGGTACGCACCCGAGGGGCACAAGCTAAACAGTATCGTCTCAGGGGCAGCATTGAAAACAAAGGATGAAGTGTGTCTTTGGTTGGTCATAACTCTCTATATATTCTCTATTTATAAAAATACAGAGATAGAGAGATATATAGAAAGATTGGGAAGAGCAGGACACACTCATCGGCGTTATGTGGAGCGACCGGGCCGCAGCGAAAGGAATGCTAAGCATTGTGATACCGGGGCGGGCTAAATTGTTGCCAGCAAAGGGTCTACCAAGCCCGCAGTATGAAAACTTTACATAGATTAGAATTTTTCGATTTTGGAACTTTTGTTGAGGAATTTAACACTTAGAACGTTCTGTAGCGTTTTTTAACACCTCATCTCGGGTGAAGGGAGGCACCCGGAAATGGAGTCTTTGACCAATGGAATGGCTCACGGCGAAGGAAGCCGCCCTCCACTTGAAAGTCAGGCCCGCCACGCTCCTACTTTGGGCACGCCAAGGAAAAATTCCCGCACATCGGCTCTCCGGCACTCGCCGCTGTGTGTGGCGATTCAAACGGGAAGAATTGGACGCTGCGCTCACAGCTTCACAGGCACCCGCTGTGATACAGTCCGCCTTGTCATCCGCTGGCTCTGCTGATGGGAGGCAGCAATGAGAGTGCAGCGACATGCAAGCGGGTCTGTGCGCTACGACAAACGGCGCAAGACCTGGAATTACCTTTGGTATGACTCCGGCAAACGCCGGTCAAAACTGATTGGTACCAGGCAGGAATTTCCGACCAAGGCAGCCGCGTGGAAAGAAGTTGAACGCCGGGAGGTCGGGCAACCGAAAACGCAGAACGGGGACACGGTGCGTAGCGTGATTGCACGTTATAAAGCTGAGAGAATGCCTTCGCGTCACTCCACAGCGCGGGTGTATCGCTCTTTCCTCAACAATCATATTCTGCCGAAGTGGGGAGATACGCAGATCCAAGCTGTGCGGCCTCGCCCGGTGGAATTGTGGCTCCGCGAGCTGGCCTTATCGCCCAAATCCAAAACGCATGTGCGTTCGCTCATGCACGGGCTTGTGGAATTTGCGATGTGGGCCGGTCTGCTGGACATCAGCCGCAATCCAATCTCGCTTGTCCAGAACAACGGGGCAACACGGCGGACCCGCAAGGCCCGGAGTCTGACAGTAGAGCAATTCCACGCTCTGTTGAAAGAGCTACATGAGCCGTTCGCAACAATGACTCTGCTTTGTGTCTGCTTAGGCCTCCGCATCAGTGAGGCTCTCGCACTCCAATGGGCTGACGTAGATTGGTTAGGGTCAGGGCTGAGTATTCGGCGTGGCATCGTGGAGCAGGTTGTGGATGATGTGAAGACGGAAGGCTCCGCAAAGACCTTCAACCTTGCGGGCGAATTGCTGGACCGCCTGAAGTCCTGGAAACAGCTTTCAGAATTTTCGGGGGCTGATGATTGGATCTTCGCAAGCCCGGTCAAACTCGGCACACTCCCTTACTCCTACACTGGCGTGTGGCGGGAACTGGAGCGAGCGGCGAGCATGGCAGGAATTGGGCACGTCGGGACGCACGCTTTCCGGCACACCTACCGCTCATGGCTAGATGCTGTGGGCACACCCGTGGCGGTACAGCAAAAGATGATGCGCCACGCGGACATCAGAACCACATTCAACATTTACGGCGATGTTGTAACGGATGAGATGACCACTGCGAGTGGCAAGGTCGCTCAGCTCGCTTTCCAATCAAACGGAGCGCAGACAGAGCGCAATGAGGGTTAACCTACTGAAAGAATGGCTCCTCAGGTAGGACTCGAACCTACAACCCTCCGGTTAACAGCCGGATGCTCTGCCATTGAGCTACTGAGGAGTGTCGCGGCGCGCCCTTCGATCGGCCGCCGGTGTGGGACACCATCCATCATATCAAAGCATCCAGCCCGCTGAAAATAGCGGCAACCATTACCTTTGCGTGCTTTCCCTTCTGATCGCGCACGTGGTCTCCACTCCAAGCCTTTCTACACAATTTTGCCCCCTTTCCTATCATTAAAGACCGCAACAGACATGTCTACTTTCGTGGGTTTGACCTGTCTTCCGGGGCATGCTATAAACGCCTGTTTTGTGCTGAACTGCGTTCGGGGAGTGGTTTGCTTCGTTCCGAACGCTCCCGGCGCAGACAAAAAATCCGACGCGGCCAAGCTCAGCACTCCTATTCATGCCTTGTAGTGGAAGCGTGTTCGGAACCCCGGCCGTGCCCTTACCCGGCGCCCACTGGAGCGTCCGGGTGATTGCGCCTGCCGGCAAAAGACACGGAAACACTTTCTAATCCCGCGAAACTTTCATATCGGAGGACTCCCCTATGTGCACCTGGATGGCTACCGCCGCGTCCTTGGGCCGCCGGATTCGTAATTTTGCCGTCGTTCTCCCGCTCCTTCTTCTATGCCCCGTTGCGGCACTTGCTCAATCCGCCGGGGAATCCGCCAGCGGTGAGGCCTCTCTCAAACTCCCCGATCTTTCCCAAGTCACCTTCCTCGGTGGCATAGACGGTCACAAGCTCTTGATGATGGGCCTTCTGTTCTGCGTTTTCGGGCTCGGCTTCGGCCTCGTCATCTACACCAAGCTGAAAAATCTGCCCGTGCACCGCGCCATGCTCGAAATCTCGGAACTGATTTACGAAACCTGCAAGACGTACCTCATCACGCAGGGCAAGTTCATCCTCTTATTGTGGGCTTTCATTGCGGTCATCATCGCCGCCTACTTTGGATGGCTGGCGCCGGCTCCGGGCAAGTCTGTCGCGGTCACCCTCCCGATCATCCTCTTGTTCAGCCTGGTGGGCATCGCCGGCAGCTACGGCGTCGCCTGGTTCGGCATTCGCGTCAACACCTTCGCCAACTCGCGCACCGCGTTTGCCGGACTCAAAGGCAAGCCCTACCCGATCTACCAGATTCCGCTCGAAGCTGGCATGAGCATCGGCATGATGCTGATCTCGGTCGAACTCTTCATCATGCTGTTTATCCTTTTATTTATTCCCGGGGATTATGCCGGCCCGTGCTTCATCGGATTCGCCATCGGCGAATCGCTCGGCGCGGCCGCGCTGCGCATCGCCGGCGGCATCTTCACCAAGATCGCCGACATCGGCTCCGACCTGATGAAGATCGTCTTCAAAATTAAGGAAGACGATGCCCGCAACCCTGGCGTGATTGCCGACTGCACCGGCGACAATGCCGGCGACTCTGTCGGACCCTCCGCCGACGGTTTCGAAACCTACGGCGTCACCGGCGTCGCCCTCATCACCTTCATCCTGCTCGCCGTGAAAAACCCCACGATCCAGGTTCAACTACTGGTCTGGATCTTCGTCATGCGCATCATGATGCTGGTCGCCAGTGCGGCTGCCTATTTCATCAACGGCGCCATCGCCAAGGCCCGCTACAGCAACGCCGACCGCATGAACTTCGAAGCGCCCCTCACTTCCCTGGTCTGGATCACCTCCATCGTCTCGATCATTCTCACCTACATCGTTTCTTACGCCATCATTCCGGTCTTGGGCGGCGATGCCACCGAACCCGGGGATTCCACTCTCTGGTGGAAGCTGGCTTCCATCATTTCCTGCGGCACGCTGGCCGGTGCGGTCATTCCAGAGTTGGTGAAAGTCTTCACGTCGACAAAGTCCCGGCACGTGCGCGAGGTCGTGACCTCCGCGCAAGAAGGCGGCGCGTCACTGGCCATTCTGGCAGGCTTCGTCGCGGGCAACTTTTCCGCGTACTGGCTCGGCTTGTCGATGGTCACCCTGATGTCGATCGCCTATTACATCAGCACCATGGGATTGGCCGCCCTAATGGTCGCCTCGGCCGTCTTCGCCTTCGGCCTGGTTGCCTTCGGCTTCCTCGGTATGGGACCGGTCACCATCGCTGTCGACTCTTATGGCCCCGTCACCGACAACGCGCAGTCGGTCTACGAGCTGTCGCTGATCGAACAGGTCCCCAACATCCAGCAGGACATCAAGAAAGCCTACGGCTTCGACGTCAACTTCTCCCGCGCCAAAGATCTTCTCGAAGAAAATGACGGCGCCGGCAACACCTTCAAAGCCACCGCCAAGCCCGTGCTGATTGGAACCGCCGTCGTGGGCGCCACCACCATGATCTTCTCCATCATCATGGCGCTCACCAACGGCCTGACTTCCAACGTCAACAACCTCTCATTGCTGCACGCCCCCTTCGTGCTCGGCCTGATCACCGGCGGCGCCATGATCTACTGGTTCACGGGCGCCTCCACGCAAGCCGTTTCCACCGGCGCTTACCGGGCAGTCGAATTCATCAAGGCGAATATTCGCCTCGATGGCGTCGAGAAGGCCTCGGTCAGCGACAGCAAGAAAGTCGTCGAGATCTGCACCCGCTACGCGCAAAAGGGCATGTTCAACATCTTTCTGGCCGTGTTCTTCGGAACCCTGGCCTTCGCGTTCGTCGAGCCGTTCTTCTTCATCGGCTACCTGATCTCGATCGCGATCTTCGGCCTCTACCAGGCGATCTTCATGGCCAACGCCGGCGCCGCTTGGGATAACGCCAAAAAAATCGTCGAAGTCGAACTGAAACAGAAAGGCACCGAACTGCACGCGGCGACGGTCATCGGCGACACGGTGGGCGACCCCTTCAAAGACACATCCTCGGTCGCGCTCAATCCGGTCATCAAGTTCACGACGCTCTTCGGACTGCTCGCCGTCGAGCTGGCCGTGTCGCTCTCCGAGAAAGGCACCGGCCTGACGCACCTGCTGGCACTCGTGTTTTTCCTGGTGTCAGTCTCGTTCGTCTATCGCTCGTTCTACGGCATGCGCATCGGCGCCGAGCAGCCTGCTCCAAAAGCCGCAGCCCACGCCGCCGCCGACTAGGATTTGTCCCTTTCCATTCTTGCCATCCGGCCCCCGTGCCGGATGGCTTTTTTGCGTAGGACAGCCGCCCCCGGCTGTCCAGCTCTTTTTGTGTAGGGACAGCCGCCCCCGGCTGTCCAGCCGAGCGCCAGCTCGGCAGAATTCAGCCCGGAGCTCTGGGCCGGTGGAGCGACGGGCGTCCTCGCCCGTCGGCGCCGCAAACCGGCACTCCTGCATTCATCGTTCCAGGCTCTCAAACTCATCGTAAGACTTGCTTGAGCTCTCAGCTCGTGGCTCGCGGCTTTGAACTCCGCCGTGTTACCGTACAGCCATGTTCATCGGCCACTTCGGTGTAGCTCTCGCCGCCAAGAAACTCGCGCCTCGCACGTCTCTCGGAACCCTCTTCTTCGCCGCCCAATTTCTCGATCTGCTCTGGCCCATCTTCCTGCTGCTCGGCGTGGAACACGTCCGCATCGCCCCCGGAATCACCCGCATGACGCCTTTCGACTTCTACGACTATCCAATTTCGCACAGTCTGGTCACGGCAGCCGGATGGTCCCTGTTGGTCGGTGGAATTTACTACGCGGCTCGCCACAGGTTCGCTGACGCGAGCGTCGTCGGCTTCGCCGTCCTGAGCCACTGGGTCCTCGACTTCGTGGTGCACCGCCCCGATCTCCCTCTATGGCCAGGGGGGCCGAAAGTTGGTCTCGGCCTGTGGAACCACTGGCTCCCAGAAATTGTGCTCGAGGTCGCGATCTTCTTCGCGGGGATCTGGCTCTACCTGACGGTCACGCGCGCCCGCGACCGCATCGGCCAATACACCTTCTGGACGCTGATGACGCTGCTCTTCTTCGGATGGGCTTCCACGCTCTCCAGCGCTCCCCCCGACCCACACTCGATGGCCTGGTTCGCACTCACCATGTGGATCTTCATCCCCTGGGCCGCGTGGGCCGACAAGCACCGCGAACCGCGTATGTAGGGGCAGCCGCCCCTCGGCTGCCCAGCGCGCCCCGGCTCCAAAAGATTCTTCTCCGTTCGACACAGCCAGGTTCGTAATCTGTGTAGCAGAGCCCCCCTTGGCTCCTCAGAAAGAGACGACCGATCAACTATTCCTGCTGTTGAATGGCTCCGATATAACGCGTGATCTGATCCAGATGCGAAAGGTCATGACCGGCGAGCAGCCGTAACATCACGCCCAGCGACTCTGCCCCGCGCTCATTATGCTGGCCAGCGCGCTTCAGATCCGCCGGAGTCGTTCGCTTCCACGCGGCCAGATTCAACTCACGCAGTGTGCGAAAGATTTCAACCATCTCCGAAGGTTCGCGCTCATTGTGTCGTTGAGCCGCAACCCACGCGTCCTGCTTCGTGCCCAGGATCGTCGGATCGTCCTCGCAAAGAATCAGTCGGAAACGATACCCGTACACCCATTCGCTGTCGGTGAGATGGCCAATAATCTCGTTGGGCGTCCACTTCCCTTCGTAGGGCCGGGCGCGCAAAATCGCGGCCGGATACTTTTTCACAATCTCGTCCAATTTCGACGCCGTCTCCGCCAGCACTTCCAAAGGATCGCGCTCACCAAGCCGCTTGAAAATCTTCTCGCGATAAGCCTCTCCCGCCGATACCGGCGTTTCCGTCTGCCCCAAAGTCATGGTCCCCTCCTTCTGCCGAACTCAACCGCGAGTGTGGCCGAAAAATGATATTGCAGCCGGCTGACTCCGCGCTATCCGAACCTTGCGCTCAATCTTCGCTCTTCGCCCCTTGCCTCGCAACATTGCGATGCTAAAGAACGGCAGGCAGCGGCCCGGCGAGGTAGGCTTTTCGAGTAAGATTCGGATCAGGGCGCGCCGCCGCTATGTCCAGAAAATCGCAGGCTGCCAAAAAACAACTGTAGCGCCGGCGTCCCGCCGGCTGTCGTGAGGGCATCTTGCCCTCTCCCTGCAGATTCGTATCAAGACGTGCCGATCTGGCTAACGAATGATTCGCGGTTTTAGCCGCTGCCCTCAACTATTTCCCTGCCGGCTTCAACGTCCTCAAATACAACACCAGCTGCCACCGCTGCAATTCCGGCAAGCGGCTGAACGACGGCATCCCTCGATCCGTATTGCCGTTGGTGATCTTCCAGAACAGCACTCCGTCACTCTGCTGTTGCACCAGCGGAAGCTGCAAATCGGCCGCGTGCTTTTTCACCAGCCCGCTGCCATCTTCGCCGTGACACTCCACGCAGTTCCGCTTGAACAACTTCTCGCCGCCCGCAGCCGCCTCGGGCTTCCGCGCCAGCGGATTCGACCGCGCCGCGGCCTCCGCCGGTGCCTGCCAGCCTCGGTCTTGCTCGTAACTCGTATTCTGCCCGACAACCGTGACTGTCGCACCCGCCAACGTAGCCGCCAAAAACCATCGCCACATCACGGCTTCCCTCCAAACAGCCGTGCGAGTCTACTGCCAAATCCCCGAATTTCGTAGCTGTAACCGAAACGCAACAGCACCGGACTCCCCTGCCCCGTCAATGCAATTCCCGGCGAGAAGCGCAGCGATCCGTTATCGCTCATCTGCCACGACACCACCGGCGCCACGTAGTGTGCTGTGTCATGCGGACCAAATCCGTCGACCGTGCTGCCCAGCCCGCCATAAATCTCGATGCCCGCGATGAAATTCTCCCGGCAGAATCGGCACGCATTCCCCGAAGCCAGCGTCGCCAGTGGCCGCGCGATCCCGAACGCATACCCGAACTCGTAGCCCTCGTCGCGCGAAAAATTCTTCGCCGTGATGAAATTGCCGGCGATGTTCCAGTCATGCACCGTGCTCGACAGAATCAGCTTCACTTCCAGTTCATGATCCTTGACTGGCTGCAGTTCCGAGTTTCGTGACGACACGTCCGGTCCGCCATCCTCGATCTCCTTCAAAATCTTCGAAGCCTCGTTGATGTCCTCGTATTCCACGTACAGCACTGGATTGATGAAATGTTCCCGCTTCAGCGGCCGAAACCGGTTCTCCAGCCGCCAGCCCGTAAACACGGCGCTATCGCCAACCGTTCCCTGCCCCTCCAGGTAAAGCTCCGAGGTCCATCGCCCGCTCACTCCATACTCCAGTTCCATGTACGGCGCGACGAAAGCATTCTGCCCCGCGCGCGGGATGCCCGAAGTGGTGTAGGTCTCGATTTCCAGGTTCCCCGGTTCTTCCAGGTGATGATCGTAGGTAACGAAATACGGGCTCTCCTGGGCGAAGCCAGGGACCACAGCCAAAAGAAGCAGCGCAAGAAAGAGTTTGTTCAACGATTATCCTATAGCTAGTTGCAACACAGTTGCATTTTCTAAGCGAACCTCATCGTAGATTCTTCCTGCCTCAGGGTCAATCCTCGAGGTCGATTTTCTGTTTCAGGATTTCTGCAACCAGTTGCAACGGCCGTGGTCCGATCCTGAATTTAGGCCCACTCTGTGTCTCTGTGCCTCTGTGGTGAAAGCATTTTTCTTGGCAGCGTGATCAGGTTTTGGAGAGAGTCGAAATCGCGTAACTAAGAAGAACCGATGACTATTGTTACGACGCGCTGCGGCACTGCCCGCAGTAGCCGCCCACCTCCAGCCGGCTCACCACGATATGAAACCGGCAGTCCCTCTGGATCTGCCCCTTCAGCCGGTCGAACAAGTCGCTTTCGAATTCGGTGATCTTGCCGCAGCGCAGGCAAGCCATGTGGATGTGGTCCCGCTGCGGCCGTCGTTCGTAGTAGTGCTTCTCTCCCTGCAGATGCATCAGGTCGAGCTCGTCGACCAACCCATGGCGCTTCAGCAGATTCAGTGTGCGGTACACGGTGACCCGGTCAATCTGCGGATCGAGCTTGTGCGCCTTGCGCAGGATCTGGCTCGCATCCAGGTGCTGCTTGGCAGTCTCCACCACGCTCAAAATCGTGCGTCGCTGTCGGGTCATGCGCAGCCCGCGCGACATCAGTTCCGCCTGTAAACGCCCGGGAGTCTCGCTTTGTGGCAACGGCATGTAAACTCACTCCTTACACTTGCAATCGTGTTGCAATTATAGTTATAAGCCCGAACCCGTCTAAAAAAGGTGGAGAAAAAATAGAATGTTTTGCTTGTTGAAGTGCCCAGACTTCGTAGGCTTCGTATCTAGGATTCGTATCACGGTATCGCTTTAGCGATACCGAAACCGCCCCAGGATCGAAGCCCCCTAGGGGCCGCTGACCACCGGACTAGTTCGCCTTCATCTTCTCTTTCACGCTGTGCGCCAGCTTCTCGATCTCGTCCGCCTTCTTCACCACTTCCAGGGAAAGGACGCTCTCGTTCGTCTTGTCGACATAGTTTTTCAACTCGGTAGCCAGCTTCAGCAACTTCTCGGTATCGCGCTTGAGCGCGGCTTGCCGTTCCTGGTTGGCCTTCTTGGCCATATCGCGCTCCATCTTCGACTTGGCCTCGTCCTCGGGCGAGGTTTGACCCGGCACCTGCGGCATCGGTGGCATTTTTGGATTCTGCCCCTGCACCCGCGCAGCGCCAATCATCAGCAGCACGACCACTGCCAGTCGCAAAATCGTTTTTGTACCCACGCACACCCCCGCGTCAACGATTGCACCGAATTTATTATAAGTTCAGCCGAGACATCTCCCAAGCAACCAACCCGTAGCGAGCGCGGTCAGGTGCGAGGATCACCGAACATAGAATCAAGGGCCTCAAGCACAGAGGACACAGCGACAAACCAGGAATTTCCAGCGAGGAACCTCTGTGTTCCTCTGGGCCCTCTGTGGTTGATGGGTTCTTGCACTTCCAAAACAGAAAGCGAGGACCGCAGTCCCCGCTCTCACCTCCGAACACAAATTGGTTCTCGCAGCTACAGCTGGCTCATCTTCGCCAGGAACTCGCTGTTCGTCGTCGCCTTGGCCAGGCGCTCAATCAGCAGCTCCATGGCTTCCACCGGGCTCAGCGGATTCAGCACCTTGCGCAGCACCCAGATTCGGGTCAGGTCTTCCTTCGGAATCAGCAACTCTTCCTTGCGCGTGCCCGAGCGCTGAATGTCGATGGCCGGGAACGTGCGCTTGTCGACCAGCTTGCGGTCGAGAATGATTTCCATGTTGCCCGTGCCTTTGAATTCTTCAAAGATCACGTCATCCATGCGCGATCCGGTATCGATCAGTGCCGTCGCGATAATCGTCAGCGAGCCGCCTTCTTCGATATTGCGCGCCGAGCCGAAGAACCGCTTCGGACGCTGCAGCGCATTCGAGTCGACGCCGCCCGACAGCACCTTGCCGCTGGGCGGAACGATCGTGTTGTAAGCGCGCGCCAGACGCGTGATCGAATCGAGCAGGATCACCACGTCGCGCTTGTGCTCGACGAGGCGCTTCGCCTTCTCGATCACCATTTCCGCGACCTGCACGTGCCGCGCCGCGGGCTCGTCGAACGTCGACGAGATCACTTCGCCCTTCACCGAGCGCTGCATGTCGGTAACTTCTTCCGGGCGCTCGTCAATCAGCAGCACAATCAGCACGACTTCCGGATGATTTGTTGTGATGGAGTTCGCCACGTTCTGCAGCAACATCGTCTTTCCGGCGCGTGGCGGCGAAACGATCAGGCCGCGCTGCCCTTTGCCGATGGGCGTCAGCAGGTCCATGACGCGAGCGCTCACGTTGTCGCGCGTGGTTTCGAGTTTCAGGCGCTCCTGCGGATACAGCGGCGTCAGGTTGTCGAACAGGATCTTGTTGCGCGCTTCATCCGGCGACTCGAAGTTGACCGCCTCAATCTTGACGAGCGCGAAATACTTTTCACCTTCATGCGGAGGACGCACCTGGCCACTGATCGTGTCGCCAGTCTTGAGATCGAACTTGCGGATCTGTGAGGGCGAGACATAGATGTCATCTGGCCCGGGAAGGTAGTTGTAATCCGGCGAGCGCAGAAAGCCATAGCCGTCGGGCAGAATTTCAAGCACGCCCTCGGCAAAAATGTGGCCTTCTTTTTCGCTCTGCGCCTGCAGAATCTTGAAAATCAGATCCTGCTTGCGCAGACCGCTGGCCCCGGGCAGATCCAGAGATCGGGCGATCTTGGTCAACTCGGTAATATTCTTTTCTTTGAGTTCAGCGATGGTCATTGATCACCTACGGGAAATTTACAGGGGGGTGCGGCTGGAAGACTTGCACGTGCGGGGCAGGAGGCGGGGCTGTCTACGCAGCCCGCCGTTGCGCCTCAGCAAAATTTTCCGGTTCCGTCAGAACGGCTTGCCGCTCCGCGCCAGCGATCCGGTCCAACACCTGATTCATGGTTTCTTGAATGCGGGTACTAGGCCGGTGAAACTTCCGTGTGGCCTTGGAGGCAAGCTGACAGAGCATATAACGATTCCGCAAAGTATGTAAAGCCTCAAAGACTCGATCCGAACGCATATCGTCACTTCTCCTTTTTACTTTGGATGCCGCAACCCGCGCATCCCGCTCACAGATGGACCCCAGAAAATGAACTAAGTCCCTGAATTGATATGGGTTTACATGGAATTACACGGGTCAACGTAATAGATGCTCGACCTACCCTGAAAGTTGCTTTTTTCTGGGTTAGGGCCCGGGTTCGAAGCAGGAGCACATCCACCACGGACAGCGCTGGGACCGCGTGATCCTTCGGAACGCGCTAATGTAATTGCAAAAACACCCGAGGTCAAGGATTTCTTGCCCTCTCAATTAAAGCGATTTAGCCGGGGGTCGCAGGCACTCCTGCCCGCGTTGGTCCAACCAAATCCACAGGGGATCAAACCCCAGCCCCACACCAAACGTCCCCCATCCTTTTTGATATCTTCCTTTGAGCGGCGGCTGACAAAAGGAGCCTATGGACGACCCTACAAACTCCCCCACATTCCCGGACCCCGCCCCCCGCCCTTCCGGCGCTCACCGCCTCGATGGCTGGCTCTCCGCCCTCGTCGAGCAGCGAGGCAGCGACCTGCTCCTCATCGCCGGCGTCCCGGCCTCAATTCGCTTCGAAGGCGAAGTCCGCGCCATCGACCAAGCCGTCCTCACTGGCCCCGAGATCGAACAAGCCGTCCTGCCCGCTCTCATCCCGCGCGCCCTGGAGCAGTACCGCGAGCACCACATCTCCGACTCTTCCTACCGTGTCGCCGGCGTCGGCCGATTCCGCATCAACCTGCATCGCGAGAAAGGAAACGCCGCGGCCGCCGTGCGCGCGCTCCCGACACGCATTCCATCGCTCGACGAACTCCACCTCCCGCCCGCAGTCGAAACTCTCAGCCGCCTGCCCCGCGGACTGGTCCTCATCGGAGGCCCCGCCGGCGCCGGAAAGTCCACCACCGTCGCCGCTCTCGTGCACGAAATCAATCGCCGCGAAGCCCGCCACATCGTCACCATCGAAGACCCGATCGAGTACGAGCACACCCACCTGCGCAGCGTGGTCGAGCAAGTCGAAATTGGCGTCGACGCCCCCGACTTCCCCACCGCCTTGCGCGCCGCCCTCCGGCAAGCTCCCGACATCCTCGTCGTCGGCGAGATGCGCGACCCCGAAACCATGCGCATCGCTGTCGCCGCCGCCGAAACCGGACACCTCGTCCTCTCCACCCTGCACACCACCGACGTCGCCTCTACCATCGCCCGCATCTCCGATTCGTTCCCGCCCGAACGTCAGGCCACCATCCGCCAGGAACTTGCCATGGCGCTCTCCGCCGTCCTCACGCAGGTGCTCTTGCCCAGCAAGCTCGGTGGCCGTGTTCCCGTTGCCGAGTTGCTGATCATCGGCTATGGCGCCCGCCAGCACATCCGGCGGAACGCCCTGCAGCACCTGCACCAGGAAATCACCATGACCAAAAATAAAGGCTCGATCACGCAGGAAGAATCGCTGCAGCACCTCGTCCGCCAGGGCGCCCTCGACCGCGAAGACGCAACCCTCTACGCCGCTCACCCCGACGATTTCCTGAGCCTGGTCCGCGCCGAAGGCAGACAAGCCGGCTAAGCGCAAGCCGCCGCCCGTCTGCGCCGGAAACCGCGGCTTTATCCGCTGCGGAAAAACGACTGTAGCGCCGGCGTCCCGCCGGCTGTCGTGAGGGCATCTTGCCCTCGCCCCTGCAAATGTGGGAAGGGCACGGCTAGTCGTGCCGCAAAGACCACCCAAAACACGCGGCTTTTTACCTGCTGTTAGGTGTCGCTAAATTACCCCAACGACTGTTCATCGACTTGCAAGCGCTCGGGATCGGCCAAGATGTCGGAGGGCCCGCGTCACCATGATCTGCGCGCTGACGGTCTGATGCGTAAACACACCTTCGCCGGAGGATGGCTGCTGACCTTGGTCCATCCACTATCGGCATCGTTGGTGAAATCGGGGATTCATCAACTGAGCAGTGCGGCCCGTCCTTACGGGGAGAGCGCGGATTCTTTA
>Ga0210401_10002025_pt1 | contig 22788 bp, 18 predicted proteins | sample IncBWH32MmetaG_FD_150866 | JGI IMG/M metagenome (GOLD analysis project Ga0210401, IMG submission 150866) | Forest soil microbial communities from Barre Woods Harvard Forest LTER site, Petersham, Massachusetts, United States - Inc-BW-H-32-M | ecosystem: Environmental > Terrestrial > Soil >... | reverse complement strand
TCAATGGCTGGGATCACTGGGCAGGGTGAGGCTGCCCGTTCCCGGCGAGAAAGGCCCGTCGAGACGCCCTTAGTTCGTCGGTCAAGAGCTGACCAATCGGAGCTGAGGCGAGGCGGCTGCATCGCACCCCGGACTAGGCGGGTGAGACTACCGTGGCAGCTCCGTCCGGCAGTGGCGGCACCGGGCTGCCATCACGGACGGTGGTGCCGGCGGCAACATGCCGCGCGCAAGTAGCCGCCATTATGCGCGCCTCGCGATCAAGTCCGGACGGACCGGGAACCCGTACAGGTCCGGGCGATCTGGCCCTGGGGCAAGAGCGGCCGTCACAGCACGGGTGGGTGGCTGGAGGCGATGTGCCGCCGCAAGACGTCGGCGGCGAGGTCGGCGTCTTGCTCGCTGGTGGAGACGTGAAAGGAGAGGCGGAGGCGGCCAGCCCGGGCCGATCCCTTGATCCGCGCGGCGGTCATGGCTTCGGCGGCGGCGCCGTCAGTGGCTAGTGACACGATCGCAGAGTCTCCAGGCTCCAGGCCGATTCCGGCGCGAAACCGGTTCGCCAGGCCAAGGGCGTGCCGGTGCAGGGACTGAGTGCCCACCTGGGCGAGCAGCCGCACGGCCGGGGCGGCGGCAACCCAGGCGTGCCACGCAGGGGAGACGTCGAAGCGGCGGGCGTCGCTGGCCAGGCGCAGCGGGCCGCCGTAGATGCTGGACCACGGGTCATCGCCGGCATACCAGCCCGCGTAATGCGGTGTCAGGTCGTCGATCAGCGTGGGGTTGACGGTGAAGTAGGCGGTGCCTCGGGGGGAGAGCAGCCATTTGTATCCGCCGCAGGCGGTGTAGGCGAAGCGGCTCGCGTCGACCGGCAGCCACCCGACGGCCTGGGTGGTGTCCAGCAGCACCCTGGCCCCGGTGGCGCGGCTGGCGGCGTGCAGGGCATCCAGATCAGCGACACGCCCGTCCGCAGACTGGACCGCGGAGACCGCGACCAGCGTGGTGCGGGAGGTCACGCACTCTGCTATGCGATCCAGCGGCACCTCCCGGACGCGGATCCCGCGGCCCGACTGGGCGCAGAAGGGGAACAGGATGCTGGTGAAGTCACCGGTGGCGGTCAGCACCTCGCTGCCGGCGGGCAGGTTGGCCGCGATGAGCCCGGCGAACACCGACACCTGGCTCCCCACCGCCACCGCGGAGGGATCCACGCCGACCAGGTGGGCATAGGCGGACCGGGCTGCGGCCACAGGCACGTCATACGCAACCGCGTCGGCGGTGCCGGCCCGCCACTGCGCCAGCGCCTGCTGAAGTGCCGCCCAGCTGCGCCGTGGCGGCAGACCGAAGGCGGCGGTGTCCAGGTAGATCACGTCCGCGGCGAACTCGGCCCTCGCCGCCGCCATAGTGACGGGCCTGGGGTCTGGCGCGGCGGCATCAATCTCCATTCTCTCTCCTCTATCTCGCGGCGGCAGTGAGCAGGGGGGCCGGCCGCCGGGACCCGGCGCAGTGCCAGCAGCAAGCCCATTAAGCTGGCCACCGCGACCGGCAGCCACGGCACGCCGCTGCCGCGCTGGACCCATCGCGGGGTGGTCGGCGTCCGGGAGTTCCCGGCCACGACGGTGGTCAGCCCCTGAGCTGCCGGTCAGCGACCGCGCCCGCATCAGCGCCGGTCACCCGGTGCCGTGATCTGTTTCCCAGCCGGGCCGGGCGAGACGTCCGTCCTGCGGTCTGCGCGAGGCATTACCGGCTGGGGAGCATCAGCGGCGTGGCCGTGCCCGGGTCGGCGGGACCCATGAGCGAGACCATCGTGCCGCGATCGGCGGGACCCAGCAGCGGGGTAACGGTGGCCGGGGCGGCCGGGCCCATCAGCGGGGTAGTGGTGACTGTGGTGGCGGGGCCCATCAGCGGCGTGGCCGTGCCCGGGTCGGCGGGACCCATGAGCGGGACCGCTGTACCTCGCACACCGGCTCGGTCAAGGATGAACCTGGGCAGGGAGATCTCCGGGACCTCGACGTCTGGATATGGACTCCGGGTGTTCATTACGTTTCCTTTCCGTGGACCGGGCCCACGCCCGGCGTTCAGTTCTGCGGGCGGATGACCCTCCTGGTAGAGCCCGGCGGCCACGAGCTGGCTGGCGAGCACGACGGGGGTGCGCTGGCCGGCGCCTGGCCGGGCCGCCGCCTCCTTGAGCACATCGATCTTGAGCTGCACTGTTTTCTCCTGCGCTGAGTGCTTCACCGGGCACCGGCTGCCGGGGTTTCCGCCACGGCAGTGCCCGGCGCCGCAGCGGCGATGAGCGGGCCGGTGGCTGGCCGCGGCGTCCGCCGGGCTCTGGCCAGCGCGGACATGGACGTGATGTGCAGGGCGAACAGCAGCGGCACACCGGCTGTCACGATCAGCGCGAGCGGGAGCTCGAAGATCGGTGCGGCGGACGGCGTGACGTTGACCAGCTGGAATCCGGTGAGGGCGCCGAGGGTCAGGGCCACGACCAGATCGGTCATGCCGAACGCGTTGTGCCATAGGGCGGCGCGGCGGCCCGTGCCCCGCGCGAGCCTGTACGCGACCAGCGGCGCGGCGATGCCGGCGGCGATGTCGCCCAGGCCCGCGGGCAAGGCGAACAGCGCGGGCAGATGACCGAGGGCCATCATGATCAGGAAGACCACCCCTTCCACCCGGAACAAGTGCGGGTACTCCAGGCGGCTCGCCAGGCCCGGTGCGGTCAGGGCGCGCTGGACCACCGGAATCCGGCGCAGGGCCAGCAGTGTGCCGAAGAAGCCGGCCACCGCAATCGGCAGCCACGGCACCCCGTGGCCGAGCCTCGTGTTGTACCAGCCATGACCCGCGATCACCGCGGTGGCGGTGAACCAGCCGCCGAGCACGGCGGCCGCGGCCCCGGCCAGCAGCGCCGCGCGCCGCCGGCCCAGGCCGGCGCGTTTCGCGCCGCTGTACAGCACGACACAGGTCGCAGCCGCGATCGCGGCGGTCGCCGCGATGGTGATCGCCCCTATGTAGGCAGGCGGGTCGTACATGACATCCTCCTCCAGTTAACTATCTACAAGCTACTATGTTGACGATAGTATTTGTCAACTAGTATTCTGGAGGGCATGACCCGGAACGTTCGCACCTACGACCACATCTGCGCGGTTGCACGGGCTCTAGAGCAGGTCGGCGACCGGTGGAGCCTGCTAGTGATCCGTGACCTTCTCACCGGCGCCAAAAGGTTCACCGACCTGATGGACCGCCTCGGCGGGATCACCCCCAAGACCCTCAGCCAGCGCCTGCGCGAGCTTGATGACGCGGGAATCGTCACCGCCGCCCGCCAGCCGGGCCGGCGGGAGGTCTGGTACCGGCTCACCCCGGCCGGAGCGGAGCTCGGGCCCGTCATCGACACGCTCGGCTGGTGGGGGCTACAGCACGCCTGGCGCCGGCCCCACCCCGGCGAGCCGCTGCACGGCGAGCACCTGCTCCGCAATGCCATCCGGGCCATTGACCGCGCCACCGACGACCATGAGCCAGCCCGCTGGCACTTCCGCCTCGACGGCGCGGACTACCTGGCCGAAAGCGACGGCCGCCAATGGTCACTCGCCGCAGAAGCCCCGTCCGCACCAGCCGACGTCACGATCACCGCGACTACCCAAGCCCTGACCGCCCTCATCTTCGCCGGATCAGACGCCGACATCGACATCACCGGCAAACCCAGGGCAGCCGAGCGATTCCGGCGGCTGATCAGCACTATGGCCACCGTCGTACATCCCGTCTAGTCCCGTCTGCTCCAGGAACCCTCCAAAACCGGATGTTCTGTGTACGGGTGACCTTCCTGCAAGACGCCAGTCCCAACCGCGCCGAGTCAAGCGATCTGGATTCCTACCAAAATGATTGGTAAAAGCGAATGGTGATCGTCGGTAACGTCGGCCGTATACAGGCGAGCCCAATGTTCGCTATTCGGCTAGATTCGGATGCTGGCCGCCGTGTCGACCGGGCGTGGCCACCGAAAGATCAGTTCACAACTGGGCATGGATGGCCGTGGCACCGCGCGTACAGTCGGCCAGCTCCTTGATCATTTCATGCCTTGGGCTGGGGTCCAGATGCAGGCGGTGGACGAGGGCGGTGTGGCGGGGTTGGCGTCGCCGGTTCGGGTCGCGGCGGCCACGGCGCGCCCGACCCGGGCGGCAGGTAGGCGGAGCAGGGCTTGAGCCAGGGACCGTTCGGCCTGATCAGGGAGCCGGGTGCGGCGGTAAGGAGCTGCGGTACGGTCTCAGCTTAGACGGCCTGCAGACGCTCATCTGACGTGGCGGGAAGCACGCGTTGTCTGGATACTGGACCTTGTGCCGCCCGAATACTCGATTGCATGGCCTACCCGTGCTTTAGCCTGCGGCCTGGAGGCGGTGATGGTTGGCTGGCCGGGTGCTGCTCAAGATCGTCTACCTGCTGGTTCGCCCGGGTACTCGGCCTCTTTGTCCTAGTGTTCCGCAAGGGCCTGGCCAAGGATGCTGAGCTGCTGGTGCTCCGGCATGAGAACGCGGTGCTGCGGCGGCACGCCGGGCGGATCCGGTACAAGCCGGCTGATCGGATCCTCGCGGTCGATTTCCTTCACGTGGATACCGTGCTGCTGAAGCGGCTGCATGTCCTGGTATTCATCGAGCACGGCACCCGCTAGATGCACCTGGGCGGCGTCACGGCGAACCCCACTGCGGAGCGGACGGTGCACCAGGCCCGCAATTTGGCCCTCAGCCTCGGCGAACGCCTCGAGGGCGTCAAGTTGGTGATCCGCGACCGCGGATCGAAGTTCACCCAGTACTTCGACGCTGTCTTCCAGGCAAATGGCACCAGGATCTTGCGCACCGCCGTGCAGGCTCCACGGATGAAACCTTTGGTTTCACACTGCGCCTCTTCGGGTCGGTTCGCGGGTGTCTGATGTTTGTGCAGGTCGCCGGTCGGAAAGCCGGGGTAGTCCGTGGTGCGGGGCTGGTGGGTTCGGTCCGGGTGGGTGGTAGAGCGCCTGGCCTTTATCGTTGTAGCACGTGCCAGTGACAAGACCGGCGTGGCGCCATGCCTTGACCGTGCCGGCGGACACGCCGAGCTGGCCGGCCATCTCGTCCAGGGTGAGCATGCCGGCGTCGCGGAGCCGCTGCTGCCGGCTGCGCAGCCCGTATTCGTCGCGGATGTTGCGGACGATCAGGGGGTGGAAGGGGCGGCCTTCGCCGCTGGTGTGGCCGCGGGCGTTGAGGATGGCGGCGATCTGGGCGTGGGTGTGGTGGTCCAGCAGGTCGTCGATCGCCTCGACGACGTGCGGTGCGGTCTGGCGAAGTTCCCAGGCGGTTTTGGGGACCGGCAGGGTAAGGGTGTGGTCTTGGCCGCCCTGCCATCGCATGTGGCAGGTGATGGTTTTCGCGTTCCTGGTGACGGTGACGTCGGTGAGGAGCAGGCGGGTCATGCGCTTGCGTTCCCGCTGCGGGGTGGCCGGGTCGTTCCAGATCGCGGGGAAGTCGGTGACCAGTTGGCGGATGCGGGTTTTCTGGGTTTCGGCGAGGCTGTCGGTGGCGGCGAGCTGGGCCTTGTCGTAGGTGTCCTTGGCGTCGTTGAGTGCGCGCAGCGCGGTGTTCCAGTCGGCTTCCAGGGTGTCGGCGACGAGCCGGTTGGCAGGGTCGACGGCCAGGTAGCGGCGGCGGGTCAGGTCGGCGTGGTAGCGGGCGCGCTCGACGGCGGCGGCACGTAGCTGGGCGGCGTAGTCGGCGCGCTGCTCGAGTTCGGCTGCGACGGTGAGCGCGGCTTCGACGGCCAGCGGGGTAAGGGTGTCGATCATCAGCTGGCCGATCGCTGCGTCCAGGCTTGCCCCGGGAAGGGCCTGGCAGATCTGGCCTGCGTGCTCGACCATGGATCGCTGGCATATGTAGTCGGGGAGCTGCAGGCCGCCGCGGACGTGGTAGCGCACGGTCATCCGGTTTCCGCACCGGCCGCAGATGATGATGCCCTGGAGCAGGGCGGGCCCTTCGCGGGGCGGGCCTTTGGTGCGGTCGGTTCCGTGGGCGGCGGCGCATTCGGCGAGCCGGGTCTGGTTGGCCTCGAATTCATCCACGGTGATATAGCCGGGGTGGGCGCCGGGGATGAAGGAGATCCATTCCTCGCGGGGCTTGACCTGGCGGATGTAGGTGCCGTCGCCGTCGGGGCGGTCGCGGTGCCGGCCGAAGCAGAACACCCCGGCGTAGCGGGGGTTGTGCAGGATCCGGAGTACGGCAGAGTGTGCCAGCGGCGCCCAGTCCAGCTCGCCTTTGCGGGGGCCCTTGCGGTGCCGGCGGGGGAACAGCAGCCCGGCGTCGTTGAACGTCTTCACGACTGCGTGCGCGGACCCGGTGGCGGCGAAGGTGGTGAACAGGTGCCTTATGGCCTGCTGGACGGAGGTGTCGGGGTCGGGGCCGGGGTGGCCGGCGGCGTCGTAGGCCAGGCCGATGGGCAGTGGGGTGATCAGCTCGCCGCGGCGGGCCTTGGACAGGATCCCGCCGCGCATACGGGAGCGCAGGAAATGCAGTTCAGCCTCGCTGAGCTGGCCTTTCATGCCGAGCAGCATCCGGTCGTTGAAGTCGCGGGGGTCATAGAGGCCGTCTTCGTCGCAGATCAGCGTGCCGCTCAGGGCGCAGATCTCCAGTAGCCGGTGCCAGTCGGCGTTGTTGCGGGCCAGCCGGGAGCATTCCAGGCCCAGCACTATCCCGGCCTTGCCCATGCCCACGTCGGCGACCAGCCGCTGGAATCCTTCCCGGTCGGCGGCGGAGGCGCCGGAGTGGCCCTGGTCGATGTCGATGACGATGATCTGCTCGCTGCTCCAGCCGAACGCGATCGCGCGGCCGCGCAGGTCGTATTGCCGCAGCGTGGATTCGGTGTTGGTGAGGACCTGCTTGATCGTGGACTGGCGGACATACAGGTAGGCGCCGCGGCGCAGATGCGCGGCACTGACCTTGGAGGAGGCTTGGGGGGCGGTGTTCATCACGGGGGTCCGGCCTTCCTGCACGTGGGCATCGGGGTCATCGGGCGGGGACGAGCGTCATCGCGGCCAGGACGTCGATGAGCTCGCGGGCGGCGGCGGGCAGTCCCGGGCCGCCGGCCCGGGACGCCGGGGCTGCTGGCGGGGTGGCGGCGGGGATCAGGTCGGCGAGGGTGCGCCGCCATATGGTGACGCCCTTGCCGGTGAGCACGCCAAGGCCGAGGGGGAACGCTTCGGCGCGTGCGTGCAGTGCGGCGTGACGCAGTTGCTCGTAGCGGGCATCCAGCCCGGTACCGGCGGCGGTGACCTGGCCGGCATCCGGGCAGGTGCCCGGTTCAGCAGCCGCGTGGCCAGGTGAAGTCGGCGGGGACAGGGACGGGTGCTCCTCCTTTCCCGGTGCGCGGGCGGATAGGTCAGCGGCTTTTGGAGTGGCGTTCCCGGTGCCGGGCCAGCGCTCGCTCGATGGACCGGGGGTGCGCGCGCACGCCGAAGTTCGCCTCGATCGGCCCGGCCAGGGCGGCTGGCCGCAGTGCGGGGTCGGCGGCCAGCGCCTGCTCGGCCCAGGCCAGGATCTCGGCGGTGAGCTTGTGCGCCCGGCGCGGCCCGGGCCTGGCAGGCACCAGCCCTTCCAGCCCGGATCGCTCTAGCGCGGCGGCGGCCTGGTAGTACGAGGGCCTGGAGTACCCGAACGCCGCCGCGGCGGCGGTGACCGGCACCTTGTCCACGGTGACGGCGCGCACCATCTCGTACTTGACCTGGACCATGTCGCGGGCGTCGAAGAACTCCTCGGCCAGGAACGCCGCATCGGACACCTGCTCGGGATGCGGGTTCAGGCACCGCGCCGCGCGCAGCGCCGCTGCCTTCGGGTCCTCGCCGGGTTCTCGCCTGGCCATGCCGCCTCCTGGGATGCTCTTCCGTAAAGCGGATTATGCCCGGAATATTCGGGGTTCCTACGATGACACGCCAGTACGCGGTTGATATCAGCAGAATAAGCAGCGCGATTGAGCATCCGCAGGCGAGGAGAGTGCACTGGCCCAGCCAGTCGTCCGGCATAATCGTCTTAACGTTCACGGCATAATCTGCTTTACAGCCGTACCGCGGCCCGGATGGGACCGTAGCCGGTCAATCAGATCCGCGACGGCCAGCATGCCCTCGGCAGTGAAGGGACACCGGCCCGCCGCGACGACCACGAACGGGTCCGCCGGCGCAACATCGGTCCAGGCCGCCGGAAGCGAGAACAACTCCCCGTCCGCGTCCCGGCAGTAGACCCGGTCCTCACCCCAGTTGCGCCGGTGAACAACGAACTCGAAATCGCGGCCGGACAGCGGATGGAACCGGTGAGTTACCCGGACACGCCGGTACCGATCATCTGGACCGGGTGCAGTCGACGGCGTCGTCCAACGCCATCTGCGAACGTCTCGTCGGCACCGTACGGGGCGAGCTCCTCGACCGCGTGCTGATCCTCGGCGGGGCGCATCTGCGCGCGGTCCTAGCCGAGTACCAGGTGCATTACAACGGCGCCCGGCCGCACCAGGGCATCGCCCAGCGCGTCCCCGATACCAGACATGACACTCCCCCGCCCGCCATGACCGACCTCGACATCAAGCGGATCCGCCGAAAACCCATCCCCAGCGGCCTGATCAACGAATACGCGCACGCGGCCTGACGGCGGACAAACCGCAGTTCACCGGCCTAATCGTATTTCCGAGCGAGACAGGATCGCGAGCGGGCGCGGACACGGCCGGCGACAGGAGCGAGACAGCCCGTGGCGGCAGTTTGAAGGTGACAGCCGCGCACGCAGCGGCCCCGGTCAGCCAGCCGAGCCGGTCTACAATGGGTTCACCTGTCGGCGAAGGCTGGCTATCGCTGGGTTGTGCTGAGGGGTGGGTCGCCGATGGCTGAGCCCTCTGCGGCAGCTCCTGCTGGGGTTGCCGATTCCGGGCCGGACGTGCTGCTGGCGACCAAGCTGCACGTACCGCGCCCGCGGCCGGGGTTCGTGCCGCGTCCGCGGCTGGCGGGGGCGCTCGATGAGGGGCTGGCGCGGCGGCTGATCCTGGTGTGCGCACCGGCCGGGTCCGGCAAGACGACCCTGCTGGCCGGCTGGGCCCCGTCTGGCAACCGGCCGGTGGCCTGGCTGTCGCTGGACGCGGCCGATAACGACCCGGTGCGGTTGTGGCGGCACGTGGTTGCCGCGCTGGACCGGGCGCGCCCAGGGATCGCCGAGCGGGTCGGCCTGCTGCTCGGGCCGCCGGCGCCGCGGTCGTTTGAGGGGCTGGTGACGGCGCTGATCAACGAGCTGGCCGCCCAGCCCGGCGACGGCGAGGTGCTGCTGGTCCTCGATGACTACCACCGGATCGACGCCCAGCCGGTGCACGCGTCGCTTGGGTTCCTGCTGGAGCACCTGCCGCCGGGCCTGCACCTGGTACTGGCCAGCCGGGCCGACCCGCCGCTGCCGCTGGCGCGGCTGCGGGCCGGCGGGCAGCTGGCCGAGCTGCGCGCCGCCGACCTACGGTTCACCTCAGAGGAGGCGGCAGCGCTGCTCCGCGAATCGGCTGGTGCTGACCTGCCCGCCGCGGCGGTGGCGGCTTTGGCGGCCCGCACCGAGGGGTGGGTGGCCGGCCTGCAGCTGGCCGCCCTATCGCTGCGGGGGCAGGCGGATCCCGCCGGGTTCGTAGCGGCCTTCAGCGGCAGCCACCGCTATGTCCTGGACTACCTGGCCGAGGAGGTGCTGGACCGCCAGCAAGAGGAGCTGCGCACCTTCCTGCTGGAAACCTCGCTGCTGGAACGCCTGTCCGGCGGGCTGTGTGATGCGGTCACCGGCCGGGACGGCAGCCAGGCGATGCTGGAGCGGGTGGAACAGGCCGGCCTGTTCCTGGTGCCGCTGGATGAGGTGCGCGGCTGGTGGCGCTACCACCACCTGTTCGCCGACCTGCTCCGCGCCCGCCTGCAGCAGCAACGGCCCGGCCGGGTTCCGGCGCTGCACCAGGCCGCGGCCGCCTGGTGCGAGGAGCATGGCCTCGCCGATGACGCGGTGCGGCACGCCCTGGCCGCCGGGGACGCCGCCTGGGCGGCGCGGCTGGTCGAGCGGCACGTCGAGACGCTGCTCGGCCGCAGCGAGGGCGCGACCCTGCGCCGCTGGCTTTCGGCGCTGCCGGCGGAGTCGGTGCGCGACCGTCCGCGCCTGTTCCTGGCCCAGGCGTACGGCGCCGCCATGGGCTTCCAGTCCGAAGCACTCGAGGCCCTGCTCGATGACGCCGAGCGCGCCTTTACGGTCAGCGGCGACGAACCGTATGAGGCGTCCGCCGGGCGGCCGGTGAGCTCGCTGGCCAATGTCCCCGCGGGGATCGCGTTCCTGCGCGCCGTGCTCGCGCGGCTGCGTGGTGATGCCGCCCTCGCGTCCGACTACAACCGGCAGGCCCTGGCCCAACTGGGCGAGGACGACTGGCTAATGCGCTACTTGGTGCGGTGGAACCAGGCGGCGGCTGACTGGCTGGGCGGACGGCCCGGGCCAGCCGAGCGCGGCCTGACAGAAGCACTCGCCGAGCTGCGGGCGGCCGGCCAGTTCTTCGCTGGCTTTCTCGCCATGCGAGTCTGCTACGACCTGGGCGAGGTGCAGCGCGCCCAGGGCAACCTGGATGCGGCACTGGCGACCTGCCGGCAAGCGCTAGAGGAGGCCGGCGAGAGCAGCCAGACAGCCATCACCGGCCCGGCGCATGTGGGCCTGGCCCAGGTCCTGTACGAGCGGGACGAGCTGACCGCCGCGCTTGACCACGCCACCCGAGGGGTCACGCTCTGCCGACAGCTTACCTTCACCCAGTCGCTGGCCACCGGCCTGGCTGTCGTGGCCCGGATCCGGCACGCGCGTGGTGACGCGGCCGGGGCCCTGGAGGCGATGGGCGAGGCCGGGCGGGCCGGGCTGAGCCCGCAGGTGATCACCCTGCTCAATCCGGTCCCGGCGCAGCGGGCTCGGCTGTTGCTGGCCCAGGGCGACGTCCGCGCGGCCGCTCAGTGGACAACGGCCGCTGGTCTTAGCCCAGACGACGAACCCGGCTACCCGCGGGAGCCGGAGTACCTGGTGCTGGCCCGGGTGCTGCTCGCCCAGAACGACCCCGGCGCGGCGCTCGCGCTGCTGGAGCGGCTGCACGCGGCGGCCGTCAGCCAAGGCCGGGCGGGCAGCGTCATCGAGATCGGCGCGCTGCGGGCACTCGCGCTGGCGGCCGTCGGCGAGAAGAACGCCGCGGTGGACGCCCTGGCCGGGGCGCTCACCCTGGCCTGCCCGCAGGGTTATGTCCGGGTGTTCGCCGACGAGGGCCCGCCGATGGCCGCGCTGCTCGGCGCGCTGGTCGCGGCCCAGCGGGCAGAGCAGGCCGCGGCCCGCAGTGTCCCGCTTGGCTGGTTGGCCCGGGTGCTGGGGGCGTTCGGCGAAAAGCCCGCCGCGCCTGCCGCCCGGCGCGGCGGGAGCGGCGCGCCCGCGGTGATGCCGGGCCTGATTGAACAGCTGACCGCCCGGGAGCTGGAGGTGCTGGCGCTGCTGGCCGCGGGTGCGCCGAATCCGCGCATCGCCGAGCAACTGGTGGTCAGCCTCGACACAGTGAAAAAGCACGTCAGTCACCTGCTGGGCAAGCTCGGCGCGGCCAACCGCACCGAGGCCGTGACCCGGGCCCGGCAGCTCGGCCTGATTCCCTAACCCGGCACCGACTGCCCGATCCGTGCGGCACCGTCGTGCCCGGGACCTGCCCGGCCGCACTGTCGTGCCCCAGGGACGGCCGCGGAAGATTCCACCGCGTGCGCACTTTCGGGTGACGCCCCACCGCGGCGCCGGCCCATACCGTCCCCTTGAAGAACCAGTCCCCGAACAGGACCAGGGCCACTTGTTAACCGGCCCGGACATGGCGACTGGCCGAGGAGATGACAGATGAAGCGCATCCGTATCCAGAGACCGAGGGCCCGGCGCGAGCGCGACTGGGGTAAGGGGCTACCGCCCGACCCGCGAGACCCGGATGTCGTCCGGGCCAAAGCGCTTGCCCGTGCCGGTGATCGCGCCGGCAGGAGAACAGCCAGGCAGTCACATTCCTCCCGGCCTGCCGAGACGGCGGGCTGACAGTGCCCCCGCCAGGTGGATCACCAGGTGAGCACTTCGACCCGTTCAAGTTCCTCATCTACGCCGAGCTCGCCGGCGTCGAGATCGGCCCGGTCGAGTAGCGGCTCGCCGCACGTTGACGCCGGACCGCCAGGGCCGCTCACATCTAAGACAACTGGCCGGGCCCTTTGACTCAGCAAGGAGCCACCGCCAAAGGAGACAGCATGACAACGCCCGTTGCGCCTCACCCTTCAGCCGTACCCAGCCCGGTCAGCCAGCCGCCCCCCGCAGCCGCGCGGGGCCTGACTGGACGCCTCGCGTCGGTCAGCGCCCGCCGGCCACGCCGGGCGATGCTCGCCTGGGGGCTGCTGGTCCTGCTGGCCCTGGGCCTGGCCGCTACCTCACTGCACGGCCTGACCAGCACCTCGCACGTGGTCGGGACGACCCCGTCCAGCCAGGCCGAGGCCCTTTACAACCGGGCCACCGGCGGTAGCGCCGGCCGGCAGCCGACCGACGTCATCGTGGTCAGCTCCAAGACCGCCACGGCCAGCAGCGCAACCTTCCGGTCCGTCGTCGGCGACCTGGCCGCCAGGCTGCGCTCCGACCCTGGCATCAGCGATGTCCGGGCCGATCTCGCCCCCGGCAGCCCGCTCGTCTCAGCCGGGGGGCACGCCGCCCTGATCCAGCTGCGCGCGGCGAGCGATGCAGACATCAAACCCGTCGCGAGCACCGTGCGAGCCGCCAACGGCGCAGGCGGGTTCGCCGTCGCGGTCACCGGGGATCACACGGTCGGCAACGACTTCACCACCCTGTCCTCCAGCGACCTGCGCCACGGCGAGATCGACTTCGGGCTGCCGATCTCCATCGTCGTCCTAATGCTCGTGTTCGGGGCCGTGATCGCCGGCCTCATGCCGATGCTCATGGCCCTGGTGTCGATCATCGTCGGCATCGGGATCGCCACCATCGTCGCCCAGGAGTTCAGCCTGTCGGTCTTCATCATCAACATGATGACCGGCATGGGCCTGGCGCTCGGCATCGACTACTCGCTGTTCGTTATCTCCCGTTTCCGGGAGGAACGAGCCCGTGGACTCGATAAAGACGCCGCCATAGCAATGACCGCCGCGACCGCCAACCGGGCCGTACTCTTCAGTGGCACGACCTTCGTGATCGCGCTGCTCGGCCTCTTCCTGGTGCCAACCAACGTCCTGCGCAGCCTGGCCGCCGGCGCCATCATCGTCGGCGTCGTGTCGGTCACCGCCGCTCTCACGCTCCTTCCCGCAGTCCTCAGCCTGCTCGGCGACCGCATCAACGCCCTGCCGATACCTTTCATCGGAACCCGTCTGGGCCGGGCGGGCGCCGAGGGACGCCTCTGGCGGTCCGTGATCACCAGGGTCATCCGCCGCCCGGTCATCAGCCTCGCCGTCATCGGCGGCCTCATGCTCCTCGCTGCGATCCCGGTGCTCGGCCTGCACATCGGCCAGAGCGGCGTCGCTACCCTGCCCGGCTCGCTGCCCTCCAAGCAGGGCTACCTGGCCGTCGCCAGGTACTTTCCGGGCCAGGACCCCAACCCGGTCGAGATCGTCACCCAAGGCAGCAGTCACACCGACCACACCGACCTGGCCAGGCTGCAGGCGACCCTGGCCGCTGACCCGCGCTTCGGGCCCGGGACCATCCAGGCCGCGGCCCACGGTCACGCGCTGGCCCTGACCGTGCCCATTCAGGGCGACGCGGTGTCCAGCCGTGACGTCGCCGCCGTGGTGGACCTGCGCCAGCACCTGATCCCATCCGCCTTCGCTGGCTCCTCCACGCAGGTCTATGTGGGCGGCAAGACCGCTGAAACCGCCGACTACTTCCACGCCGTCAGCGCTCCCACACCGTACGTGCTGATCTTCGTGCTCGGCCTGAGCTTCCTGCTCCTGACCCTTGCGTTCCGGTCCGTGGTCGTGGCCGGCCTGTCGATCGTGCTCAACCTGCTCTCGGCCGGCGCCGCCTACGGGCTCCTGACCCTCGTCTTCCTGGACGGCGTCGGCGCGAGCCTCTTCGGGTTCCAGCAGGTGACCGCGATCGACGCCTGGGTGCCCCTGTTCCTGTTCTCGGTCCTGTTCGCCCTGTCCATGGACTACCAGGTGTTCCTGATGAGCCGGATCAAAGAGCGTTACGACCAGACCGGCTCCACCCGCGAAGCGATCACCGAGGGAATCTCCTCCACCGCCAAGATCATCACCGGAGCCGCCCTCATCATCGTCGTGGTGTTCAGCGGCTTCGCCCGCGGACAACTCGTCATGTTCCAGCAGATGGGCTTCGGTGTCGCCGCCGCCCTGCTCCTGGACGCCACGCTCATCCGCATGGTCATCCTGCCGAGTGCCCTGAGCCTCCTCGGCCGCCGCAGCTGGTACCTGCCCCGATGGCTCAGGTGGCTGCCCCACCTCGAGGTCAAGGCGCCCGCCGCCCGGCCCGCCACAGGATCCTGACCGCTGACCAAGAACGAACCACCCTGGAGGCGAACCTATGCGATCCAAACCCATGATCCTCGCCGCGCTGCTGCTCGGGGCGTTCCTCATCAACCTGGACACGACCCTGGTGAACGTGGCGCTGCCCGCCCTGGTGCGCGAGCTGCATGCCACCACCACGCAGCTGCAGTGGGTCGTCGACTCCTACAACCTGGTCTTCGCCGCGCTGCTGCTGACCTTCGGCAGCCTGTCCGACCGGTTCGGCCGCAAGGGCATGCTGCTGGCCGGGCTGGCCGTCGTCGGGGGCGCCAGCCTGGCCGGCGGCTTCACCACCAGCCCGGCGCAGCTCATCGCGGCCCGGTCGGTGATGGGGCTAGGCGCCGCCATGACCTTCCCGGCGACCCTCTCGCTGATCTCCAACGTCTTCACCGGGCGAAAGGAACGGGCCCGGGCCATCGGCTTGTGGGGCGCGATCGGGGGCGTGGCCATCGCCATGGGGCCGATCGTGGGGGGCTGGCTGCTGGAGCACTTCAGCTGGGCCAGCATCTTCACCGCCATGGCGCCGGTCGCGGCAGCCGCCGCTATCCTGACGGCGCTGGTCGTTCCCACCTCGAAGGACCCGGACCCGGCGGCCCTGGACATCCCCGGCCTGCTGTTGTCGTCGGCAACCATGGCGCTGCTGGTCTTCACCATCATCGAGGCGCCCGCCTGCGGGTGGGCCGCCGGGCGCAGCCTGGCCGGCTTCGCCGCCTCGGCGGTCCTGCTGGCCGCGTTCATCGTGCGGGAGCGGCGTGCCGCGCACCCGATGCTCGATGTGCGGCTGTTCCGCAACCCGCGGTTCAGCGCGGCCAGCGCCGCGGTCACGGTGTCGTTCTTCACCCTGTTCGGCTTCATCTTCTTGATGACCCAGTATTTCCAGTTCGTCCGCGGCTACGGCCCGCTCTCGACGGGGGTGCGCCTGCTCCCGGTGGCGGTGTCGGTCGGCGCCGGATCGGTCGCCGGGACCGCGCTCGCCGTGCGGGCCGGGACCAAGCTCATCGTCACCATCGGGCTGGTCGCGATGGCCGTCTTCTACGGCTGGGTAGCGGCGACCACCAGCGCGACGACCAGTTACGGCGTCATCGCGGCCCAGATGGTGCTGTACGGGCTCGGCCTGGGCCTGACCTCGGCGCCCGCCACCGAATCCATCATGGGTGCCATCTCCCGGGCCAAGGCCGGCGTCGGCTCGGCCGTGAACGACTCGACCAGGCTGGTCGGCGGTACCCTCGGCGTGGCCGTGATCGGCAGCGTATACGCATCGGTCTACGGATCACGACTCACCGCCACCCTGCCAGCCCGCGTGCCAGGCCAGGTCGCGGCGATCGCGCACCAGTCCGTCGGCGCGGCCTACGCGGCCGCCGCCAAGATCGCGGCCCTCGGCCACCCGGTCCTCGGACAGGCACTGCAGCACGCCTCCGCCAACGCCTTCCTGCGCGGCCTCACCGTCGGCTGCCTCGTCGCCGGCGCCGTCGCCGCGGCCGGGGCCCTGCTGGCCGTCCTGTTCCTGCCCGCCCAGCCTGCCCGGCCAGCGAGCCCGGCGCCCGCTGAACCCGCAACAGCCAAAGGCCGCCGCGTTGCCGGGACCCATGCGCACCCCGCCCCAGCGGCCAGGTAACCCTGCGGCCGCAAACCGTTGCCCCGCCACACCTGACTGACACCGAAGGGATCACTGCCATGACCGGACCGATCACCCGCCACCGCGACATCGAATCACTTAAGACAGCGGCTCGCTGGCCCGGCGCCGACCGGAACACCACGGTCATCCTCGCCACCCGGCTCGCGGCTGCCCGCGCGGACGCCGAGGGATACCGCTACTTCTCCGAGCTGGCCGCCGCCCAGCCCAGCGACGCGCTGCCGCTCACGCTCGCCGGGTTCTTCCAGGCCCGGCTGGGCGAGGATGCGGACGCCGCGCTGGCCAAGCTGGACCAGGCCGCGGCCACCGATCTCGGCCCGCCGCAGTACTTCCGCGGGCTGGCCCTGGCCGGGCTGCCGCCAGACCGGCGGCGGGCCGAACAGGCCATCGCTGACCTGGAGTTCGTCCTGGCCGTCCGGGACCAGTTCCCGCCCATGCTGATACGCGGCGTGTACCACGGCCTCGCCGCTGCCCATGCCGTGCTGGGCCACGCTGACCAGGCCGCCGAGGCGATGCGCAAGTCCGGGCTCGGCGCGGCCCCGGCCGGCACGCAGCTGATGTTCGGCGGCTTCTGGGTCACCGCCGCCGACGGGTTCCGCTTCACCTCGCCTAGGATCCTGCGCCCGGCACCTGGTATCCAGGTCGCCCAGGGCTACGACTTCTGCGACCTGGCGTTCATCACGACCAGCGCCGGCGTCGTCGCGATCGACGCCGGGACCACCCAGGACCGGATCAAGGCCGTGCTCGGCGCCCTTGACCCGCCCGCCGACGGCGCGATCAGCCACCTGATCCTCACCCACGCGCACTGGGACCACATCGGCGGCGCGGACGCGCTGCGCGGGCCAGGCACCCGGGTGATCGCCCAGGCCGGTTTCCCCGCCGGACTGGACCGTGAGCAGGGTGACCGGCCGCGGTTCCGCTACTTCACCGGAGCGGCCGGGAGCCTCCCCCCGGCCGTCGTCCCTGACCAGCTGATCAGCCAGCCGACGCCACTGACTGTCGGGGGCACCGAGCTGGTCCTGTACCCGGCGCCGGGCGGGGAAACTCCAGACGCGCTGATGGTCCACCTTCCGGCCGGCGGCGTGCTGTTCGCCGGCGATGTGCTCATGCCCTACCTGGGGCAGCCATTCGCCGACGAAGGCTCCCCCGAAGGGCTCCTGGAGGCCCTCGCCTTCATCGCCAGCCTGCGACCCCGCCTGCTCATCCACGGCCACACCACGCTCACCGACCAGTTCACCGCCGAGGCGGTCCCCGGCCTTGCGGCGGCTCTGACCCAGCTGCACGGCGAGGTGCTGGACGGCATCCGCGGCGGCCGCACCCTCCCGGACATCCTGGCCGACGCCAGCCTCCCGGCAGTGCTCCGTGATCACCCCGCCGCGGTCGTGCCTTACCTGGTGACCCGCGACCACTTCACCGAGCGGCTCTACCACCAGCGCACCGGCTACTGGCAGCCAGACCTGCGCGGACTCGAGCCGGCGACCGGCGCCGAGTATGCCGCCGCCCTCGACCTGCTGGCCGGCGGCAGGGACGAGCAGTTCGCCGCCGCCGCCGCCACCCTCATCGGCCAAGGCGATCACGCCCTCGCCCTGCAGATCATCCAGCCGGGCCTGCTGCGCCACCCCGCCAGCAGCACCCTGGCCGGGCTGCGCCGCACCGCACTGCACCGCCTCATGGAGCAATACCAGCAGCTCGACCCGTTCAAGTTCCTCATCTACGCCGAGCTCGCCGCTGCCGAGATCGGCCCCGTCGAATAGCCGCCCGCCGCACGCTGGCGCCCGCTACCCGAAAGGATCATCATGAACATCCTGATCCGAACCAAAGCACCCCACAGCGCGACCGCCCCCTGGAAAGCTGAACGAGACAGCGAGCAAGCAAGCGCTGGAGATCGAGCATCTCCGCAAGACGTACGGAACGCTGGTCGCGGTCGACGACGTCTCGTTCTCGGTCGCCGAAGGCGAGATCTTCGCCATCCTCGGCCCGAACGGAGCGGGCACGGCCACCACGGTCGGGTAATGCTGGCGGCGGCAGGCGCTACCGCCCTGACTGTCACGCTTCTCGCGTCCGGGTGCACGACGGCGCGAACCCCGGCGGCAGGGACCGGTTCGGCGACCATAACGGCGCCAGCGACCAGAGCGCCTGTTACCGTCCCGGCCACAACCATTGCGGCGACCGCGCCGCCGCCCGCGACCCGGGTAGAGACCTTCGACCCGTGGACAGCAGCGGGAACCTTGCCGCCTGGCATCAAGGTGCTCAGCCGTTATTCTGGTGGCCGTTGCACGATGAGCTCGTCGTTCGACGCGGGAAACCCGGACGCGTGGAGATGTTTTCTCGCCAGCGGGGCGTTTTACGACCCCTGTTTCGCTCCTGCCGCGCAGTCCGGCGTAACCCAGGTCGTCTGTAGTGACTCCCCGTGGTCCGGCGCGGTCATCATCACCCTGGCCAGGCCCCTCGCCCGCAGTTCGTGGGGCACGCCGAGGCCCTCCGCGGCTGCGTACCCCTGGGCGATGGCTCTGGCCAACGGCCGGGAATGCGGACTGATCGAGGGCACTGCCCCGACGAGGGGCGGCGTCACCTTTTACTTCGGATGCACGGATGGTTACGCTTCGTTCCCCGACAAGGGAACCGAACCCTGGACGGTCGATTACACGGCAAACACTTCAGGCCCTGTGGCCCCGGTCGCCGTGACGACAGTATTTGCTTGAGAGACGCGAGCGCAGCCGATGGACCTGGGACGTAAGCGGGGTCATCCGCGCCGTTGGCTGGCGGTTGCGTGAAGCGGTGGACGCTGGCCCGGGTAACAACGCTGGGCGAGCTGGCGGCGGCCGGGCGGGAGGGCGAGCAGCTGCAGATGGCGATCGCCCGCCGCCATGCCGCCGCCCGCCCCGGTCAGCTCGGGTTGTTCTACATTGACAGGCACACCAAGGCGAAATTCGGCACCCGGGGCGCGCAGAAAATGCACGTAGCCCGGCTCAAGTTCCCCGCCCCGGTCACCGAGTAAACCCCGGTCGCCGACGGTGCCGGGGACCCGCTGCTGGTTGTGATGGCCCAGCCGTCATCCTCCCTGGCCAGCCAGATCCACGGCCTGCTGCCCCAGCTCCGCGGCATCGCCGGCCAGGACCGGAAGGTGATGTTGTTCTTCGACCGGGGGCGGCTGGTCCCCCGACCTGCTCGCCAACATCATCGGCACTGAGCTTGCCCCCGTAGCCCGGATACCTGACCTGAGGTGGCGTCGGCCATCAGGAAGGATGTTCTTATGCCTGCACCACACCCCCTGGAGTTCCGGCAGCGCGCGGTCGAGCTGGCCCGTCAGGACGCCAAGCCCGGGCCGTCATACGCTTCCACAAGGGGCCTCCCATCGTCGTAGATGACGTAGACACCCCGAGCATGAACGCCCGGGACAGCTACGGGGAGCGGGAGGCCCCGCTCCTTCATGGCATCAGGTGAGATGCTCGACCTCGGCGGTCAGTTCACCGCCCGCGTCGCCGGTGTTGACGACGCTGCTCGGCTCGAACAGGAGCAGCGCGGTTTCGGTGTCGGCGCTCGGACAATGCTCGACCCCTTGTGGTACGACGAAGAGCTCCCATGGAGCTAGCACCACATCGCGATCCCGCATCTGTATGGTGAGCTGTCCGCTGAGCACTAGGAAGAACTCGTCCGTGTCAGGGTGCTGGTGCCAGGTGAATTCGCCCTGGACCTTCACAATCCTGACATCGTAGTCGTTGACCTGGGCAATCTTCTTGGGCGACCAGTGCTCAGTGAATCGCGCCAGCATCGCGTCGAGGTTCACCTGTTCCATGTCATCATCCTTTCTCGCTGACAAGGTTCTCCCACATGCCGATCTCGGCCTGCAGGTCAGCAGCGACGCCAGCGTGCTGCACCGCGTCCTGCCCGAACCAGCAGCCACCTCCTAGCAGATACCCAAACGAAACCGGTCGCCATACAGGTAGCTAGCGAGATCCACGCCGAAGATGTGCACGTCGGCGGCCGGCAGCACGATGAAGCCGATACGCTAGCAAGACGGTCCAGAACGTACGGTTCGGTGCGGCCAGTACGGGCTGTTAGGGGATCAGGCCGAGCTGGCATCCTGGGTGCAGGCCGATGTCCTGGGCGTGGAGGAAGGCGGTGTCACTGGGCTTCCTGGCCCGCAGGGACAGCGCCGGGGGTTGTGACGGTGCTGTCTAGCTACGCAGCACCGTCTCGCAATGCGCGACCGTGGCCGGGGCGTACTTAACGCCGGGCACGGGCTTGCCCGTGACGCCGTTGACGCCGCCCGGGAAGCCGCCCGCCCGGCCCGGCTTGCCAGTCACCTGCAGCCAGCTGATGAAGTCCCCTGGCCTCCACCCGGGTGGCCTGATCCCAGCCGACGCCGGCGGCTGGCAAGAACAGGAACCAGCGCGGCAGATCCATCCCATTCGAGCGCTGCGTCGTCGCCGGCCGTCCGCACGCCTGCAGATCCCGCAGATACGCGGCAACCGGAGCGACCGTTGCCTCGCTGCCGTCTTTCAGCCGGTACGGCTCAAACGGATTGCCTGTCGCCTCAAGCGACCCATCCGGCAAGGCCACCAGCGACGCCAGATCCTGCGGACGATCTCCCATTTCGACATGAGCCCGGACCGTACCCGTCCCCGCCGGCGCGCCACCGCCCAGCCAGCTCATGGTGGTATTCGACATTGGATTCTCCGGTACTCGACTGGCCACCCGCACTGGCCGCTGGCGGATACGAGCGCCGACTTCTCACCTCAGACTGGTGGGAGGCGGTCGCGAACCGCGCACATCCGACCGAAACCAGGGCAGCTCGACGCTGAGGAAGGGCGAAGCCTTGCATGTCCTGGAAGTCGGTAAACGCGGAGCTCATCGAATCCATCACTCAACAAGCGGCCGAGGGCGGTATGACCGACGCCGCCATCGTAGCCCTCATCGGCGCCGCCGACAGCTTCACCATGTCTACCAACCCCGCCAGCGACCCTACCCACACACACCATCCCGAGCTAAACGAAACGAGCGGACGAACGGCCGCGGCGCACAACCTCCGGACGCATGATGTCGCGCACCAGACGCTCCCGGCCGGGGACGACGCGTCGAGCCCGGGCCTGATCCATTTGCCAGCACAACCGACGTGGTTCACGAAAGGAACTGCTCATGTCCATCAAGAGCGAGGCGCTCGCCCAGGGAGGCACGCCGACATATGTCACCGGCTTCGACGGCGTCCGCGTCCCGGCCACCGACTACAAGCCGGTCTGGCTGGACAGCATGGCCGACGGCGTCACCCTAGAGGGCTCGCTGATGAACGGCGTCGTGGAGGGCGCCGAGGCCGTCCGTTCAATCGTGGCCTACATCCGCACGATCTATGAAGACCAGGAGATCAGCTTCGCCGGCCCTTACGGCGAGGACGGCTTCTTGGAGGTCTACACCACCCGGGTCCGCGGCGAGCAGATCAGCAACGTCGTCCTGGTCACCCGCAACGCTGCCGGCAGGCGCACCACGTCGCGGCCAACTACCGGCCACGGAACACGCTGCTGCTCTTGTCCCGGCTGATAGGCGAGCACTTCGCCGGCACTCCCTACGGCGAGCACTTCGCCTCCAGCGCCCCGGAGTGAGGGTTCGATGGGTCACTTCATTGCGTTCCTGGTTCTGTCCATCTTCCTCGTAGGCGTCGAACCTCTGGCGAGTGGACGTCGGGTCCAGGCAGGCGAAGCCATCGCGCAGCGACGCCCGCAGGGACGACCTAGAGGCGGCGGCTGAGAGCGGGACGATCGATCGGCGAGGAAGAGGCACCGTGCAGCAGTGGTTGCGCGGTTAAGCGAGCCTGCTGATTGTTGACGGCCTGACTTTCTGAGCACCCCTGGCGGCTGTCTGGTGTGCTCTTTGTTGATCCCGCTTCCGGGCTGTTCCCCAGCGGGCCAGGATGTTGCCGTGTTCCTCTTGAAACGTGAGGGATCCCTCCTCGCCTCGTTTTGCGCCGATCGCGGGGAGGGATCCGAGGCGGTGAGTGGCCCGCGGCCATCGGATGGCCATACCCGCTGCCGGTCGATGCCGCAACTGCGGAACGGCTGGATGAGATTCCCGGCATCGGCCACCTGTTCGCCATCGCCGCACCGCGGCCCAAGCTGTCTCAGCCGCACAGCGAGGTCGGCCACAAACTCGCTGAGCTGATCGAGCAGTGGGACCAGCAAGTAGCGACCCTGCTCGCTGTTGGTCACAGCCGGGCCGATCCGCGATGCCCGCCGGGCAGCTCCTCGAGCCTGCCGGAGTCAGCCGCCGCACGTCGACCAGCGCGCCCGGGGCGATCATCCCAGCCGCATCAGGTCCACCAGGTTGGTCCCCCCGGCCACGAAGGTCCCGTCCGGGAGCTGCCGCAGGGCTGCAGGTTCAGCCGTTATCGACGCTAGGCAGACTCGCGTGTTTGCACCTGGGTGCATTGCACCCAGGTTGGACGAACCCCTGCCATGTCCCAGGGCGTGATGCATTCCGCCAGGCGCTTCTCGTCGACCGCCGGGACCCCGCGGCCTTGTGGCGGGCGCGGAACGCCTCGTACGGCTGGCCGGTGTCGAAGATCAGCCGGGTGACCTGGTGCGGGAACGAGCCGATGTCCATCACGCCGGCTCGCCCAGGAAGTCGTCGACAT
>Ga0210401_10002023_pt1 | contig 22800 bp, 21 predicted proteins | sample IncBWH32MmetaG_FD_150866 | JGI IMG/M metagenome (GOLD analysis project Ga0210401, IMG submission 150866) | Forest soil microbial communities from Barre Woods Harvard Forest LTER site, Petersham, Massachusetts, United States - Inc-BW-H-32-M | ecosystem: Environmental > Terrestrial > Soil >... | reverse complement strand
TACCTGGGGGACTTCGGGAAAGGAGCAGAGGATTTGACGAGCCCTCTCCGCAACCCGGGCGCTTTCGGTCGGCCCGGTGCTTGGAGCCAGCGTCCCACGGACCCAGATCGCGCCTTCATCCAGGTGCGGGAGAAATTCGGACCCGATCACGCCGCTGAAGGCAAGAAATGCTGAAACCAGAAGCGCTACGACTGCCCCGCCAACCGTGACCCAGCGGTGGCGGATCGCCCAGTGAACAGTCCTTCTGTAGTGCTTGATCAGAAATGTCATTACCGGGTTTTGCCATTGTTGCGCGCCACCTCGGAACAGCAGGCTCGCGAGTGCTGGCGCAATCAGCATCGAAAAGATCAGAGCACCAAGCAGGGCGAAAGCAACCGTCCATGCCATCGGCTTGAACAGTTTTCCTTCGACGCGTTGCAGGGTGAAGATCGGAAGATACGCCGTGACGATGATGGCGATCGCATAAAAGACAGGCCGTTGCACCTCATGGGCAGCCTTGCGGATCCTGTCCAAAAGCGAAAGGGGAGTTTCCTCGGGCCGGTTCAGGTGGCGGACGATGTTCTCCACCATCACTACCGCCCCATCCACGACCATGCCAAAGTCCAACGCTCCCAAGGAGAGCAGGTTCGCCGAGATATGCCGCAGGTCGAGGCAGATTGAGGCAAACAGTAGCGCGAAGGGGATTGTCAGGGAAACGATGAAGGCGCCGCGGACATTGCCGAGAAAGATAAAAAGAATGATGACCACCAGGATCATGCCTTCCGCGAGGTTGTGCAGAACGGTATGCGTGGTGTAGTGAACCAGTTCGTCCCGATCGAGATATGGGACGATCTTCACCCCGGGAGGCAACACGTGACTATTGAGCTTGTTGACCATGGCGTGAAGCGATTCCAGCATGGTCGCAGTGTCCGCACCTTTACGGAGAAAGACAATACCTTCGACGACGTCGTCGTCATCCTCAACGACTCCGTCGTTACGGTGGTAGGCTCTCCCGATCTGGCCCAAGCGGATCTTTGGCCCTTGCGTAACAACCGCGATGTCTTTTATCCGCAGCGGAGTCCCGTTCTGAGCCTTGATCACCGTTTTCTCGACGTCACGAATGTCGGTGACCAACCCCACGCCGCGCACGTTGATCTGTTGCGAGCCTTGTTCAATAAAACTGCCGCCCACGTTCGCGTTGCTGTTCGTGAGTTGCTGCTCGACCTGAGCGAGGCTGAGGCCATAGGAGATCAGTTTCTCCGGGTCGACGCGAACCTGGTATTCGCGAGTCACGCCGCCGAACGACGAATCGTCGACTACGTCCGGAACTGAGCGGATGTATTTGCTGATGACCCAGTCCTGCAGAGACTTCAGGTCCATCAAGTCGTACGCCGGATTCGTGCTCCTTAGCGTGTACCAGTAGACCGAGCCAATCGGACTGAAATCAGGCCCAATCCCCGCGGTGATACCTGGAGGCAGCGTGACTTGCGAGAGGCGCTCCAGCGCCTTCTGACGATCCCAATCGTTATCGGAGTTGTCATCGAAAATTAGATTCACCACGGAAAGTCCCGCTAACGAGGCGGACCGCACATGCTGAAGATGCGGGATGCCGTTCATCTGGATTTCGATGGGAATCGTGACTTGCTGCTCGACCTCCTCTGCGGCTCGTCCTGGCCATTGCGTAATGACCTGTACCCAGGTGTTGGCGACGTCTGGATAGGCTTCGACCGGCAGGTTGTGGAAAGAGATCATTCCCCAAATGAAGAGGAGAATCGCCATACTCAAGACAACGAAGCGGCTGTTCAGAGCGAAGTCGACGAGGGCGCGAATCATTGCTGCTCCGCCGAGTTCTGGAATTCAAGCGCATTGGCTACAACCTGCTGGCCAGGCGTCAGTCCGGAGAGGACCTCCTGCATGGCGCCGGGAAGCATGTCACCGCCCACGACTTCCGTCCGTTGGAATTGACCAGCCTTCATCGGTACGTAGACCCAATCCCGATCGTGAAGGTGCAAGATTGCGGTGGCTGGGACTGCGGCTCGCTTCTGTTTTTCTCGACCGTGGAAAGTCGCACTCACAAACATGCCGGGTCGCATCAAGCCAGGATTCCGCATTTCGATGCGGACCTTGGCGGTGCGAATATTCGGGTCCAGCACCGGTCCAACGTTGCTGATGGTGCCGGCGAAGACCTGGTCGGGATATGCGTTCAGACGAATGTCGGCCTTTTCGCCAAGGCGCACGTTGACCAGATCGTTTTCGTAGACATCGCACAAAATCCAGACATAGCTCAGGTCCGAGATCGTGAAAGGACTTGGCGAAGAGAGCCCCGCGATCCCAGCGCCGTTTGTAACCTGCTGGTCGGTGATTACTCCGGAAGTGGGAGCATGAATTTCGATCAGGCCGCTCGGACGATCAAGCGTAGGACTGCCCAGCACGCGAAGCTTTTCGGCGGTATTCGAGACGTCTACCTTGGCTTTGTCTTCGGCATTCTGTGCGATCTGCAGATCGTTCTGTGAGATTGCACCTTTGTCGTAAAGCAATTTTGCGCGCTCCAACTGAGTCCGGGCCAACTGTTCGTCTGCCACGGCTTTCTGGTAGTCGGAGAAGGCGCCGGAGATGTCCGCGCTCTGCACCTTCAGCAACAATTGGCCTTTCTTTACGGTGTCGCCCAGACGCGCGTGTATCTCGACAACGCGCCCCACGGCCAATGAGATAACAGGAACAGCTCTTGAAATATCCGGATTCACCGTCCCGGTGACTCGCAGCTGGGGCAAGGCAATATGTTCTGTCGCCTGCGCCAATTCAAACCGTTCCGGACGGTCCACCTGAAACACATTGCGGTCCTCTACTTTTTCCACCCGGAGTGGTGGCGGCGCTTCTGCCTGGGGATCACTCTTCCCACCGCTGCAGCCCATCGAAAATAGGACCGCTATCAGAAACCAGGACAAGATCGCGAAATCCCTGCGGTTCATTGGATCACCTCGCGTCCTACGGCAAGATTCAGTTGACTGGCCGCACTTAAATAGGAGGCGACCAGATTTAAATAGTTCACCTGTACGCTCCTGTAGTCAGCCTGAGCGTTGAGAAAATCGAGCAGCGATGCCGCGCCGTGTTGGTACGAAAACGAGATGGTGTCCCTTACGCTTGAAGCCTCTTCCAGGTACTGGTCTTTATAAGGTTTGAGAAGAATGACCGCGCTATTGACCGTGGCATAGGCGGAATCCACATCGTTGAAAACCTGCGCCCGTGCTGCCGCGGCAAGCCTGTCATTGCGATCGATGTCCAATTGCGTGCGGCGTTTTTCACCCTGATTGCGATCGAAGATGCGCAGCGGAATGCTCACGCTGAAACCCAGGTACGCATCGATAGGGGGATTTCGCCCGACATCGACACCAAGGACCGGATCCGTCGATCCATTGGCGACGGCGAGCCGATAGTCAGTCTTCGCCTTGTCGATCGACTGCAACGCTGCCTTCAAATCCGGACGCGTATCGAGAGCGGCTTGTCGAACATCGCTGAGCGAGGGAAGCTGCTCCGTGAAATCAAATGGTCCAACTACATCGAACTGTTCCACCGGAGTCTGGTCGTTCAACAACATAAGGAGCTGGATCTTCGCGACACGCAGATTCACTTCCGCAGTCTGCAGGTCGGAAAGGTACTGGACCCGCTGCAATTCCAGGCGTTTCAAATCGACTTGGGCGATTCCACCCGCTTTGTAACGCTCGCGATTTACGTCCAGAACGTGGTCGTAATAGGCGAGATTTTCCTTGGCTAGACTTAGGATGGCCTTTTCCTGAAGCGTCTCGACGAATGCCCCTCGGAGATTGAACAGCAGATTTCGCTCTAAATCGGCTTGCCCGGAGGTTGCAATTGCAGTTGCCTTTTGGGCGCTCTGCAAACGCAGCCCTCGCTTGTGCTGCCGTTCCCACAGTTGGCTCACAGTTCCCGCGGACAAGAAATAGGCGAAAGTCCCATGAGGCGGACCGCCATTGAAAGGATCGATCTGGTCGGCAAGGATGGTCAGGTTGGGGTTCGGGCGGAGATTCGCCGTGATCTCCTGGGCGCGTGATTCATCGATGCCAATTTGTCCCGCTCGTAGAGTTGGGTTCGCGGCTTCGAACTTGTCACGAACTTCCTGCCACGTCAGCGCCTTTTGGGCGAAACCGATCTCTCCCAAGGCGACGATAAGGAACAACCCGACGATCAAACCTTTCAAGTCCCGCCGCATGAAATCCTCCACTATCTCTTTGGCCAGACGGTCTCGCGCCCAGTTCGGATATTTCCTTTTCGCCCGTGCCCTGGCAAATCGTTAACCATCGCACTGGCAGGTTACAGGACTGTTACAAGCCCGTTGCCTGCGGAGTGATCTTGGGATGGAGTTATATCGACTCCCAGCAACGAACCTTATAGTGTAGGGGACTATACTGTTGCAAGCGGAAAAACAGAAAAGTTCAGTCGCAGCTCGCAGCGCTGATCCCAGAGGAGAATTCTCGAAACGCCAGGGTCATAAGCGAAAGCGGATAGGACCCCTCAGGACGGAGCAGGACTGCTCCTCATTTGAGGTAGGATTTTATGGTTTCCACCAGACCATCAGCCGCTACTGCCTGTTCGGAGCTTGGCTTTCGGTTGGGATCAAGCACGTGAAATCGGATCTGATCCTCGAGAAGTTCCACCATGAGCGAGTTCATCGCACCTCGGGCGGACGTGATCAGCCGGAGGATATCGCCACAGTCTTGTTCCTCGGTTAACGCCCGTTCCAGCGCTTCCACTTGCCCCCGAATGCGGCGCGCTCGCACGATCAACTTTTCTTTATTCTTTGCAGCGTGGCTCATATTTCGAGAGCATAGCATAGGGGACTATAGGGCACAATATTTCGGAGTTCATGGAACCTGCAGCCTCCACTGCGCAGCCCGATAATAGCTCCCTTTGCGCGTCAGACTTCCGCCGCTCTCCAGAAAACTCCGCTTCGGAAAAGGTGAGTGCGAGCGCCGGCTTGTGCGCGGAGCGCGTTGTGAGCTCGATCACACGGTAATGAGACCAGGATCACTGAGGATTTCTAGCCGCGATAAGAGGATATCTACATGTAGATGTCCACAATGCTCTCCACCACCTCCCAATACGCATTGCGCGCCCTTTCCTATCTGGCAGCACAGTCCGGGGAAGCCGTACTGGGGCGGGAATTGGCCGAGTCGGTCGAAATTCCGGCGAATTACTTGTCGAAGGTGCTGTTGACTCTGCGAAACGCCGGATTGGTGGCCACGGCTCGCGGGTCTGGCGGCGGATACCGGCTTGGCAAGCCGGCAGAAGAGATTCATTTGATCGATGTGGTGGAGCTGTTTGAGGAAGTTTCGCGTACCAGACCTTCTTGTTTCCTGGGCCGTACGCGAGCCTGCTCTGAAACCACGTCTTGTAATGCACATTCCTCCTGGCGAAGCCTGCAGAATGCGTACTTGAAATTTCTCATTTCTACTCCGCTCTCAGCAATTGCAGGAGACCGAGACGACGTCTGGACGAGCTCTGGCCAAAAGCGCGAGTCGCACTCTCAGCCAGAACAACTTACTCACCCTGGAGAATAAAAGATGAACGTTGCTACGGAAAAAACCGTGCGGGAGCTGGCGCTCGAAAATCCAGCTACAACCAGAGTTTTCGAGAAGCTGGGCATCGATTACTGCTGTGGCGGCAAAAGGTCGCTCGAGGAAGCTTGCCGCACCGCCAAGCTGAATATCGATGAAGTGCTCGAGTCACTTGAAAAGGCGTGGGAGGCGCCCTCCGCCGTACAGAAAGACTGGCAACTCGTACCGATCTCGGAGCTGATCACCCACATCAAGGAGACTCACCACAAATACACCCGGGAAGAGATTGGCCGACTGGGCCCCCTTTTCGCGAAGGTCTGCTCGGTTCATGGCAAGAATCACCCCGAACTGTTACAGATCCGTGGCCTCTTCCAGGATCTCGCCAATGAACTCAGCACACACTTGATGAAGGAAGAGATGGTTTTGTTCCCTTTCCTGATCAGGATGGAAGCGGCAGTCACCCGAAAGGAGCCGATCGCGCCTGCTCCGTTTGGCTCCGTCCAGAATCCGATTTCGATGATGGAGTATGAACACGATTCCGCGGGAAGCGTCTTGCGAGCCATCAGAGAGGCAGCCAATGGATATTCCGCCCCCAACGGCGCGTGCGTCAGCTACCAGACCCTCTACCATGCGCTGGCCGCCTTCGAAACAGAGCTTCATCAGCATATTCATCTGGAGAACAATGTTCTGTTTCCCCGCGCACTTGCCATGGACAGAGCACTGAAGGTCCAGCATGACTGAAACCAATCCCATTGTCGACACAGCCGAGCAGACTCGCAGGCGAGCCATGATCGTCCCCCGCGAACATGGCGCCTGGGGTCTGCTGTTGGTGCCTCTGTTTACCGGGCTGGTTGCAGGATTTTCTCCCGAACATCGGGTCTGGCAGTTGTTTCTCTTCACGTCCGCGACTCTTTCGTTGTTTGCGCTGCGGACGCCCCTTGAGAGCCTGCTTGGTATAGGCCTAATCTCCGCCCGAACCTCAGGAGAACGCTGGACGGCGTTCATTGCCTCGACTTGTTTCGGTTTGCTGGCGCTCGCTTGCCTGGGTGTCTTGCTATGGAAGTGGCAGTATTCCGCTTTGCTTCTGCTGGGAGCCGTGAGTGTTTGCGCATTTGTCATGCAGGCAATACTCCGGAGGCTGGGTCGCCGCACACGAATGATTTCGCAGGTCGTGGGCGCCATTGCCCTGACATCGACCGCTCCCGCTGCGTACTACATCGGTACGGGACGACTGGACACGCGGGCTTTCCTACTGTGGATTGCGAACTGGATCTTCGCAGGCAACCAGATTCATTTTGTTCAACTGCGCATACACGCCGCGCGTGCGACAACGTGTAAAGAAAAGCTAGCGAGAGGTCGAGTCTTTGTGGCGGCCCAGGCGGTATTGCTGATGGGGCTGGTTTTGGCGTGGCTCTCGAACCGCTTACCTTTATTGGCAATCCTCGCGTTTGTGCCTGCATTGGTGCGAGGCTCGCGATGGTTGCTTCACGAAAACGAACCCCTCGACGTCAAAAGACTGGGCTGGTCTGAAATGAAGCAGGGCGTTGCATTCGGAGTGTTGCTCGCTGTGGCCTTCCTGTATGGGTAGTTTATTGGCCCGTGGGTCTCAGCGGCCGTAGCCACTCCTGGACGACAAGCAAAAAGGAAATCATCGGAACTGTTGTCAGTTTCTTGTTTGCTGACCATCCCTACTGGGCTTAGATCTCTTTGAGGCCCTGCCCATCGATCAGAAAATAAAGCGCCACTAACGTGAGCGACGTACCGTTGACTACCAACATTACCGGCGCTGAGCCAACCCGCGTGATCAGCCATCCACTTGCAAGTCCGCCCAGCGGTGAGCCGCCCAGGAACGCGACCAGATAAATAGAGACCACTCGTCCGCGGAACTCCGGCGGAGCGAGAAGTTGCGCCAGGGAAGTGCTGAGCGAAGAACACATCACGAAGAGCGACCCACCGATGAACAGGATCAAGGCAGAGAGGTAAAGGTTCCGCGACAGCCCGAAGCCGACAATGATCGCGCCAAACAGCGTGAGCAAGATCAGCAGTATGCGTCCCATATGCTGGTTCTTGCCCAGCCACGCAACGAGGAGCGCTCCCATGACTGCGCCCGCGCCCGAGAACGTCATGAGTTGTGTATAGAAGCCGACGTCCCGGTGAAACACGTCTCTGGTGATGACGGGAAGAAACGTAAGCAGCGGCGCTCCGAGAAACGCAGCAAAGAAGCCTAGTGCCATCACCGTCACCAAATTCGGCGAGCCCTGGATGAATTGCAACCCACCCCTGAGCTGAGCCACCATGGTTTCGGTGGCCATTGGGGGCACGCGCACGTCCCGCAACGCCAGGATCGCTGCGATCACAAACAGGAAAGAAATCCCGTTCAAACCGAAGCACGCGACCATGCCGAACGCCGCCAGGACCGCACCGGCGACGACGGGGCCAATCACCTGCGCCAGGTTGAACTGAATGGAATTGAGTGCAATCGCGTTGGGGAGATGTTCTTTCCCCACGAGCGTGGGTATGAGCGACTGATACGCGGGCCCCCCAAACGCCCGCACGCAGCCGGTGATGAGCGAGAGGCCGAGCACGTGCGCGATATGGATGCGCCTGGTGTAGATCAGCACCGCCAGCACCAGAGCCACCAGCATCTGGACGATTTGCGACATCAGGATCATGTGACGCCGGTCGCGTCGGTCCGCGAACACCCCGCCAATCATCGTGAAGAGCAGAAGCGGCAACTCGCCGAGAAAGCTGTCCAACCCCAGAAAAAATGCCGATCTGGATCCCGTCATCGTGACGATCAGCCACGCCTGCGCCACCTTTTGCATCCAGGTGCCGATGCTGGACGTGAGGGCGCCCAGCCAGAGGAGGCGGAAGTTGCGGTGGGTCAGAGCTATCGCAATCCGGCCGGGGGCGGATCGAACAACCTCGAGCGAACCAAAAAAACATCCACCGCCTGCACGCCGAGTTGTTGGCAAAGCCAGTCTCATACACTTCCACGGCTGCGGGGCCCGAACCAGCCGGGCCTTCCTCTCGGCTGCGAATTCTCTGCCGCCCCTTCCCCGCTTTCGTCATTCTTTACAAATGGTCATTATGTCGTCCAATGAATTAATATTTACTCTGTGATAATGGCGGATTATGAATCTGGAATTCTCAGAACTTGCCGCATTTGTGGTCCTGGCCGGCGAACTCCACTTCCGCAAGGCCTCGGAGCGGTTGTTCCTATCCCAACCGGCGCTCAGCAAGAAGATTCAAAGACTCGAGGAGAAGCTCAAGGGAGCCCTCTTCGTGCGCTCGCGCCGGAAAGTGGCCCTGACGGATGCGGGCAAAAGGTTCCTTCCGAAAGCCGCAAAACTGTTACAGGACGCCGAGGATGCTTTGCGCGAAACCCAGGCTGCCTTTGAAGGTCGAGCCGGCACGCTGCGGATCGGCTTCGGGATTGCTTCGGTATCTGAAATCCTTCCACGAACCATTCTGCGTTTCCGCAAGCTTTACCCCGAAGTCGAACTTCAAATGCGGGAAATGCCCTCTCCTTCACAAGTCTCATCTCTTATTGAGAGTAGGCTGGATGCGGGAATTCTGCGGATGCCGGTCACCAACCGCAAACTGGTCAGCGTCCCGCTATTTTCCGAGCACCTGGTTTTGGCGACTCCGGCGCATGCACCCTATCGGCCGACGAAGGGCATCGACGGACTTCGTAACAGCGGTTTTATCTTCGTCTCGCCCTTGGTCTCTGAAACTTTCCACGATCGCGTGCTAAGCCTGTGCCTGCGCGCCGGGTTCACTCCCCGAGTCGTGCAGGAAGCAAACGAAATCCTGACCATCCTCCACCTGGTTCGAGCTGGCGTGGGGGTCTCTTTGGTCCCCAGGTCGGCCCTGCGCCTCAAAGTGCCGGGAGTGCGATTTCATGAGCTGGGCTGGAAGGAGCCGTTGTGGCGCATCGGCATGGCATGGAATCGGAACTCGGAGAAACTTCCGCTGATCTCTCAATTAGTCAAAGTCGTACAGGCCGTGGTCGCCGAGCAAGAGATCTAGCCATGCATGACAATCTCAAAACCAGCGAATCCCTGACAACGTATTCCATCTCACGCTGTAATCATCGAGCCGGTTCTGGTAGCGTGCAGCTAAAACCCCAGCCGCAGTACAACCCGGCACCCACCACCGCTGACCTCGACGACTAGAACACGTCCTGACTGCAACCGCCCTCTCCCTGATGATCGGGGAGAGGGTTTTTCGTTTACGCCTCAACCGCAAAGTCCCGCCTCCTTACGTTCACGCCTTCAAATACCACGGAACATTGACAATATTGATCCGGTTATCCCCGTGCAATAGCAAGAGTGCTGTCAACATCTCAGCGCGCTGGTTATGCAGAAAATAGTGATACCAGTGCCGCTCCACCATCGATGGGATGACCACCGCCACTGTCCGCTGGGGATTCTCTCGCTCCAACTTCAATACATAGTCCACAATCGGATGAATGATCAGCCGGAAGGGCGATGGCAGCGTCACCAATTTGGGCGCCCGTCCCGGCGGCGGGTCTTCTTCCCAATTCCATGGAGTTTTGCAATCGGCGTCCGCATCGCACGTCACGTGCAGGGCCTGCACATCCGGAGACAAAGTCATCGCAAACTGTAACGCCTTTTGTGTTGCGGCGTTCCACTGCTCCACCGGAATCACCACGATGGGGGGCATAAGATTCTCGGCACTCAGCACCATTCCGTGCTTCAACGCGAGTTCTTCATGCGTCAGCTCGTAGTGCCGCTTCACCCGCCCCATAAAAACCAGCAGCGCAGGCAACAACGCCACGACTACCCATGCGCCACTGGTAAACTTCGCCACCAGAATCACCAGTAAGGTCAGCCCGGTCGCCAGAGCGCCGATCCCGTTCACGATAATGGCATGCGTCGCGCCGTGGTCCTTTGCATTCTTCCACCAATGCCCAACCATCCCGGCTTGCGAAAGGGTGAATGCCATGAACGCCCCGATGGCAAACAATGGAATCAACCTGTCCGTCACTCCACCGAATAAAAGCAACAGCAATCCGGAAAGAATCGCCAGTGCCCAGATTCCTTGTGAAAACACGAGCCGTCTTCCCCGCGTGGTAAGGGAATGCGGGAGATAATCGTCGCGCGCCATCATCCGGCACAGCCGCGGAAAATCCGCAAATGACGTATTCGCCGACAAACACAGGACAATCAGCACCGAGAGCATCGTTACGTCATAAAAAAGTCCCCTGCCCGCGACGGCCGCCGTCAGCATCGACAACACACTCTGATATCCCGGCGCTCCCGGGTCTGTCGCTACGATGCCGTAATACTTCACCAGCACGCCGATCCCGCCCAGCAACAAAACCAGAATCACAATAATCGCGGTCAGTGTTTTCCGCGCAGCGGGGACCACCGGTGGCTTAAATGCCTGGACTCCGTTGCTCACCGCCTCCACGCCTGTCAGCGCCGTGCATCCCGACGAGAACGCTTTGATCAGAATCCAAGCTCCCATCATCTGCAACGTTGTCGATGCTCCCGGGTGCGGAGGAGCAATCACCGCAACCGGATGCCCTTGTGTCACCAGCACTTTGTAAAATCCCACGAGAACCACAATCGCTAGCGTTCCCACAAAAAAGTACGTTGGAGCCATGAAGGCCGACCCGGCCTCCTTCAATCCGCGTAAATTGATGAGCGTCAGAATAGCCAGCACCGCGAGGCACAAGGCCAGTGTGTGCGGCTGCCACGATGGAAGTGCTGAGACCAGCGCTCCAATCCCCGCGGAAATCCCCACAGCTACGTTCAGCAGGTAATCGATCATCAGCGCTGCGCCTGCCAGCAATCCTGCTCGCTCACCCAGATTCTCCCTTGCGACGGTATATGACCCTCCTCCATTGGGATACGCAGCGATGGTCTGCCGGTAACTGAAGTACACAATGATCAGCAGTGCCACGATCGCCATCGTGAGCGGCACGATGTATCGCGTACCCTGCAATCCTAGCGGCAGCAGAATGGTCAGCGCCGCCTCCGGACCATATGCGGCCGAACTCAGCGCATCCAACCCGAACGTCGGAATACCCGCCGCCGGTGTAATCCGTTCGCCCTCGTCTTCGGCGGACGACAGCGGCCGGCCGAACAGAACGTTAATGAACCCCATAGTTCCTCATGTTCCGAACGCTACCAGAGAGATGTAGTCGCCTCATGATCTCGTCGAACGAAGTAGGCTTCCGCCTGCCTTGATCGTATTCCGGGGGTTGTCCGGATCGCGGTTCATCTTGCTCGGCAATTCTACCTTCGGCCTTGCTGCGATGTGCTTTGGACTCGATTGTAGAAATCACTCACTGGACCTGGCGAAGAAGAACTCTCTGCCGGCTCTTGGGATGTAAACGAAATATGAAATTTTTTCCTCAGCACTCGGGCAGACCTGGCTTGAATAACTACAAGTCATTCCTCATTGAAGGGACAACGTCAGCTTCGCGGGTGCGCACCAGGCCATTCCCTCCCCGCAAGCGGGATTCTTTTCCTTTCGCTAGAATGTCTCCGCACGAAAGGAGCATCATGGCAAAGAAGAAGATCGATCCACTAAACAAGAAGGCGTACGGAGCAGTCTCGGCCGCGCTCACCGTTGCAAACATTCCTGCCGCAGTCAGCTTTTACCAGAAGGCGTTTGGCTTCGCCAAGCGTGGCATCATGAATGGTCCCGATGGCAAGCCGATACACGCGGAGCTCACCCTGCGCGGCACAGTGCTCATGCTCGGTCCCGAGAGTGCCGCCATGGGAAAGCGCACCGCCAAGAACGTCGGCGCGTCGCCGGCTGCTTTGTATCTCTATGTCGAAAACGTGGACAAAGTGGTCGAGAAAGCGACCAAACTCGGCGCGACCAGCCAAGGCCCGGTGATGGATATGTTCTGGGGTGACCGCTGCGGCACCCTCGTCGATCCCGATGGCTATACCTGGATGGTCGGCACGCATAAAGCCGAACCCTCGGGAAAAGAGATGAAGAAAGGGATGCAGGAAATGATGAAGCAGCAGCCGGCGGGTGCGGCGGCGGCAGACTGACGTCGTTTCAGTCGAAAAGTGCCGGCTGTGACTCGGTCTCTTGCAGCTCTCGAAAATTACTGAAGCCCACGCCTACTAATCGGTAACGTTGCTGTGGGCCAAGATCGACCCGCTCTCGCAACTTCAGCGCGATGTCCGTCAACTCATCGCATGACGAGGGCGGGTCATCTGGGGTGTGGCTGCGCGTGAGGACCTTGAACTCCCTCGTTTTTAGCTTCAGTACGACTGTCCTTGGTATTCGCGACTCGTTGCGCGATGCGGACCATAGCTTTTCTGCGAGGCGGCGGATCATGGCTTCGGTATCTGCCAGCAGGATATCTTCTTGAAACGTGTCTTCCACGGATATGGACTTCGTCGGCCTGTCCGGTACGACCGCGTTCTCGTCAATCCCTCGGGCAAGTTCGTACAGGCGCACGCCGTAGCGGCCAAACTCACGTTCAAGGTTGGCTCGCTCCAGATTGCGTAACTCGCCGACCGTTTTGACTCCAAGTTTTGCTAATTTCTCTTCGTTGACCTTCCCGACTCCGGGCAACCGTCCGACCGGGAGCGGCAGCAAGAATGCATCCACCTCTTCCGGCTGGATCACGAAGAGTCCATCCGGTTTCCTCCAGTCGGAAGCGAGTTTTGCCAGAAACTTGTTCGGTGCCACACCGGCGGAAGCGGTCAGGTTCAACTCGTGCCGGATCTGCTCACGGATGGTACGTGCCACAAGCGTTGCCGTCGGCAGGCCCGTCTTATTCGTAGTCACATCGAGATACGCCTCGTCGAGCGACAATGGCTCAATCACATCTGTGTGGCGCTTGAAGATCTCCCGCACATCCCGTGATACGGCCCGGTACCTGGTGAAATCCGGAGCAATGAAAATCGCATCGGGACACAGGCGTTCTGCCCGGGTTGCTGGCATTGCGGAGCGAACACCGAAAGCCCTCGCCTCATAGGACGCGGCGCACACAACCGAACGCTGGCCCTTCCAGGCGACGATTACGGGTTTTCCTCGTAGTCGGGGATCATCGCGCTGCTCCACCGAAGCGTAGAATGCGTCCATGTCGCAATGAATGATTTTGCGCACGATCTTCCCGAAACAATACTATGCCCCGGCTGGAGGGAATGTGATCGTGCGGTAGACCGGCTGCTCACTGCGCCTGCAGGAAATTCGAATCATGCATGCGGGCTCAAACCTCTATTCGGCTCTTGCGACTGCTGTACTCTTTCTGCACGCGCTATTTATCGTCTGGGTGGTCTTTGGGGCCGTGCTCACGCGATCGCGTCCTCTTCTCCGCTGGTTGCATATCGCTTCCCTGCTCTGGGGAATTCTCACGGAGCTGATGCCCTGGCCTTGTCCTTTAACTCTCCTCGAGAACTGGCTTGAACAAAAGGCGGGTGTCACGCCATACCAGGGAGGCTTCTTGCTCCACTATCTCGACAAGCTGGTTTATCCGGATATTTCCGCAACAGCATTGACAGTGGCTGGAGTGATCGTTTGTGCCTTCAACCTTGCGATCTATGGCAGGCAAGCCTGGAGGCTTCGCTCTCAGAACGCGCTCAGGAGATGATGCACGGACTAGAATGGATTTGCAGCTATGGTCAAGCGGGCACCAGCACGACGCCGTCCTCGGAAAGCCAAACCCGGCACAAAGGGCCTAGTCCCACGCGAATGCTGTCTCGACCAGCCTAGCGGAGACACTGCGGCCATTGCCGAAGCGATCGAAAAAGCTGGTGGTTGTGTTGTTGGATCTTACAGAGAGCCGCTTGGCGGACATCCTCTGCTGCTTTCGGTTTTGCCGATCGGCGCTGTCGAACCAACTCCTTTTCAGAGAGATCTGTCGGACACCCATCACAAGCGGCTCGCGGATGTGATCAACAAGACCGGGCGTTTCCTTGATCCGATCATCGCCGTCACTGCGCCCAACGATGGATTCTGGACTCCGAATGGCCGTCATCGCCTGGAAGCCATGCGTCGCCTTGGAGCCAAGTCGATTACCGCCCTGGTTGTCGCTGATCGTGAAGTGGCGTGGCAAATCCTGGCGCTCAATACCGAAAAGGCGCACAACCTCAAAGAGCGGGCTTTAGAAGTAATCCGCATCTATCGCGGCCTGGTCGAAGAAGATGCCAGCCGGCCCGAGTCGCAATTCACCTTTTATTTGGACGAACCCGCGTTGGTCACGCTCGGCGTGTGCTACGAAAGGATCCCGCGTTTCGGTGGCGGCGTCTACCATCCTGTTTTGCGCAGACTCGAGTCCTTCACCGATGATCCACTGCGCACCGCCATCAAGGATCACGAGAAACACGCCACCATGGTGCTTGACCTTGAAGAGAAAGTGGCGGCAGCGGTGAAAAAACTGAAAGAGCGCGGACTCGCGAGTCCCTACCTGCGCTCTTTTGTAGTCGCCCGCATCAATCCACTGCGCTGGATCAAAGGCGAGCCGCCTCCGCTCGACGACGTATTGAAGACGATGCGCGAGCGCGCAGCAAAGTTTAACGTCGAAAAAATCAAGCCTCAGGACCTGGCGGGCACCGGAGGGCCGCCGGATGAAGAAGCCTGAAGCGTGGCCCTGCGCCTCCTCCAAAGGTTATCGGCAGTTCGCCAGGACACAAGTCCGACAGCATTCGCACGCTGCTAGTGCTCTCATTCATCCGGTGGAATGAACCTCTCCGGGAAACCTGGCTGGTTCTGTCATGAATTCTCATGGCGCAGGTGATGACGTTTGGTCCCACCAGCTCTTGCCGTAAACATTCTGGGTCACGTCAATATTGGCGTGACCCATGTTGTCCCGCACAACCTCTGGCCTTGCGCCTTCGCGCAACTTGTGGCTGGAATGCAGGGTGCGGAAGCTCTGAAAATACCCTTTATCGCTCGAATCGGCCGAGTCCGGATCTCCGCAAAAGCTGTTTGCCAACATTCGCGGGCAAAGTGATTTTCGGTTGTGTACGTGCGACATCTGCAACCGACTTGCCCACGCTTCCGCTCACAGGGGTTGCCAGAAAGGCGTGGATGTCGCCCTTATGCGGCCCGTTTTGTACGATTGCCATGCCGGAGATTTGTCCGCGATCGTTGATCTCGTTAGCCATGGTTGCGTAGAGGTTGGAACTTTCAGGAAAAAGAGTGTTAAGGTCGGTCATCACGCCGTTCTGGTAGATGAAGGCATGGGACCAGTCGCCGCTGGAGTCCGTATTACTTCCCACGATTTGGCCCTGGTTGTTGATGCCTTCGGCCAAGGAGGTAGCATCTCCCGGCAGAAGGCCGAGGCTTGTGGCTGTGTTGTTCTGCCAAAGGGCGCCCACGACGTTGCCGTCAGCGTCAACGCCTTGCCCAACAATTTGGCTCTGGTCGTTAATGGCGTTGGCCACGGCGCCCGGAGTTCCGAGGTCAGGAAGCTGGGTGACAGTGCCGTTGTCCCACATTACGGCGTTTGGAAAGGTGCAGGTTCCCGAATAGCCTGCAGCTTGGCCTTGATTGTTGACGCCGTACGCGACACCGTCTGGATCGCCACTGAGTGTAGGAAGAGGTTGGGCTTTGCCGTTTTTCCACAACACCGGCAGTATGATCCCATTATTAGGATCGCCAGGCGGGCATGTGGAGTCCACCATACCGTTTTCCGCAAATCCTGCGACTTCTCCGTGCTTATTGATCGCGCTGGCCTGCCCGTTATTTCCGCCCAGTGTCGGGAGAGCCTTCATGTGGCCGTTTTGCCAAAAAAACGGACGACACGTAAGGTGTGTGCCGAAGAGGCATATGTCTTCGCCGTTCGGGTCCGGGTCCGCTGTTTCGGAGTAACCGGCCGCTTGCCCGCGATCGTTGAGCCCGTCATAGTTGGTCCAACTGTTCTTTCCTCCGAGCGTGCCGATGTCAGTCTTGAGTCCGTCGACGTCTACCACTACGCGTCCGGTTAGAAGTGTCCCCGTCGAGCTATCCTGCTGCCCCGGTGGCAGGTTCCCCTCCATGATCTCCGTCCATCCCTGATTATTGAGCCCCATGGCACAACCTAAATTCCAGTTGTGCAGACGGCCCAAATCTTTAACTGTGTAGCTCGCTTGAGCGACCGCATCGCTGAAGCAAGCCAGAACCATCGTCGTAACGCACAGTATCCAAAAATTCCGCAACTGTCCAAGCGTGCTCATATCTCCTGTTTTCCTTCGGTAGAGTCGTGGTGCTGAGATGACTGGCGATTTACGTCAGGGACGACTCGGCGCTATGGCAGTCAATGCGCAATTGAGAACAGAATTGGCTCACAACTTCACAAATTCCTGCTGCGTGCCAACTGAGCAAGCATTTGGTGTTCCATGTTCTCAACAATTACGTGACAAGACAGTCCAAACATTTCAGATTTCGACCCAGAGTGGCGGACTAACAACCTCCTGAGACGGACCCGAAACGGCTAGAGCGAATATTTCTCCAATTTTTCATACACATCGGCGGGAGGTTACGAAATTCGAGACGCCGGGCAGCAAAGGTTCAGGCCGACCAAGTTCGATTGACTTTCGATCCCCTTAACATACATACTAGTCGGTATGTCTGTCAGTAACCACAGGCCGCGAAGGACCCGTGATCCTCAGCGCACGCGGGAACACTTGCTGCAAGCGGCCTTTCGGCAAGTTTACAGATACGGCTTCCAGAGTGCCGGGATTGATACAATTCTGGCCGCCACCAATGTCACCAAGGGAGCGCTCTACTACCATTTCGACAACAAGGAAGCTCTGGGATATGCCATTATCGAAGAGATCGTCGCAAAACTCACCCGTGACCGCTGGATGCTTCCTCTGCAACGGAGCAAGGACAAGGACCCTATCGATGCTTTGATCGGCATTGTCCGGGCCTTACCACATCGCCCAAGAGACGTAAAGGGCGGTTGTCCCCTGGTTAATTTGGCGCAGGAGATGTCTCAACTCGACGAACAATTCCGGAAGCGATTGGAGAGAATCTTCCATGCCTGGCAAGAAGGCATTGCCATGACTTTGGGGAGGGGGCAGTCGCAGGGCACAGTGCGCCGCGACTTGGTTCCGGAAGAGACTGCGAGCTTTCTGATCGCGATGGTCGAAGGCTACGAAGTGTTGGCAAAGAATGCTCAGGATGCGAAGGTGTGGAACGTGGGAATCAGAAATATCGTGGGCTGGCTGAGGTCTCTTCGTCCGCCGGACAACTACAAGCGGGGCTGACTGCACCGCCCCCTACGGAGTTAGTTGACACTGATACATACCAACCGGTTCGTATGCCTGGACAGTCAGCATCGCGATCGGGCTAAGCGTTCAAACTACCTCATGCAAAGGAGAACGAACAATGACAAGGATCACAATGTCGCGCAGGAATGTGCTCGCAACGGGAGCCTGTGCGCTGGTTGGTGCCATGAGCCTGCCCGGACCTGCAAGTGCCAGCGCATCGGCAGGCCCGAACTCAACGAACGAGGAGATTGTCCGGAACTGGTACGCAGCCTGGAAGCAGAAAGACTGGGGCCCATTGGATAGCCTGCTCGCCGATGACTTCACCTTTTCAAGCGCCGCCGGTGACGACCACATCAGCAAGAGCACTTTCAAAACACGGTGCTGGGAAACACAGATCGATTTCATTGGACATTTTGACCTGGAGCGAATCACCACTGGCGCGGACGATGCTTTTGTGAAGTATCTTTGCTACACCACGAATGGTAAGTCGTTGCGGAACGTGGAGTATCTCCGAATCAAGAATGGAAAATTGCAGTCGATTGAGTGTTATTTCGGCGCACAGTCCAGCTTTCCGTCAGCAGTTAGCGCTGGGCAGAAGTAACCTATGGGCCGGCTGATCCGCCGACGCCGTCCAGTTGAGCGGGCGATGCGCCTCTGGCCGCTGGTCGCGGTGCTTAGCCTGCTCGCCTTCGTGGGGATTTTCATGCTGTGCAGCGATGACCTCATTGATCGGATGGGAAATCAAACGATTTGGTCCGAAGCCTTGTTCTTGAGCACGGTCTCTTACGGCATTGCCGTACTGTTCAGCGCAATCGCGTGGTGGCGCGCACCGGAAAGAGTCAGTGCGCCGAGGGGTTCGCGCGCATTCGAGCATCGTCACCATGGCCTTGCTGATCTCGGCTTTTTACCTGGCCTACTGGGATGTCATCGGACTCAAGACCTGGACTTAGGGGAGAAGTGTCAGTAGCTCTGGGGCCGTGAGTGAAATAGCGATTGTGCAACTGCTATCGTTTGAAAGCTAGAATCCGTGGCATGAAGCCGACAAAGAAGAACCGGGATTCCGGTACTTAGTGCGCTATTCAATCACTCCCAATGTACTAGTCAGTCTCGCCGATGTGCAATATTGACCAGCCTGCCGATTTCGCGCCGGGTATGATTCCGCTTCGTGAAACCTTCCTCAGAAATCGGGTGTCCCATGCCTACAGAACAACCGGCGTCTCCGTATGAAGGTACACTCGTCGCGGAAGCCAAGGTACATCAGTTCCCCTATCGCGTCCTGGTCGTGGATGACGAACCGCCCATACGCGAAGTCGCAAGGGCCATTTTGGAAAGCCAGGGTTATGAGGTTCTCACGGCAGTGGACGGAGTAGAAGGCTTACACTCGCTCAGCAAATCCTTGCCTGACCTAATCATTTCCGATTTGAATATGCCTCGGATGTCCGGTTTTGAATTTCTGGCTGTCGTGCGCCAGCGGTTTCCGCATATTGCCACGATTGCTATGAGCGGAGGGTACAGCACAGGCGAAGTTCCATTGGGGATTTTGGCCGACGCTTTCGTGCAAAAAGGAAATTACACCATCAAGGAGCTGTCCGGCCAAGTCGGGAAGCTTTTGGCGGCTTCTCCCCTCCGCTCGGAGACAAAGAAAATCGAGCTTGCTCCAGTCTTCGTGCCAAGAGACAGTGCGGGGTACCTAATAATCACTTGTCCCATGTGCCTGCGTCCCAGCAAACTGCAAGCCATGAGTCTGAACGGCGGAATTCACCAAACGATTTGCCAGTCATGCAGCACGCCAGTGAAGTTTGAGATTAATCACGAAATCGAGCCGTTGATTAAACGCAAACACGCCTGAGTAGAAGCGAGACGCAGCGGCGTGATTAGATCGGCTTCTTAGGAAGCGAGGAGTGGCCGTCACCGCCTCGCAGCTTTGTCTCTACCAGCAATGCCAATACCGTCGCCGTACTGCGAACATTCCCGGCGATGGATATGAGTGCTTCCGACATGGGCGGATGATGTTCCGCCAGTCCCTCAATACGATCGCCCGCCAAATTCAGCTGCTCAACTTCATCCAGAATTGCTTTAAAAGCCATGGTTCTGCCTCTTTCAGTGGAGGCTAAGGAGAGAAAGCTTCAGATGGACTGCTTAGTTCAGAGGATCTGAAAGAGGAGAAAGGTGGAAACCACCCCTGAGTGGAAGTCTATCACGTCGTTCAGGCGAGTAGAGAAGAACCACATTTAGCAGAGCTACCGAAATTGCCGGTCGAAGTCGGGCGATTTCAAACTGCAACTGAAAATCTATGAGAACCGGGATTCCCGCTACCTAGTGGACTGTCGCAGTGAATTCGTTAGTGCGACAGGCGGCGGCTGGAGTCAGGGTATTTCCACTGGATGGGGCGAGCGCAGCCAGGGTTGAGTTTCTCGCCGCCGATAGAAGCGTTTGCGCTAAGGCGTTAGCGATTATCCGCTACAACTATCTGACTGTTGAGTATGTCCACCGCCTCGGCAAGGGTTAGGTCGTCGAGCATCAGGTGGAAGTCGCTGTGCTTTTCGGCCTCTTGCACACCGATTGTCTTGAAGAGAAGAACTTTCCCTTTCATGTCCACACCCAGGACGGTCACTTCCCAGTGACCTGGTGCAACTTCTGCCTGCCTAACCTCAAACATGCCCCCCTTGTCCAAGTGTCCCAACAGTCCGCCTCCGAATTTCACATCCTCCATGAGGTGACCATTGATCTCTGCCAGCCTCTCTTGTTTGGTTTCGACCGTCATCTCACCTTGCATACTGTGGAGGACCCGGGCTTCAATGGAAGGCGGCTGAAAATTCGGGTCTGGTCTGAAGCTTAGCGTTACAAGGCTCCCCTGATGGCGCGCGTATGCGAATACAAATACATCAGGCAAGATATTGAACAAGCGCGCCCCTTGTTCTGCCTTCTTGTTGCTCGCCTGCTGTAATTTTCGTTGCTCATCGGGATGGCTCACGAGCCTTTGCAGGCGCTGGTTCTCTTTCTGCTGCTGTTGGGCGTCAAGTGGACGGCTATTAATGGAGAGGAGCCGACTCAGAGAGCCATCTCTTGTCTCAAGGATTTCCTGGACGCGTTTCCTCCCGAATTCCTCTTTTTCGAGCCGGTACATCCAGTGATCGTGATTCTCATTTTGGACTTTCAGTTCGTTGGCCACCACCTTCCGCGCCAGTTCGTTCGCCGACATTCCGAGCCTTTCGGAATCCGATTGGGGGAGTGCGTTCGATCCCAGCAGAATGACTGTCACTATGACGGTTGCAAGGCCGTGTACTAGTCTCACAACCAGTGATGATGCCAGTCCCGCGCGGCGCGTTTTGAACCAGCTATGCATCTCGTCATTCCTCCGATGGGGCGGACACGAACCACCCGAACGTTCGTGTCGCACCGGTTTGGGTCCTCGTAACTTCGATCATGGAACGAAGTGCATCCAAAAAGCTGGTCAAAATCGTGCACTCTCCCTTGCAACTGTCATCTTCATCTCAGCGATGTTTGTGTACAGCGTCCACGTCCTTATCGCCCTCACCCTTGGAAAATACAGGGCAATCGATCGTCCCGCCGACTAAATACGGAAGGATCGTTTCTGGCTGGGCCAAGATCGTTGAAGTGCGCACCTACACCTCTTATTTCGGTGGCGCCCCGGAGTGTCGTTGGCCTCGATCTGAGCGGGTTTGCCACAAACCTGCAATCCCAATCGTTGGATGTGAGCTATCTTGCTCAGACAGCCCAGTCGACACCTGTCATTCTTTGTTTACCTGAGTGTGTAGACCGAGCCACGACGGCTGATTCGTAGCTCTCATTCTTAGGTCGCCGTGGCGCCCGTCCATTGCCAAATCAAGGCGAAGCGACCCACATCCAGCCTTCGGCATTCTTTATCCGTGTGTACGCTGCGGAGTCCTACGGCGAACACGAATCGACCTGAAAAGCTCTTAAGTTCGAAATCAGGGCAACTTCTCCAAGCGGATGAGAGGCGTTAGCCCGCGAAAAAGGAAAGGAAAGGTCAAATATCATGCCTTTAATTCAACTGCTGGAAGTTCTCATCGTGGTAGGTGTCCTCCTGTGGCTGGTGAATCGCTTCATCCCAATGCAGGGATCTATCAAGTCCATTCTGAATGGCGTTGTGGTCATTGCAGTCGTCTTGTGGCTGCTGAATGTTTTCGGGCTGTTTCATTCCCTCGCCCGCATTCACGTTGGGACATGAAGAGTCGACGTAAGGGAACACCACCAAGAAATTTGCGCCACGAACACAACATCGACACAACCAATACGGCAGGAAGCTGCCTCTAGGAGATGCTTTGAAGAACAGCCTTTTGTTAGCACTCGGAATTACCTTCAGTTTGAGCGCGTTTGTTCAGACCAACTCTCAAACAACAACGGCTGTCGAGCCCATGAATCACACGCCGACATTCCGTGTCACTGTTGTCAGCCGCAGCGTGCGCGCAGTCAATTATCAGCATCGCAGCGGAGCCACGAAGCTGGACTTCGCGGGGACCGATCTGATGCCCTCGGCCAATGGCCAAGCCAAGGTAGAAAGTACACGTGGATCTATCAAGATCGAGGCCGAGTTTGGCAACTTGCAAAAGCCTACGACCTTCGGCACTGAGTACCTGACTTACGTCTTATGGGCCATTTCACCCGAGGGCCGGGCCGTGAACCTGGGCGAAGTCCTGGTGGGCGGCAACCATCGCAGCAAGCTGCAGGTGACCACGGACCTTCAGGCCTTCGCGCTGGTCGTCACGGCGGAGCCCTACTATGCGGTTCGGCAGCCCAGCAACCTGGTAGTGCTCGAAAACATGATCCGCGAGGACACCAAGGGGACTACTGAGGCGATGAATACCAAGTACGAGCTTCTCGAACGTGGTGGCTACATTCCCACCGGCTACAAATTCGATCCGGTGGTTCTCAATGCCAAACTGCCCTTGGAATTCTTTGAAGCGCGCAACGCCTTGCGTATCGCGCAGTCTGAGGGAGCCGAGACCTACGCCAATGACAGCTACCAGCACGCTGTCCAGTTGATGAACAGAACCGATGAATATGCCACC